>JACDJA010002746.1_pt1 | contig 12137 bp, 6 predicted proteins | sample 7449241 | NCBI WGS metagenome assembly JACDJA01 (sample SAMN14253289, study PRJNA609438) | sludge metagenome | isolation source: initial anaerobic sludge | collected 2018-12-20 | reverse complement strand
TCGCCGGCGGCCACCATCGAATACACAGCGTCGGCGTTGACGCCGGGACAGCGCAGCAACGCCTCAAGAAGCAGCCAGCGCGTATTGCCGAAGCCTTCGGTAACGGCACGCCGTGTTTGTTGCGGTACCGCTGGGAGCGTCGTCTGCAGGTAGTCGGACAGGAATTCCAGGTTGCGCACCAGCATCCAGTTCACGGATTTTGAGGAGCTAACCCGAAAACCCAGGCCGTAGCGGGCCGCGAATTCCTCGCCTGATGGACAGCGCCAGCCACCATGCCCATCAGGAATGAAGCGTTCGCTACCAAGCGCGTGCTCCTCGACCAGTTTATCCTCGGGCTTGCATTCCACCCAGCCCATCCAGTCTTTCTGAATCAGAAAGAAATCAGGCGTCGAAAGATGGCTGGTCAGCCTGCCCGATGCGCTTTTGTATGCCAACTTGACCCTGGAGGGCTGATCGTAAAATTCGAAGGTATTCGGGTCATGTTCCCATTGATACACAAAAGGCAGTTCGCCCTTGTGACTCTCCGCCTGTATGACGCAGCCCATTTTGAGGCTGGCAAATCGAGTCACAACATTGTGGGAGCCGCCGCCGACTCGGCGGGCGGGGTCGGAAGTACGGATCCGATCGACGGCCATGCGGCCGCCGGGTGGAATATTTTGCTGAATATATAGCTGCAAAATTTCGTCATTTGAGAGCATCGATAACTCCTTATCTTCCCCAGGCGAGCCGGAGCCCCGGCTGGGGTCATGAAAAGAAAATCTGAATCGGGACGCCGTTTGGGCGCGCAAGGAGGCCGCCGGGTGGTTGACATCCGGGTTATCAACGCTGACAATTAAGACGTCAGGGGGTCTAATTCTGACGATTCAATGCAGGAGGCTCGGGGCTGCAACCCCGGGCCTTTTGCGTTTCTGGCCTCGCCGCTAAGAAGCTGGTCTAGGTCATGGGATGTTCTCCTCAGGTTGAGTTTCGGGTTGGCTGGACCTCATGCAGACCAGCCACGTTGCGACGTCGATCGTCAAAGCGAATTTCCCCCTCCGCCCGGGCAACTCAAACACCTTCACCCCCAAGCCATCGAGCCGGGCTGCCCGGGCAAACGCCGACCATGTCCGGTATCCCAACGCGCGGCGCAGGTCTTCACCCCCCATCAGCGGGCCGTATTTCTTGAGCAGCATGTCTTTCAAATCCTGGTCTTGCATGGCGGCGGTGGCTTCCTGCGGTCAGATGCGATGAGTTCACATTAATAGCCAGCTCTATTAGGATGAGAAAGTCGCATAAAATGAGTAGTTTCATCGCACCAAATGCCGAGAGGGATTTCTGGGCGCAGTCACGCAGGCAAAGGCGGTCGCCCACCAACCGATGTGGCCGAGTTGCTACGCGCAAAGGTCTGGTATCTGGCCGTCAAGGCCCGTGGGAACTGGAGCGACTACAAGCTCGATCTTGAATTTGCAAAGCCCGAGGGCGAAGCGCCTCGCCAAGGCCAGGACCGTCGTCGCGCTTTTGAGGAAATCCGACGAACCGGCTCGGTTCCCACCGAAGGCACTCACAAGCGACGCGAGTTTGATCTCGTCAGGAATGTCGAGGCACACCCGAATTTCGCTGGCACAGCTGACTACTTCCACAGCTCATTTTGGGCACTGCTGAAGCCGGTGCCAATGAAGCTGCCGGCTATAAGGCAGTTTGTTGAAATTGAACTTAAAAGGGCAAATCTGCATCGCCCATCTGGCGACTTAGATTTGCTGATGAAGTTTATCTACGCCGGAACTGGCAAGGAAATGCCTTCCTACATCAAGGTGGAGCACCTTTACAGTGCCTCGCTCCAGCAACATCTGAAATCCGCACCGATAAATCTCGACGTGTTCGCATTGCTTGGGGGCTTGTTCAGAGAAGCCTACTTGGTCTGCACCCTGGAAATCGCACTTGTGCTCAAAGATTTGTTTATTGAGTTGCTCGAAGAATACTGTAGTCAGGACTGGCTGAAGAAAGACAACACTGGTCAACAACTGCTCCGATTGGCCGAACGACGGGTTTTTCACTGGCGTCTAGAGGATGTGAGCGAGAACGAAGGGTATGACGACTTCCCCATGGTCGTAGTGGAACGGCCACTGGTTCCGCTTAACGACGCTATCGTTTACCTGATTGAAAACGAAAAGAAGTTGGTCCAGGAGTACCTCGATCAAATTAGGGCGGTGTGGCCAGGAACCAAAGGGGATGACCCGCCCTGAGTCGTGTGCACATTCCGCCTGACGATGGTACAAAATTCGTTGCGCGCGTTACCATTTACCAACAAGTTCGGTGTCGTCCAAACGCATCAGCGTAACGGTACCGTCGTTACTGCCCATCTCAAGCTGAGATTCGATTGCTTTGGGCGTTGGCCTATACCAATGCCTACACACCTCGACCAAATCCTTATTCATGTTTCGGCTCGTGAAGTCCCGGATCATCTCGTTAGTAAGCGAAGGGTTGATGTCTAGATAAAAGTCCCCTTCCTTAGTCAGTTCGAAAGGGGAGCGGGCCATCTGGGACCGTCGTTTCTGGAACATTTTTCGCGACAGTCGGAGTGTTGAATCCGGCATTAGGGACAGCAGGCTTTCGCGAAACAATGGGGCTAGCAGATCGATGACTACCCCGTTGCACTCGATCCAGGCGTGGAAAGCCTCGGGATGGCTTTCTAGCTCTTCTCGCTGAAAGGCCTCCATGTCGGTAAAGGCCATGACAAAATCTGATGGGTCATCAACTCGGAAGAACGCAGATCCAAACCGAGGGCTTGCGTCGAGGCCGTGAGTCTTCGACAGAATGTACGCCCCGGCAATTGCAAAGAACTTGCAGGCGTGGGCCGAATGCGCATCCACGCTGTTAAGTACAGTGACAATGATCCGATAGAGCCGCTGGTAATCGGCGAAAGAGATAACGGTCGCAGGAACTCTATTTTTCATGCTCGCACATTGGACATGCCGAACGAGAGGATACATGGCTTCGATTTCCTCTGCAGCTTCCGGACGCTCGGGCCACGCCAATAGCTGCCCTTCCCTTGGGAAGGCCCACTGAAGTGGGGATATAATCACTGAGGCTACCCGATGGACCTAGGGAGCTGCATAACGGCCTCTAGGGCAGTTAAGGACGCCACGAATCTCCATCCCGCATACTATAAAAATGGGGACAACTCTAATATGAATGATTCTGTCGCTGGGCAAGGCTCGACTAGCCCGCCATCGGCCGCTTGGGTGCGCTTTCTGCGCTCCTATGGACCCACATCCCACAACTTGAGTTTGTTTGACGAATACGTTTCGGCCGCGTTGGTAAAAGCCAAGGTCAGTCCGATCCAACTCGCCAGCCCGCAGCTCGAAAAAATGGTCGAGCGGGCCAACTCGGGGGCTCCCGGATCCATTCTGATAGCGGGAACCGCGGGGGACGGAAAGACTTACCACTGCCGCGATCTTTGGGCTCGGCTCGGAGGAAAATCTGACGAATGGACAGCCCCAGGGACCGTCAAGAAACTCCTCCTTGAAGACGGCCGAATCGCGGTTTTTGTGAAAGACCTCAGCGAATTAGGCGATGACGAGGGCGACGAGGCCCTTGGCCTTCTCGAGCGATCGACCCTCGGAGACGAAGCGAAGGAGTTTCTCGTTCTCGCCACGAACCACGGCCAGATCCTAGAGCGGCTCAGAACTCTCGGCGCTCGCCAGGAGCGAGCCCATCCATTGCGCAAGCTCCTCCAGGATTCCTTCCTGCAAGCGGGGCCCTCACACGAGAGATTGGCCGTCTTTGATTTGAGCAAGACTGCGCATCGCCACACGCTCGAGGAAACGCTGAACTCTGTCGCCAATCATCCCGAATGGAGGAATTGCGCCGGCTGCACGCTGGACTCAAGCGGGCGCGTGTGTCCCATCGCGGAAAATCGCAGGCGCATTCTCGGGGAATCCGACTCGGGCTTGTTCTCCCGTCGCTTGGGCGACCTGGTCGAGATCGCCAAGCTCAATGGAGCCCACTTGCCGGTCCGCGATTTGCTGGCGTTGGCCGCGAACATGATACTCGGCCATGAATCCGCGCGCGAAGGGCTGATGGGCTGCTCCGATGTCGCTCGGATCCAGCAGGCTGGAGAGATCGGGCTCGGCAGCGTCTACGGGAATGTTTTTGGCGCCAACCTCCCGCGCCGAAGGGCCCTTTCCAGGCCAGTTTTCCGGGCTATGGCCTCCTTTGGGGTCGGCGATGAGACATCCAACGCCGCCGATGGACTGCTCGTGTATGGCGCCGATGACAGCAGGCTGACGGAATCCTTTGGTCGCCTGGTCGGCTCCGATCCTATCTATGGGGCCACGGACGCCTTTTTGGCCTCGCAGCGACAATACTTGGAGGGCGACGAGGGCTCGAGGCTTGAGGATGGCGCCGCGGATTTTCTCGAGCGCCTCCGAAGCCAACGCCGGAGGCTTTTTTTCACCCTGCCCGAAAATGAGCCGGGCTTCAATTATTGGGACCTGACGGCTTTTCGGTTCGCTGGTGATTACCTCGATACGATCCGGATGCTATCGGATCGAAAGCCTATCGCTGAGCCCGTTCGGGCGCGGCTCGCCCGCGGGCTCAACCGAGTCTTGTCTGGCCTGCTGCTGGAGAACACGGACAAAATATTCATCGCCAGCTCTGGCGGCTTCACAAACTCGAAGATTAGCGTCCTGTGCGACTCCGAGATTCCCGCGCGGCGCGCTCCTGGGGGAATCGGCATGGCCGTGAGAATGGACGAACAATCCCGGCGCCCCCGGATCGACATCTCCATCACGCCCGGCGCCGGCGGCCAAGTCTCCCTCGCGCTTTCTCCCGTGCGTTTCGAATTCCTCTGCCGGGTCGCCGAAGGTGCGCTGCCGGGAAGCTTCTCCAACGAGTCCCTCGAGGATTTGATGGCGTTCAAGGCGCGCCTCCTGCGGCAAGCCGAAATTACCAGAATGGCCCCGATAGACGAGGGGGAGCCTCTCCCCGACGACGGCACCCTCTCCTTGAATTTCATCGAGATCGGCCAGGATGGCCATGGATTCTCGAAGCCCATCGCCGTGAGGGTCGGAGCATGAGCACACGCGAGCGGATCGAAGGCGTCGATTTCGCCGTCGACGAGCACATCTGGGGCCATCGTCTCTATGACGAACAGCTCCCTCATCTGACCGTCCTTGAGTTCCTCGGAGTCCTTGGCTCCAACCAAGACGCTCCTCTCGCCGAGCCAGATAATACGAAAGCGCGCTATAAGCCCCAGCGCCAAATTCGCCTGCGGTCCTTACTTTTCAACAATCCCTACGTCGAGATGGTCCGCGAAAAGCTCATTTCCGACGAGGACAAGTGGATCCATTGGAAAGAGCTTTTCCTTGCTCAAGCCACAGGGCACGGTGACAAGGATATCGACTACTTGCGTGCGGTTTTTCCCACTTTCGAGGACTTCGCGAAGGCCATTGATCTGCTCAGGTCGTCCGCCTTTGAAGCGCGTAGCAACAAGCGTTGGAGCTCCAAGTTCATCTTCCCCTACGGGCCTGACGCTCTTTATGAGGACTTGCGCATTGACACCGCAGGCGCCTCAAATGATCGGCGCTTCTTCGCGCGGACCGGCGAAATCCTCTACTTGATGCTATGCCGCTCAGCCAAGGGCCCGGAGCTTGGCGCCAAGCTGGTCGAGCGTCTCTATGCTCCGTCCTCCTCGCTCAATCGACTCGCTAAAGCGTTGCAAGGCGAGTCTCAACACGCCGCGGAGCCCCGAGATGTCGGGTATCTTCCCCATCGCTCGCATCCTCGATTCGATTGTCTTTGCGAGGATTGGCTCGCGATTCTGTCCCGCGACATGCCTATCTATGACGCCCTTGAGCATCTAATAGCGAGCGCGGGCCTGAACATGCTGCTCTATTTCCTCGAGTGCGGAAAATCCGAGACGGGAGACACGCAGCCTATCGAGATCGTCTGCGAAATCATTTCTCGCGAGCGCACCAAAGTCCGTGCTCTTTCTGGCGATTCATACCAGGCAAACCAGGCGCTCTCCGAAAGAGCGGTTCAGTCCTCGATCGAGCGATTCATGCTCACCCCCGAGTGGGGAAAGGCTTTGGCTTCGAACGACCCCAACGGGCAATGCATGCTCGCCATGCGAGAGCGCTTTCAGTGGCCGCCGGACGAAAAGGACGATGAAAACGACTACAGCCAGATGAGCGGCGAGGAGATGATTCGGATGTTGGTCAAAAAAGCCCTCTCCAGACACGCGCAGCACTTCGGCAAGATCCACGCCGCTTGGGCTCGTGCGATCGGTTTGGGATCGAGAAGGCTCGCCCGCAGGACGCGATACGCCCCGAACGATCGCCTCCTAAAGACACTTGTTATCGCAATGGTCGAGGATCGCATGCAGCTCGATGAATTTCTGCACGAGGCCAAGCGGCGCTATGGCCTCGTCATCGGCGACGCCGAAGGGGCTCACCTGATTCGCTCAGGCCTCGTCGATCAGGAAGCCCTAAGCGACAACCGCGATAACCTCGAAAGCAGGCTTATGAGCCTAGGCCTGATACGAAGGCTTTCCGACTCGTGCTCTTTCGTCGAAAACCCATTCGCGGCGGGAGGCAATAGCTGATGCTGACCGACAGAATCGTCGGGCGCGTAGGCGCCGACATCCTCCAGCGTCGCTTGGCCGACGCCCGCCAAAACGACGGAAGCGGATCAGACAGTTCAGCGCTTTTCCGGCTCGACAAGCTCTCCCCGGGCCAAATCGCCGCCGTGGTTCGCGAGATTCTCACCAACCCTGATCTGGCGCCCAGAGTCGATCTGAAAATTCCAGAGACCTTGGTCACCGGCGAGGACATCCCTCCCGAAGCACTCACGAATCTCAATGCCGGCGCTGTCCGCAACGCGGGAACATCCCGCGAGGCGCTTCTCACCGCCAACGGGAACGAGCATAACCTCGCAGACACCCTCGGCCATGTCACGGCATTGGGCGCCAGGGAATTCAGAGCCAATGAGGGTGCCTGGGTCGAGGCGGCCTGCCATGTCGCTGGCATGTCTCCAACCCCGGAAGATCGAGCGGTATTCCGGGCGGGCCTGAAGGGTCTGGTGGCGGCGTCGGAGCTTTCGCTCAGTCAGCTCGGGCAGTATTGTGCCAAGATCAGCGAGGCCACCAACACCTTTGGCCATCCAATCCGCCACGCGCTTGGATGGGCTTTGCCTTGGGTTGGGCTCCCTCGGGACACGCTGTTGTTCTCCAACGCCCGAACATTCGGAACCGCGGCCACCCCGTGGCGCAAGGCCTTCGACAAGATCTTCGCCAATCGCGCGCCCGTCTTGTCGCACCTGCGCCCCAACGGCCAGCCGTTGGATCCGGAGGAAATGCGCGACCGGCTGGAGCAGAACGCGGATCAGATCGCCGACCACGCCCGTCCTGTCATCGAGGCATTCATCGGCGCGCCGCCGGGCGACACTCTGGCCGCATCCGAGTTGGCGCTGCTCGAGTGGGAAATCGACGGCGTCCATCACATTTTCGACAAAGCGAGAGCCAAGCAGCAAGGCCTCGCCGAGGCGACCCTTCATTTTTTCGACCACGACTGCGACGAGCCTGGCCTGCTTGACGCCCGCTGGCGCGCTCACTTGGAGGACCTGAAGAGCAGGGAGCGGCGCTCGGAATGGAACGAGGACGACGAATCCTTTTTCGATCTCCACAGGCGTTACATGGAGCAAAGCCCATCGCTGCATTCGCGCTGGGAAAAGGTTGTTTTCGGCAAGCCCATCGAGTGCCACGACTTTCTCGATGGATTCGCCACAGCGGCTCAGCGCCTGGTGGCCGGAACAGGGCAGCCCAAGGGCGAGCGCTTTCTGCGCTTTACCGTGTCCAAGGGCCGCACGGAATGGCGCGAGCGCTTCAATCATGATGTCGGGGCGTTCTTCTCCCTCATGTATCGCGGAATCCGCGAACTCATGGGCGACAAGGTCGACTGGCGTGTCGAGCGCATGGGCAGCAGCAATCTGCCCCAGCCCCTCTTCGATCACCCAGCCTTCATCGCCCGCGAGAAGGAGATTCGCAAGACCGTCAAAAAGGTAGTTTCTGTCGCAAGACAAGCCGTTCAGATCAAATTCGAGGTCGCTCTAGTCGAGCGAATCGGCGAGAAAGAATCTGTTTTGGGGAAGACCCAGCTTCTGTGGTCGTTCCGCCCCGAAGCGATCGGCCTGTCTCTGCTCCACGACATGAACCGCCTCCAGGAAAAGGGAACGGTCGCCTACACGGAAATTCCTCGCCGCCTAGTGAGCAAGAAAGGCGGGGTGCAAAGCGTTTCCCTTCTCGACACCGGAACCCTCGAGGCCACGTTCGCCAGAGACTCCGGCTCCTTGGTCCCGGCTCCGGCAAAGCTTCGGAGCCAGAGGAGCGCCATCAAGCGCTCCATCGACGATCTCGCGTCGGAGGGGCGCCTCACCTCGGAGCAGCACGACGAGCTGCGGGCGGCTTGGGATACCTTTGAGGCCGATTACATCAAGGCGGTGAAAGACTTCATCGAAATCGGCCTCCATGGCGAAGCCGTCTTGCGGCAGGCCGACTCCTTCGGGTCTTTCCTGAAGGCATTGCTCACCCACGCCCGCGGAGATGTTTGCCGCTCGAGGCTCGTCGCGGAAGCGCTCTCCATCGGCACAGCGCGGGTCCTCGGCGAGCAGCCCTGCGTCATCGTTCCCCCATGGCATCCGGAGCGGCTCAAAGCTCTCGCCGTTAAGACTCGCAGAGTCGCGGGGCTCGTGGCCCATATGCTCGGCAGCGAGAACATTTCCTTCGGTGACCCGAAAATCTTCTTCAAGGAATTTTCCGAGGAGCTGGCCCATCCGTTCTATCCGGAAATCGCCATCGCGGCGCGCGGCGGCGTCTCGGTCTTGGTCTCCGAGACGAGCACAATCAACGGTTACAGCCTCCTCGAACAGCCCGTTCGAGGACAGGACGACTCCTTGAGCGATGTGGATCCAGGATTGGCGGCCAAGCAAGTCAAGGATCTGCTTGAGCGGTATGTGAGCCTCCAGCCCCATGAAGCGGCCAACTTGAGCGTCCTACTCTACAACTCCGACGCTGCGGAGCTCCCCCTAGCGACGGTGCGCGAGCTTGCCGGGATGCAGATTTCCGGCGACTTTCAATGCAATGTATCCGTTCGCCATCGCGATCCCGCAAAACTGCGAAGAATCTATGCGGAGCTTGTAGCCAAATCAGGGGACGATCCTGATTTGCCGATCGTCAGCGAAACTTCCGAGAACTTCATGTCGAAGCTTCGCATATCCGCGATCCCCTCTTCAGCCACCCCGCCCTCATCTGTGGCTGGCTTTCGGCCGTTCGATATCGCCTTTTTGCATGATGTCGTGTCGAGGACCGCGGCGGTGGAATGGATCCCGATCGACTGGAGCAATGATCGCCCAGACTTGGAGCACGCGCCATCCCGCTGGTCCTACCGCAGCGTCTCAGGCGAGAACGAGCTCAAATCGACGACCTTCCTGACATGCCCCCGCCAAACCGCTTCCGGCTGGGCTTATGTCAGCGCGGTCGCGGCGGTCACGAGGCAGCAAGACGCCCCGCCAGGAAGCCTGTTTTTGCCAGCTCGTAGGATATCTCTGCAAAGCGAGAGCCTTCAGGGAATCCTCGATGACGCCCATTCCTTGGCCGAATGGGTCGCCACCTATGACGAGCTGCTCGACAAGCGCCAGCTCCAGGCTAATGGCGTCACCGTCGTCCGCTATCGCCGCGCGTCGACGAATGGCCGAAACATGATCATCAGCTCGACTTCCGAGCTGCGACTGCTCGGCGTCTTGGCTCGCCGCAGGCTCGACGAGCTGGGTTTGGCCCTCAATGCTGAGGAGATGGAGGAGGTTGTCGCGCGAGCGAAGAAAGACGCCCTGTCCATCTCTGGCGATGTGGTCCTTCGAGCGGCGAAAAGGGGGGTCTCCGCGGGAGAGATGATCGGCTTGGTGATGAGCCGATACTTGCTCGACCGCGAGCTCAGGAATTTAGCGGGCAATGGGGCTCGGCTGTCCTTCACCGCCTTCTTCCTGCTTGATGACTACGCCGATTGGCTCGCACAGCGAGAGAGTCGCATCGCGGACATCTTGGGCCTTTGCGTGGAGGAAACGGATGATGGCCCGGCTCTCCATGTGGCGGTTGTCGAGTCGAAATATGTTTCGGCTCTGGGGGCCGCGGAAGCCAAGAGATCGTCCAAGGCCCAGCTCATGGCCACTCTTTCGACTTTCCGCGAGGCTCTCTTCGGGGATCCCGGCCGTCTCGATCGCGACCTTTGGCTCTCAAGGCTCGCCGACCTGCTCATTGACGCAGATATTCCCCCAGGCTGCTCCGCCCTGCTCGAAAGGGTTCGAGCGAAGCTACGCGATGGGGAAGCGAAGATTTCCCTTCGCGGCTATTCGCACGTTTTCACCCATTCCGCCGATCCGGCTTCCCCCGCGCCGGGCTCCGAGCGAATCTTGCTCGACGACACCGACGGCATCGAGGCGTGGCAAGAAGTCTTCGACCGCGCTGATCTTCGAAAGCTAGCGGAGGCTTACGCCAGAAAAGAAAGTCCGGTTCCGGTTCGGGCCTCAATCGGCTCCCAAGCGCCTTGGGAAACCTCCAGCCCCCGGTTACCGGCGCCCCGAGTCGCATGGTCGGCTATGGCGGAGCGCTTGGCGGCGCTCGCTCCCCCCTCATCAGAAGCAGTCTCGCCCCCTTCGGCCGAACCCATTGAGAAGCCTATATCGACACCGCCTGCCCCTTCGCAACCTCCCATAGCGGAGCCGGCTCCCGTTATCGGCGAGGGGCTGGAGGCGAAGCATGCCGAAAGCTCCTCCGCGTTCGCCAATCTGGTCTTGGCAAAAGCGGCCGGCGGGCAGTCCGACGAAGCGGCTCGCTCCGCCTGGGCTGAAGAGATGACGCTCAAGCTCAAGTCCGCCCTCAACAGCTATGGCCTCCAAGCGGCCGTGTTGGGCACTCGCCTGACCCCGAATGGCTGTTTGATTCGGCTGGCCGGTTCGGATCGCTTACGGGTCGAAGACATCGAGACCAAGCGCATGCAGATGTTGACCACGCACGCTCTCCAGTTGGTAACGGTGCAGCCCAAGCCAGGTGAAATCGTAGTCACTTTGGCCGGCGACAAAAGACAGTCCGTGTCCTTATGGGATCTATGGGCTCGAAGAAGCCTCAACAGAAACGCGGCCGGGATCAACACGTCTTTCGTCCTTGGCGTTCAGGAGATCAACGGTTCGGTTCTCTATCTCAATCTTGGTGGCGAGCACGGGGGGCTGGCCTCCCATGAGCCGCATTCCCTGGTTGCAGGAGCCACAGGCAGCGGCAAGTCTGTTCTGATTCAAGCGATTCTGCTCGACATCGCGGCGACCAATCCGAAAGGCTTGGCGCAAATTGTCCTTATCGATCCCAAGATGGGCGTCGATTACGCAGCGCTGGAGGATTTGCCTCACATGCGAGAGCCCATCATCACCACACGCGATCGAGCTGCGGAGATTCTGGCGGGGCTGGTTGAAGAGATGGAGAATCGCTACCGGACATTCGCAGCTGCCAGGGCTAGGGACTTGGCGACCTACAACGCCAAATCCCTGCCCGAGAACCGACTTCCGATGATCTTCCTAGTCCATGATGAATTCGCGGATTGGATGCTTGACGATGGATATAAGGCGGCGGTGAGCGCAGCTGTCCAGCGGCTCGGGGTGAAGGCGCGCGCGGCTGGCATCCATTTGATATTCGCCGCCCAGCGTCCGGACAAGGATGTGATGCCGATGCAGCTTCGCGAAAACCTTGGTAACCGTCTGATTCTAAAAGTGGCTAGCGAAGCGACCTCAAAGATCGCACTGGACCGCCCCGGCGCCGAGCTCTTATTGGGTAAGGGGCACCTGGCCGCGAAACTAAATGGCGAGCAAGGGTTAATCTACGCCCAAGCTCCTTTTCTATCTGACGACGACATGGCCACAGCCGTAGCGGCAATTGTTGCAGACAACACTTGAGCGACTTGGAAAAACCGTGAAGTTTGATAACGCTATTGAAACAATCGCTCTATTCTTTAACGACCTGATAGGCACTCTAATTCCCGGCATTGTTCTTTGCGTCGGGCTATTGATCATGCATGTCGGACTTTTAGCCGCCCCTTTTAGGATCGTCGAACAACATAACG
>JACDJA010002744.1_pt1 | contig 12140 bp, 13 predicted proteins | sample 7449241 | NCBI WGS metagenome assembly JACDJA01 (sample SAMN14253289, study PRJNA609438) | sludge metagenome | isolation source: initial anaerobic sludge | collected 2018-12-20 | reverse complement strand
TCTTCTTCTTTCATAACAGAAGAATCAGAGACGACTTCAGGAGAAACGATCGAAGTATATAATGCTTGCCTTCGTTCTGTCGGGTATGTTTGGAGCGGTGGCTGTCGACGGAAGTTCTAAGGAAGCATTCATGCTTCCGTTTCTTCCACATAGATATGTAGGTATCGCATTGATGGTATTCGCCATTATTGTCCGTTTTTTGGTCGTTTGCCAGCTCGGTCCGTCGTTTGCGATCGATGTAGGAACGCTCCCCGGTCAAGAGCTGAGAACGGATCGAATGTTCAGAGTAATCCGTCATCCGGCCTATGCCGCCGAGACAGCAGGGTTCCTGGGCCTTGCTATCGTCTTCGATTACCCTCTCAGTTCGATCCTTGCATTCACACCGCCGACGACAGGCATCCTGTACAGAATCTCCGTGGAGGAAAGCAATCTCAAACGCGTCTTTGGAGATGCTTATACGGAATACTGCAAGAAGACGTGGCGGCTCATACCCTACGTGTTTTAATCGATAAGGAGGTGAAGGATTTGAAATCATACAGGAAAGAACTCTTTTTCAACACTGCAACCAGGCGAGAGATAATCAACATCACTCCAGATGTCGAAAGAGCACTCAAAGAAAGCGGAATCCAGGAAGGACTTCTGCTCGTGAACGCCATGCACATAACTGCAAGTGTATTCATCAACGACAATGAATCCGGGCTTCATAATGACTTCGAAAAATGGCTGGAAAGGCTTGCACCCGAGAAACCTTACTCACAGTATGAACACAACGGATTTGAGGACAATGCTGACGCACACCTGAAGAGAACCGTTATGGGTAGGGAAGTGGTGTTAGCCGTTACTGAGGGAAGACTTGACTTTGGACCATGGGAGCAGATCTTCTACTATGAACTGGACGGCATGAGAAGAAAGCGAGTTCTGATAAAAATAATCGGCGATTAAGACTCGAATTGTAACGCTTTCCAGAGGCTTTGTCAGAAATACCGGCCTAAACAGCTCCAGACATCCGGGGAGTCTCTTGTTTGCCTTTGCAACCGCCTTTCTAGAATGTTATGGTAATAATAACACTATTATGGAGGTGCTATTAATGAGCATCGGAGAAGCATCAGTCGGATCCCCGAAGATTCGTGTAATGGATGGGGGCATGATTGATGTTACACCTTATGCGAAGAGCGTTGGAATCAAATTACCTGTGGTTATCACGGAGAATCTCTGGAACGAAATGGTGAAGACCGACGAGAATTCCAGAATGTATGGTCAGAAGGAAGAGAAGCGGCTCGACAGCCTGCTTTCCACATTAAGCATGGAACTGCTTAAGGGAAGAGCGAAGGATCTCTCGTTCACCTTCCTGATCTGCAAAGACCCTAAGACTACCAGCTGCAGACTTCTAAAAGCCTGCTACAAAGAGAAAGATGACGGCAAACGGTTCATAAGAGTCTCCACTTATAATGAGGTCAACTGATTCGACGCCTGTCTCGAGCGATTTCTTAACAATAGCGACTTGCTTTGGAAAGAGCCGATAGGCTATAATGAGCTAAATAATCGCGAGGTTTTCCTATGACTGAAGAGACTTTTAGAGAGAAAAACAGAATAGCTATGATGATGTACGGCAACGCCCTTGTTTCTTCGGGTGCTTAGCTGTACCTGAGAAAATAGAAGCAGGGCGTCTCAAAGGAGACGCCCTTTTTTTATATCAGGAGGGATTTGTATGAAGAAGTTTCTTGTGTTGATCGTTTTACTGGGAGTCGTATTTGCGTTCGGTACCACGAAGATCCGAATTGGCGCCACTCCAGTACCCCACGCCGAAATTCTGGAAGTAATCAAGGCCGACCTCGCCGAGCTGGGCTACGAACTGGAAATCATTGTGTTCAATGACTATGTTCTTCCAAACATTGCCCTTTCCACAGGGGAACTGGATGCTAATTATTTCCAGCACGTACCGTATCTTGAGTCCTTCACTTCTCAAAGAGGAATAAAAGGTTTGGTCTCAGCAAAGGCTATTCACGTCGAACCAATGGGGTTCTTTCTCAAGAAACCTCTTTCAGAGCTCGCGCCAGGTGATAAGATCGCAGTTCCGAACGATCCGACGAACGAAGGGCGGGCGCTCATTCTCCTTCACAACAACGGGCTTATCGTGCTTAAGGATCCTTCAAAACTGGAATCTACAGTTCTAGACATCAAGGAAAACCCTAAGCAGTTGACCTTTGTGGAAATCGAGGCCGGATTCATTCCAAGGGTGTACACAGACGACAAGACCGTCGCCGGAGCCGTAATAAACACCAATTACGCGCTTACCATAAACCTTAATGCAGTCAAAGACTCGGAGTTCATTGAGGGCGCAGAATCTCCATACGCAAACATAATCACAATTCGAGAGACTGACAAAGATGCAGCCTGGCTCGAAGCTCTCATCAGTGTGTTGACGTCGGAGAAGGTAAGAGACTTCATAAACGAAAAGTACGATGGTGCGGTAGTGCCCGTTTTCTGAGGTTTGATGCTTTGATACTGAGCGTTGACAGACTCAACCTTTCTTTCGAAGACAAATCGGGAAGGAGAAAGATCCTCGATGATGTCAGCTTCTCCATCGAAGAGGGCGAGATTGTCGGAATCGTAGGGTTGTCTGGAGCAGGGAAAACCTCTCTGCTCCGCACGCTCAACCTTCTCCAACCGGTGGACAGCGGATCGATCATGTTCGATGGCCAAAACATAGTCGGGCTTAACGAAAGCAAAGTGAGGAGCATCAGGAAGAAAATAGGAGTAGTTTTTCAGAGCTACAACCTGTTTCGCTACAGAACAGTCTACCAGAACATCGCCTTCCCTCTGAAAATTCAGGGAGTCAGCAGGAGTGAGATCAAGGAAAGAGTTATGAGTATCGTTTCCGAACTCGGACTTGAGCATAGACTGGGCGCCTACCCTTCTCAGCTCTCCGGCGGCGAACAGCAGAGAGCTGCGATCGCTCGCGCTCTTGTAATGAATCCGAAGTTGATTCTTCTCGACGAACCCACTTCCGCCCTCGACCCGAGGACTACGGGCAGACTTCTCGACCTCGTGGTGAACCTCAATGAAAGACGCCGCGTTACCTTCGCGGTGGTCACCCACGATATGGATGTCATCAAGAGAACCTGTGACAGAGTCGCGTACTTGCGGAATGGGAAGCTGCACTTCTTCGGACCTACGCATGAATTCTTCGTCAAGATCGAGAACAATGAAGTGAGCGACTTTGGAAGCCCTCTCGAGCTGGAAAGAAGTGTTCTTTCGCGACAGAAGAGACTCTTGAGAGTACTCTTCTGGGGGGAGCGTACCCACGAGCCCGTCTTGTGGGAGATAGCAAGTGAGTTCGATATAATGATCAACATTCTGTACGGGAAGATCGAAGAGCTGAAGAACGGGCCTTTCGGAACAATGATCATCGCGATTGACGGGCATAAACAGGATCAGTTCATAGAGAAACTAAGAGACTCCGTCTTCTTTCTCGAGGAGGTCCGCTGATGTTCTCACAAATATTCAAGGCGACGCTAGAAACCTTATACATGCTTCTTCTCTCCGGTTTCCTGGCAACTCTACTCGGTATTCCGCTTGGTGTAGGCCTTTACCTCTGTTCAAGATCGCGAAGGCTGAAAAGCCTCTATGCGCTGCTTGACCTGTTAGTAAATATCTTCAGATCGATACCTTTCATTATTCTCGTGTTGCTCCTGATTCCCGTTACGAAAAACGTAATGGGGACGATAATTGGGCCGAACGCTGCGATCTTCAATCTTACTATTGCAGCTATACCTTTCATGGCTAGGCTTTCGGAGAATTCTTTCAACGCCGTTCCTTCGGGAATAATCGATTCGTCAAACTCGATGGGACTGAACAAGTGGCAGATGGTCACTAAGGTTCTGATACCGGAAACACTGCCCGATCAGATCGGCAACATAACCGTACTCTTGATCAATCTCGTGACCTACACCGCCATAGCGGGCGCGGTCGGGGCCGGAGGTCTTGGTCAGCTGGCGATCAACTACGGTTACTACCGGTTCCAGTGGGACGTAGTTCTCTACGCTGTGATCGTTCTCGTGGCGATCAGTCAGCTTCTCCAGTTCACCGGAGGAAGACTGGCGAAAGGAATGCGAAAATAGCTCCGCTTTACATGGTCTGCAGGAGACTTACAGAGTTGAACCATCACACTTTCGTCGTCCGGGCAAGGATGTTGTAAACTTGTATCGGGCAAAGAGAAATGACCAGAAAAGAGCTTTGCCCGTAAGGGTGGAGAAGGATGAAGAGACTGCCGATCGACATCGATATGTTAGTCACTTTGATGGAGGTTGACGACAGAGTGTACGACGAGATATCGTATCTCGACACAGAGACGGGTAAGATCATCTTCTATCAAGAAGATTGTTTCCCGCAAGAATTGGTGAACTGCGAGATTGAAAGGGAAGAGATCACTGAAGACCTTTTGAGGTACAAATGGATGAGAATCGAAGATTTGTACACTTATTATGATTTGTTCTGCAGCGATGAATCGGATAGATTCGAGGACATACCGCAGATTACTTCGGGAGATAAATTCGCTCTGATCGAAGAGTTCATTTACACAAGAGTAGAAGAGAGCATCAGGGATGAAGTCCTTTACGAGGTTTCCGGAAGAGGGGCATTTTCGAAATTCCGCACATTTCTCGAGCATCACAGCGAATACAAGGACGCCTGGTATGAATTCGAAAGCGAGAATTTGAGAAGGATTGCCGTCGAGTGGCTCAACTCGATAGGAATCGATCCGATCGATAGTCTTGAACAGTGACCGAGGTCTTCTCCTTGTAGTAAATCGCGCAGAGATTTTTGCTATACCGAAGAGCCTGCCCGGGCTTTCTCTTATGTCGGTTCACAGGAGGGACATAGCGTGAGAAGTAACGAAGTATCGCTGGAAAAGGGTAGCTCAAAGCAGTTGACGGTCAGAAGCCTGGTCATAGGGGCACTCGGGTCGATAATAATCACTACCAGTTCAATGTACGTCGCCCTGAGAATGGGGGCTCTTCCCTGGCCGACCATCTTTGTCGCAGTGATGTCCCTGGCAGTACTCAAGGCCCTGGGCGGGACTAACCTGAACGAGATAAACGTTACGCACACTGCGATGTCTTCCGGAGCAATGGTGGCTGGAGGTCTGGCCTTTACAGTTCCGGGCATCTGGATTCTTGAAGCTTCCTCAGAAGTAAGTTTCCTGTCGCTCCTAATCGTCACACTGGCGGGCACTATTCTGGGAGTCGTTTTCACAGGACTGATCAGGCGTTACTTCATTGAAAAGGAGAAGCTACCCTTTCCCATGGGTGTGGCTTCCTATGAGACAGTGGTTGCCGGTGACAAAGGAGGAAAGAAGGCAAAGTATCTCTTCTCAACCATGGGAGCCGCTGCAGTATTTGTCGCCGTAAGGGACGGCCTGGAATGGATTCCCTCGGCGTGGTCTTCGGTTCGGCTGTATTCTAGAAACATCTTCTTTGGAATGTGGATCTCGCCTATGGCCGTCGGCATAGGTTACATAATCGGGCCGCTCTTCACTGGAGTGTGGTTCCTTGGGGCAGTTCTAAGCTATTTCTTCTTGATCCCAGTCGGAGTTGCGGCCGGATGGTTCGCAGATGTCGGCTCTGCGACGGCCTTCAAAGATAGTCTCGGGATTGGACTGATGGTAGGCACAGGAGTCGGAATCTTGCTCAAGGGAATCTTGCCGCGGGCAAGAGAGATCTACCTTCCCGTCAAGAGCAGCGGGAAGGGATCGCGAATAAAGACTCTTCGCTGGATACCCTTGGTTTTTGCAGCCATCGCTCTATTCCTCACAACTTTGACGGAAATGACTCTCGTGTCTTCTCTCCTTACAATAGTCGGCGTATGGCTGACGACGGCCATGGCCGCCTCGATTACCGGGCAATCGGGCATCAATCCGATGGAGATATTCGGCATCATCATTCTTATCGCCGTGAAGTCAGTCGCCAGCCTCGGCACAATCGAAGCGTTCTTGGTAGCGGGAGTAGTTGCAGTTGCTTGCGGCCTCGCGGGCGATGTACTCAACGATTTCAAATCCGGTTACCTTTTGAAGACCAATCCAAGGGCTCAGATCATTGCCGAGACGGTCGGCGGAGTCATTGGCGCAGTAGTCTCGGTAATCGTTCTCTTTATTATGTTCAGAGCCTATGGTACAATGGGCCCGGGAACGGAGCTGCCCGCGCCACAGGCATACGCCGTTTCCACTATGGTCGGTGGTCTTCCGAATACTCCGGCCTTTTTCTTCGGCTTGATGATCGGGATATTGATCTATCTGATGAAACTGCCGGGGATGACGCTCGGAATTGGTATGTACCTCCCTATGGAGATATCTACCGCAGCATTCGTTGGAGGAGTAATCAGCTTCATTGTCGGAAAGGTCAAGCCAAAATCGAAGGAGACCGGTTTGATAGTGTCGTCGGGGCTTCTTGGAGGCGAAGGTATAACCGGAGTAGTTTTGGCGATAATCAGGGTTCTGACAGTTAGCTAATAGAATAGAGGAGTTGTTTTGAAACACTTTCATGCAGTGGGCAGAGTTCCTTTCAATCGAGTTCACATTTCTCTCAAATGGTTATTGCTCGGCGTCGTTGTCGGAGTAGTTGCCTTCTTCATCGTCAGTCTTTCAATGGAGAGGATCGAGTCGCCTCACTTCTCTGCCCAGTTGTCCGCGGCTCGACTAATGGCGTCTTCCATAGCCGAACTTTCGACTTTCCGGGAGTCGCTTGGCATAGAAATCGACCCCTCCGTCGACCCTAATCTGACCGGGCTCATTGGACCGGAATTCACTGAGTTAACGACTACTCTCGGGAATCTGCAGGCAAAGAGAACTTCGACGAATCCAGACTTCGCGGCTCTCTTGGTGAAGTACTTCGAAGAACTCGATCTCAAGAGAGGTGATCCCGTAGCTATAGGAGCGAGCGGTTCTTTCCCGGCGCTTCTTCTCGCCGCTCTCTGCGCCTGTGAAGTTCTGGAACTCGAACCCCTTGTAATCTACTCGATTGGCGCTTCAGAGCACGGCGCAACGCATCCGGAATTTACCTTCGTTATGATGCTGAAAAGACTTGTAGAGGCGGGACTTCTTAAAGACAGTCTGATCGCGGTCTCTCTGGGCGGTAATTACGATACGGCAAGCGGGATGTTTTTCCCAGGCGCGCGTGAACTGATGACTGAGATTGCTTTGTCCAGCGGAAAGACCTTCATATATGAAGAACCTCTTCAGGCAAGCATCGACAAACGTTTGGAGATCTATGTCCAGGAGGCCGAAGGGCCGCCTTCTGTTTTCGTAAACGTGGGCGGGGCAGCGCCGAATTTTGGCAATACACTTCTAGCGATAAGTCTCGACAACGGTTTGCTTACTGCGTTCTCTTCGATCCCTGAAGGCGATGAAAGGGGACTGATTTTTGAGTTCGCAGAGCTCGGTGTACCCGTGATTCATCTGCTGAACATTAGAGACCTTGCGATGGAGAATGGGATTCCGATCGATCCCGTTCCTCTTCCGGAGCCGGGAATCAGCGGAGTATATTTTGTCGATAGTTACTCGTTACCTCTGACCTTGACCTTTCTATTCCTTATGATCCTCTGCGTTGTCGCGGGAAGGATGATTAAGAAATGACAAACTTGCTGCTGGCGCTTGTCTCATTGGCGATCCTGCTATTCTTTCTCGTGATCGAGAACATTCTCTCGAGAAAGAGAAGGAAACGATTGAAAATTGCTATTCAAGTGAACGGAACCAGAGGCAAGAGCGAGACAGTAAGACTGATTCACTCGGCCCTCAAAGCAAACGGCTTCTCGGTACTGGGAAAGACGACGGGGACCGTTCCTCTATGGATAACCCCCGACGGGAGACATGTAGAAGTCGTGCGTCACGGTCCCGCAAACATACAGGAGCAATACCTAGCCTTGAAGAAGTCTGAAAGGGACAACTGCAACGCATTGGTTGTGGAATGCATGGCTATTAAGCCCGAGATGCAGCTTTCAAGCATGAGAATCGTCGAAGCGGACATTACCGTCATCACGAACTCTTACCCGGACCATATCGAAGAGATTGGGGCCGATGAAATCGAGACGGCTAAAGTGCTTTCTCTATCCATTACTCCAGGCGGAATTTGCGTTTTGGGAAACGTTTCGTCCGGGGCAATGGAATCAGTCAAGAACCACTGTTCGAGGATAGATACAAGATTGGTTACTGTAACTTCCAAAGCAGAAGACACGGCCGGATTCAGATTCGAGCCAAATGAGGAAAACCTGTCTATTGCACTGAAGGTTGTGGAACTACTTGACCTCGACAGGGAAAAGGCATTAGAGGGAATGAGAGAGGCGCTGCCTGATGTGGGAACATTCAGGTATCTGCATCTCGGCGACGGGATCGAAGATGCTGTTCTAGCAAATGCGTTCGCGGCCAATGACATTCGTTCTACTTCTCTACTTCTGAAAAAAGCAAGACAGGACTTTCCCGAGAGACCGCTCGTCGGATTCTTCAACTCTAGAGACGACAGGCCGGATAGAGCTCTCGTCTTCGAAGCGATGATTAGAGAGTTCGACAGGATAATAGTCAGAGGACCTGTTCCTCAAAGAATACTGAAGAGCAAGAACGTGGAAAAGCTGAAAGACCCGAGCCGGCTCTATTCGCTTCTTCAAGGGCATGAGCTCGTTTTCGGATTCGGAAATATACGCGGCCTTGTCCAGTGGCTGAGCGGGTTGGAGGAGATTCAATGAGTCCTGCGTTGTTCTCAATTGGAATCGTCATAAGTACAATATTCTGGTGGGTGACGGGGTTGTCGGCCGGAGGGCTTGTAACGCCGGTCTACCTGTTCATTTTCATTGAGCAACCTTTGAGACTGCTTTATACATGGGGTGTCGGTCTGGTCACATTCCTGATTCTGAACCTTCTCCAGAGGTATCTGATTCTCTACGGAAGAAAGAGACTCGCAATAGGAATTCTCCTCGGCGTCGTGGTCAAGCTTTCCCTCGACACCTTTCTTATGCCTAACCTCCCGGTAGAACTATTCTCAACTGTAATTGGAACCATCGTTCCCGGGCTGATCGCGAATGACTTCTACAGGCAAGGAATAGTGAAGACCTCTCTTTCGCTGATCTTCGTCACAATGGTTGTCTGGTTGACAAACATACTGATAAAATCGATCATGGTTATCTAAGAGTCCCTGCTAGCTGAAGAGAGCGAGTCTTACCACAAGATATATGTTGGAAATGCCGAGTGAGATAATTGCCGAAGGGAACCCGATCTTCATGAAGTCGAGGAAACTGTGTCTGTTTCCATACTCCTTGTTTACCATCTCAAAACACATCACATTCGCAAGATGACCGGTCACAGTTCCGTTTCCCCCCAGGTTTGCCCCCAGAGCGAGAGCAATCCAGAGATCGTACTGAAGAGGGTAGTGAACGGATAGCTGGGCCACGATAGGGATGAAGATCGTAACGACTGGAATGGCTCCGGTAACCATCGCTATCATTCCGCTTAACCAGAGAATAAGCATAGAGAGAACGGCCGGGTTGCTAGAAAGATTCAAAGCCAGAGTGGAAAGCTCTCCCGTTATTCCGGTGCTTTCAAGAGAGTGTGCAAGCGAAAAGAGTCCAATGAAGAAGAGAATCGCGTTCCAGTCCACTTCGGTAGCAACCGATTCGAAATCCTTTCCAGTGTACAGAAGCAAGAACGAAGCTCCCAGCACTGCGAACAGCGACATTTCTATGTCAACGATACTGTGCATAATGAATCCGATGACCACAACCACCAGTGTTCCGAGACTGACATACATCAATTTTCTATTCGTTATGACTCCATCGAGCCTTAAACCCTGAATCTCCTCCTTCTTTCCAGATACTGACGAGAGACCCTTCAGAATCTTGAATCTGGAGATCAACATCAGGGTAATATAAGTCAACAAGAGCGGAGCCAGCACAAGACCACTGAAAGTCATGAAAGGAATCTTGGAGGCATTCCCTATGATGATGTTTGGGGGATCGCCTACTAGAGTCATACAACCGCCGATGTTTGAAGCCAGAATCATCACGGCCGTGAACCCGAAGGGGTTGAATCCTGCAGTATCGGCAACGAAGAAGATTATCGGCATGAACATTATCATTGTAGTGACGTTGTCCAGAACCATGGAAAAGAGAGCAATCAGCGCCGAAAAAAGCCCCGACAACAGAAGGATGTTTCCCTTCGTCGCTCTGAGAGTACGGACTGCCACATATTGAAAGAATCCAGTAGATTTGAGCACACCGACTATCACCATCATCCCTATGAGAAGAAATATGGCGTTGAAGTCAACAAACTCAGATATTGTCTCTATTCTCATTGTCTCAGAGACTTTGAGCACCACAAGCAACATACCTGCCGTAAAGGCAATCAGCACTCTCCGCCTCTTCGAAAGGACAATCAGAGTGAAAGTCAATATGAAATAGATTACAATGAATACTCTGTCCACAAGTCTCATTGTATCCCAAAATGCTTAACATATGAAGAGGGATTGGACCTTTGGATGACCAAGCAGTTAGCTTTTGCGGACGATTCATAAGAATGGAGGCTCGGAGCCCCTGTCGAAGAAGCCGAAACGGCAACTGTCAGGCGGCTTGCATGTGTATCCATTCTTTCAAAAAGCACTCTTGCATAATGTCGTCGAAGAGCAACCGATGACATAACACCACTGTTACGGCCGGACAGGTTGAGTCTTTTTTTCCCCGGGGGTAATAGGTTATGATTCTATAAGGAGTTTCCCAGATTTATAGATTACGAGGTGTTGTTTTGAAAATAGCTGCGATTTGTATTGTTCTTGCCGTCTTCTTGTCGGGCTGCATCTTTTCCGGAACAGAAGGCTCATTTCAGTTCAGTAGTCCCGTTATTGGGAAGAACGGAGAAGTCTTCGTCAATACATCTGACAGAGTCTACTCTTTCACTTCCGGCTCGGATTCGGGTAAGTCAATATTCTCGTTCGAACCGGGAGAAGGTGAATGGTTCAGCTGCGCTCCTTCTGTCGATAGTGACGGCAATCTCTACATCGGGACGACAAAGGGCAGGCTCCTGAAAATCTCTCCGGAGGGTGATCTCAACTGGTCATTTGGCGGAAATGAAATCGAAGGCGCTTCTGCAATAAGGGGCAGTCCTTCATTCGATCAAAGCGGAAATGTGCTCTATGGAACTTACGACGGGGTGCTGTATTGTCTCTCCTCCGACGGACAAGAGCTCTGGAGCTTCGATACAGGAAGAGAGATCTGGTCGAAGCCCGCAGTCGGAAGAGATGGAACGATCTTTTTCGGGACAATGGTAACGAGCGGCCAGCAAAGTAATCGCTTCTATGCGCTCAAGAACGGAGAGCTCTTGTGGATATTCGAAACAGGCTCCACTTCTTCAGGTTTCTATTCAAGCCCGGCTTTAGGAAGCGATGAAACAGTTTACAGCACATGTCACGACGGCTTTCTCTACGCCCTGGATCCGACGGACGGAACTCTGAAATGGGAACTCCGGCTCGCGGATGACGGGGAAGGCTCTTCGATCTCTTCAAGCCCGATTGTGGGAGAGAGAGATAGGCTTTTCGTCTGTACCTATGACGGTGTATGTTCGGCGATCAACAATGAGGGCGAGGTGATCTGGAGCACGAATCTTCAGAGTGAAATTGTCTCAACTCCCGTCTCCTGTTCGAACGGTGTGCTCTACGTTATCGGACGGGGAGAGGCCAGAATGTTTCAGCTAGACATCGCAGATGGAACCCTGGAGAGATCCGATCACATAGGAAGCGACAGCCTAGGCTCTCCTGTTATGAGCCAAGAGGGCACTCTGTATTATGCAGTCACCTTGAACGACATAGGAGGCAGAAGTAGACTGGGTTCACTATCTACCAACTCTTTCCCTTCCGGATCGTGGCCGATGTACGGCCACGATCATAATCGCTCGGGCAGGCAAGAAGGTTTCTGATTTCGATGAAGGAAAGACTTCCAGGCGACAAGCTTCTATGGCGAATCCTTCGACCGGTCCTTAAACATCCCTTCATAAAGAGATACAATCTCCATGGAATCGGTCTCCAGAGACTGCCGGAGCCACCCTTCATCCTAATCGGCAATCATGCATACTTTATCGACGCCGTTTTGATAGGAGCGCTTGTGAGTTATCC
>JACDJA010002743.1_pt1 | contig 12144 bp, 10 predicted proteins | sample 7449241 | NCBI WGS metagenome assembly JACDJA01 (sample SAMN14253289, study PRJNA609438) | sludge metagenome | isolation source: initial anaerobic sludge | collected 2018-12-20 | reverse complement strand
TGCCAGCTTTAAGATCTTGCGTGAGATTGGTGTTGACACAGGTGGCTCAAATGTTCAATTTGCTATCCATCCGACAACAGGAAGAATGATTGTTATCGAGATGAACCCGCGTGTTTCTAGATCCTCTGCCCTTGCCTCAAAAGCGACAGGTTACCCTATCGCAAAAGTAGCAACACTCCTTGCAGTGGGTTACACGCTTGATGAGATTATCAATGATATCACAGGAACACCTGCAAGTTTTGAGCCTGTCATCGACTATATCGTTACAAAAATACCGAGATTTACATTTGAAAAATTTCCACAAGCAAACTCCACTCTCACAACAGCGATGAAAAGTGTTGGCGAGGTGATGAGCATCGGTCGTACTTTCAAAGAATCATTTCAAAAAGCTCTCTGCTCTCTAGAGACCGGGCTTTGTGGATTTGAGCGAATCAATTGTGATGATGAGATGCTCACAAGAGAAGTGAGGAGAGCCAATGAGAAAAGAATCCTCTATGTCGCCGAAGCTTTTCGAAGAGGCTTAGATGTTGAAAAGATTTATGAGCTTTCAAATATAGATAGATGGTTCTTGTATCAGATAGAAGAGATTGTGCAGTCTGAAAAAAGTATTGATTCAAGCATCTTACATGATGAGCAAAAGATGAGAAAGATCAAAAGCGAAGGCTTTAGCGATATGATGATCGCGCAAATCATCAATGAAAAAGAAGCATCAAACCTTAGTGAAGACGATATCTACGCAAGCAGAGGAAGGCTTAGCGTTCAGCTTGAATATAATGAAGTGGACACTTGTGCTGCCGAATTTAAAGCGCTCACTCCTTACCTCTATTCAACAACCAACATTACCAAATTGCCTCTTGAAAAAGCAGAAGATAATAAACAGCAGAGAGTGCTTGTCATCGGCGGTGGACCAAATAGAATCGGGCAAGGGATAGAGTTTGATTACTGTTGCGTGCATGCCTCTTTTGCGCTTGCAGATATGGGAATAACCTCTATCATGTATAACTGCAATCCTGAGACCGTATCGACCGACTATGATACTTCTGATATTCTCTATTTTGAGCCTATAGATTTTGAACATGTGCGCAATGTGATAGACAAAGAAAAGCCTGACGGTATCATCGTCCATTTCGGGGGACAAACACCGCTTAAACTTGCAAAAAAACTTACATCTATCGGTGCAAATATCGCTGGAACGAGTGCGAAAGTGATCGATCTTGCCGAGGATAGAGAACAATTCTCAACTTTCATCAAAGAGCTTGGACTTAAACAGCCCGATAACGGAACTGCTTTTACAGAGGTGGAACTCCTTGCTATAGCCAATAGAATCGGTTATCCGGTACTTGTGCGTCCAAGCTTTGTGCTTGGGGGAAGAGGCATGAGAACTGTCTATAATGATGATGAGCTTAAAGAGTATACGCATGAAGCGGTTAGCATATCAAACGATGCTCCCGTACTCATCGATAAATTTCTCGATAACGCCATAGAACTTGATGTAGATGCCATCAGTGACGGCAAAGAAGTTTACATAGGTTCTATCATGCAACATATCGAAGAGGCAGGCATCCATTCAGGTGATAGTGCATGCTCTCTTCCTCCGGTATCGATCGATGAGAAAACACTCAAAGACATCAAAGAACAGACAAAAGATATCGCTCTAGGTCTTGGGGTTATCGGACTTCTCAATATCCAATATGCTATCCATAAAGGTGATATTTATCTCATAGAGGTCAATCCAAGAGCCTCTAGGACTGTCCCTTTTGTAAGTAAAGCTACAGGTGTGCCGTTAGCAAAAGTTGCCACTAGGGTGATGATAAAAAAAGATCTTAGAGAAGCTTTGAGCTATTATGATACATTTAAGGTTGTTGATTATTCACAAGAGATACTTGAGCCAAAACTCAAAAATCACATTGCTGTCAAAGAGGCTGTGTTTCCTTTCAATAAGCTTCCGGGTTCAGACCTTATCTTAGGGCCTGAGATGAAATCAACAGGCGAGGTGATGGGTATCAGTCACAGTTTTGGCATGAGTTTTGCTAAAAGCCAGTTTGCAAGTAAAAACATCATCCCTCTTGAGGGTAAACTCTTTTTATCACTCACATCAAGTGACAAATGTTTTGCGGGTGAGATCGGTAAACTCTTTAGCGAACTTGGATTTGAAATCATAGCAACAGAGGGCACGCATAATGCACTCAAAACTGCAGGTGTTGCATCTTCTAAAGTATTTAAAATCTCTGAAGGGCGTCCAAATATCGATGATATCATTCGAAATGGAGAAATAGCGCTTGCAATTAACACGAGTGACAATAAAGCTAGCAAAAGCGACGCTAAGATCATCCGCCAAACGGTTTTGAGTAATAATGTTGCCTATTTTACGACTATCGCAGCTGCTAAGGCGGCGGCTGAGGCGATTAAGGAATTGAGGATAACAGACAACAGGCTTGAACCAAAGGCATTACAGGATTATCTCTCTTAAATTTTAAGGAGGAAAGATATTATGAGCATAAAAGCGATGACAAAAGCTGATTTTAAACTCTTTTGGCCAACATTTTCTCGCATTGTAAAAAATCAAGAGACTTATGCTTATGATCCCAATATCAATTTTGAAGATGCCTATAAGCTTTGGTGTTCGCCTCCAAAGCGTGCTTTTATTTACGAGCAAAACGGAGAAATTTGTGGCTCATACTATATCACTCCTAATGCAAAAGGTCCCGGTGCACATATCTGCAATTGCGGCTATATGGTTGATCCTAGCTTTAGAGGTAGGGGTATAGCACAAAGTCTCTACGAACACTCTCTTGGCATAGCAAAAGAGGATGGTTTTAAAGCTATGGTGTTCAATACCGTCGTAGCAACTAATGTTGTAGCTGTCTATCTGTGGAAGAAAATGGGCTTTCAAACGATTGGTACTATCCCAAAAGCATATCTGCATAAAAGTTTAGGCTATGTGGATTGCCATATCATGTATAAAGAGTTGTGAGAAGATTCTACTTCATAGAACTACCTCTTTTTACGCTATAATTTTACAAAATAATTACAGGTCAAATCGTGCTAAAAAACAAAATATTTCTTACTTCTACCGATACAACTATCGGATTTATCTCGCAAAACAGCGATAGACTAAACAAAATAAAACAACGGTCAGAAGATAAAAAATTTATCAAAGCACTCGACTCGCTCGATACACTCAAATTTTTCACTAGAGTCCAAAATGCACACAAAAATATGGTTAGGCGTGCAAAGAAAACAACATTTATCATAAAAGATGACTCCTATAGAGTAGTAGATAACGCGCACCACCTTCTTCTTCTTGGCAGGCTTAAATGGGCATATACAACCTCTGCAAATCAAAGCGATAAGGCGTATGATGAAGCTTTTGCAAAAGAAAATGCCGATGTCATCATCTATCCTCTAGCAGAGGGTAAGGGTGCATCAAAGATATATAAACTCGGTAAAAACAGTATTAAAAAGATACGATAATGATCATATACGAAGAAGATGAACTTAAGATCGAGATACATGAAAGTGAGATTCCTTGGCTCAAACTCTTTACAAAGCACCCCTACAAAGAGATGAGTGAAGTGCCGTGGGAGCTACAAGTTCGGATATTAAAACTGCTTAATATCATAGAAAAAGAGATGCTCGACTTTTATAAACCAACCAAGATTAATATCGCCTCTTTTGGAAACTACCTACCGCATCTGCATTGGCATATCATGGCGCGTTTTGAAGAGGATAGCTATTTCCCTGAGCCAATGTGGGGTGAGAAGCAGAGAAGTTCAAATCTAAAACTCCCCTCCTTTGAAAACTTTATACAATCACTTCTTAAAAAACTCTAGTCAATAAATATCAACGGAGATTTTTTTTGATATCTCCTATAAATTCCGTGATATCATCATGAAGTGCTTGGAGATCCTCTTCATGCTCAACCTCATCAGCCAATATCTGGCTGACAATATCATAGGTAACTATATCTTTGTCTCTTGTAAGATCAACCAATTTGCTGTAAGTATCAATCGCACACTGCTCACCCTTGATAGCATCATTTAAGATCGCAACAACATCAAAATCACATGGCGCTTCATAGCCACAATTGGTTTGCTTGAACCAATCATGTGGATCTAAAAGCGGTGTACCGCCAAGCTGCAATATCCTATCGGCAACCAAAGTAGCATGATTAAGCTCATCCGCTGCATGCTGAGTGAGTTCCACAATAGCCGCATCTTTCATAAGCCCTTTAATAACTTTTGCTTCAATAAAATATTGGTAATATGCCAACCACTCATCTGCATATGCTCTATTGAGAATATTGATAAGCTCTTGAATCTCAATACCTTTGATAATCGAATTCCCTACTCTTGCCATAACCGTCTCCTTTATATTTGAGTTATAAGCTAGTGTATATTAATGCCACTTAAGAGAAAATTATTATCAATAAATACCACTACAACTTAGAGTGCTTTTGTCTTCCAAGTTTTTTAAAACACGCATCCCCTCTTTATATCCAACTTCTGCTATATTTTCTATCTCAGAAGATTTAAATGCATTAAAATGCTCGAGGTTGGGTGCTATAATGATATCATTTTCACCACAAGACTCTTTGTTAAACATCTGCAACATACAGCTATGGCTATTCATGATGACTTCTATAAGATTTTTTGGTCTTCGGTGCATATGTCTTGAGGCTAAGCATACGGTAATGGTTTTTTCTATACCAAGCTCTTTAAGTGTTTTAAGAGGTGCATTTTCTACCAACCCCCCATCCACAAGTAGTTTATTATCAAATTCTATAGGTGAAAATATCCCCGGAACTGCACAACTTGCCATTAGCGCTTGTGCCAAATCTCCTTTTGTGAGAGTTACTTTTTGAAGATCGGTAATATCGGTTGTTATAATGTGTAAAGGCATGAGCGCATCTTCGATTCTCACATCTCCGATATGTTCATGGATAAATTTGGCTATCTTAACATTTGAAAATAGCCCAAGTTTTGTGAGAGAGATACTCAAAAGAGCTTTAAAATTGATACTATGAGCCAAATCTTCTATCTCTTGGGTACTTTTACCAAAAGCATAAAGCGCACCTACAACTGCGCCGATGCTTGTCCCGGCAATATGATTTATCTCTATATTATTTTTCTCAATTGCCTTCAAAACCCCAATGTGAGCTGCACCCAAAATAGCACCGCCACTCAAAGCCAATCCATAGCCGTCATCAATTTCTTTGCTCATTGTGCACCTTTCCTTTCGCATTGGAAATTCCTCCCGTCATCACAAATCTAAATGATTCTTCTATGCTCATATCTAAGAGTGTTAGATTTTTTCGTGGAATAAACACGCTGTAGCCTCCTATTTGATAACTCATTTGAAAATAGACCACAACAGGATCCTCCATATCTAAATCTTTGAAATTTTGAAAATCTTCTAGCATTATAAAACCTATCAACTTCGCATCCATTGCGGGAATATCCACCAATACGGTAATTTTATCGCCTCTGTTTTTCATATTGGAAAAGAAATTCATAAAATCTTTTACACCTCCGTATACACTGCTGATGATTGGCATTTTATCTATAATTTTTTCTAAAAAATCTCTAAATTTTTGCACAATCCAAAATTTTAAAAGCAAACCTATGAGATAGACAAAAACTATCCCCGCTAGCAATCCCATACCGGCGATATAGTATTGCTCAGGCATTACAAAAAGTAGAAATTTTTGAAAAAAAGCCTCTGTTTTTTGCAATAACCAAATAAGCAGATAAAATATTATCGCTGTAGGAATGATTAGCCCAAGGCCATTTAAAAATGTTTTCATAGAAACTCTCCAGCTAACATGAATAATCTGCTGTATTATATCAAATTATAAGAGTTACAAAAAGTTTAATTTAAAAAAAACAAATATAATACAAAAAAGGAGTTGTATGAAAATCAGAATTTACTATGAAGATACGGATGCCGGAGGTATCGTTTACCATGCAAATTATCTCAAATTTTGCGAAAGAGCAAGAAGTGAACTTTTTTTCTCAAATGGGCTCACTCCCGCATTTGAAGGCGGACACTTTGTAGTGCGTCATTTAGAAGCTGATTTTAAAGCCTCTGCAACTCTAGGAGATATCATCGAAGTTAAAAGTGAAGTGCTCTCCATAGGTGGTGCTTCATTGAAAATCAAACAAGATATCTTTAGAGACAACACTCTACTTTTTTCAATGACAGGCAAATATGCCTATGTAGTAAATGGAAAACCTGCCAAAATTAGTGAAAGAGCAAAGGATATGATGCAAAAAATATTTTGATACATTGCTATAATTACGGTAAAATAAACATATATTTTAAGGGAGTTGTAATGAATAGAGTCATGAATGGTTTAAATATACTCACCGAGGGCAACACAGCAAATCAGCCTATTATTTTCATCCATGGATTCCCCTTTGATCATACACTTTGGGATGATATCATCTCACAATTTGAAAATAGGTACTATTGCATTACCTATGATATTCGTGGATTTGGTGACTCAGAACATAAAAGTGGTCAATACACGATGGAGAGCTTTGTCGATGATCTTGAGTTTATCATCACAAAACTTGAGCTCAAAGATGTGATTGTCTGTGGCTTCTCAATGGGTGGCTACATAGCACTGAGAGCAAACGAACGACTCGGCAGTTTTAAGGCTTTGATATTGGCAAATACAACGACTGCAAGTGATAGTGATGAAGCCAAACTCAAAAGAGCCACTGCTATCAAAAAGATAGACACTGAAGGAGTTGCACCTTTTTTGGATCAATTTTTATCCGCTGCATTTACCAAAAAATATCTAACACAGCATACAAAAGAGATGGAAGATATGAAAAATAGGATATTGCGATTTAGCTCTATCGGCATAAAAGGTGGGCTCTTGGCAATGCTTAGCAGAACCGATACGACCAAGAGTCTTAAAAAAATCAAGATTCCCACCCTGCTTATCAGCGCTCAAGATGATATGATTATCGCGCCAAAAGTTATGGAAGATATCTCAAAGAGTATAAAAAATAGTCAGTATGTAGAGTTGAAAAATAGTGGGCATGTAAGTATGCTAGAAAATCTGAAGGATTTCTTAAAGACTCTCGAGACTTTTTTACAAACACTTACTAACTCATAGCAAAATCGCTATGAGTTACCCAACCATTGCTTCTAGTGCCTCTTTACTTACCTTGTCGAAGTTGAGATACTTATAGACATTTGCTTCATTGTCAGGCGTTATCTTTTTAGTTACGATATTTAGATACTCCTCTTTTGAAGGAACTTTACCCAAAAGTGCTGCCACTGCTGCAACTTCTGCAGAACCAAGATAAACTTGTGTATCTTTACCTAAACGGTTATCAAAGTTTCTCGTACTCGTACTAAAGACGGTTGCACCCTTTGTGGCTTGCGCTTGATTACCCATGCATAAAGAACATCCTGGAATCTCCGTTCTAGCACCTGCAGCACCAAACACTGCATAATACCCCTCTTCTATAAGTGTCTTCTCGTCCATCTTTGTCGGTGGAACGACCCATAGTTTTGTCGCAACCTGCCCCTCGCCTTTAAGCACTTCACCCAAAGCTCTAAAGAGACCGATATTAGTCATACAACTTCCTACAAACACCTCACTAATCTCTTTTGGTCGTTTGGCATCCGCTAGTACTTCCGAGAGTGTTGCAACATCATCGGGATCATTCGGACAAGCGAGTATTGGCTCTGTGATACTCTCAAGATCGATCTCGATAGTAGCAGCATACACGGCATCCTTATCAGCTTCAAGAAGCTGTGGCTCTTTGAGCCACTCTTTCATCTTATCAGCTCTTCTTTGGAGTGTCGCGGCATCTTGATAGCCTTCTTGAATCATCTGCTCAATAAGCGCGATATTAGAGGCAAGATACTCGGCAACGGGCTCCTTTTCAAGCTTAACCGTACACGCTGCAGCACTACGCTCCGCACTTGCATCACTGAGTTCAAAAGCCTGCTCACATTTGAGACGCTCTAATCCTTCAATCTCGAGAATCCTTCCTGCAAAGATATTTTTCTTCCCTTTTTTATCGACAGTCAACAAGCCATCTTTGATTGCTTGGTATGGGATTGCATTCACGAGATCTCTGAGCGTTATGCCCGGCTGCATCTTTCCTTTAAATCGCACCAACACGGACTCAGGCATAGTAAGTGGCATCATACCTGTAACTCCTGCAAAAGCGACAAGACCACTTCCTGCAGGGAAAGAGATACCTATGGGAAATCTCGTATGACTATCGCCGCCTGTTCCTACCGTATCGGGAAGGCACAATCTATTGAGCCAAGAGTGGATAACACCATCACCTGGACGGAGTATCACGCCGCTTCTGCTTGTCCAAAACTCAGGAAGTGTGTGTTGCAATTCGATATCTGCAGGTTTAGGATAGGCTGCTGTATGACAGAATGATTGCATCACCATATCAGCTCCAAAACCAAGTGCGGCAAGCTCTTTGATCTCATCTCTTGTCATTGGGCCTGTAGTATCTTGAGAACCAACTGTTGTTGCTACAGGTTCACAGTAAACACCGGGCTTGATGCCTGCCACCCCACATGCCTTACCTACCATCTTTTGTGCTAATGTATAACCTGAGCCGTCATCTGCCGGTTGATCAGGAGCCATAAAGAGATCGCTTGAATCAAGTCCTAAAATACCCCTAGCTTTAGAAGTCAAACCTTTACCAATGATAAGTGGGATTCTCCCCCCTGCTCGCATCTCATCGGGAAGTGTGTTTGGAGCAAGATCAAAATTGGAAACCACCTTGCTCTCTTTTTCTATGACTCCTTCAAAAGGTTTTACAACGATTACATCGCCTGTTTCAAGTGCATCCACAGGAGCTTGGATAGGCAAACATCCGCTATCTTCTGCGGTATTGAAAAAGATTGGAGCGATAATACCACCTATGACAACACCACCTGTTCTCTTATTTGGAATACCGGGAATATCTTCGCCCATATGCCACTGCACAGAGTTGATTCCTGACTTTCTTGAACTTCCCGTTCCCACGACATCACCGACATAAACAAGCGAATGCCCTTTCTTTTTGAGTTCATTCATCGTCTCAAGAGGTTGCTCCATGCGTGAACCAAGCATTGAATTTGCATGTAATGGGATATCCGCTCTTGTGAAAGCCTCACTTGCAGGAGAGAGATCGTCCGTGTTGGTTTCTCCCGGGATTTTATAGACAGTGAGTGTTATCTCTTTTGGAAGTTCAGGGTTATTGGTAAACCATTCTGCGTTTGCCCAAGATTCTATCACTTCTTTGGCATAAGTGTTACCCTCTTTCATCAGCGAAACAACATCATCAAAAGCGTTGTAGACAAGGATTGTATTTTTAAGTTGATTTGCTGCTTCCTCTGCGATTCCTTTATCACTATTTTTTAACGCCTCAACGAGTGGATTAACATTGAATCCACCATGCATATTGCCCAATAATTTGATAGCATCCAATTTTGTTATGGTGCTACATTTTGTTTTATCTTGGACAACATCATTCAAGAAAGCTGCTTTGACATAGGCTGCATCATCCACACCCGCCGGTATTCTATTTGCAAAAAGATCCAATAGATAATCTTTTTCAGCAACAACATTCTCTTTTAAAAGCTCTACAAGCTCAGCCGTCTGGGATGCGTTAAGTGGTAACGGAGGAACACCTAATTTTTCTCTTTCTTCTGTATGCTTTTTGTAATCTTCGATTAAAGCCATGATTGTCTCCCTCTATTTGTTTATATTTATTACAAATAGTATCAATAAAGAGTTAAAAACCGTATAATCACAAATACTAACTGTGATTATAGAATCATTTTTGTAACAATCTGTTACAAAATTTCTCTGTTACCTTTGGCGTTTGGAGCACTTAACACTCCATTTGCTTGTAGCTGTTCGATGATGTTAGCAGAACGGTTATAGCCTATTTGGAGTTTTCTTTGGAGGTAAGATATAGATGTTTTTCTATCATTTTGAATGATTTCTTTTGCCTCATCATAAAGCGGATCGAGCTCGCCTGAGGCATCTTGACTTGAACCATTCCCTTGTCCGATTCCCGCATTGCTGAGATAGCTTACATCATACTCCGGTTCCCTTTGAAGTTTGAGATACTCAACAATCTTTTCTATCTCCTCTTCACTGCTCCATGGAGCATGCAGTCTCACAAGTCCTACAGCTCCGGGAGGCGTAAAGAGTGCATCACCTCTTCCCAAGAGACTCTCAGCTCCCATGGTATCTAAAATCACTTTGGAGTCAATCCTTTGCCCTACTCTATAGCTCAATCGCGAAGGGAGATTTGCTTTGATGAGTCCGGTAACCACATCAACACTTGGACGCTGTGTTGCAACGATAAGATGAATCCCACTCGCTCGTGCCATCTGCGCAAGCCTAGCGATAGAATACTCAACTTCCTTGCCTCCGTTCATCATCAAATCAGCGAGCTCATCTATGATTACCACGATATACGGTAACTCCTCACCACCACTCTTTTTTACCTTCTCATTATAACCTTCTATGTTTTTTGTGCGATTTTCTGACATCAGCTGATATCTTCGCTCCATCTCAGCAACCATATTTGAGAGTGCCGTGATAGCTTTTTTCGGTGAGGTGATAACCGGAGTGATAAGATGAGGGATATCATTATAGATAGAAAATTCCAACATTTTAGGATCGATGAGCATAAGCTTGAGATGACTCGGATCATTTCTGTAAAGAAGCGAGAGAATCATAGCGTTGATACCTACCGATTTCCCGCTTCCTGTTGTCCCTGCGATAAGAAGATGCGGCAACTTTTTGATATCCGTCACAAAAGGTTTTCCGACAATGTCCTTACCCAATGCAACCGTCAAAGATGATTTTGCATTTTGGAAAATATCGCTCTCGAGTATCTCGCGAAGATAGATAGTATCGATCGTATCATTTGGTATCTCGATACCAACAACATCACGACCGGGAATTGGCGCTTGGATACGAATCGTCTCGGCACTCAGTGCCATAGCAAGATCATCTTGGAGGTTAAGAATCTTAGATATCTTCACATGAGGTGCAGGCTTAAACTCAAATGTTGTGACAAGCGGTCCGCTATAAGTACGAACAACATCACCTTCTATATTGAACTTTTTAAGCTTATCAAGCAAATCACCTATCTTTTGATCAATCTCCTCTTCATTGACTTTCTTGATCAATCGTGGCGCTTTTTTCAAAAAGTCTATCTTTGGAAGTCTAAAATTTTTAGGTGCCGAGACCGCCCCTTTGTCTATGGATGCCAAAAGTTTTGAGTTCTCTTCAAGTTCTTCTACGATCTCAACATGACTCTTTTTCGCTTTTAATCTCTTTTGATCAAGCACGATGTCACTAAGATCACTATGTTTTACCTCTCGTCTAATCTCCTCAAGAGGCTCTATAGCGTTTCTACCTGTTTTTTTTCTCTGTGTATCTTTTATATTCTCTTCAAGGAAGAGTTCATTATCAAGAGGAGCCGAAGCAAAAGGATTTTGAAAAACACTCTTTAAAAGCTTTCCTATAAGCAAAAAAGGTGCGCTAAATTTATCAATAGGAAAATTAAATGATGATGGCGTCTTCTCTTTGGCAAAACCGACCCAGCTAAAATCATCGTCCAAGATAAGTACCGATGCAAGCACAAAAATCATAAACCATAAAAGCCAAAGTCCCGCAGTGCCTATATATGGATAGAGAAAAGCGATGATCTCATTTGCTACAAATCCAACACCCTCCGGTGGCAAGACAAGACCGCTAAGAATCACAAAACCGACAAAAAGCAACAACCAACCAACGATATAATCAAACTTCTTATAAAGCTCACCCGCAACATAGAGTCTATAGAGTGGATAGAAAAGTATAACAAGATTGATATAGGCAAAATAACCAAAAAGATGTAAGTTTGTTTCGCCTACGATTTTACCGATATTGCCGACAAGTTTTGTGTCAACAAATATCGTTGAAAACGCTGCGTATATGAAAAGTATGGCTGTGATGATTATAGTGATCTTCAAAAAAGCTCCAAACTCATATATTTTAATATTGAGAGTATTATAACCAATTTTTCCATAGGATTAAAACAGCCTGTAACAATAATGAAAGAAAAGCCAAGATATCTAAAAAACCTAGAAAAACCTCTCTCTATA
>JACDJA010002742.1_pt1 | contig 12150 bp, 5 predicted proteins | sample 7449241 | NCBI WGS metagenome assembly JACDJA01 (sample SAMN14253289, study PRJNA609438) | sludge metagenome | isolation source: initial anaerobic sludge | collected 2018-12-20 | reverse complement strand
GCGTTTACTACAATCACATCTTTGTGTTGAGGATTCGAATCTCTTCTTCGCCAGGGGATGTGAGCCCAAACGATCGGTGCTTTTTTATCCACCTGAATCACCGCCCGGTGGTTGCCCAGTGAATCGGCATCCCAGTTGCCGATACCATATAAAGACGCCTTGTCCTGCGTCTTTGCTGGCATGTCTTGGGCCATGCCCGAAATAGTGGTAAGGCAAAAAGCCAAAAGAATGATGTGGATTGGTTTCATGATAGATGATTTTAGTATTTTTTACAACTTAAATTTCCCGTTGCGAGGGACAGGCATTGTTTTTCTTGGCAATCCCGAAGCATCGGGATTGATATTTGTTTTTTGTCATTTGTTTTTTCTGGTTTATCCAGGTTAGGAAGTGTAATATGGTTCAAAAATATGCTAAAACAGCCTACATGTCGGAAATTTAACTTGTTGGGTGCTCCTGAGTATCAAAATATTCAATACTCATTTTGCGCAATCTCGTTTATTAACCTCAAATCCGGATCGGCATCATTAGGATTCCAGGGAGTTCCCGTTTCCGTATCGGAAGCAGACCTGATTTGATTCGCTGCCTGGGCTTTCTTATTTTCAAGCATAAGCCTGGCCCAATCGCGCACCATTTCGCTATTGTTGCGTGTCATCCAAAGTTTAAAATACTGATTGGCAGAATTGCTTTGACCTAGTTTTTTCAAAGCCATCACAGACAAATAGTTGGTTGAACTGTTTCCATAAGGTTGTCCTTCATTGAATTCAGCAATTTTTTTTAATAATTCTGTTGATTCGCCTTTATTCCCCATCTGATTGAGAATGACTGCATGTATAAAATCTTCAGCTCTTTCGTCAACAATGTAAGGTCTGCCTACTCCCAGGTTTTCGGGCCATTTATAGGCATTGGTTGCATAAAGAAGTGCTTTTTTGTAATTGCTGGAAGAATAATAGTTAAGGGCATTTAATAAATTGGCATTTTTCCATGCCATTCTTCCGTATCTGGCTCCTTCATTTGGCAGAATTTGTATTTCTTCCAGAGTTTTAACGCTTTCATCATATTTATTATTATATAGCAACGACATGGCGTAGTCGAACATGAGGATATAGTTGTTTTTAAATTTTTCAGCTGCTTTTTGGGTGATATTTAAGGCTTTATCATATTTGTTGTTTGCCACATAGTAGTCGTAAAGCATATGATAAGGTCTCCAATTATCCGGGCCATATTCCAGTCCCTTCAGAAAATCGTCTTCTCCGTCGGCCTTTTTTTGATCGTTAAAAAATTTACCCCTGGTGAGGTAAAAGCTGTAGCTTTCAGGTTGATTCCCGCATTCATTAAAATATTTTTCAGCGGCCTTTTTTTGTTGTCTGTTCCAATAAAGAATAGCACTGTAGTATTTGGTTTTCCAGCTCGTTTGTTGTTTATCAGCCCAATTCAGAATGTCGGCATATTCTTCCCTGTAGGGAAACACTAGTTTGTCATCGGCTTTGATAGCTCTTTGGAGGTAGAATTGTGATTTAACAGCATCATCCTTCAGGAAAGCAATATAGGCGGTTAGATAATCTGCCACGGGGGCTTCCGGGCAAATTTCCATCACTGCAAAAGCTTCGTTCAATAGGCCCGCATTGTAATACCACAAAGCAAGTTCAATATAGGTTTCATAACTGAGCTCATTGGTTATTTTGGAAGAAAATCTGCTTTTTGTTTTGGCATTTTGATGGAGAAAATATCTTTCAAAATTAGCAAAATGATTAAGCGGATCCATCTCTGTTAATCTTTGCAAAAGAGACTTATGCGCCTGAGTATCTCCACTCAGTCTTTCTGCAACTGCTGCAATTCGGTAATTGTTTTTATCCATTCCGTTATAGAGCAGGGCAGCATTGGCATATTCCACCGCTTCGGCTATCCGGTTTTCGAGTAGAGCTATCTGTGCCAGCTTGTTTCTGGAGAGTGATTTGTACTGAGGAGTCCTCAGGGTAACTCCAAAAGCATCACGGGCATTTTTATACTTCTTTTTCTTCATCATTATGACGCCATAAAGGAAGTTTGCCTCAGGATTATAGGCATTAAACCGGATGGCCTGACGCAATTTCTTCTCTGCTTCATCATATTTCATATGTTGATAGTCGATTTCGGCAAATGATATAAGAGCAGGTATGTATAAGGTATCCTTTTCAAGGCATCTCTCAAAAAAGGAGGTGGCTTCTGAAAATGAGCGCTGTCTCGATTTTTCGACCCCCTTCACAAATAAACCATAAACCGATGTCCAGTCAAAACCTTCCTGCATGGTCAAAGGGCGATCCAGGAAATTTGCTTCTTCATCTGCCATGTTGTAATCAAGTTCCCCGTTTGCCAATCTGATCTTTGCATCCATTGATTGAAGGTCAATTGAGGCGGAGAAAATTTCCTGGGGCTCCAGAGCAATTTGGAATTCCGAGAGGATATTGTTGTTGAAGTCTGTAATTTGCAGGTTATCAGTTATAAAGCCCAATGACTGGAACTGGATGGCGTAATTGTTTCCATCTTTTCTGACACTTAAAATTCCTTCCTTTGAAATAGAGCTGACACCATCAAGGTTACTGAGCGGGAACCATAATTCGGAAAAACTTTCTACTGCGCCGGGATGAAAGTTTAGATGCTTGAATGGGCTCATGGTACTGTTATCTCCTGCCTGGTTATAAAGGAGTCCGGTTTGCATCTCAATATACTGGGTGTTTCCCTTTTCAGGGTCCGTGAGCAGATCGACCCAAATCTGACCATCTCTGGCCAGGGACCATATCCAGATTTTCTTTCCCGGTTTCACGGGTTGCCTGGTCCAGTGACCAAAGCCATGATTGCTGTTTTCATAGCAACCTGCGAACCAATCGGCATACTCTCCGAGAATATGATAACTTTTTGATGAACCAAAATCATTGTTCCCATAGAGCGAAACATCCCTTCCGTCCTTATTTATTGGCCACCCGCCTGCAATGCCACCATGATCGATCTCTGCATTGCCCGGGAAATAGAACCGTAGATCATTGGTTCCGTCTGCTGATGCATTTTCCCAGTGATAAAGAGATGTTTTAAGATCAGTAGGATTATTCCAGTAAGTGTTTGTCTCAAACCATGCTTTATCCTTTGGAACCCTTACTTCCACCCGCCACTCTGTGCGCGAGGGCAGATCAATTGCACCCACAAAGCATGAAACACTTCCGTCGGCATTTTCCCGTAAACAATAATCAACAGGGGTAGAACATGTTGGAGCATGTCCAATAGTGCCGAAATTGTGCTCAATGCCTCCTGACGTCCACGGACCTCGCATAGCAATATCCCTGAACTTAACTACGTTGTTGTGATATATGAAATACTTGTTGTTTTTCTTGTCAAGGGCTCCCCAAATCTTACCGCCTATATCCGGAGCGATCCAGACTTTGATCCATTTATTTTCAAGAACAACCATTTTATGTTTTTTCTCTTCTGGCGTATAATCAAAGCCGTCAAACCTAAAATAGGGAAAAATTTTTGCAGTAGGTTGGGCAACAGGATCAGGATCGTGAAAAGAATAGGTATCAAAAGTGATATACTCTTCTTTTAAACCAACTTCTTTTCCACATGAGGCAAATATTGTAGCGCCCATTAGTACCAATAGTAACTTTTTCATAAATTTATATTTTTCCTGTTAATAATTTGTTTCAAAAGTTGTTGCTGTGGTTCTCTGAGTTTTATATCCCCCAGATCGGCTGCACGGCCTGCCTTTTCTTTTAAAAGCTTATTGGCTGCTTCAAACTCACTGATTTGTTGGAGGCTAAATGGTTGTTCATTTAAAATGCCACTGGTTTCAAGGTTGTAACCCAGTTTATCGAGCATTTTCCCGGCTTGCTTTTCAAATATAGCAATTTCCATTTTGGAAAGGTCGGTTTTATATATATTGGTATTGTTTTTCAGAATGGGTCTTGAAACATTGGCCCACATTTTACCGGCATTGGCTGTTTTTTTTGACTCTTCGGAGGTGTAATAGTCGAGGAATCCGGCTGAGAAATCTATCTTTAGAAAATTACAGACTTTTCTCATTGCTTTTTCCGGTTCCCCGATCAGACTTTCGTATCGGATAGGTAAAAAACGGTTGGCATCCAACGTCTGTTGTAACCTGATGCAGGCCTGCTGATCGTCGCGCCATTGATTGGCAATGGCATACACATGCTTTTCGCCCACAATGGCATTTTTAAAGGAGCATGCCACATCCCTGCCGTCGCGGTACAGATGAATGTAAAGAGGCTTCATTCCTGCTGTTTCCATCTCCCTGGCATACACAACATTGGACATGCTTTTACATACCCAGAAAGAGGCATTTTCATGCCGGGCTTTTAAGTCGTAAATCACTCTGAATATTTCAATCAGGGTTCGTGACTGGCAAAGATTTACTATCTCTCCCCGATTAAATTTTAGGCCAATCCAGGGCACCGGGTTGCACTCAACCAGGGTGCATATGTCATCAACCAGAAATTTAAAATTTCCGGGCTCCTCCAATGGGCCATAAAGTGGAAGCAGCGGCATAAACCGCTGTAAAATATGGGGAGGATGAGGTGCTGAAATTTGTGGATGTTGATTCAGCATCAATCGCAACAGGTTGGAGCCTGAGCGCTGGGTGCCGATGATCTGTATGGGCTGAATAGAGGTCATTTGGAGCATTTGTTATTCTCGTACAAAATAGTTGTCCCAAATCTCTGCGGGCACATATTCTACTCGGTAAGGAACATAGTGCGACACCAGTTGCCATAAGATCTTTCCCTCTCTATCGGTGATAAGCACCGAGCCCGTTTTTGAGCTGGTTTGCAATAAGTTGCCATTATAGAGCAAGTAAGCATTTCCCATGCGAGAGGTGTATTTTTCGGTGGGTAAGGGGGCGTTTATTTTTGTGATGGCAGTCATGGTAGAAGTATCCAGCGTAAACGACAATGCCCGAGACTCTTTCCGGAAGAGGTTATTGTCGAAAAGCATGTAATCGCCTTCGGAATTTACATGAATGGCATGTTGGAATGAAAAGTAGGCCGCCGTATCCATCTTAAAATCTCCGTTCCTTCCAAACTTCCACATCAACTCGCCGGTCTTTGCATTGATCTTCCAGATTTGATCCTCAATGGCTACCGAAACGAGATAATTTCCGTCGGTGTCGAAATTGAGGGCATTCATGTGAAAGCGGTCGTAAGCAAATTCGTCGATGTAAGGGTCATTTTCGATGTCCCACATATCCCAAACCGACCATTTCCAAAGTTCATTTCCGATAGTATCCATCACTAAGATACCATTTCCACCCAACGTATCGAGACCTGTGCCGTTTATCCGGGTCATGTCATAAGGCAGAGTCGCCCTGTAAAGGGTGTGAATATGGTTGTCCTCATCCATGCGTATATCGTGGTGGATAATCTTATAGTCTTCCTTTTTGTCCAAATCGAGTCGCCAGAGGGTATTTCCCTTAAGGTCAATCTCCACCAGGGCGGTCCCGCCGGCAAATCCTATTTTGCCTCTTCGCATTGGCTTTTGAATCTCCTCTAATATCTTCCGGTGGTCTTTAGGCTTATCGTCAATCACATCTTTTTTAGGGGGCCGCAACATCGCCAGTATGGTTCCCCTGGGTGTAAGGGTTGCCGCGCGAACACCGATATCGTCAACCTGCCAGTACCAACGAATGGCTCCTTTGCTGTCTACCATTGCTATATAGCCGGGGGTGCGCGCATAACAGATCATCAACAACCCATTTCCAAAAGCTTCGGCATCGTGGGGCCATTCGTCTCTAACCCAGTTATAGTCTAACCAGGGAGACTGTTCACGGGTCTTAAACGAAAATGTCTTCGAGGTTGTATTAATAAAACGGTCGATAACGATTTGGTACCGATAAGTAGTATTGGTCTCTAAAAGTAACAGGTGGGCGGTGTGATTTAATCCTTTTGAGGTTGGGGTAGTACGATATTTCTGGGGGGAGCCTTCCTTCCAATACCTGATAAACATGGAGCTCGGCTTGTCTAACTCAACTTTGATTTCCTCCTGAAAGGCATAATTGTTGGGTGAGCTCAATTGAATATTCTTAATACTGATGCTGTGCGAATAGAACCAAAAAGTAACGGCAGCCAAGGCCGCTGAGACCAGAAATCCCAGTCCTGTATTTATTAAACCCTTTCGACTCATAAATTTTTATATTTGGGAAAAACCACCGGGCCAAAAAATGACCGATGGTTTTTCTTATTCTTTGGTTTAGTTATTCAAACAACAGTCTATGGCAATCGATTCAGGTTTTCAGAAGCCATATTACTATTCAATTGTGCATCTACCAATGGATAGGGGAAGAGCCGAAGACTTTGATCAACCACAGGCGCCAAGCCCCGGGCTTGGAGATATGCATTACACACTTCCTCATACTTGCCGAAGCGAATTAAATCGGGACGTCGTTTGTACTCAAAAACCAGTTCAAACCCACGTTCATCCAATATTTTCATGGCCATCTCATCCTTGGTGGTGGGCACGGGAAAGCCTTCATCTCCAAACAATGGAGCACCTGCTCTTGCTCTTACCTCGTTAAGATAAGGTAAAGCTGCCGAGGGGCCATTGAGTTCGTTCTCTATTTCCGCTTTACTCAAAATGGCATCGGCCAAACGGAACACCGAAATGGTACGACCGTCGTAGTAGGAGGGGTCTACCATTTCATAGGAGTACTTCATGGTAGCCACGTTTTGCAAAAGTTTAACCGTATCGGCAGGGGGCACGGTCTGGCCCGGTTCGGGCATCATGTAATAAAAACCATTGTTGGTGGATTCGTCCCTGGGAGAACGGCCCATGTAGTTGTAATAGAAGAATTGCTTGCGGGGATCGGCGTCATCATACTTTCTCCAAAAGTAAAGCGACACGGCGTAGTATTGCCATTTGGCCATATCCGGATGATCGGCAGGGCCAAAGTGATTGGTGATTTCGCCACCATTCTGGGAGGCTTCATGCAAAATACAGAAGATCATCCCGGCGTCTTTTTTGTTGGTCTCCGACCATACATTTTTAAAGTCAGGATTGAGTTTATACACGCCCTTCTCTCTCAGTTGCAAAACCATATCAATATAAGTTTGGGCATTTGAGTAATCGTGCGCGCGCATGTAAACATTACCCAGCAACATGGCTGCCGCCCCTTTTGTAGCCCGGGAAAGCCCTTCGTCTTTGCTCCAGCTCTCGGGTAGATTATCAATGGCGTATTTACAATCATCAATAATCAGTGCATCCACTTCACCAACCGGTGAGAGGGGCATGTCATAAGTTTCGGTGGGTTTTATTACATTCGCGATCAGTGGAACCGGCCCCCAGGCGTCGGTGGCATCGCGGTAAGCCAGGGCTCTTAGAAATCGGGCCTGGGCAATGATCTGCTTTTTCTTGGTTTCGTCCATCTCTACGGCATCAATTTTTGAGATTAGCAGATTTGCATTACTAATTACCTCGAACATGTATCGCCAGTTGTATCTGAAATAGCGATTGTTGGCATCGTAAGTGAAGTTACTCAGTTTGGTAGGGTCACCTGCTGCCGTGGAAAAACCCATGTCGGTAGTATAATCAGTGGTCATCACCAGGTAACCGTTGTAATACATCCAACCATCACCTGGGAAGGGCGCCAGGTCGGCATAAACGCCAACCAGTGCCGCGTCAATGTCACTCTCTGTGGAATAGGCATTAGCAGAGGTCAGATCACTGTACATTTCCGGTTCTAAGTCGGTGCAACCAGTCACTAATACCAACGCGAATAAAAAACTTAGGTATTTCATATTGCTTAATTTTTTTGTTTAAAATTATTGGGCGGCTTAAAATGTAACATTCAAACCAAGAGTAAATGACTTCATACTTGGATAAGAGTTAAAATCGAGGCCGGCACCTGCATTTGCATTTTGCACATTCCCTCTGGTAGATACTTCATAACCCTTGGTATCCACTTCAGGGTCCCATCCGGAATAACCTGTTATGGTAAAGAGGTTTTCTGCAGTGAAATACAGCCTCAAAGAATTTACAAAGTTCAACTTTGATGGAATAGTATATCCCAGGGTAAGGTTCTTTAATCTAATAAATGAAGCATCTTCGATAAAATGGCTGTTTGTAAAACCTCCATATTTGCTGTAATAAAAGCCATTCCGCGGCAAATTTGTGTCCGTGTTCGAGGGTGTCCATCGATCCAAAGCATCGGTTGTGCGTTTCCATTCCAGATTCATCCGGTTCATATTTAACAGATCATTGCCCACCGATCCATGAACAAAGATGGAAAGGTCAAAACTCTGATAGGTGAAGGTATTTGTCAAACCAAAAATAAAATCAGGTTGTGCCGATCCGATTATGGTACGGTCATCGGAGGTGATTTCCCCATCCGGCTTTCCCTCGGGTCCGGAGATATCCTTGAACTTAGGGTCTCCCGGTTTAGCATTGGGTTGAGGTGCGTAGGTCTCTCCCTGCTGCAATACGCCTTCGTACACATATCCAAACAATGAGCCCAGGGGTTCCCCTTCACGGATTACCGCGTACTGTTCTTCGGATACATCGCCAACTGGTTTCGAAGAGGTAATATAGATTTCACTTTCCCCTCCAAGGTCAAGCACCTCGTTGCGATTAACAGCAAAGTTAAAGCGGGTTTCCCATTTTAACTTACGGGTAGTGTTGACAGAATTGAGCTCTAACTCGAATCCACGGTTTTGGATGGAACCCACGTTGGACTGAACCACAAAGAATCCTGAATAAGTTGGGAGATTCTTCTGGATAAGCAAATCTGAGGTCTTTTTGGAATAAGCATCCAGAGACAGGTTCAATCTGGAATTAAAAAAACCCATATCGAGCCCCACATTGTATTGGGAGGTTGTTTCCCATTTTAGAGATGGATTTTCAGGGGTATTCGGGTTTGGATGCGTTCCCGCTGTGTTGGTGTCCGCGTCAAAAGTAAGATGCGTATTGCTCATTAAGGCATAAGAGGCATACTCTCCCACCTGGTCGTTACCGGTCTTTCCATAACCTAAGCGCAGTTTCAGGTTCGAGAACAAATTAAAATTTTGGATAAAAGGTTCCTCCCCCAATCGCCATGCCAGTGAGCCGGAAGGAAATCTTCCCCATCGCTGATCAGATCCGAAACGGGATGATCCGTCTGCCCTTAAGGTAAAGGTAGCTAGGTATTTATCTTTATACGAATAATTAAAACGCCCAAAGAATGAAGCCAGAAGTCGCTCTCTTTTGTAAGAAGAAACACCCGTGATGGTAGAGGCGGCTCCTACATTGTGATAGGAGTATATATCGGTAGAGAATCCTTTAACCCCTATCGATTCGCCCTGGTAAGAAAAATTTTCATAAGAATAACCACCCATTATATTTAAGGAATGATCATTCGCGATTGTTCGTTGATAATTTACAACGGCATCCACTAATTGATGTACCGATGAGTATTCGCTCCGATTGGCCACACCATTGTCGATGCTTCCCTGATAGGTTGAACGGGGGAGATATCTCCCTTCGAACCGGTGCAACAGTTCTACGCCTCCATTTACCCTTCCGGTAAGTCCTTCAAACGGCTCAATCTCAAGAAATACGTTTCCGTTAAATTTATCTTTGATCATATCGTTGGTTCTTTCCAAAAGGTTAGCCAACGGGTTATCGCCTCTGCCGCCCGGAGGCCGCCCAAATGAACCATCAGCATTATAGACCGGCACGGTTGGATCGTAAGTTAATATGCCTAATAGTACATTCGAGTTGAGTATATTGCCGTCATACAACTGGAAATTTGACTGTTCGCGTTGTGCGAACACTGTAGCCCCGGCTCTGATGTAATCATTGATTTTCTGGTCCACATTGACCCGTCCCGATAGTCGGGAGAAGTCGGTGTTTTTCATGACCCCTTTTTGGTCGAAGTAGCCAAGACTGGTCAATACTCTTGTTTTTTCACTGCCTCCTCTAAACTGAAGGTTATGGTCCTGAACAATCCCTCGGCGGGTGGTTTCATCAATCCAGTTGGTATTAACATTTGACTGCAATTGCGATTGTGTATAAACGGCGTATTCCTGATTTTCCTGCCCCTCGATCTCCTGATACAATGCATTGGATAATTCCATGTATTGCTTGCCACTTATCATATCGAAAGGATTAACCACTTTCTGGGTCCCTACGTAACCATTGTACGATATAAGATTTTCTCCGGCTTCACCTCGCTTGGTGGAAATTAAGATAACGCCGTTAGCCCCTCGGGCTCCATAAATTGCGGTGGCAGAGGCATCTTTTAATATTTGCATGGACTCGATATCGTTCGGGTTAATATCAGTTCCATTGGAAGTGGGGAACCCATCTACCACATAGAGTGGTTCATTGGTGCTGCTTATTGAGTTCGAGCCTCTAATCCTTACGGAAACACTCCCACCCGGGGCTTTTGAGTTTTGGGTTACCAGTACACCCGCGGTTCGTCCCTGCAGGGCTTCCGCCGCGTTACTAACGGTTCCGCCCAGGTTCAGGTCTTCGCTGGATACTGAGACGACAGCGCCAGTGAGGTCGCTTTTTTTCTGATAGCCATATCCAATAGCAACCACTTCATCAAGTGCATAAGTGGCTGCCTTGAGGGTGACATTGATTTGCGTACGCCCCTGCATCGGCACTTCTTGCGTCTCCATCCCCACGAATGAGAAGACCAGGATGCCGTCCTCAGGAATATTGGTGATTTGATAATTCCCATCCAAATCGGTAACGGTACCATTGGTGGTTCCCTTCACGAAGATGGTTACTCCTGGTATGGGGGTACCTTCTGCATCTTTCACAGTTCCTGTTACAGCTTGTTGCTGCTGTGAGGTTCTGTAACGTTCACCTACAAGCTCTGGCGACGACAACACAATTTGCCGGTCCTGGATTACATAGGTCACATCGGTTCCCTTAAACAATTCTGCAAGAACCTGATTTATCTCTTTTTCCTTAACGTTTAAGGAAACCTGGCGATTTACATCAATGATCTTTTCACTGTAAAGAAAATAGAACTCGCTCTGATCCTCAATTTCAGACAATACACTTTGGACCGTAGCCTTTTTCATGGTTAGCGTTAATTTTTTGCCTTGAGCATACGATTCACCGGCAAAAGCGCTAATCCCCGATAACAGAAACATCCAAACCGTTAGTTTCATAATCATTAAGATTTTCAATCTGCTGGAAAGTAACACTTTCCCCACGGACTTTTCATTGTTTTTTTTCATACTTTTGTAATGATTAAGTTAGAAATTGCGCAACTCTTTAGATGGGCGGTTTTTACTGGTTTGTTGCAGGAAGATGTGGCTGCATCTTCCTGCATTTTTTTAGGCTCATTATTTTCGTAATTCCTCGTTGGCTCAATGAACGAAGAACTTTAGGTTTGCTGTCTTTTCATGCCTATGGTCACCTTTTGTTTGGTATAGGTGCCATCTTTCTGCTTTTTGCCGGGTATAATTTTATAATCAATGGGTGTTGCCAGCTTTAACAGGTTCAGGATTTGGGTAAGGGTTTCATCCATAAAGGTGGCGGTATAGGTAAAATCCTTCACCTGTTCATTTTCAAATTCGATATCGACGTTGTACCAGCGGCTCAATCGGTTTGCAATGTGATCGATGGGGTCGTTTTTAAAAACCAGTCTCCCGTCTTTCCAGGAAATGTATTTTTCAATTTCTCCTTTTGTGCTGCTGTATTGGCTTTTTGCGGGATGAAAGCTCAAATGCTCTCCGGGATTCATGCTTTCTATTAATTGGACTTCTCCCTTGCCAGTTAATTTTCCTACTATTACTTTGCCATTTACAAGCGTTGTTTCAATACTTTTTTCATTGGGATAGGCATATACGTTAAATTCAGTGCCCACCGCTCGTACATTTACATTACGGGCCCTCACAATGAAAGGGTTTTCCGGGTTGTGGGCTACAGTGAAATACCCTTCACCGGTTAGTCTTACCTCCCGGGTACTTCCAACAAACTTATGCGGGTACTTTAGCTTGCTGCCGTGGTTAAGGTACACTTCCGAGCCATCGTCCAATTGCACAAAAGTTCTTGACCCGGCCGGAGCTATAATCTCGATGGAATCGATCGGAATGCTGGAAAAAGTCCTCAAATCGAAATTGGGCTGAGTTAAGGTAAATGTCATCACTGCCAAAAGCGGCAAAAATAGGATGGCCGCAG
>JACDJA010002739.1_pt1 | contig 12160 bp, 10 predicted proteins | sample 7449241 | NCBI WGS metagenome assembly JACDJA01 (sample SAMN14253289, study PRJNA609438) | sludge metagenome | isolation source: initial anaerobic sludge | collected 2018-12-20 | reverse complement strand
TTTTTATACAAACGTCCCAGGCTGTTTTACCGTTTTTCGGCTTAATAATAATCGCATTAAGCAAGCCTTTTCCCCTCACTACGGAAATCATTTCACTTTTAATGGAACGCATCTCATCACGGAATATCTTACCAAACTTTTCGGCTCTTTCGGCTAATTTTTCGTCTCTTACCACTTCGAGCGCTGCCACTGCAACGCGCGCTGCTATTGGGTTTCCACCAAATGTAGATCCATGTTCGCCCGGTTTTATGGTAAGCATAATTTCGTCGTCAGCAAGAACTGCCGAAACAGGATAAACCCCGCCTGAAAGTGCTTTTCCGAGAATCAAGATTTCAGGACGAACACCTTCATGTTCGCAGGCAATCAGCTTTCCGGTCCGAGCAATTCCTGTCTGTACCTCATCAGCAATAAACAACACATTATTGGCCTTGCAAAGCTCAGAAGCTTTTTTTAAATAACCTTCATCAGGAACAAAAACGCCGGCTTCCCCCTGGATAGGTTCAACTAAAAAGCCTGCAACATGAGGATCTTTTAATGCTTCTTCGAGCGCTGGAATATCGTTATAGGGGATGGTGATAAAACCAGGTGTAAACGGCCCGTAGTTTCGGCGTGCATCAGGATCCGTTGACATGCTTACGATGGTAACAGTGCGGCCATGGAAGTTGCCTTCGCAAACAATAATTTTAGCCTGATTTTCCGGAACACCTTTTTTCTCGTAAGCCCATTTGCGGCAAAGTTTAAGTGCTGTTTCAACACCTTCGGCACCGCTATTCATTGGCAACACCTTGTCGAACCCAAAGAAAGAGGTGATAAATTTTTCATAAACACCTAAAACATCATTGAAAAAAGCACGTGATGTAAGTGTCAGCGTCTGCGCCTGATCTACTAAAGCTCCGATAATATGCGGATGGCAATGCCCTTGATTTACTGCTGAGTATGCTGATAAAAAATCGAAATACTCTTTTCCTTCGGCATCCCAAACACGGGCAGCCCTGCCCTTTGATAATACTACAGGTAGCGGATGATAATTATGAGCACCATACTTGTCTTCTAATTCAATCGCTTTTTTAGAGCTAATTTTTTCGGTCATAATACATAAGTTATTTGAATACTATTTTAGCTGTTATTTTAATAACACAAACCCGTACAAAAGTAAATATTACAATTGTGATTACCAAACATTACCGGGTAGATTATTCGCATAGAAAGCTGTAAATTAGAGTAAATGCCGGGCAGGAACTAAAAGCCACTCAAAGAACCTGCTAATCAGCGGGCGGCGTTTCCATAGTTCGTAATCGAACAGTTCGGTACTTTCGAGTGTAGCCTCAATAAAGCGCCTAAATTGTTGAATAATAGTGGCGTTTTCACCCAGCAAAATAATTTCGTGCATATACCGAAAGCTGCGATAATCAAAATTGGATGACCCTATGCTAAAGAGATGATCATCAATAAGTAACAGTTTAGCATGCAGGTTGTGCGGCACATAAAGTAGCAGCTTGATGCCGCTTTCATGTAATTGCCCCATATATTTGTTACGCAACACATCTACCAGACCTACATCAGACTGGCGTGGAATAATCACTTTAACATCCAGACCTCGCTCAGCAGCTTCCATCAGGGCTTTGCGTAACAAATAACCCGGCAAAAAATAAGGCGTCACTACTGTGATAGATTTCTTGGCCAGCTTTATCAACGCAATATAGCGTCGCATAATCCGCTGCTTGGTAATGGAAGGCATGTCGCGGATAATTTCAAACTTTTGGTAATGAATGATGCGTAAATAGTTATTTTTGGCAAAAACGTATGTATTATAGATTTTAAAATCCTGTTTAAAAACCTTTTTAAACGCCAGGGTGATGCCTCCCTTTAGGCGCAGCATCGACTCGCGCCAGTTGAGATTATATTCAGTGAGATTAGAAGAGCCTATATAACTTATTTCGTCGTCGATAAGTAACAGTTTACGGTGATTTCGCCGGTGTCCTCTGGTGAAAATATCGGTATTAAATTTTATTTTTTCGAAAAATCGCAGCTCAATACCGGCCTGACGCATATCGGCAGCAAACTGGTTGTTGATACGTGAGCTTCCCCAAAAATCCACCAGTACTTTTACCTCAACTCCCTGCTTGGCTTTTTTAATCAACGCATCTTTAAAACGCGTCCCAACCACATCATTTCCAAATCTATAAGTCTGAATATAAACATAATCAATAGCCGATTCAATATCGTCTATCATGGAATTGTAGTAACGAATAGGATCTGCAATCAAATGATAGGGTTCGCTCACAACTCTCATCTTCTTGGCCATTTAATAGCTGTTCATTCGTTGAAGTAAAGTATCTTTATACCGCTCAGAAACCGGAACGATCGACTTATCTTTAAGAATTAGCATTGACTGACTTTTTTTGTCGAAGCGCTCAACAAACTCAAGATTTACCAGGTGGCTGTGGTGGATTTTGACAAAGTTATAATCAGCCAATAATTCCGCATATTCTTTCAAAGGTTTCGATGCCAGGATTTGTTTACCGTTAGCAAGGTAAAAAAGCGTTTCCTGATCGTTGGACAGACAGCGCACTATATCCTGAACACTCAACAAATAAACGCTGTTTGCCGTGTTGAGAACAATTTTTCTGATGCCCTGCCCCAGGTGTTTAAAGTTATTGAAAAAGGCATTCAGTTTTATATTCAGATTTTCCATTTCAATGGTGCTGAACGCCAAATCAATAGCAGCTTTTAGTTCGGCAGGATTCACAGGTTTAAGGATATAATCCAGTGCACTAAATTTGATAGCATTGAGGGCAAAGCGATCATACGCCGTGATAAAAATCAATTTGAACTTTATTTGATCCAAGGATCTCAGCAAGTCGAAACCGCTGCCGTCCTTTAAGTTGATATCCAGCAAAACCAAATCTGGCAGAGTCTTTTCAATAAGGGCAATACCGCTTTTCACACCGTCCGCCTCTCCGACAACGGTAATATTATCGCCCTGATTTTTAAGCAAACTGATGAGGACTTCTCGGGCACTCAACTCATCATCGATAATAGCAACTTTTAACATTAAATAATAAAAACTAATTGTTGGTATAGGTTGGTACAACAGTTTTCAAAAATACATCATTATTTCCATAAACCAGCCAATAAATTAACTAAACTCAGTTGGAACAAGACTTTTCTTCGCCTAGTGATTTCAAAGCTTTCCTAAAAGGTAGTTTTTTGATATTTCTTTGATAAAACCACACCAATAGTAAAATAAAAAACAGCGTAAACAAGGCTGAAGTGCCATAATAAAACACCTGAATACGTTTGGCCTGCTCTTTATTAATTAGCGAAACACGCGCAAGTTCATCCATCAGTTGGTCAAATTCAAAACTATTTTTGGCCTTGCGGGTTTGCAAGTTCAGATAACGTTCTACAAGCGTATCTTTCGAAATAGAAAAACGTTCAAACTGTGTTTGAAAATTTTCAAAATCACCTAAAGCCGCATAGTTTTTCAGCCGACCCTCGGTGATTAGATCATCATACTGACTTATGTCAAATTCGATAGCTTTTGCCTCACAGTGATCAAAGAAATCGTTAGATTGCTCATAATTGCCCATCTTTTGGTGGGCCAAACCCATATAATAATAAGACATTAAAACACCATCAATATGCCCAATGGTAGTGTGAATGCGTAATCCACGGTTGTATAACTCAAAAGCATCGTTGTAGCGTTCCTGTTCCATCCAGATATTAGCAATATTGACAATCGCATTTGCTATGCCTTTCGGATTACCGATTTTTTCCCGCAGATCCAACGAAAAGTTGAACATCTCAAGCGCTTTCTGGTAATCACCTTTGTCATAAGCATAAATTAAACCCTTGGTATAATAGGCACGCGACATATCCAACAGAGCTTCCTGTTTTTGGTAAATAACGAGGGCTTTATCAAGCAAATTAAGCGCTTCATCGTTCTGATCCCATTGCCAGTATATATTAGCAATACCGTATGTAGCTATAGCATAATTCATACTGTCACCAGCCTTTTTAAACTCCAACTGCGATTTATAATAGGCGTCATAAGCCTGGTCAAACTGACCATTTTGGAAATAAATGCCGGCGATATTGATTTCGGTATTTGCTGCGGCAAGTTCATTGCCAAGCTTAAGCTGCAAGCTAATAGCTTTTTCGTAATATTCTAGCGCTTTATCATTGGCTCCCAAAGTTTTATGCACAAGTCCAATATTATTATACACTGCCGCAACACCACCCGAATCACCCACCTGGTTGTAAGCAGAAATTGCTCTGTCATAATACTCCAATGACAAGTCGTAGTCGCCGCTCTGATAAGCCGTAATGCCGAGCGATTTCAAAATTTTTCCGCGCATAATTTGAAAACCTTTTTCATCGGCATATTCAATGGCAGCTTCACCGGTTTTCAAGCTTTTATTAAATGAAACCAGTCTATATGCTTCTGATAAAGAAATCATTGTCTCCAGCTTAATATCGCCCTTTTGCCTATCCAACAAAGCATATAGGCTGTCTATCGCACTAATTTTCTCGTCGGCAATAGTAGCTTCAATTACGAACATTGAAAGAAAAATGAAAAAAGCTTTTTTCAAGACGCATTCCTTTTAGCTTGCAATAATAAGGAAATTCTTAGTTAGAGACGGGTTATATAAAGGAAATATTCCATGTTTTTATAACAAACGAGCTTTTTTATTTCGGTATGTAATCCTCCTTCTGCTGCTGTTTCAAGGGATTGATTGCAAGCATCAAATGGCTATCTTTGCCGCAAAACGAACCCTTATGATTCGATCGATGACAGGTTTTGGTAAAGCATCCTTTGTTTTTGAAACCAAAAAAATACAGATAGAGTTAAAAGCACTCAACAGCAAACAGTTAGACTTAAATATGAAGCTTCCTTCCGAGATGCGGCATCTGGAATACGATTGGCGCAATATTATTTCGGGAAAACTTCAAAGAGGGAAAATAGAGCTTAGCCTCACTATCAGCAATACACAGGAAAGGGAGGGCTCGGTGATTGATGGCACGCTAGCTGCCTATTATCTGAAACAACTTAAGCAACTTTCAGAAAGTTTGAACTTTGAGCCACCGCAAGATATTGCTGGCTATTTGCTAAAAATGCCGGGGATTTTTTCAGTAGAAGAAGAAACACCTGACACCGAGCTTATCCAAAAAATAAATAACTGTCTGCTGGATGGCATTGAGAATTTGGATCAATTCAGGCTAAAAGAAGGCAAAGTGCTGCAAGCTGATTTGGTTGGCCGAATTGACGAAATAATGAAGCTGCTGGCTGCTGTTGAACCTCTTGAGGACGAACGTATGCAAACCGTGAAGCAACGTTTACTGCGTAATCTTAATGACTTGGCTGCCAACACTAAATATGATGAGAACAGGCTTGAACAGGAACTGATTTATTACCTGGAGAGATTTGATATCACCGAAGAAATAGTAAGGTTAAAACAGCATTGTAATTATTTCTTGCAAACCTTAAACGAAGATAACGCCGGAAAAAAACTTGGATTTATCGGCCAGGAAATCGGACGCGAAATCAATACAATGGGGTCAAAAGCCAATCATGCTGCCATACAACGCCTGGTAGTTCAGATGAAAGACGAACTGGAAAAAATTAAAGAACAACTGTTTAATATATTATGAGCCAAACCATTACGCCAAAAGGAAAGCTGCTAATATTTTCAGCGCCTTCGGGTTCCGGAAAAACCACACTTGTAAAGCACCTTTTGCAAAATATAGATAAACTAACATTCTCGGTATCAGCCACCAGCAGGCCGCCGCGCACAGGCGAAATTGATGGCAAAGACTATTATTTTCTATCCACCACCAACTTCCAAAAAAAGATAGAAGAAAGTGCATTTTTAGAATGGGAAGAGGTTTATCCAGGGGTGTTTTACGGCACTTTGCTTTCGCAGATTGAACAAAAACGCGCTGCCGGATTGCATGTCATTTTCGATGTAGATGTGGTGGGCGGACTCAATATTAAAAGGTATTTTGGTGCTGAGGCTTTGGCAGTTTTTGTGCAGGTTCCTTCTTTGGAAATATTGGCACAAAGACTAAATCAGCGCGGCACTGACGATGCTGAAAGTATCCAGAAACGGCTTGAAAAAGCAGCCTATGAAACAGCCTTTGCCCCCCAATTTGATTACGTCATTATCAATGACAAGCTCGAAAATGCACAGCGCGAATTAGAAGCCATAGTGAAACAATTTCTGGAATCAAAATAAGATAAAACTTCTCCACAACATCAGCAGAGGGTATTACAAACAAAGAAAATTTTAGCATGGTGACACAGACAAAAACCTATCAGGTTGCGGTATTACCACAACCCAATCAAAATATTGTAAGGGCTATGTTGTCCCTTAAAACAGCAGAGAAACCCTTGCGTAAACCAAAGCCGGATGAGCTTTTGGTAAAAATGGAAGCTGCTACTTTTAACCCTTCCGATATTGCTTTTATGCAGGACAACTACCAGGTAAAAAAACAAATGCCTTGCGTTCCAGGCTTTGAGGGTGCTGGAATTGTGGTAGAAGTTGGCAGCGATTTAGACACCAAACGCTGGCTAAATAAACGGGTGAGCTGCTTTTCACAACAAGATAAAGACGGCACCTGGGCGGAATACTTTTATGCTAAAACCAATGAAGTGCTGCCCGTAAGCGACAAATTGTCAGCACTACAGGCTGCCACTTTTTTTGTTAATCCATTTACTGCCTGGGGACTTTTTGAAATTGCGCTGCAGCGCGAAAGCACCGCTATTATTGCCAATGCTGCCGGCGGACGCGTAGCCGACTTTCTGTTTGAAATTGCCAATATTCACAAAGTGGAAGTGATTGCTATCGTGCGCAAACAAAAAACCGCAACAGCACTACTTGAGCGCGGATTAAAAAACGTACTTATTGAAAATGATCCTGATTTTGAAAGCAAATTACGTAAAACAGCAAACAAACTCAATGCTACCACAGCTTTTGATGCAGTTGGCGGTCAGCTGAGCGGACAAATTTTCAACCTTATGCCGCCAGATTCAGAGGTGGTTTTATACGGCGGTCTATCCGGAAAAGCCATTTCAGGTTTAAATTCTTTGGATCTAATCTTTGAAAACAAGATGTTTACAGGTTTTAATCTTAACGACTGGATAGCCGAAAATGATGCGATTAGCTTTGAGGTAGCCCGCGAAACTTTGGAAAACATGATTTTAGAAGGTCGCATCAGCACAAAAATACAGCAGAAAGTTACACTCTCTGAACTTTCAAAAGGACTGAGAAGTTATATCTCAGCTATGTCAGAAGGAAAAGTTATCATTAAATTTTAAACACTTAAATATCATGCTAAAACAACGTGTTGGATTATTTTTTGGCTCTTTCAATCCCATCCATAACGGACACCTTATTTTGGCCAATTACATCATCGAGTTTACGGATTTGAATACCTTGTGGTTCGTAGTTTCACCCCAAAATCCTTTAAAAGAAAAGAAATCGCTGCTCGAGGAGATTCATCGTTTTGATATGGTGGAAAAAGCCATTGGCGATGATCCACGTTTTAGGGTGAGCGACATAGAGTTTTGGATGCCCAAGCCCTCGTTTACTATTGACACTCTGACACGCCTGAGCGAAAAAAATCCTACCATTGAGTTTTCAGTGATTTGCGGTATGGACAACTTGGAAAGTATTCACAAATGGAAGAATTATAAAATATTATTAGACAGCTATCGCTTCTTGGTTTATCCACGTAAAGGCTTCTCCGGTGGCGAATTTGCCAATCATCCGTCAGTACAGTTTGTGGATGCACCGGAAATAGAGATTTCATCCAGCTTTATACGGCGTGCAGTGGCAAGTGGAAAAAACCTGTCTTATTTCATGCCACCAAAGGCCTTTGAATACATGACACAAATGCACTTTTACGAATAAACTCACTTTTGAGAAGCGTTACCAAATAAAACTTTTTAGGCAAGGTATTTGTTTGATTATTGAATAAATAACCCTTATATGAAAGACGCAGCAGAACTAAAAGCACTGATTAGCCTGGCCGATGAACCAGACGATCAACTTTATGAACAAATTCGTTCGCGCATTCTGTCTTATGGACTTGATGCGATACCCTCACTTGAAAGTGCTTGGGAATCTACCATAGAAGACAAGCTCCAGCAGCGCCTGATACAATTGATTCATCAAATTCAACAGGAGACACTTTTCACTGACTTACAACACTGGAGCCAATTTGGTTACGATGATTTGCTCCGTGGTTTTATCCTTGTTACCCGTTTTCAATATCCTGATCTTGACGTAGATGCCATCACACGCGAAGTGGGTCGAATCGTGCAAGAACTCTGGCACGAACTTAATAACGACCTCACACCGCTTGAAAAAGTAAAGGTGCTGAATCATGTTTTTTACGATATCAACCGCTTCAGTGGTAACACTACTAATATTCATCTGCCGGAAAATTTTTACCTGAAAAACCTGCTTGAATCCAAGAAAGGCAATCCACTTTCACTTGGTATTTTCTACCTGATTATTGCCAAAAGCATGCGTATTCCCATCTATGGCATCGACCTGCCAAAGCATTTTATCCTGGCGTATACCGACGAGGAAAAGCAATCGCTAACGGCCGATGACGTGGTTTTTTACCTCAATCCGTTTAATAAAGGTGCAGTCTTTACCAAAAACGAAATAAACCTCTACGTCAAGCAGTTAAGGTTGGAACCTCAGCCTAAATATTACGAGCCCTGCTCCAATAAAAGTATAATTGGACGCCTGATTCACGGTTTGGCAGATAGCTATGTGTTATCAGGCAATAATGACAAAGCAGAGGAGCTTCGGCAGCTAATGAAAGCGCTTGACTAATGAGCTGTTTTCGAAATCTTTGCTCAAAGACAACAAAAAAGCCCGGAAAATCCGGGCTTTTTTTGCTCAAGGATTTTGAGCACTAACCAATATCACCTTATCATTTTCTATTTGCTCATTCTGTCAAATTGCATCTGATTAATTTTGGACTCAATGACTTGATTAGCAATTTCTTCTGTGTCAAATGGAATATCCTCAATTTGGGCTTCGGCCTGCATCTCAAAATTCACTTGCATCGCTTCGGCCGCTTTAACTTCAACAACCACCTCTTTTGTGTTAAATGGAATGTCGTCAATATAAGCGGCGGCGTCAAAAATTCTTACAGAAAAAACACTTTGATAATAATCCTGTAACACCTTTTCCGTATCAAAAGGGATGTCGTCGATATAGCAATCTGTATGAATCAAAAAGGGATTTATGGCTTGATTAGCATTCGCAGATGAAGCATTAAAAGCCATCAACTGAAAAAGAATTGAAATAATAATTATTGTTGCTTTCATGTATTTAATTTTTTAATTTTTTTCTTTTAAGATCATTTTCGATATATTTACTACCAATACCATGCCAATGTGTATAATTTACTTTATTTAAAACACTTAGACCTTCATTGCATAAACAAATAAGCGAACAAAGTGTTCGATATACAGTCACAATTGTTCGCTTTTGTACAAGTATTTTTCGGCAAGATGTTTTTAAGAAAAAACAGTACTTTTGAGCAGTTAATCTAAATACATAATGCTATGGGCCGGACTCAAAAAATTTTGCTTGTTCTGATTGTTCTTATTATTGCTATCCAATTTATTCGCCCTGAGCGAAATATCGAGAATAATCCCAGCCGCTATGATATCTTTCACAAAACAGGACAGCCGACAGAAATCTCAGCAATGGTGCAATCGGCCTGTTACGATTGTCATTCAAACCGCACTGCTTATCCCTGGTATGCCAGCGTGGCACCGGTTTCGTGGATTATTGCTAATCATGTGAACGAAGGCAAAGAACACCTTAACTTTAGCAACTGGAAACTGCTCGACAAAGCACAGCAACAACATGCACTGGAAGAAATTATTGAAGTGCTCGAAAAAGACGAAATGCCGCTCAAACCTTACCAATGGCTGCATAATGAAGCGACAATGACACCGGAAAAAAGCGCAAAAATGATCAGTTGGGCTCAAGAAATGAAGTTTTCGCTGAATTAGCACCAACTCATTATGGATAAATAAAAAGGCGGGTAAGCAATAGATTGCAAACCCGCCTAAAATCAGTGCTACTATGATTATTACTTTTTTATAATGACTGATTCTTGCCAAACAGAACCATCATTTTTTGTTAGTTGAACATGGTACAATCCATCAGCAAAACCAGCTAAATCAATCATTTTTTGTTTTAAGCCTGAAACAAGATATTCTTTTAAAACCTGACCCCGAGAATTAAGCAGCCGAATTACTTTCGTATTGACTGCAAATTTCATCTGAAGCATACCTGAAGCGGGATTTGGGTAAATTTTAAACGCCTGCTGCTGATTGTCGTCCACACCAAGCACAACTGATAAATTGACAGGAACAATAATTTCAGGCTGATCCGGATCATTGCTTTCAATTTTCAGCGTTCCCTGATATAAGCCAGGCAAGAGATCGGTGGCATCCATGCAAACTTCAATGACAGTATTTTCTCCCGTATCTATTGTTCCAGAAGAAGCAGAAACTGTAATCCAGTCTTCACGAAGGTATGTGATTGATATCTCAAAGCTAAGTATTTCGTCTCCAAGATTTGAAATCGTTAGGTCTTGGCAGTACACTTGATTCCCGGCCCATTGTTCGGTAATTTCATCCGGACTTACTACAATAGCAGGGCTTCCGGCAAGGCCACCAACAAATCCTTTGCGGTCGTTACTTCCTTTGTAAGTTCCTGCAAGTAAATTGGCATCTTCAAGGCCAACGCCCAGACTGTAAGCACTTATGTAAACAGAATCGTCAGGCGAAAAATTTTGCTCGTACGAAAGCACAACCAAATCAAGTATTTCATCTCCGTTGATATCTCCCAGGTTGGCGCCGTTCATATAGGTAAAACCATCGGGGCGCAAGGGAAAACCATCCAGCTCGCCTGTACCATCCATTTTATAAGCATGAACAAAGCCTTTTCCTTCGATCATTAAATTGCTGCCAAACAAAAGTTCTTGTTGGCCATCGGCGTCAATATCGGCCAGGCTGATAAAGCCTTCTAGACCGCCCGATTTTTCTATTGGAAAGTTTTCCAACAAATTACCATCCGTATCAAAACCATATAACATTGGAGCTACATCTTCTCCGGTAGGCCGGCTCATAAAGATAGCGTAATCTTGGTTTCCGGTTAAATCAACAACGGTTGGAGGCGAATACGTCCAGGAATTTCCCGGCACATCCACCGGCCAGCCATCGCGGTAGTTTCCATCATGATTTCTGGCGTAATATTTTGGTGCGTCTCCATGTGTTGAGCCAATGATCGAAAGAAATCCATCTGCATCCAAATCAGCTAAAATAGGGGATTGATACGAAAATTTATAGCTATCCGAAGACACCGGAAAATCGGCCAAGGCGTTTCCATTCGCATCAAAGGCGTAGAGCGTACCATCAGAAATTCCGGTAACGATATCCATTACACCATCATTGTTAATATCAGCAACAGAAGGTGTTATAGCCGGTGTTCCGTCCAAAAGCTGTGGCCAGTTTAAGCCAAAAGGAGTCCCGTCCTGATTAAGCACATGCAAATTATTAGAAGTACGTGTTTGCACAATTATCTCACATTGATTATCGCCATCGAGATCGGCAATAACCGGCCCGCAAATGATCCAATGCAGGTCGAAATTTACCGGCCATCCCGGCATATCATTGCCATTGGCATCCAGGTAATAAACATGACCGTTGTTTGGCACACCTCCGGTAACACACACAATTCCGATCGTCCCGTTGCCATCCATATCAGCAACGGAAGGCGGGTAAATAGCCGTTCCGGTGAGGTTTTTCTGCCACAGCAAACTGCCATCACCGTTATATACGTTCAATTTTTTATTAGAAGCCACCAGAATTTCATCTGATCCGTCCTGGTTAATATCGGCCAGTGTTAGGCCGCGAAAGTTTTTAAAATTGGGGCTGGCTTCCATTTTCAGCGGGAAACCAGGCATTTGATCAAAACTTTTCGAGGCATCGAAATGCTGATCAGAATTAATAATCACCTGCTCGGTTGTTACACGGCCATCCGCTGTCAAAGAGGCTTTATAGGCTTTCTGCTGGGCGAAGCTGAATGTGGTAATCAACAACAAGCCGATGATAAGA
>JACDJA010002737.1_pt1 | contig 12164 bp, 8 predicted proteins | sample 7449241 | NCBI WGS metagenome assembly JACDJA01 (sample SAMN14253289, study PRJNA609438) | sludge metagenome | isolation source: initial anaerobic sludge | collected 2018-12-20 | reverse complement strand
TGACCTCGTACTGATACTCACCGACCAGCAGATCAGCATCTTCAGTGATGCGCAGTGTGCCATTGCTCAAGAATTCAATATCATACGCCAGGTCTGCGCTGCCATTCTCGCTGGAGAGGTATTCCCACTCGCCCAGCAGGTCATCAGCTGAAATGTCATCGTTGTTACCCATAGGTAATATTGAGCAGGATGTAAGCGTAATCACGATAAATGTTGTTATTAGATGATAAAAAATCGATCGAGATTTCATAACACCCTCCTGTTTAATTTCCTTCGGATGACGCACAGCGAAAGCCGGTATCGCCATTAGTATTGTTCTGCGCGTATGCTGCGCGATATGTGGATCGAATGCCGCTGATCAGATCATCCCACGCCCCCCCGCGCATCACGCGAATCGTGCCGCTGGCTGGACCTTGCGGATTGCGTTCCGGGCTCACGGAATAGTAATCCTTGCCGTACCAGTCTGCCACCCACTCCCACACATTCCCTGCGACATCGAGCAGACCGTAAGGGCTGGCACCATCAGGGTAATTTCCAACTGGAGAAGTGAACTTATAGCCATCGTTGACTGACCTCACTGACCAGTCGAAGTTCGTATTGCCGTCCGCATAGTTGACCAGATCACCTGCCGGTGGGTCATTACCCCACGGATAAGTGGCACCATCCGTGCCGCGCGCGGCTTTTTCCCACTCCGCCTCGGTCGGTAAACGCTTTCCCGCCCATTCACAATAAGCAGCGGCATCATTCCAGGATACATGAATGACAGGGTGGTCACCCAAACCCGAAATATCAGAATTCGGTCCGAACGGGTGCTGCCAGTCCGCTCCGCTGACCAGGAGCCAATCATCGTTGACAAACGCGTATGATTTTCCTGCCTTTTCGGCTTCCGTCTGATATTTAGTTTCAGCGACAAATAGATCAAACATAGCATTCGTCACTTCAGTCTCATCGATATAGAATGAATCGAGATATATGGTGTGCTGAGGATGCTCATCTTTGTCACCCACGCCCTCAGGCGAGCCCATTAGGAACTCACCAGCGGGTATGTACATCATATGCATTTCATTCTCTTGTGCAATCACTGTTGGATTATTATTAGAACTCTCAGTAGACGTTGGTTGCAGAGTTTCCATCGGTTGTGCTGTATCAAAATTGATTCCCCACAGGCGAATGGTGCCATCATCACCTCCCGAGGCTATAAAACGACCATCAGGGGAAAAGGCAACGCTCCGGATTATATCACCATGCCCCTTCAGCACATGCAGTTGCTGCCCACTTGCCACATCCCATAAGCGCACGGTTTTATCTTCGCCAGTAGAAACTAATAATCTGTTGTCAGGTGAAAAAGCAACTTCCCGAACAGGCTTTCTATGACCACGAAACACGCTCAGCTGCTGCCTGCTCGCCAGATCCCAGAGGCGCACTGTGTTATCGATTCCTCCAGTTGCCAAGGTTTGCCCATCTGAAGAGAAAGTCACATGATAAACTACTTGATTAATTCCCTGCAGCGTGTCTATTAATTTTCCTTCCGTTATGTCCCAAATACTCACATTGCCATCATAACTACCCGAAGCCAACAAACTGCCATCCGGTGAAAAGGCGATACTAAAAACATCACCATGATCCACCGTGATCTGATTGATCAGCTCACCACTTGCCACATCCCACAGTTTCACCGTGTCATCAGATCCCCCCGAGGCCAGTGTTCTGCCATCAGGAGAGAAAGTGGTGCTCAACACAAACGGGTAATGTCCCCCGGGGACGCTTAATTGCTTCCCGGTCGTTGTATCCCAGAGGCGTAACGTACCATCCCATCCGCCTGAAGCCATTATTTTACCGTCTGGAGAGAAGGCGACGCACAACACACTCCCTCTATGCTCTTTCATTGTATATGAGAGCTGATTGGTTGACGCGTCCCACAGCCGCACAGTGCCATCATCGTCGGCCGAAGCCAGCATGCTGCCATCAGGTGACCACGCGAGCTGATTAATCGTCGCATTGCCAAACCTGGTGAGTTCTATTACACGTTCTGCGCTTTCAGGGTTGATGATCTCCCGATTTATCACTACTGTTTCGGGTGTACCAACCTGTACGGGCGTATCAGTATTCAATAGAGTCGGCGCTTGGATGGTAGATGTACCTAAGGGTTGAGTACCTCTTGGTCCCCCGATCCATTTATACAAGTTGTAACCGCTGTCAAAATTCAATTTTAGTTGATCACCGTTAATCTCAAACTTCACTTCCCTCTCCACCCCCAGCGCTGAAAGTCTTATCCTTCCAGGTTTTATTACCTCGTATTGATATTCTTCAACCAGTAAGTCGGCAATTTCTGTGATCCGCAGTTTTCCATTGCTCAGGAACACGATATCATGTGCCAGGTCCGCGCTACCGTTCTCGCTGGAGAGGTATTCCCACTCGCCCAGCAGGTCATCATCTGAAATGTCATCGTTGTTACCCATAGGTAATATTGAGCAGGATGTAAGCGTAATCACGATAAATGTTGTTATTAGATGATAAAAAATCGATCGAGATTTCATAACACCCTCCTGTTTACTTCTTAATCACCCTCAGATGAAGCACAGCGAAACCCCGTATCACCGTTGGTATTGGTCTACACATACGCTGATTGGTGGGTTGTACGGATTCGGCTGATCAAACATGCCCTTACTAGACTAAAATTTCTTTATAAAACACTATAAAGATGAAAATTGTTGAGAATCTACATACAACAATATCTCATATTGACAATATCCAAAAAACATATTTGTCAGGGTATACCCCAAATAATCAACGACCGTTCATCAGAACTCGAAGCAAGCATTTTGCCATCTGGAGAGAATTTTACAAAATAAATTTGGCGACACAATAGATCATCCAAGAAGCAATTTACGGGAAGTAAGTTTATTTGCTGGCCGCTCATTACGTCCCAAAGTCGTAAGGTGAGATCCCATCCTCCCGAGGCAAGTGTTCTCCCATCCGGGGAAAATGCCACGCTGGATACAACATTATTGTGACCTGTAAATACTTGAAGTTCCACGCCACTGTCTATGTCCCACAAACGTACCGTACTATCCCCCACCCCTCCAGCTATCATTGTTCCATCAGGGGAGAAATCGACACGTGAGATAAAATCGTTTTGACCCTCAAACATTCGCAGTTGCTGCCCACTTGCCACGTCCCATAATCGGGCTGTGCCACCTTCACTCACAGCAGCTAAAATCTTACCATTTGGAGAAAATATTACATAATAAACCCATTGTTCGTTAGTTTCGAAGACATACATTAGTTCACCATTAGTCATATTCCACAAACACACAGTTCCATCAGAGTTACCCGAAGCTAATGTTCTACCGTCAGGAGAGAATGCTACACTTTGCACCATTTTGGTGGTATCCTCAATCACGCGTAGTTGTTCCCCGCTTTGAACATCCCATAATCGCACTGTTCCGTCGTCGCTCCCCGAAGCTAAATATCTTCCTTCTGGGGAGAAGGCGATACTATTTATAAAATCGTTATGCCCCTGTAGCTCTTGAAGTTTCAGACCACTCGATATTTCCCATAAGTCAATCATTTCTTCACCCAACGAGGCTAACATCTTTCCGTCCGGAGAGAAGTTAAAGTAGTATATCTCCTCATTACTGTAGCCTCCACGAGATATAATATTCTGTCCATTTCTAGTATCCCATAAGCGTAATGTGCCATCTATACTTCCAGAGCACAGAGTCAACCCGTCAGGGGAAAAGGTTAAACTCGATACTATTTCACTGTATCCTTCCAACCAACCCAATTGTTCTCCATTGGACACATCCCAAAGATAAGTCGTCCCATATTGGCTCCCATAAGCCAAAAGCATTCCGTTTGGAGAAAATGCAAAACTCCTCACCCAACTATCATCACCCGGGAGCATTTGCAATCCCAAATCATTTGTAAAGTCCCACAGATATGCCCTACTGTCTTCACCCACAAATGCCAGTATTGTCCGGTCAGGGGAAAATTCAATACCGCATCCTCCCTCGCATAGTAATACATTATTCTCCTGTATTACACGCACTTCTTGCTCACTAGCCAAGTCCCACAAACGTACAGCCCCATCACTACTTACTGAATATAAAGTTGCTCCGTCAGGTGAAAAAGCCACATTCAATACAGGATTATTATGCCCTTCAATTATGCTAAGTTGTAGTCCGCTCGCCACATCCCAAATAAATATCCTCCCATCCATTCCACCTGAGACTAGTGTACTTCCGTCCGGAGAAAATGTCACGCAATTTACATAATAATTGTCTCCTTTTAAAATTTGCAGCAAAACACCGTTGCTGATATCCCAAAGTTGAATAGTGCGATCTGCAAGTACTGAAGCAAGTATTTTTCCATCAGTAGAGAAAGCCGAACTCAAAGAATAGTTCTCTTGGCTTAGTTTCATATTAATGGACAAATTCTGAGTTAATGTATCGTTGTCAACTAAATAGAAAGACGAAGTAGTACTCACAGCGATTTGTTCACCATCGGTGGTCCAGGCAACTTGATTTATATACCCTCTTTTCCCAAATCGGTAAAGTTCGACTACGCGATCTGCGTTTTTAGGTGTGATGATCTCTTGCCCATTTTCCCCATATTTCGGAGTATCAACCTCAATTGGGGTATCTATTACCATAGGAGTCTGTACAAAATCCCTAGTTGGATTTGTGGGTTGTGTTAAATACGTTGAACCTTTCCATGAATAAACATTATCCCCATGGTCAAATTTTAACCATAGTTGATCTCCTTTTATCTCATACTTCACCTCCTGCTCCACTCCCAGCGCCGATAGATTCATTCTTCCCGGCCTGGTAACCGCGTACTGGTACTCCTCAACCAGAAGATCGGCATCTTCGGTGATGCACAGCGTGCCGTTGCTCAAGAATTCGATATTATATGCCAGGTCTGCGCTACCGTTCTCGCTCGAGATAAATTCCCACTCGCCCAGCAGGTCATCTGCAGATGCGTCATCTCCGCCGCTGCCAGCCGGAATCATTGAGCAGGAGGTGAGAAGAAGAGAGACGATTATTAGAGATGAAATTAAATGTGACAAAACATTTTTCATGAGATGACCCTCCTGAGGTAACTTTTAATTCAACGGCATTAGCCAACCAGGTAATAATTTGTTATTGTAATTGTTAGTTGTTGTTTTATTCTTTCTCGTTTTTCTTTTTAACCTCTTCGTACATTAACCGGGAAGTGTTTTTAATTTCCTCGTCAGTGGTTTTCAGTTCGTCCTCAACAGAAAAGCCTTTCTTTTTCCAGTCTTCCTCATGTTCAATAACATTTTGTTTGTGCGCATGCAATTCTTCGTAATATTTTATTTTGTCATCAACATACACTTGAGAAAAGTCTGTCTGTTTGTTCTTTTCCAGCCCACTTCCAGCCGCTGGTTCAATACCCTGGATGGACGCTTTAGCACTTTCTGAAACATTCTCCGGGTTAGAAACTTCCGGCTGGACGTCTTTTGTCTCCTGTGATTCATTAAAATCTTTCATTTGATCTCCTTTCTATTGAAGTTGAAATTTCCCTTCACGTTTTATTTTCGACGGGGTTTAGATCGTTTATTTGAACAAATGCTTGTAAAAGCCCTCCTATTTCGCAGCATCTGAATTCATTTTACAATAAATAGCTATTTTGTATCATCATTTCATTAATTGGTTGTTTGGAATATTCGAGTTCACTCTTCAATCGCAATGTTTTTCTACTGTTGCAGTATAATTCCAGCCTTGATTCATCAATAGGTCACCAATATGTTCAATCGAGTACGCACATTCTTTAAAGACCCTGATTACTACCGGATGCTTGTCAGGCTGGCGGGACCAATTGCGCTGCAAAGTCTGATCAGTTCGTCGTTAAACTTTGTTTCCGTGTTTATGATCGGACAACTGGGTGAAGTGCCCATCGCTTCGATCGGGCTCGCGAACCAGGTATGGTTTCTGCTTAACCTGATGGTATTTGGGATTTCAAGCGGCACTTCGATGTTCGTCGCGCAGTTATGGGGGAAGAAGGACGTGGCGAACATCCGCAGGGTGGTCGGTCTGACCGTAAAGCTCGGGCTGGCAGCGGCAATCGTCTTTTTCACGATTGCTTTTTTCTTCCCGCAGTTCGCGTTGCGCGTTTATAGCACTGACCCGGCAGTGATCGCCACAGGATCACGTTTCTTGCGCATAATGGGCTGGTCCTATGGTTTCTATGCAATGACGGCGGTCTTCAGCCTGTCATCGCGCGCGGTGGGGAACGTTCGACTACCGGTGCTGGTCAGCACCTCAGCTTTGATTTTGAATGTGCTGCTGGCGTATCCGTTGATCTTTGGTATAAGCGGCTTGGGCATCCCAGCACTCGGTACAGATGGAGCCGCGATCGCGGGATTGATCGCCAGAATTGTGGAGTGTACTGCGCTGCTCTACTTCATCTTCCGCAACAAGGCAAATCCGGTGGCAGTGACCGCGCACGATGTTTTGGACCTTGACTGGACGTTTATCCGCCGCGTGATGAAACCGGTGCTGCCGGTGATCGGTAATGAATTCCTGTGGTCGACCGGAATCACCACTTACAACGCGATCTACGGGCATGTGGGCACCAGCGCTGTCGCAGCGATCAACATTGTTTCATCGATCGAGAATATTGCGTTTGTCCTTTTCCTGGGCATTGGCAACGCGACAGCGATAATGGTGGGCAACCTCATCGGGCAGGAGAACACGGAAAGAGCTTACACATATGCTGGGCGTTCATTGGTTCTCCAGATGAGCGGAGCTTTCCTGATCGGTATTTTGGTCATCCTGTTCGCTCCCGGAGTCCTGCAATATTACCAGGTGGATCCTGAGGTGATCTCTTTCGCGCGTAAATGCCTTATCGTGCTGGGAGTAGGACTGACGATACGGGCCGGCAATCACACGATCATCATTGGCATTCTCCGATCTGGTGGCGACACGCGCTATTCCCTTGTTCTTGATGGATTGGTAATCTGGCTAGTCGGTGTTCCATTCACTGCAGCTGGTGCTTTTCTGTTTCATTTGCCGGTATATTTTGTTTACGCACTCACTCTGACCGAAGAGGTGACCAAGTTTGCACTTGGTGTCCGGCGTTATTTTTCGCGTAAATGGATCAATGACCTTACCACGAAGGTCGCTGACATTGAACCGATTATTTTGGGCTCTCAGGCGGGGGAATGATGGTGAGCGCTGCGGGGATCTTTTACAAGTACGATTAGGATAAAACTGGAGATCAACGCAAGCACGGCGGACGTGATGAAGGTCACAGAGTACCCGAAGGAATCTGCCAGTAAACCACCCAATAACGGCGCGAGGATGGTTGCGGGGGAGATGAGTGTGTTTGCCATACCCACGTAAGTTGGACGCTGTGATTCATCACCAAATTCAAGCGAGATTGTGATGCCGATTGTCCAGAATGCTGTTGCCGCGACTCCGGTGAGCACGAATACTAGGAAAAACAACTCTGGATTTTTAATAACCAAAGCTAATATTGCGCTGGCAGCAGCGCTGAAGGCTCCCAATACCAGAACCCATTTGCGCGACCATTTGTCTGATAGCCTGCCGAGGAGGGGATTCATCACCACCTGGGTGATCAGTAGCACGCTGGTCATCAGGCCTACCTGCAATGAACTGACCTTCAAATTATTTACCGCGTAAACCGCGTAGAACGCGGTTGCCATCAATCCGAACTGTGAAAAGAACCGGCTGATGAGGAAGTTGGTAAAGGATTTATCCTGTTTGAGAATCCGCTTTATATCCTGCCACAAGGGCTGAGGGGTGAGCTGTTCTGACCGGATTGTGCGGGGCTGCTCACGTGTCGAGTGGAGAAAGAACCAGGAGAAGAAGTACAAGCCGCTGGTGATGAAAAAACAGGAGGCAAAATCAAAAGGTGGTTTTAATGCCACCAGCAATAATCCGGCAAGATAAGCACCCAGGCTGGCAAGCAGGTTGGCTGCGGCGGATTGCGCGCCAAAGAAAGTCGCCAGGATGTTTCCCGGGATGACTTTGCTGATCATGATCTGCCAGGCGTTGGCGGTGAATCCGGAACCCAAACCCTGCCAGATCAGCAGAAGAAAAGTAAGGACGAGCGCGATGTCTGACCCAATAACAGGGAGAAGAAGCGCAACGATTCCCAATCCGAGGATAGGAAGACGCTCATGGATCGTTGCTCTGATCACAAACGGACGGACCCGTTCCATTTTTGAGATGCGTTTTGCCAGCAAAAGTTGGGGCAGCTGCCAGCCCATGTTATGAATAGCAGGTATCAAGCCGATCAACGTTGCTGATGAGGATAAGGTGGAGACAAAGAGGGGAATGATCGTTGTGTAGGATGTAAAACCCACTCCCCAACCGAAAAAAGCCCCATCAAGAATGTTGACAAGGAAGTTGTGTTTTAGATCTTTATCAGCAGTCTGATCGAATAATTTCATTTATACCGTAAGTTAAGAAAACCCCGGATTACCCGGGGTGGAATTTGAATTCAATAACCGGATGGATCAATGCTCTTCATCGTAATCAAGCTCATCCCAATCCTCTTCGCCTTCTTCCTCCATGTCTTCCCATTCTTCCAATTCATCTTCATCTGTATCCCAATCGTCGTTATCGATAGCGTCGGAATTAGGGGTATAAGTCTTACAACCGGTATCAGGATCAAGTTCAACCATTCCTGCTGTGCAAAAGCCCTCATCCAAAAACGCGCAATCCAAATAATGACAACGAATTCTAGGCATTTCGATTTCCTCCTGAGTTTGTTAACTGGGCAGATTTTACTATAAGTTTGTAAATTACTGTGACAAAAATTATTGTCATCATCAATGCTGAGAGCACGCACCACTGGCAGACCGCTTTCAAGACGAAAACTTCAATGTACGTCAGGTAGAGTGAAAACAGGAACCCCGCCAGGCTAATGGCAAAGATCAGCATTTCATTGTATGGTGCGAGCATTTTACTCTTATTTCCAAAAGATGCAAGTAAAAACAGGGACGCAAAACCAACAATACCAAAAAATCCAAGTGGTATTCCCCATAAAGTTGACCACTGGCTGGCGTTGACCACGTCACAGCGACCCAGACCCGGTGTGCAGTAGATATCAGCGTTTGCGATCTTTACGTAGGCGAGGTAAATCGAATCCAGCAATCCAATGACGGAAGCAACAAGGATGATTATGGAGCTTGCCTTGATTCGTGACTTATTTTTCTGCTGGGTCATGTTAATAGCGGACCGTTTCTCACCTGGTTGTGAATAGGTTGTGGTTAACGCACTACGCATTAACCGTACCAAGAACGCGAGATTATATCACGAACTAGCCGGGATTCAAGCGGTGCGCTTGCATTACATTGGGGAGATTTTCGATCTTTGTCAATACTCTTGATAGCTGCACAATGTCAGCAATTTCCAATACCATAAGAATGGAAGCGAGGTTATGTGTCACGTTGATCTTGATGTCTTTGAGGTTAATGTTTTCGTTGCTCAGAACGGAAGAGATGTCCACCATCAGCCCCTGGCGATCGTAGGCTTTGATTTCGATCTCAACCGGAAAAGTATTCTGAGGTTCACCCCAACTTACTTTAACGATGCGATCACGATCCTTCATACGCAGAATGTTGGGGCAATCCTGCCGGTGGATGGTTGCGCCGCGGCCGCGAGTGATATATCCGACAATCTCATCACCGGGAACCGGCTTGCAGCAGCGGGCAAACGTGGTGAGAATATTCCGCAATCCCAGCACTGAAACCGCGTTTTCACCCACATCGCGTTGTTGTGTGGATGGTTTGATTTCAAAGATCTTGTCTTCTTGCGCGCCGCCTTCGGACAGTGTGTTAATAATGTGACCGATAGAGAGATCACTACAGCCAACTGCCACATAGAGGTCATCAAGAGTACGGTAATCAAAGCTGCGGGCAAGTTTTTCCACGTCAAGTTGCTGTAATCCAAGACGGCGTAGTTCGCGATCGAGAATTTCCTTGCCCTGTATGATATTCTGCTCACGGTTCAAGTGTTTGAACCATTGACGGATTTTTGAACGGGCGCGCTGGGTTTTAACCAGCCCAAGCGTGGGATTCAACCAGTCGCGTGAGGGCCCGCCCTGTTTGGCTGCCAAAATTTCCACCTGGTCGCCAGTTTTGAGCGTGTAGTCAAGAGGAACCAGTTTGCCATTTACCTTGGAGCCGCGGCAGCGATGCCCGATCTCAGTGTGCACGGTGTAAGCGAAGTCGATGGGAGTTGCGCCAGCGGGCAGGTCAATGATGTCACCGCGAGGGGTGAAGACATAAACCCTGTCTTGGAAAACATCCGTGCGCATGCCGTCAACAAATTCATTCGCATCTTCTACTTCCTGACGCCACTCCATCAGTTTCTTCAGCCAGTTGATGCGCTGTTCGTATTGTTCGTCGCGCGGACCTTTTTCTTTGTAACGCCAGTGAGCGGCAATGCCGAACTCGGCGTTTTCGTCCATCTCGGGGGTGCGTATCTGAACTTCCAACGGCTTTCCGTCATCATAAAGGACAGCTGTGTGCAGCGACTGGTAAAAGTTATCTTTAGGTGCGGCGATGTAATCATCGAATTCGTTGGGAATCGGGCGCCAGCGGGTATGGATCAGACCCAGCACTGCGTAGCAGGTGGGAATATCCTGAACGATCAACCGGACACCGCGCAGGTCGCGCACCATTTCAAAGGGCTTGTCTCGGTCGACCATTTTCCGGAATATCGAGTAAATATGTTTGCTGCGGCCTGTTATTTCGGCATTGAGACCGGCATCTGTGACAAGTTTGTTCAAGTTATCAAGAATCGCATTCATTTGACGTTCGCGTTCACCACGCGTTTCAGCCAGGTTCTGAGCGATCTCTTTATACTTTTCCGGTTTCGTGTAGCGGAAACCGAGATCCTCCAGCTCCCACTTGAGCTGCCAGATACCAAGCCGGTTGGCAAGGGGAGCGAATATGTCCAGCGTTTCCTGGGCTATCCTGCGCCGCTTGTGTTCCGGCATGTACCCCAGTGTTCGCATATTATGCAGGCGGTCCGCCAGTTTGATGAGGATGACCCGGATGTCTTCTCCCATTGCGAGGAATGTTTTTCGCAGCGTTTCATTGGCAAGATCGCGCCGGCGGTCGCGGGCGAGTTGAGAATCCAACAGATTCTGTTGTTCCTCGTTATCTTTATCAGCAACATTACTAAAAATCTCAGCATCGTGTTGATCTGCTCTTGAAACGCGGGGCAGGTGGGTCAATTTTGTGACACCATCGACCAGGCGTACAACCTCATCCCCAAAAGTGCGCTGTATGTCCTGTAAAGTAACCGGGGTGTCCTCTACAGTGTCATGTAGTAAGCCGGCGGCAACGACCACCGGCTGAACCTGTAATTCCGCAAGAATGATGGCGACCGCTACGCAATGACTAATGTACGGTTCACCCGAGGCACGTTTTTGTGTTGCGTGGGCATGCTCGGCAAAATTATAAGCCTGGATAATGAGTTCGCGATCCACACGTGAATAGTTCTCTGGAAGGATTTCCAGCAGGTTTTCAAGTAAAGGGGTAAGTTTTTCAGTGCTGATCATAAGCAACTCTGGTTAACTTATAAGTATAACATTCACACCATAATTTTCTGGTGAATTTGCTCTATATATTTGCTCCTTGTATAGGCAAATGAATCATGTCCCTAAGTAGCAAAATCGTAAGGTTGTGTCCCTAATGAAGAGGTTTCGTGAAAAACATGGTGAAAAGTGATGGTTTCAATAACTGATTCCTTTCGTAAAAACAGCTCAAGGACGCAAAAACCGCGGAAACAAATAAAAACAATTCCTAATTTAAGCGTGATTATTGAAAAACTTGATTAGAAAAATCACTGTTGCGAAAATGCGATGTACAAATGATCTAAAGGGCAGTCATAAACATACGCTTTTTTTCAGTTAGCTACATGTAAATAGGAGTGGATAAAATTCGCAAAAACAGAACGTATATTCTATTATAACACGTCTCTCAAGTGGTTAATGGATTTTATAGTTGATATGAATTTGCTCCAAGAGACGCATATCAAATCAAAAAAGCTGGTTTTTGCACCTTATTTCAATTGTTCCTGGCCTTCAAATTTCCGGCTGGGTGAAAGATAGCGCAATGTTTCGTCATCTTCTGGCAGAAGTTCCTGTTGGATCATTCG
>JACDJA010002731.1_pt1 | contig 12181 bp, 6 predicted proteins | sample 7449241 | NCBI WGS metagenome assembly JACDJA01 (sample SAMN14253289, study PRJNA609438) | sludge metagenome | isolation source: initial anaerobic sludge | collected 2018-12-20 | reverse complement strand
CGTGTCCTCGCGGTGGTATGGGTTGGCAGCTACATCGTGGCGGCACGACCGCACCGTCGCAACGATGTACATCGAGATCACCGGGCTGGCCGTCGCGATGTCCTGACGTCGATGCCATCACGATGTCACCGTGCGGCGCCGCTCCGGTGGGCAGCACGGCCAGGCCGTGTTCGAGCAACGTCTGGTGCTCGAAGACGGTGACCCGGGCAGCACGGGCCAGCTTCTGCGCCATGATCCGCTCCTGTGTCCAGTCCGCTGACGTCTGGAAGGCCGAGAGGCCGTAGAAGCCGTACAGGTCGAAGTTCAGGACGGCGTACTCGCGCAGGAGTTGGGCGTCCAGGACGTGACCCCGAATCACGCGGTTCTGACGTCGCAGGGGTGTGTCGTCGCGGATCAGCCCGTTGCCGTGGCATCGACGAGCAAACCTACGAAGGCGGTCGGACACCGTGACCGCTGATGGCCGTCAGCGGTGGAGGACCACCGGGTGTTCGTGGAGGAACCGGTCGCGCGCCGACGCTTCGCCGATCAGCACCAGGTCGGCTCCCGTCGGCATCGGGACCAGCGGGTCCGGGTTGGTCGTCGTGCGCCCTCGGTCGACGACGGCCACGACGTTGCAGCCGGTACGGCGCCGCAGGTCGAGCTGTGTGAGGGACCTGCCGGCCATCGACTTGGGCACCGGCGTCAGGAACACCTCCAGGTTGTCGGCCAGCACGAGTGAGTCGTTGTCGCCCAGCACGTTCCAGATGGCGGTCGCGCCGAGCGACGCGTAGGACAGCACCGAGTCGGCTCCTGCCCGGTGCAGGGTGGCCACGTTGCGATCGAGGTTGGACCGGGAGATGATCTGCACGTCGGGTCGGAGCCGGCGGCAGTAGATGGTCAGGTAGACGTTGATGTCGTCGTCGTGGGTGGTGACCAACACGGCCGATGCCGTCTCGATCCCAGCTCGTTCGAGCACGTCGATGTCGGCGCCGTCGCCCACGACGTAGGGCCAGTCGTCGCGCACCCGGGTGGCGTCGCGCTCCACGACGGTCACCTGGGTGCCGGTCGCGGCGAGGTTGCGTGCCGCCGAGCGGCCGACCCGTCCACCGCCGATCACGATCGCAGCGTCGATGCTGAACGTCTCGGCGCCGAACGCCGCGTCGTAGGAGCGGAGCTGCTCGGCCGACCCCGCGAGCACCAGCACGTCATCACCGCCGATGACGGTCTCCGGTCCAGGCATGGTGAACACGCCGCGACGCCACAAGCCGGCCAGGCTCACCGAGTACCGGTTGCGCAGGTCCAGGTCTGCGACCGTCCGTCCGGTCATCAGCTCGTCGTTGGGGTTGGCCTCGGCGATCACCAGGTCGCCGAACTCTCCGACCGGGTGCGCCCGGTGGTCGTGGCCGAGGACACGCCGGGCCATCGCGCTGCCGAGCAACGGGCCCATGCGCAGCACGTGATCGCATCCGGCGAGCTCCAGCACGTCGACCGCGGCGTGCTGCGATGCGGTCGCCACGATCGGGACGGTCGTGTTGATCTCGCGGACCGTGAACACGATGTTCGTGTTGGTCGTGTCGGTCTGCGTGGTCGCCACGAGCGCCGCTGACTCCACCCGGGCGGCGCGGTAGGTGGCGGGGTCGTCGAGCTCGCCGACCATCACGCGGTAGCCCTGATCCGCGAGTGAGAGCGCTTCGGTGAGGTCCGCGACCACCAACACGTAGGGCACTCCGGCCGTCCGCGCCTTGTGGATCAGCTCGGTGCTCACGGCGCCGAGCTGGGTGAGCACGATGTGATCGGCGGTCTGCTTGGGAAGCTCGCGGGGCGCCCGGGCCTGGTCCCGGGCCGCCATCCACGGCAGGAACAGGAACTGGATGAACGCGAACGGCAGCAGCACCAGGATGAACAGCGCACCGCTGACCAGCACGACGATCGAGAAGATGCGGCCGAGATCGGAGTGGAACGTGATGTCGCCGAAGCCGAGCGTCGACATCGTGGTCAGGGACCAGTACACCGAGGTCGGCCAGCTGTAGCTGCGGCCTTCGCGCTCCATGATGAGGTGGAACAGTGCGCTGTACGCCGCGACCAGCACGATGAGGAGTCCGACGAGCCACACCACCACGCGCACGTTCGAGCGCGGCCTGCGGAGGGTGGCCCCGAGCGTGTTGAGGATCAGCCCGAGCGACTTCACCCGGTGGACCGTATCGACGGACCGCCGGCGGTCCGTCGATGCTCAGGCGGTGACGAGGATGCGGTCGGACGCGAAGCGCCCGATGCCCACGTGGCGACCTTCGATCTCCACCGTGGCGGTCCCGTCGGGCGACAGCGCGGTCAGCGTGCCGGAGTGGCCGGGCTGGAGCGAGTTCTCCTCCAGGAACGCCAGCATCCCCGGCTCGAACTCGAGCTCCTCGGGGATGCGGGCCACCGTGAAGTCCGCTCCGATCGCCACCGCGCTGAGCGTGGTCGCGTCGGGCGCGTGGTAGTCGGCACCGGGGATCGGGTTGCCGTGCGGGCACGTGGTCGGGTCACCGAGGACTCGTGCGAGCGCTTCCTCGACCGGCTCGGAGATCACGTGCTCCCACTTGCCGGCCTCGGTGTGGGCGTCGGCCCAGGACAGCCCGAGCATGTCGGTCAGGAAGCGCTCGGCCAGCCGGTGGCGGCGGACGACCCGCTCGGCCAGCGTCTTGCCGGACGGCGTGAGCGAGATGGTGGAGCCGATGTCGACGAGGCCCTCGCTCTCCATCCGGCGGATCATCTCCGACACCGCGGGCCGCGAGACCTCGAGGCGCTCGGCGATGCGGGCCTGGATGACGTCGATGTCGTCCTCCCGGAGCTCCCAGATGGCCTCGCAGTACTCCTCGAACGCGGGGTGGAACTCCTTGGAGCGGCTGCCCTTGGCGTCGGTCGACATGGGTCGGATCCTACTTCCGGCGCGGTGGGTGGGCCGGTCAGCGCCACCGCTGCCATCAGACGGCGGCGATCTCCAGCTCGGTCGGAACCGCTCGGGTCGAGTCGTCGCCGTCGAACCTGGACGAGACCTACACCTACGAGTCGACGTTTCTGCGCCGCACGGGCCGCAGCCTGCCTGCCGGTTCGGGTTCTGCGTTGACCTACAGCTACCGCGACGGCACGGCGGACGATCCGTGCACGGCGGGGACCCAGACGATCGCGCAGGCGGGTCGACCCTGGCGGTCGCTCTCTGCTGATCCCGACGGCGCCGGTGCGCAGCAGGCGTTCATGTACGAGAGCGTGTATGACGCCGCGGGCCGGGTGCGCGCCTCGACCAGTGGCCTCAAAGCCGCGGTGGAGGCGGGTACCAGTCCGTGGACGTGCACGAGCTTCGATTCACGTGGACGGCCGACGTCGACGGCGCACCCCGCGTATAGCGGTCAACCGGCTCGGACGGTGACGGCCAACTACGCGGTGGGTTCGAACCCGCTCGTCACTTCCCTGTCCGATCCGGTCGGGACGATCACGACCACGGTCGACCTGCTGGGCCGGACGGTCAGCTCGACCGACGTCTGGGGTGTGGTCACGACTGCGACGTTCGACGCGGTGGGCCGACCGTCGGGCACCACGGTCACCAAGGGTGCGGTGTCCAGTGCGCGGACGGTGGACTACGACTCGTGGGGTCGGGTGACGACCAGCCGGCTCGATGGTCAACCGGTGGCGACGTTGACCTACGACGCGGCGGAGCGGGTGACGGCGGTGGCCTATCCGTCGGGGACCGGCAACCGGGGCAACGGCACGAGCGGCAGCTTCGTGTACTCGACGCAGACTGGGTTGAACGACAAGGTGACGTGGAACCAGGCGGGTGGTTCGTTGATGACCTCTGACGAGGTGACGGGTCGGTGGTTGACCAACCGGATCCGCAACCAGGCTGGCGACGGGACCGACGTGAACGGGGGGACCGACAACTACACCTATGACGGTGCGTGGCGGCTCACCTCTGCGGTCACGCCGAACACCGGGGGGTCTCGGACGACGTCGTATGGCGTCGCGGACACGTCGAGTGGTTGTGTGGCGTCTGGGGCGGGGAAGAGCTCGAACCGGACGGGCAAGGTGACGGTGGTCAACGGTGGTGCGCCGGCGGTGGTGGGCTATTGCTATGACCATGCGGATCGGCTGGTGTCGACCACCGATGCCGCGGCTGGCCAGGCCGACATGGCGAACGGGTCGTTGTCCTATGACGATCATGGGAACACGACCCGTGTCGGGTCTCAGACGATGGCCTATGACGCGGCCAACCGCCACCTCATGACCTCCGCGCCGATCGTGTCGGCCGTGATCAACGGACGTCGTCAGATGCTGATGACCTCGACGAGCCCGACCAGATGGCTGACGTCGTCGGCGTTGCGGGTGTAGAGCGGGAGCGATTCAGCGAGGGTGGTCGCTGCGATCAGGAGGTCGACGACGCGAGGTCCACGCGGCTTTCGGCCGGCTGCAGCCGTTGCTGCGAACACTCGGCCGTACGCTCGTGCTGCGTCGACGGTGAACGGCAGAGGGTCGAAGGCCGCTTCCGTTCGCTGCAACCGATCCTGGCGTCGAGCGCGTTCGTCGGAGTCGGACGTGGCATGCGGTCCAGCCGTGAGCTCCGCCATCGTCACAGCGCTGATCGCCACCGCTTCGGGGAGATCGTCGACGGCGATGTGCTCGAGGTCGATGACGACGCTCGTGTCGAGGAGTTCGCGTCCGTGCCGGGAGCGTCAGAAGCGGGGCTCGCTGTCCTGGTCGGCCAACGCATCGAGATCTCGACGGAACCGCGCGGCGTCGATCGGCGGGGCATCCTGCATCGCTGCGAGCGCCACGTCGGCGGCGACGAACCCTCGATGAGCGCGGGAGCGAGCCTGCCGTCCGGCGTTCCGCTGCTCGTGGTCGTGCACGTCCGCCTGCGGCACAATGCCTCTGACGCGCCCGCTGTCGTTGGGAGGCTCTCCCTGGCCGATCTCGCTGCTCACATGGACACTGTGGCACGACGTTCCCCAGGAAGACCGTGTGATCGAGCGATCCGGGCGGCCGAGCCGGTGTCGGGTCGTGTCGGTAGGTTGCGGAGCTGTGGTCGCGCCATCGCAGCCGGCGCCCGTCGGCGATCCTCTCCGAGGCTTCTCGGATGCCGTCCGGGCTTGGTTCGCCACGTCGTTCCCCGAACCGACCGACGCGCAGGCTCGGGCGTGGCCGGCGATCGCGGCGGGCGAGCACACGCTGCTGTGCGCGCCCACCGGCTCGGGCAAGACGCTCGCAGCGTTCCTCTGGGCGCTCGACGACTTCGGCAAGCCGACCGCTGCGGCCGCGCCGGCGGGGGACGAGCCAGGTACCCGGGTGCTCTACGTGTCGCCGCTGCGGGCGTTGGCCGTCGACGTCGACAAGAACCTCCGCGGGCCGCTGCGTGGCATCTCGCTGGCCGCGCAACGCCTGGGCGTGCCGTACGCCGAGCCGACGATCGGGGTGCGCACCGGCGACAGCTCCGCGCAGGAGCGGCGCCGGCTGGTTCGTGAGCCGCCCGACATCCTGATCACCACCCCCGAATCGCTGTACCTCATGCTCACGTCGCAGGCTCGGGCGACGTTGCTCGGCGTCGAGCGGGTCATCGTCGACGAGATCCACGCGCTGGCGGCCACCAAGCGGGGAGCGCACCTCGCCCTGTCGCTCGAGCGCCTGGAGCGCCTCCTCCTCGCCAATCGACGCGAGCCCGACCCGGTGCGGTCGTCGGTCGTCCAGCGCATCGGCCTGTCGGCCACCCAACGCCCGTTGGAGGTCGTCGCGGCCTTCCTGGGAGGAAACAGCGTCGGGGGGAACCAGCTAGACGGCGATCGCGTCACGCCGCGGCCGGTGCAGATCGTCGACGCCGGGATCCGCAAGGAGCTCGACCTGCAGGTGGTGGTGCCCGTCGACGACATGGGCGCGCTGGGCGAGACCCAGACCGCTCCTGGACCGGGTGGCCCCGACACCGGTGGAGCCGCCACCGCCGGTCCACCGCGGCGCTCGATCTGGCCGTCGATGCACCCGGTGCTGCTGGAGATGGTCGAGCAGCACCGGTCGACGCTCGTGTTCGTCAACGCCCGCCGCCTGGCCGAGCGCCTGGCCAGCCGGCTCAACGAGCTGGCGGCCGAGGATCCCGACGCGGTCGCGGACGAGGGGGACGCGGCGCGAGCCGCGCCGGCGTTCACCGGCAACGAGTCCACCGGGCTGTCCGCTGCCGACTCGGGTCAGGAGCTGGTCAAGGCGCATCACGGCTCGCTGTCGCGCGAGCGGCGGCTGCAGATCGAGGACGAGCTCAAGCGCGGCGACCTGCGCGGCCTGGTGGCTACCAGCTCGTTGGAGCTCGGCATCGATATGGGCGCCGTCGATCTCGTGGTCCAGGTCAGCTCGCCGGGTAGCGTCGCCGCCGGCCTCCAGCGCATCGGCCGCGCCGGCCACCAGGTCGGCGCGCCGAGCCGGGGTCGTATCTTCCCCAAGCACCGCGCCGACCTGCTGGAGGCAGCGGTCGTCGTGCAGCGGATGAAGGAGGGACTGATCGAGCCGACGTCGGTGCCCGCGAACCCGCTCGACGTGCTGGCCCAGCAGATCGTCGCCGCCTGCGCGCTCGACGAGTGGGCGGTCGACGACCTGTTCGGCCTGGCCCTCGGCGCCGCCAACTACACCGGCCTTTCGCGGGAGGTGTTCGAGGCCACGCTCGACATGCTCGCCGGTCGCTACCCCTCGGAGGAGTTCGCCGAGCTCCGACCGCGGGTGGTGTGGGACCGCCAGGCCGGGACCGTGCGGGGCCGCTCCGGCGCGCAGCGCCTGGCGGTCACCTCGGGCGGCACCATCCCCGACCGGGGCCTGTACGGCGTGTTCCTGCCCGACGGCACGAGGGTCGGCGAGCTGGACGAGGAGATGGTCTACGAGTCCCGGGCGGGGGAGACGTTCCTGCTCGGCGCGTCCACCTGGCGGATCGAGGAGATCACCTTCGAGCGGGTGGTCGTCACGCCGGCGCCCGGTCAACCGGGTAAGATGCCGTTCTGGCACGGCGACGGCCCCGGCCGGTCCCCGGTGCTGGGTCGGGCGCTCGGCGAGTTCGTGCGAGAGGTGCGGTCCTTGCCGCCGGCCCAGGCGTTGGAGCGGTTGCGCACCGACCACGCGCTCGACGAGCGGGCCGCGCAGAACGTCGTCGCCTACCTCGACGAGCAGGCCGAGGCCACCGGCGTGGTGCCCGACGACCGCACGATCGTCGTCGAGCGCTTCCGCGACGAGATCGGGGACTGGCGGCTCTGCATCCACTCGCCGTACGGCGCCGCGGTCCACGCGCCGTGGGCCACCGTCGTCCGGGCTCGTCTGGAGCAGCACTTCGCCCAGGAGCTGGGCGGGGACGGCGGCGTCGGCGGCGTCGAGGTGCTGTGGTCCGACGACGGCATCGTCGTGTGCCTGCCCGAATCCGCCGAGGACGTGCCGACCGACCTGCTCTTCGGCGACCCCGACGAGCTCGAGGCCGAGGTCGTGGCGACCCTGCCCGGGACGAGCGCGTTCGCCGCCCGGTTCCGCGAGTCGGCGGCCCGGGCGCTGCTCCTGCCCCGCCGCCGCCCCGACCGGCGCACGCCGCTGTGGCAGCAGCGCCAGCGGGCCGCCGACCTCCTCGCGGTGGCGTCGAAGTACCCGGGGTTCCCGATCCTGCTGGAGGCCACCAGGGAGTGCTGCAACGACGTGTTCGACCTGCCGGCGCTGCGGCGGGTGCTGTCCGAGGTGCGCAGCCGGCGCATCCGGGTCGTACCGGTGGAGACGCAGATGGCGTCGCCGTTCGCCCGGTCGCTGCTCTTCGGCTGGATCGCCGTCTACATGTACGAGGGCGACGCACCGTTGGCCGAGCGCCGCGCCGCCGCGCTCGCGCTCGACCGCGAGCTGCTGCGCGACCTGCTCGGCACCGAGGAGCTGCGTTCGCTGCTCGACGCGGAGGTGGTGGCCCAGGTCGAGCTGGAGCTGCAGCGGCTCACCCCCGAGCGGGCGGCGCGCGACGTCGACGAGACCCACGACCTGCTCCGCCTGCTCGGTCCGCTCAGCGCGCTGGAGATCTCGGCTCGGGTGCGGGACGACTCTGTCGAGCTGGTCGACGGCTGGATCCAGGAGCTGGTCGAGACGCGCCGGGCCATCGTGGTGGGCATGGGCGGTGGTGGCGCCGGCGAGTCGGGCGGTCCCGGCGGGCTGGTCGGTCCCGGCGAGCAGCGGGTGGCTGCGGCCGAGGACGCAGCCAGGCTGCGCGACGGCTTGGGCGTGGCGATCCCCGTCGGCCTGCCCACCGCGTTCACCGATCCGGTCGACACGCCGGTCCGGGACCTGGTCGAGCGCTTCGCCCGCACCCACGCTCCGTTCACCACCGCCCAGGTCGCTGACCGTGTCGGCATCTCCACCGAGGTCGCCCGAGCGGTGCTGGGTGAGCTGGTCCGAGACGGCCGGGTCGCCGAGGGCGACTTCACGCCGGGCGGCACCGAGCGCGAGTGGTGCGACGCGGATGTGCTGCGCCAGCTGCGCCGCCGGTCGCTGGCCGCGCTGCGCGACGAGGTCGCACCGGTCGAGGCGCCGGCTCTGGTGCGCTTCCTGCCCGAGTGGCAACAGGTCGGGTCGCGGCGCCGTGGACCCGATGCCGTGGCCGAGGCGGTGTCGATCCTCCAGGGCGCCGCGCTGCCGGCGTCTGCGCTCGAGGTCGACGTGCTCGGCATCCGGGTGGGCGACTACTCGCCAGCCGACCTCGACCAGCTGTGCGCGAGCGGCGAGCTCGTGTGGGCGGGCGCCGGGGGGATCGGTGCGCACGACGGCCGCGTGCGGCTGGTGTGGCGCGACCAAGCGCCGCTGCTGCTGCCCGAACCCGCCGATCCGGTCGACAGCGGCACCGACGATGCGCACCACCGGGTGCTGCGGGAGCACCTCGCGGCGAGGGGCGCGTCGTTCTGGTCCGACCTCGTCGCGGCGGTGGCCGACGCCGAGCTCCCGTATGACGACGCCACCGTGCTGGCTGCGCTGTGGGACCTCGTCTGGGCCGGCGAGGTCACCAACGACACGTTCGGCGCGCTGCGCGCCAAGGTCGCCGGCGGCTCGTCTCGCCGGGCGTCGGGCGCGCGATCCCGGCGACCGGGGCCGAACCTGCGCCGGCTCAATCGGCTCGGCCCGCCGGCCGCCGCCGGTCGGTGGTCGTCGACCGAGCCCTTGCGCACGCCACGGCCGGCGCCGACCGAGGTGTCGACGGCCAGGGCGTTCCAGCTGCTCGACCGCTACGGCGTGCTCACTCGGGAGATGGCGCTCGCCGAGGGGCAGGCCGGGGGCTTCGCCGGGGTGTACCCCCTCCTCAAGCTGCTCGAGGAGCGCGGCCAGGTGCGCCGCGGCTACTTCGTCGCCGGGCTCGGCGCGGCGCAGTTCGCCTCGCCCGGCGCCGTCGACAGATTGCGTGCCGCCGGCGCGGAGGTCGCTGACCGGCCCGGGCAGGATGCCGGCGATCCCGACGCGATTCGGACCGACGACGACGGCACCGACATCGGCGCCCGCACCCCGTTCGTTCCCGACCCCGACCGCTGGGAGGCCGAACAGGAGGCCGACGGGCCGACCGCCTGGGTGCTCGCCGCGGTCGATCCTGCCCAGCCGTTCGGCGCGTCGCTGTCCTGGCCCGACTCGACGGGGCACCCGGCCCGTGCGGTCGGTGCCTTCGTCGTGCTCGTCGACGGCGACGCGTGTGCCTATGTGGAGAAGGGCGGTCGCAGCCTGCTCACGTTCCCGGCCGCGCTCGACCGCTCCGAGTGGGTCGCGACGCTGGCGTCGTTGGTGCATGACGGGAGGGTCCGGCGGTTGCGGATCGAGTCGGTGGACGGGATGTCCGCCGCCTCGTCGACGTGGGCCGCCGCGCTGATCGCGGCCGGCTTCGTCGAGGGGTACAAGGGCCTGACGCTGGGTCGCTAGTCGGGCTGGCCCGGGTCTAGTCTCCCGTCCGTACTTGGACACCTGTCCAGTTCGACGGAGGTGGTCCGCACACCCCGATCGGATCGAGACCGCCGGCGCGACCGGCCAGGGAGAACCGTGGATCGCAACCGTCGCTTCGAGGGCAAGGTCGTCTTCATCACCGGCGCAGCCCGGGGTCAGGGCCGCAACCACGCCGTCCGCTTCGCGGAGGAGGGCGCCCGCATCATCGGCGTCGACATCTGCCACGACATCGAGCACGCGCCCTACCCGCTCTCGACCCCCGAGGACCTGGCCGAGACGGTCCGCCTGGTCGAGGCCGCCGGCGGCGCGATGCACGCCGAGCAGGCCGACGTCAGGGATCGCAAAGCGCTCAAGGCCGCGGTCGCCGCGGGCATCGACAAGTTCGGCCGGCTCGACGTGATCCTCGCCAACGCCGGCACGTACTCACCCATGCCGGTGCAGTTCGTGTCCGACGACAGCTGGAACGAGACCGTCGACATCAACCTCAACGGCGTGTACCACACGGTCAAGGCCGGCATCCGCCAGCTGGTCGAGCAGAACGAGGGCGGGGCGATCGTCATCACGTCGTCGACCGCCGGGCTCAAGGGCTTCTACGGCGCTCCCGCCTACTCAGCGGCCAAGCACGGCGTGGTCGGCCTCATGCGCTCGCTCGCCCTGGAGCTCGCACCGAACCAGGTGCGCGTGAACTCGGTGCACCCCACGTCGGTGTACACGCCGATGATCATCAACGACGTGTTCCCCAAGCTGGTGCGCATGGACCACCCCGACCCGGGTGAGGACGAGGCGGCGGAGTTCCTCAAGGAGATGCAGCCCATGGGCAACCCGTGGATCTTCGCGGATGACGTGAGCAACACGGTCCTGTTCCTGTGCTCCGACGACGCCCGCTACATCACCGGCTCGTCGATCGCCGTCGACGCCGGCGCGCTGACCAAGTAGCGCCCTGCCCCACCCGTTCTGTGTGTGTTGAGTTGCGTGGGGGCCGCACCGGTTGCACACAGAACCCGCCCCCACCCGTTCTGTGTGTGTTGAGTTGCGTGAGGCCGCGCTGGTTGCACACAGAACTCGCGCTGGGGGTCGGGCCAGGTCGGCGATGATGACGGCATGCCGGCGCTGCGGACCGAGATCACCGAGATCGTCACCGGCCTGGGAGCGCTGGGCGCCGAGCACCCCGACGAGGTCCTGAACGGGCCCGTTCCCGCTGAGCTGCGCAACGTCGACGACGCCACCTGGACCCGCCTGGTCCAGGCCCACGCGGAGGGGACGCACCGGGGGGAGGTGCTGGCCGCGTGGAACAACGGTCGTGCACTGTTGCGAGCGACCGACGGGCTGCGCGGTCGCCGTCCGGTGCTCGTCGAGTGGAAGGGCGGCCATCGGGATCCGGGCGACGAGTCGGTGCCGGCGGACCTCCGCATCGACCACGTCTTCCTCGTCAGCTGCAAGTACCTCTCGAACGTCTTGCACAACGCAGCGCCTGCCGCCGTGTTCGATCGCCTGCTGACCGGAGGCAGCGTTCGACGCTCCGACGAGAACTGGTTCGACGTGGTTGCGCCGGTCGAGCACCAGCAGCTGTACCAGGTGGTGCGACGGGCGTTCGGCGACTCCTTGGTGCTGCGCGACGGGTCGGCGCTCGACGCGGCGGAACCGCTGCCGGAACAGGTGCGGGCGCTCACCGGCACCCAGCGTGACGCGCTCCGCCATCAGCTCCCCAAGGACTGGGGGTCGGACTGCTCGGCCGCCTACCAGTCGCTGGTCGATGTCGTCGCCGAACGCTCCGTCGAGCGGTGGAGCACGGCGTTGGCCGTCGGCTCGGGTCGAGATCGTCGGCTGCTGTGGCGGATCCTGCGGCTGGCGGCGGCACCCTACTTCGTGCTCGGCACCGGCCGATCGGGTTCGCTGCGGGTTCGGGTCGCGACGCCCTGGGACTGGAACCAGGCCTTCGAGCTGCGTCGCTTCGAGGTCTTCGCCGAGCCCGGGGGTCAGGCCCGTGTCGGCTGGCGGGCGGCGGTGCGCGACCGAGCAGGCGGCGCGGCGAGCGAGGTGGCCGGTCACGTGGAGGTGCGTTGGAGCCACGGCCGCTTCGGCGGGCACCCCGAGGCCAAGGTGTACCTGGGTGTTCCGCACGCACAGGTCCCCGGCTACTTCCCGCTCGTCTGACGGCGGTGCCCGCACACGGGGTCGCGGTGGACCCAACTCTGCGGTACGAATCCGACCGAAACGGTGCTGACTTCTCGTCAGAGTCGGGGTGGGCGGTTGGGGTCGGCGGTCG
>JACDJA010002730.1_pt1 | contig 12186 bp, 5 predicted proteins | sample 7449241 | NCBI WGS metagenome assembly JACDJA01 (sample SAMN14253289, study PRJNA609438) | sludge metagenome | isolation source: initial anaerobic sludge | collected 2018-12-20 | reverse complement strand
CACCCGACCGTTAAAGCCGGTGAGGTCGTGCAGAACAATCGTTGCATTTTTGTTCGTAATGTTTACTTTTCCTGCATTTTGCCACAGCCATTCCGAACCGGAAGCACCCAAAACCGCACCCGTTTTTTCGCCGTTTACCAGTATCTGAAATTTTCCGGGACCCTCTCCGTCATACCAGGGAGAAGTCCAGTTGAATGTTCGTACAAAAACGCTGTAATCCCCGGTTGACGGGAATTCAACAGTTGTTTCCGCATCGGCAACAGGAATACCCATTCCATGCGCCATTAAATAGGACGAGCCCATCAAATCCATAAACTGCTGATCGACCACCCAGCCGCCTTTGTTTTCAAAGTTTTCGGCTTCGAGGAAGACAGAATGGTTTGATTGTGAAAAACAAATCATGGAGGTTGTAAGAATTGAAAGAAATACGAATATTGTTCTCATAATGGGGTTAAAAATAAGGAATTTCATTGCTATAATGAGAAGTCAATTCTATATTCTGCGTTTATCCGCGTAATCAGCGGGAGAATTCTTTTTGTTTTCCCACAGATGTCGCTGATTTTTGAAGATTTCCGTCTTCTCTGAAAAGTAACATGAACCCCAGCATCAGCACAACAGAAACCAGTGTGGTAATTCCCCAGATGGCATCCCAGTTGTATCCGGCAACGGTTTTATACTGGTGAATAATGCGTGCGCTTACAAAATTGCCCACCAGCAAGCCAAGGCCCTGTGTTACCAGGAAAATGAATCCCTGGGCCTGTGATTTCAGGTGAGCGGGCGCTTTTTTGTCGATGTAAATCTGACCGCCAACAAAGAAAAACCCGAAAATCAACCCGTGAATCAAAATACCGATGTAATACATCCATGATTGATCGATAACTCCTCCGGTATAAAACGAAAGGTAGCGAATGGTTAAAGCAATCAGCCCTAACACCATGGTTTTTCGCAGGCCGAATTTTCTAATGGCAACGGGCACCAGCAGCAGAAATCCCATTTCGGCCAGCACGCCCCAGTTGATAGTAATGGAGATGTATTTGGCGTTGATATTCAGAAGAAATTCGGAAAAATAGGAAAAATACATTGCAAAGGGAATCATGGCCAGGAAGGAAAACAGGATGAAAATGGAAAAGTTGCGGTCTTTCATCAAATGAACCGAGCTCAGTCCGAATGCTTCGATAAGTGTTGGTTTTTGTCCTTTTGCCAGCGGCGGTGTATCGGGAAGCCACAGGTTCAGGAACACAGCCACAAAACTTACTGCTGCACCGCAGTAAAAAGGGAGGTGTGTACCATCGAAGCCGATGTTAAGCACCCGGATAAATATGAAGCTGAAAATGCCCGAAGCCACCCAGCCGACGGAACCAAACACCCTGATTTTCGGAAAATCATCGGAAGGCAGGTGCACCATGGCAATGGCGCTGGTGAGGCTCCACGAAGGCATGTAAGCCAGCATGGCGAGCAGCAGGCAGATAAAAAGCACATCGGGGTTGTGGGTAGTTGCCGCCCAGAGCAGCATAAGTGCATGAACAAAATTCAAACCGGCCAGAACTTTTTGTGCCGGCCAGAACCGGTCGGCCAGCATACCCACCAGGGGCGAAGCCATACAGCCGATGGCCATGGAACTCAGAATTAGCGCTTTTTGGGTGCTCCCCACTTCCAGGTTGGTGAGGTAAGCCGCCAGCGGAACCCACCACACGGCATACATCATGTACTGGAGAAGCATCATTACAGAAAGTTTGAATTTTGGCATTGGTTTTTTGTTTGACTTACATAGAAATTACCATACTAAAACAACATAAATCATTGAGCAGTTTTGTACAGGCATGTTCCTTCATCGTAATCGATCCACACCTTCATCTTCCCTGATTCCCGGTTTTCCCATGTAAAGTATGGGGCGAATATCAGTTTGTTTCCCTGTTGTGATTCAGTACGTAGCAATATCATGCCATTCAGTTTCCCTGTTCCTTCAATTAATGAGAATACAGGGTTTTGACCAAATGTTGCCTCATCCAGATCAATGCCTTTGTTATCGACTTGCTCAACGCAATAAACCAGTGGCCCCCGCTGAACGGCACGTTTTCCCAAATTTTCCTTTACAAGCGGATGGGCAGCAACCAGTTCAACCGGCATATCGAGTACCAGCTCCACAACATCGCCGGCAAGCCACTCCCTTTGGATTACAATATAACCGTTTTTTGTCTCTGGATTATTAATCGTATTTCCGTTAACAGTTATTCCAAAGCTTTTACACCACCCGGGTATCCTCAATTTTAATGAAAAAAAAGATGCCTGGGAAGGAGACACTTCAAAGGTTACGTTTCCATCCCACGGATAACCGGTTTTTTGTATCAGCCTTACCATCGACTCACCAAATTCCATATTTGTTTCATTTCTCATATACAAGTTCACAAATATTTCGTTCTCACCTTTCACGTAAATGTAATTTCCTACGGAAGGCATAAAGCGGGAAACATTACTCGGACAACACGCACAACCATACCAACGTTGCCGGTGGTGATCTCCGTCGGATTCCAGAGGATTAACATAAAAGAACAAGTCGCCTTCAAGCGAAACGCCGGGCAAAACTCCGTTATAAAGGGAGCGTTCCAGAACGTCGGCATATTTTGCATCTCCCGAAAGCAGATTCATCCGGTTGTTCCAGAACACCATCCCGATTGAAGCGCAGGTTTCGCAGTATGCCGTTTTGTTCGGCAAATCATAATCTTCAGTAAAGCCTTCGTTTGTCCGGGAACTTCCGATTCCTCCCGTGATGTACATATTTCTTTCCGCCACATCTTTCCAAACCCTGTTTAACGCATCCACGTATTGAGGCACCTTTTTTTCTGAAGCTACATCTGCCATTCCGGTAAAAAGGTACATGGCCCGCACTGCGTGTCCCTTTATATCGGTGATTTCGGAAACCGGCACATCGTCCTGGCAGTATTCGGGCCCCAGTTTGGGATGTTCCCAGATAGCGCCCCTGCCGTGTCCGTGGCCCCTTTCTTCGAGCAGCCAGTGCGCTAAATCCAGGTATTTCCGGTTTTGTGTAACATCGTAGAGTTTGACCAGCGCAAGTTCAATTTCCTCGTGGCCGGTCACCCAATGGTGTTTGCCCGGACCGAATGTGGCATCGATGTAATCGGCGAATTTCACTGCGACATCGAGGAAAGTCTTTTTTCCCGTCGCCCGGTAATGGGCCACCGCCGCTTCAATCATGTGGCCTCCGCAATACATTTCGTGCTTTTCCATGTCGGTCCAGCGTTCATTCGGATAACTCAACGTATAGTAAGTGTTTAAATAGCCGTCGGGTTGCTGCGATTTCGCAACCAGATCGATCCAATAATCAAGCAGTTTTTCATATTCCGCATTGTAGTTATTTACAAGCGAGTAGGCAATACCTTCCATCGCCTTGTAAACATCGGAATCATCGAAATAAATTCCTTCATGTCTCCCCTCTTTCAATCCCGCCGCCTTTTCGAAATTGCTGATTCGTTTTGTAGAATCCCGCATTTGCGAAATGCAGACTTGCAGGGTTGTTTGAGCATGTGCTTTTAAGTGGGAATTCCAAAAATCATCGTTGATATTCACCTGGTTAAATGGGACAGAGTGCAAAACATTTCTGCTCTCGGAAACTGTGTTTTGAGCCGTTCCGAATTTTATAATGCATATCCAGAACAGAATGATTAATCCGGGTGTAAAAACTTTTTTTGTCATTTTTATTGATTTCGATTTGTTGTTTATCATCACTTTATTGTTTTATCAGGGATTTGTGAGAACTGCCTGAACAAATGACCTGGGTGGACTTTGAAGCCGTACATAATTTTTGTTTATTTTTTCGATCCAATCGGTTCTTCTTATTTCATCCGGCATATCGATTTTGTTCCGTGCAAAGATGTCATCGGCGTCAAGCATAGAAATATTCACAACAGAAAAATCCTTTTCCAGCAGGGAAAAATCAAACTCCATTACTGTTGCCGTGTCTGAACGATTCAGGGCATAAACAACCAACGTGTCGCTTGTCAAACTATATGCAGCCTGTCCCTGTATCATATCGTTCCGTTTGGCCTCGTATTCCTCGATGATCAAAGGCTGGCGACCGGGCGTTCGCGAAAGTAATTCATATACTTTACCGGGTGCGGTAAGGTATGCTCCTTCTTTTGGCGTTTCAATAACCGCTTGCCCGTGTGTATTCGATAAATTATTAAAATTGACAAAATCGACAATCTCTCCTTTCCTCTGCCAGTGCATGAGATATCCCACCGCTTTCAGACCACAATACCAGGTACCGAGAACCATTGCCCTTTTAATTTTTGTTTTATGACCGTACAAAAACCGCTCATTCACCTGCTCCTTAGGATTTGGGCTCCCGTATGGATAAACCTGCCATTCGGTATTGCAATATTTAATGTCGGTTCCGTTCGTTAAGTTATAGTCGTTCAGCAAAGAGATTAAGTGGTCCAGCCTGCCTTCTGTCTGGTCATCCCTGTCGGCAAAAAAATCGATGTGCCTGCCGGCAATTTCAAGCATGTCGGGCACTTTTTCATTAAAATCATAGGTAATCATTCCTATTTTAATCGTCGGGTCAACTGCCTTCATGGCTTTCGAATACCTGACAACTTCACGGGCGTAATCTTCAGCCGAAAGCCAACGAGCCGTTTCATTGTCCATCTCCCAGTATTTTACGCCGAACGGCTGTTTATATCCGTTTTTTACCCGTCGGTCGGCCATCGGGTGTTCACCTTCTTTTAAATTACAATAGGCTACCCAGTCGGCAGCGTCTTTTATTCCCCGCTCCGGATCGGTAAACTGCGGTAAATCATAGTTGATGTACTGCCAGGGATTTCGCTCGCTGTTTAAGTATGTTTTTTTCTCCGGAAGATACATGTTGATGCACAGCATCATTTCCGCGCCAATTTCATTACAAAGCATAGCGAACTCATCGGTTCCCAAATCGTTATTATTCAGTCCTCCCCAGAACCAAGAGGGTTGAGGCTTTCTTGAATCTCTGTTTCCAACGCCGTCTTTCCAATTGTAAAAAGAGGCAAAACATCCGCCCGGAAACCGTATTAATCCGGGATTGAGTTTTTTCATCACCTCTACAGTCGATTCTTTCCACCCGAAAAAGTGATCTTCCGGAATCAGGGAAAAGGCATCTGCTTCCACGCTACTTTCTGGTGGAACGAACAATGAAAATGTCATCGTCCCTGTTGAACCGGAATAAGGAATCGTGCATTCGAATTTTTGATAATCTCCGGAAAGTTTTAAACGTTTGGAGAAAACAGGCTCATTCCATTTCCCGGATGGTGAGATGCGGATTTCTATCTCATTTTTACCCGATAAAGATTTCAAAAATCCGCTGAAATGGTAGGTTTTACCTCTTTCCAGATATTTGCCATCCTGTGCGAAACCTCCCCATTTTTCCGGCTCCCGGTTGACTAACCTGACAGATTGTTCGCCATGACCACAGCCGCCTTTCACCGGCTCCATGACCACATCAATTTCAGAAGACTGTGTGATAAAATATGTAAATTCATCTCTGATAACAGTAGGGTTGCCTGGACTCCCAGGCACAACATACCAGCTGTCGTGCTCATACCCGCTGTGATACCAGGCTTCTCCGCTCCAGTCGTCAATGTAGTTGCCGTCCTCCAAAAGTAATCCGAACGAATATTTGCTTTTCCCGTTATACGGTGTAACTTTTTCAAAGCTCCGGTTAAAAAAACGTTCAGCCATCATAGGAGGTACCTGGTAGCCAAAGCCGATTTCGATAAAATGGCTGTAGAGCAAGGAACTTGCAGGTGTTGGAGCAGTGATTTCGGGTGTGATTTTAAAGGAATAGTCGGGCGTTTCCGTTAACTGATATCTGAACAGCATAAATAAAACAAATAAAAATGCTATAAACGTTGCCGGGTGATCTAGGGGGAAAAACTGGTTTTTTAACTTTTTCATTTTTGCCTTCAGTTATTTTTGATATGTATCGTTTAAAAAAGATTTTAGCAATTCAACATCCATTTCATGGTATTTATTAGGTGTAACGTGGATATATATATTATCATCAGCTTGTACTTGAGAATAAATTTCCTTTAATTCATTTACAGATTGCTCTATAGATTCGTTGTAGGATGCGGAATTGTTTGTTTCCGATGGGGTGTCAAGCGCGCCATAATGGAGCATAATAGGTCGCGGCGCATTCAACCCGGCGATATCACTCCTGTCGAACCATTTTAGTATTCCCGGAATTCCATGGGCAGGAGCATTATAGCACCGTGAAAAAATTAGATTAAACGACCCAAGGGAACCACTTGCAAAAATTTTACTCACTCTCTCGGAAAAGCACGGGTAAAAAAGAGCTAAATCACCTCCATAAGAAATGCCTGCTACAGCAATATTTTCTAACTTATATTGATCACAAAGCCAATTTTCCCATGCAACTATATCTTCGATAGTTTTTCCTATTAGCGTTTCTCCATGCAGGTTCAAATGGGTGACAAGGGTAAAATGAGAATAGGCGACGGAATAATCAAGCCGGTCGATCGGAATTTGTTCAGCCAGGTCGCTTAAGGTAGTAAAACCTCTCAGGGTGGGGGCAAAAACGAGATATCCATCTTTTGCCAGTTCGTAACCAAATTTATGGTGGTAATCCTCATTAAGCCCTATTACATTTTCAACAGAGCCGTGCCCTTGTATAGCTATAACTGCGCCTTTGACCGCCCCCTCAGGTTCAAGCAGATAAGCCGGAACTGAAAGATTGGGGCTGATTTGCATGACCAAAGCATGGTAGGTAATCCCATCTATACGAACAGTGCGGAGTTCATTGACATTTTTTAATCCTGGAGCAGAATAGGATATCAGTTCAGCTAATTTTTTAGTTGCTTGCTCTTTCCAAACAGTATAGCCTCCGCTAAAGTTCCCGAAAGACATTTTTCGTTCAGGATTCTCATATTTTACTTTGAGAGTTAATTCGTGCTTTTTTATCAAAAAATTTTCAAGTACAGCACGATTTACACCAGCAGATTCCTTATTTTCGGGATTTCTGCATTTTACAAAAGTGGTGATCAATAAAAAGGTAAGAATCAAAATATTTTTCATCATTTTTCTATTTTATTTCGAATCAGAATGATTAATCAGTTTTGAGGTTAAAGACTGAATAGAGAAAAAGCCAGATTACATATTCAAAGAAAAGAGTGGTGTAATTGAAAAAATCTCAGATTCCTCAACCCATTACAAAAATTTTTAAGTCATCAGATTAATAATGTAGTACATTGGAAACAGGAGTATCAAAACCTGTCGAGCACTTTTTCCTATCTTAGTTTTCGTTAAATAAGTAATCTTTGCAAATTGATACTCCTGTCAAATTTAAATAGTGCTAAAACCAGTACTAATTATACCCTGGATTTTGCGGCAAATCAATCTTTTCTATTTCATATTGAGGTATTGGCTGTAAATAATATTGTTCGGGCCATCTCCTTTGCTCGTATTCAAATAAATTATATATTTTAGTGTCAGCTTTTTTATCTTTAACTATCCTAACGCCTCTGAGAGGTTGGTTAAACTCAATATGCGCAATTTTCCATCTACGGGCATCATGGAAGTGATGCCCCTCAAGACATAACTCGATACGGCGTTCGTGCCTGATTTTTTGTCTCAATTCATTGCCTGATGCACTCACAGGTGGCATAGAAACTCTTTCGCGCACTTTATTGAGATATTTGAGTGCTTCCTGTTCATGCCCAGCTTCAAAAGCTGCTTCTGAATAATTTAATAAAATTTCAGCGTATCTGATGATAATCCAGGGAATACTTCTTGGGAACTGTTCTTCTGCTAAACTATAATACGGGTCCATTGATTTCCTGTAGGAATAACTTGTTTCGGCCACTCCCCATCTCTTGGGATTCCCGATACTATTTCTCCCATAGACGGTATTGGAAACAGTGAACGATGGGTCAAAAGGATTCAAAGTATAGTTGTTGGATTCTTCACAAATCCAAAATTGAACGGTTGAGTCTTGAATCCATGTACTTCCATCAAATGTAATACTGGCATAGAACCGGGGATCTCGTTTTTTTAAGGGTTCTCCGTCAAGATTGGTTTGCCCGTTTTCCCCAATACCGTAAGGATCGGCAGCATCAATCGGGTTGTTCCAATCGAAAGAAGTTCCGTCTTGCCATTCAAAGGCATCAACAAGACTTTGTCCTACCATTGTTGTTGACCAGCCTCCATTATAGTCATTACCATCAATTCCGCCTCCAAGGCCTTCTGCAACTTGGAAATAATTGAAAAGCCCATCATTGTTTTCTACATCATTTCCTCTGGATAAAATTATTTCACCGTTTTTATTTGTAAGAAACATTTGTTTAAAATCGGATTCTAATTGGTATTCTTGAAGATCGATAACAACTTTAGCCGCAGTCTCGGCTTCTATCCATTTTTTTATATCATTTGAGGGATTAAATAATGGCGAAGCAGCATATAGTAGCATTCTCGATTTTATTGCCATTGCCGCCCCTTTGGTTATACGACCCCAATTATTTTCGTCGGGATATTTTGTCGGCAAACGTGAAATTGCATTATCCAGATCTCTTACAACCAATTCAACCGTTTCATCAAACGTACTTCTTGAACGTGCAAAATCATCATTAAGAGTGAATGGTTCGGATACAAGGACAACTCCACCATAACGCGATGCTAAATCCATATAACTCCATGCACGTAAAGCATAAATTTCACCTGTCAGACGTTCTTTCACCTGCTGCTCTTCTTCTGTCTCTACTTTGACGTTTTCAATGTTATATAGAAATTCATTACACCCTTTAATATAATTGTAATGGTAACTCCAAACATCGATTCCGGTTGGTATTGAAGGTCCCATAATTCCATTCCAGTAGTCGTATATACCATGATATCCGTATTTATGAGTGGCTTCATCGGTAAAACAACTAAGCTGATATGCCCGAATCCAATCATACCATCCCAGTTTTGGTAGAACTTTATACTGGTTATTCACATAAGCCTCAATTAGATTTAGATCTTCCCAAACAGATGTTTCGGAAAACTTATCAAGAGGCTTCTTATCTAACAGTACATCGCTGCAGGCAAAAGTGTTTAGAAAAAAAGTTATTGCCAATATGTATTTAAATAGATTTCTCATTTTTACTAATTTTTGAATTTTAAAAAGTTAACCTAACCCCGATATTATAAACCTTGGTTGAGGGATAATACACTCCAAGATCATTAACTACCTCTGGATCATAATTCTTTATTTTATCAAATAACAATAAGTTTGATCCACTCAAATAAATTTTTGCGCTCTTTACAGATGTTTTGGAAACAATTTCTGAGGGTATATTGTAACCAATTTCCAGATTTTTTAACCTCAGAAATGATGCATCTTTTAGCCAAAAATCTGACTTTAGAGTATTGTAACTTTCGGATCTGTGGTAAAAAGCCCTTGGTATGGTTGCACTCTCGGCAGTTTCAGGAGTCCAACGATTGTTGTACATCCATAAAGGAATATTTATATCCCCATTTCGTTCATTCGGATTGACATATGTTTTTGCATCAGTCTGACCTTGCCAAAGCATGCTTAATTCAAGTCCTTTGTATTCAAAATCAAGGTTTAATCCAAAAATTATTTTTGGAATACAAGAATCATAGAGCCGTATTCTATCATTGTCATCAATTTTTCCATCATCATTGACATCGACATACTTAATATCTCCCACCCGAGCTCCAGGTCGTTTTACGGGAGTTGAATCAAATTCTTCTTGAGTGTTAAAAATGCCATCTGTTTTGTAAATAAGATAGGAATCAATCGGATGTCCCTCTTTCCGTTGATAATCAGGGGTCTTTGGCGACTCATCCATGTAGATAATTTTATTGTTGGTATAACTGAAGTTACTGTTAACTCGATAGGTAAAATCTCTACCAATGCTCTTCATGTGAGATAATGAAATCTCTATCCCTTGATTTTGAGCTTTACCAATGTTTTCATCAGGAAGAGACATCCCAGTATAGGAAGGAATCGATGCGTTTCTTGTTGTTAAAATGTTGTTTCGATTTAAAAAGAAGTATTCAACTTCAAATCCTAAAAGCCCTCGCCACAATGAACCTTCAAAAGCAACGTTATATGCATTGGCAACCTCCCACGTGATGTTAGGATTGGGAGTTCCGGTAAAGTGCAAAGTTGGGACAACAGATGGATTGCTTCCGAATGGATAACTATCTGAAGATCCATTAAGTACGGCAGAGGCGAGATATTGGTAGTCACCAACGTTATCACTTCCCATTTGACCATAAGAAGTTCTAAATTTCAAATTATCAATCGACGAATATTTTTCTTTTATAAAGGGTTCCTCAGATAATCTCCATCCCAACGAAATCCCTGGAAAAAAACCAATTCGGCTATCCTTTGGAAATTTTAACGACTCATCCCTCCGCAAAGTAAAATCAAGCAAATATTTTTCCTTATAGTTGTAAGCAAAACGACCGAAAATATTTCTATATGCAAATTCATATCCTGAACCGTCATTCTTTTGAGTATTTGCATCTCCTGCAAATTGATATGGAATTTGATCAGAAAGGAAAGTATTCCTTGTAGCGCTTATCCATTCATAAAAAATAGAATATTGTTCATAAGCAACAAATGCATTGAAATTATGCTCATCAAAATTTCTTTCATATCCTAACTTTGAATTGAGTGTAGAGCGGTAAGAATTGTAGAAATAATCATAAAGACTTCTATTCATTACCGGATTTACATTCAAATTTGAATATTCACCGGTTGAATTGTCGTAAGCATATAAATCATAGCTTTTTGAGAATTCTTTTGTCCTTACATTACTGTAATCATAAGCAGCGGTACCCTCTAAAAAAAGACCCTGGGTAATAAAAGGCAGATCCCATTTGATTGTAAACTGAGTATTGACTGTTGCAGTCCTGTCATTTTTTTCTCCGCCTTTGCCTTTAATTAATTCAACAAGATTAACATTGTATATAGGAGCCGGTAATCCATTTGCATAAAAAATTGGCTCTGTAGGTCTGTTTCCTAACATCCATTCAAAAAATCCAATGTTTGTATAGCCTACATCGACATTATAAACAGAATTGGATCCAACAGCTCTTCGAACATCATCTCTTCTTCCGGCAATATTAACTGATAAATTGAGGTTGTCAGTAATTGTTGCGTCTAAATTTGAACGGATGCCATAAGTATTAAAGTCATCGATACCTTCCTTGAAAAAGGAATCCTGATACAAATATCGCCCGGAGACGTAATATTTAACGGCATTATTTCCCCCTCTTATTGATATTGTGTGTGTCGTTTGAGGTGCAAAATTTTGAAGGACATAGTCTTCAATATCATAATTTGGATACAGGTTCGAATCGGCCCCTTGTTTAAATTTTTCAATTTCTTCATTTGAGTAAATGAACCCACTCCTTTGTGCCTCAGTAAAATATTGAGCAAATTGCCATGATCTTGCCATTTCCGGAATACGGGTAGGTTGTGTTAGTCCGAAGTCTCCAGTATATTCAAGCGTGGGTTTTCCATCTTTACCACGCTTTGTGGTAACAAGGATTACTCCGTTAGCAGCTCGAGAACCATAAATAGCAGCCGACGCATCTTTTAATACAGAAATACTTTCAATATCGTTTGGATTTAGTCTTTCGAATCCACTTCGGTTAGCAATTCCATCAATGATAATTAGTGGATTATTGCCTGACTGCCATGAACTTTTACCTCGAATATTAATTTGAATATTCTCCTCTCCAGGACTAGTTCCGCGAGTATTAACAAATACACCTGTCATTTGCCCAATCAGCGTGGAAGCCAAATTTGTTGTGGGCATTTTCTCAAGTTCTTCGCCCTTGACTGTGGCAACAGACCCGGTTACAGTCGCTTTCTTCTGTGTTCCATATCCAATGGCAACCACTTCTTCAATCCCAATTACATCCTCGGCCATCATCACATCAATATTCATCTGGTTCGCAACAACCACCTCCTGCGTTCTCATCCCGACAAAAGAGAACACCAGCGTGGCATCTTCCGGAATGTTGGAAAGTAAGTAGCTACCATCAGTATTGGTAACCGTTCCCTGGGTAGTGCCTTTTAACACAATAGTTACTCCGGGTAGTGGCTGTCCGCTGCTATCCGTTACTTTCCCGGATACTGTTCGCTGCTGCTGTTGCAGT
>JACDJA010002729.1_pt1 | contig 12190 bp, 11 predicted proteins | sample 7449241 | NCBI WGS metagenome assembly JACDJA01 (sample SAMN14253289, study PRJNA609438) | sludge metagenome | isolation source: initial anaerobic sludge | collected 2018-12-20 | reverse complement strand
GCTCAATCAGCGCCTGCGGATCACGCTGAACCACTGCATAGGCCAGGATGAGTTCTTCATTGATGTCGAAGAGGTGCGCTTCTGTGATCCTGTAACGCTGGACAATGTCCAGGTAGACGGCGCCGCCGCCCAGGAATGGCTCGACGTAACGGTCGAGGGCGCCGTCGGCTAGACCGGCCGGATAGTGCCGCCGATACTGCGGCAGGAGTTGAGTTTTGCCGCCCGCCCATTTGAGGAACGGCTTCGCCAGATACGTCTGACAGTCGTTCGCATTGGATGGAGTGAGAGGAATCAAGGAATGCCTCTACCGTTCAATGGGCCATACAGGGTGATGAAAGGGGATGCACGGCGCGAGAGGTGAACAGTCAAGGGACCAAGAATGGCAGACGATACAGAGGGATAGTATACATCGGTTCCGGCACTTCCCGGATGCTATACTGAGGGGCAAACCCTGAAAGAAGCGCAGGACATGGCGACTGACGCCATTCGCGCTTGCTGCGCAAGCCTGATCAAGCATGGCGAGCCAATTCCCCACACAGGCGAACGTGTGATTGCGACCCGGAGATAGCACAGGTCGCACGTGGGCGTGCTCACTCCGCGACGAACATGGATAGGAAGGGGCTGTCTCTGGCAGGCATTTTGGCGGACAATGGTATAATTGCCCTGCGCCCTGTTCATCTCTTCTGGGGCGCGGCAGCTCGTACCTGCAATGTCCCTCCTCACCGCCCACCGCCTGGCCATGTCCTTCGGCCCCCTCGATGTCTTCGAGGGGGTCGATCTTGCTGTGGCCAACGGCGACCGCATCGGTCTGGTGGGCCCCAATGGCGAGGGCAAGACCACCCTCTTGCGCATTCTGGCGGGCCAGCTCCAGCCCACGGCCGGGGCCGTCCACCGCCGCCGCGGACTGCGCATGGGCTACCTGCCCCAGGACCCGCCCCTACCCGGCGACAAGACACTGTGGGAGGACCTGTTGGATGTCTTCGCCGGTTTGCGCGACGAAGAAGCCGCCCTGCGCGAACTAGAGGCGCAGATGGCCGACCCTGACCACGGCGAGACAGCGTTGGCGCTTTACGCCGAGCGCCAGCATCGCTTCGATCTGGCCGGCGGCTATGACTACCCCCTGCGCATCCAGCAGACCCTCACCGGGCTTGGCTTCCGTCCTGACCAATTCGACTTACCCCTGACCTACCTCAGCGGCGGCCAGCGCACCCGCGGCCTCCTCGCCCGGCTGCTGCTGGAAAAGCCCGACCTACTGCTGCTCGACGAGCCCACCAACCACCTGGACTTGAACGCCGTCGAATGGCTGGAGGATGCGTTGCTCAGTTGGGAAGGCGCTATGATCCTGGTGGCTCACGACCGCTACTTCCTCGACCGTGTAGCCACGAAAACCTGGGAAATGGCCTGGGGCGAACTGACTACCTATCGCGGCAACTACAGCCACTATGTCATCCAGCGCGATGAGCGGTTGGAGCGGCTGCGCAAGGATTATGAGGCGCAGCAGGAATTCATCGCCAAAGAGGAAGACTATATCCGCCGCAACATGGCCGGACAAAACACCCGCCAGGCCCAGGGCCGGCGCACCCGGCTCGAACGCATGCTGTCCGCCGATCGCCTCAGTGCGCCCCGGCGCCGCCATCGCATCAATCTGAACTTCCAGAACCGCATGCGCAGCGGCACCCTGGTGCTGGCTACGTCCGGGCTGGCGGTTGGCTATCATGCGCGGCCCACGCCGGTGCACAGCATGGATCGGTCAGGCGGCATCGCCTATTCCGGCAATGGCGCCATCCAACCCGACGATACGGTTTTGTTCACGTCGGAGGATGTGCTGCTGAAGCGCGGCGATCGGGTGGGCGTCATCGGCCCCAACGGCGCCGGCAAGACAACCCTTGTCAAGACCATGCTGGGGCAGGTTCCGCCGCTGTCTGGCGAACTGCGGCTGGGCGCCAGTATGCGGCTCGGCTATCTGGCCCAGGTCCAGGCCAGCCTCAAACCAGAGTGGACCGCGCTCGACGCCCTCACCGACGCCGACCCGCGCTTGCTCCCCGCTGAGGCGCGGCACATCCTGGCCCGCTATCTCTTCACCGACGACGATGTCTTCAAGACCGTCGACACCCTGAGCGGTGGGCAGCGAAGCCGGCTGGCGTTGGCCCGGCTCAGCCGCCAGCAGGCCAATTTCCTGGTTCTGGACGAGCCGACCAACCACCTGGATATCGAGTCGCAGGAAGTGCTGGAGGCGATGCTGGCCGAGTTCAACGGCACAGTATTGCTGGTCTCGCACGATCGCTACCTGATCGACGCCCTCGCCACCCAGGTGTGGGCCATCCAGGGCGGCCGCATGCGCGGCTACGAGGGCAATTATTCGGCCTATCTGGCTGCCCGCGCTGCCGAAGCCGCCGCCCTGCAATCGGCGCCGGAGGCCAGCCGCACCGAATCTCAACAGCAGCGCGAGCGCTCACGCGAAGACCGCCGCAAGCGACGGGAAGAGGAAAAGCGCCAGGCCGAGGCCGCTGCCGTCGAGTCCGAGATCGAGACCCTGGAAAACCAGATGGCTGACATCAGCGACGCCCTGGCCCTCGCCAGCCAGGCCCAGCGCCTGGATGAAGTACAGGCGTTGGGCGAGCGTTATGTTCAAATCGAGCAAAAGCTGCACCAACTTCTGGAGAGTTGGGCAGAGATGGCATAAAACCGAGGTGCGACGACCGGCGATCTACGGTCGTCTGCACACTCGTCGCCCTTTATCCCACCCCCATTCTTCAATCAGAAAGTACGAATAGACCATGAAAAACACTCTGATTATTGGTTTGACCGGCAACATCGGCACCGGGAAGACGACCGTCCTGCAAATGATGGCTGCCCGCGGGGCGCTCACCATCGACGCCGACGATGTGGCCCATGAGGTCATCCAACCCGGCCAACCCGCCCACGCCCACGTAGTCGCCGCCTTTGGCGCCGGCATCCTCGACGCCAATGGTCTGATCGACCGCAAGCGTCTCGGCCAGATCGTCTTTGGCGACGCCGACAAGCTGGCGCGACTGGAGTATCTCATCCATCCGGCCATCATCGCCCGCATCAACGCCATGACCGATGCGGCCACAGAGCCGGTTGTCGTCGTCGAAGCAATCAAGCTGCTGGAAGCCGGGATGGCGGCTACGATGTGCGACCAGGTATGGGTGGTAACATCGCCGGTCGAGCAGCAGATCGAACGATTGATGAAGGAACGCGGTATGACCCGCGCCGCCGCCCTCGCCCGCCTTGCCAGCCAAAGCCCGCAATCGTTCAAGGTCAGCCAGGCCGATGTCGTCATCGATAACAGCGGCACGCTGGCCGAATTGGAGCAGCAGGTGCAGGCTGCCTGGCAGCGTCTGCCATTGCTGGCGCCGGCTTGATCGCTCTCTGAACCTTTGTCGCTATCGTCTTCATCTCTCTGCAATTCGTCACTTATGAGCACGCTCAAGAATCTCTGGCGCGACCATCCGAATCTCGTCTCCTTCGCCGTACTGGCCGTGGGAATGCTGGTCATCCTTTATTTTTCGGCTCGGCATGTCGGTTTCACATCCACCCAGTGGCTGGCGCTTGCCATCGCCACCGTGGTCCTTGCCGGGCTGTGCGTCTGGATCATCAACTGGGAAGCCGGCGATGATGAGGAGAGCGCCTGATGAGCACGAAGCGTGACTATTACGAGATTCTGGGCGTCGACCGCAAGGCCTCGGCTGAGGACATCAAACGCGCCTATCGCCGTCTGGCCAAACAGTACCACCCTGACGTGTACAAAGGCGCCGACGGCGACCAGCATTTCAAGGAAATCAACGAGGCGCACGAGGTCCTCAGCGACCCCGACAAACGCGCTGCCTATGACCGCTTCGGCCATGCCGGGGTGAGCGGCGCGGCCGGCGCCGGCGGACCTGGCGGCGCCGGGTTCCCCGATATCACCGATATCTTCACCGAGTTCTTCGGCGGCGGCTTTGGTGGCTTTGGTCGCGGCGCGCAGCGGGGACCGGTGCGCGGGGCCGACCTGCGCTACAACCTCACGATCGAGTTTGAAGAAGCCGTGATGGGGGTGGAGAAGGAGATAGAAATCACGCGCGAGGAAAGCTGCCCGCGCTGCAGCGGCAGCGGCGCCGAACCGGGGACCTCGCCCATCCGCTGCCCCACCTGCAACGGCAGCGGCGAGGTGCGCCAGCGCCAGCAGACCATCCTGGGCACCTTTGTCAACGCCAGCACCTGTCCGCGCTGTCGTGGGGAAGGCGAGATCGTGACTACGGCCTGCCAGCAGTGCAACGGCGAACGTATTGTCGGTGTGAACCGGCGGCTGCGGGTCAAAATCCCGCCCGGCGTCGATGACGGCACCCGCATTCGCCTGGCCAACGAAGGCGCTACCGGGCTGCGCGGCGGCCCCAGCGGCAATCTCTATGTCTTCCTCAGCGTCAAGCCTCACAAGTATTTTCGCCGCCAGGAAAACGACATCCTGCTCGATCTGCCTGTCAACATCGCTCAGGCTGTGCTGGGCGCCGAGCTGGAAGCGCCCACCCTGGATGGCCCCAGGACGGTGAAAGTGCCGCCAGGCGCCCAGCCGGGCAAAGTCCTGCGTCTCAAAGGATTGGGCGTGCCCCATCTGCGCGGGAGCGGCCGCGGCGACATGCTGATCACAGTCTCGGTGCGCGTCCCCACCCAGTTGACCGACGAACAGCGGCATCTCTTTGAGCAGTTGGCCGAAAGCCTGGGCGACGTCCATGAAAAACCGGAAGGCGGCTTCTTCGAACGTATGAAGGACGCACTGGGGCTGTAAGATCGGAGGTCAGAGATCGGGAGCCTCCCGCTTACCGCCCCTTATCTACTCATCTACTTGTTTTCCTCTCTACGTGTCTGCCACTCATGTCCGATCTGCTCGAGCTTTCCTTGCTGGTGCGAACGCGCCACACTGATGCCGAAGCCGTGACCGTTGCGGCTGGGTTCCTGGACCAGCACATCCCCGGCGGCGCAGTGGTGGAGCAGACGGGATTCGGAGAATATGGCGAGACCGAAGGGGTGCAGGTCATTCTCCGCGCCTATGTCGAGGATGAACCCGCCTGGCTGGCCCGTTTGCAGACGCTGGCTCAGGCATTGGCGACGCTGCCCACTGCCGAGTCCTACGGCGAGATAGCGATCCGCCCGCTGGCCGAGCGGGACTGGACCGAGGCCTGGAAGCAGTTCTACCTGCCCATGCGCGCCGGCGAGCGGCTGGTCATCTCGCCTACCTGGGCCCAGCCGGAAGTGAAAGCCGGCGACCACGTGATCTGGCTGGACCCTGGCATGGCCTTTGGCACAGGGAGCCATCCCTCGACCCGTCTGATCCTGGCGCTGCTGGAGCGCTATCTGCAACCGGGCGACCGGGTGCTGGACATGGGCGTAGGTTCCGGCATCCTTGCCATTGCCGCCCGCAAGTTGGGCGCGGCCAGCGTCATGGCGACAGATATCGACCCGGTGGCGGTGCGGGTGGCCGTCGAAAATGTGCGGTTGAACGGCGTTGGCGATGCCGTTCAAGTCGAGCCCGGCTCCGTCCCCGCTTCCGGCGTCTTTGATGTGATCCTGGCCAACATCCTGGCCGATGTGGTCGCCGACCTGCTCCTGCACGAAGCCCTGGCTGAACGCCTGGCGCCCGGCGGCGTGCTTTTGCTGGCAGGTATCATCGATCACCGCCGCCATATGGTCGATCTGGCGCTGGCGGCTCGTGGTCTGCGCCTTGTCGATTCGCTGCGCGATGGCGACTGGTGGGCGCTCGTCGCCCGTAAATGACACAAACAGGAAGAAACACAAAAGACGATTCGTGACATTCGTTCATTCGTGTCATTCGTGATCGAAAAACCCCGATTACGCAACCTCTCCGATGCAACGATTTTTTGTCCCTCCCTCTGCCATCCACGGCCAGCAGGTGCGCTTCGGCCCCGACCAGGCGCACCAGATCCGCAGTGTCTTGCGGCTGCGCAGCGGCGACGAAGTCGAGGCGCTTGACGGCGTGGGGGGACGCCACCGTGCGATCCTGCAATTCAGCGGTAAGAACGATGTGTTGGCGCAGATCACGCAATCCCTGCCCGCAGGCGCTGAACCGGCCGGCGACTTGATCTTGTGTCAGGCCATTGCCCGCGGCGAACGTTTCGATTGGGTGCTGCAAAAAGGCGTCGAGTTGGGCGTGACCCACTTCCAGCCCATTATCACCCGCCGCACCGTGCGCCGCTCGCCAGGCGATGGCCAGCGCCAACGGTGGGAGCGCATCGTCCGCGAGGCCGCCGAGCAGTGCCTGCGCGGGCGTCTACCGCATCTATTGCCCGAGATCAGCTTTCAGCAGGCCCTCGACCAGCGCCGCGGCCTGGCGTTGATGCCGGCGACCTCAGCCGCCAGGCCCGTCCGCCTGGCGCTGGGCGCTGCGGCCTGGCCCATGACGCTTTTCATCGGCCCCGAAGGCGGCTTCGATCCTGGCGAGATCGAGGCGGCCGCCCAGGCGGGCGTCGAACTGGTGGGTTTGGGGCCGCGCGTCCTGCGCACCGAGACCGCTGCTGTCGTCCTCTTGACGCTCGTCTTTGCCGAACTGGGCGAGCTTGATCGTCCGGCTCCCTACAGCGGCGAAGCAGAGGTAACATCGTCGCAACATGCCGCGTCCAAAGAAAAGTAATCTCAAATTGGAGCTTCATTCTATGTCCATCGAAAATGTCATTATCATCGGCAGCGGCCCTGCCGGCTATGCGGCTGGTATCTATACCGGTCGCGCCCAATTGCAGCCCCTTCTCATCACCGGCAACGAGATCGGCGGTCAGGTTGCCATCACCTATGAAGTCGAAAACTACCCCGGTTTTCCCGGCAGCCTGACCGGTCCTGAACTGGTCGAGAAATTCCAGGAACAGGCAGAAAAATTCGGCGCCCGCATCGAGTATGATTACGTGGATGCGGTCGATTTTGCCCAGCATCCCTTTACCGTCAAGACCCAGGGCGGGCAGACCTATCAGGCAAAGAGCGTTATCGTCGCCACCGGCGCAACCCCGCGCAAGCTTCAGGTCCCTGGAGAAGATGAATTGACGGGCCGCGGCGTCAGCTACTGCGCCACCTGCGACGGCTTTTTCTTCCGTGGCAAAGAGGTGGTGGTGGTAGGCGGCGGCGACAGCGCCGTCGAAGAGGCCTTGTTCCTCACCCGTTTCGCCACCAAAGTGACGATCCTCCATCGCCGCAACGAGCTTCGGGCCAGCAAGATCCTGCAAAGCCGGGCCTTCAGCAATGAGAAAATCCAGTTCCTATGGGACAGCGTTGTGGACAGTATCGATGCCGGACCATCGGGCGCGGTGCATTCGATCACGGTCGAAAACATAAAGACCGGCCAGACGACCGTCTTCCCCACCGACGGCGTGTTTATCTTCATCGGCCATGAACCGAACGGCTGGATGTTCGAAGGCCAGTTGGAAATGGAAAACGGCTACATCGTCACCAATCGTCGCATGCACACCAGCGTGCCGGGCGTGTTTGCCGCCGGCGAGATCCAGGATGACTATTTCCGCCAGGTTGCCACCAGCGCCGGTCAGGGTGTGATGGCGGCGATGGAGACCGAGAAGTTCCTGGCCGCGTTGGAGGCAACTGATTACGACGCTTTCCAAATCGCCATACCCGCCGAGGAACTCGTACCGGCCTGAAATTCCTGCATCTGCCAATGCGGCCAAAGTCTTGCTTTGCCGCCGGCGTTACAGGCGTGAAACCTGATTTTGAACACGGATGGCTGCAAAAAGCCATCCGTGTTTTGTTGGCAGACGGTAAGGGTTCTGTAAGAAATGCGGTGTAGGGTAGGTGTTGCGTAGTGCGTGTTTTGGATTGAGAATTAGGATGCCCAAGCACATCGCGATTTGTACGATCCCGTCGACGTGCGCGGCGCAGAGTACTGCGCGTCTCACTCCGCTGAGAGCGTGACATTCACGCTTCACGCCTCACGTTTCACTCATCACTCAGCACCCCCATGGACCGTCCCCACATCCTTGTTGTCGAAGATGAACCCAGCATCGCCGAAGTCGTCAGCCTCTATCTGAAGCGCGGCGGCTACGACGTGACGGTGCTGCGCGACGGCCAGTCCGCGCTCACCTGGTTGGCTGGGTCGCATCCCGATCTGGTGGTGCTGGACCTGATGCTGCCGCATGTGGATGGGCTGGAGATCACGCGCTGGCTGAGGGCGCATGGCGACACCCCCATCATCATGCTCACTGCCCGCCGCGAGGAGACCGACCGCATTCTGGGGTTGGAGATGGGCGCCGACGACTACGTCGTCAAACCCTTTAGCCCGCGCGAACTGGTGAGCCGCGTCAAGGCGGTGCTACGGCGTACGCACGGAACGCCTGCTACAAGCAGCGAACAGGCCATCACCTTCACGGATCTGCAGATCGACCCGCGCACGCGGCTGGCGACAATCAGAGGCGAAGAGAAGACGCTGACGGCCAAGGAGTTCGACCTGCTGTGGTGGCTGGCGAGGCACCCGCGCCAGGTCTTCAACCGCGACCAGTTGCTCGACCAGGTGTGGGGCATCAGCGAGTACATCGACCCCAGCACCGTCACCGTGCATATCCGCCGCCTGCGCGAGAAGCTGGAACTCGATCCCTCCAATCCCCGCCACATCCTGACGGTTTGGGGCGTAGGGTATAAGTTTGAACCGTAATTGGTGACCAGTGATCAGTGATCAGTAATCAGTAATTATCAGTTACGAATTGCCAATTACCATTTGCACTCCAAAAACCGGAGATTGAAGCGTGGAAACCGCCATCCCTGCCAGACGTCCCCTTTCGATGCGACTTACCCTCCGCTTCCTGGCGGGGGTGCTGATCACGCTGGCGCTGGCGCTGGGCTTTTTTTATCTGCTCATGCGCCCGTCGATGTTCGATCTGCAGGCGATGGCGCTCTTCCTGGCCATCACGGCGGGGATATCGCTGGCAGCAGGCTATGTGGCCTATCGAATGGGGCTCATCCACCGCTCGCCCAGCCTGCGCTGGACGCTGCTGGGCAGTTGGGCGCTGGCAGGGGCGCTGACCTTCTTCAATGTCTGGCTGACGGCGCGGCTGATGTTTGCCAGCCAGCACGATCTGCAACTGGCGACCGTGCTGCTGGTCTTTGCCGGCGGCATCGCCATGTCGCTGGGATATTTCCTGACCGCGGCGCTGAATGACAGCATCGCGCAATTGAATGCAGGGGCGAAGGCTGTGGCCAATGGACGCCTGGATGTGCGCGTGCCGGTGGTAGGGCGCAATGAGATGGCCGAACTGGCGTTGTCGTTCAACGAAATGGCGGCGCAGCTCCAGGCTACCGACCAGGAGCGCCGTGAGCTGGAAGCCATGCGCCGCAACCTGGTGGCCTGGGCCGGGCACGACCTGCGTACGCCGCTGGCGTCGGTGCAGGCGATCATCGAGGCCCTGGCCGATGACATGGTGGAAGACGCCGACACCGAGCAGCGCTATCTGCGCACGGCCCGTCGCGACGTCCAGGCCCTGGCGGCGCTGATCGACGATCTTTTCGACCTGGCCCAGTTCGACGCCGGCAGGCTCATGCTCGACCGCCATCCTACCGCCGTTGCCGATCTGGTCTCGAACACCATCGAGCGCTACGCCGAGCTGGCTGCGCGCCAGGAAGTGGCGTTGGTGGGCGACGCCGGCCCGGATCTGATCGTCGATCTGGATGCGCAGAAGATCGAGCGTGTGCTGTCGAACCTGGTGGGTAATGCCCTGCGCCATACGCCTGCCGGCGGGCAGGTGCGGGTGCAGGCAAGCCCAGCATCCGGGCAGGTGGAGATCGCCGTGAGCGATACAGGCGAGGGCATCAGCGCCGAAGACTTGCCGCATGTGTTCGACCAGTTCTATCGCGGTGAGAAATCGCGCAGCCGGACGACCGGCGGCGCCGGGTTGGGTCTGGCCATTGCCCGGCGTATCGTCGAGGCTCACGGCGGCCGCATCCGGGTCGAAAGCCGGGCCGGGGAAGGGGCAAGGTTCGTTTTCAGTCTGCCCGTTGCGGCAGCGACAGCGTTGGAGGCGCAGAGATTCTGACAACGCCGGGCGACTGACAGACACAACTGAACACGAATTGCGGCGCCGTGGGGAGTATGCTAGGATTGGGCAGCTACCTGTCAACGAGCAGAATGAATCATGGAAACGACACTGGGGCAAAGCAGCCTGAATCCAAGCCCGCAGACCGATCGCACCCAGGGGTCTGAGGTTCCGATCTTCACGATCGGGTATGGCGCGCGCACGATCGAGGCTTTTGTCGATGTGCTGGCGGCGCACGAAATCGGTTATCTGATCGATATCCGCACAGCGCCTTATTCGCGCTTCAAGCCGGAATTCGGCCGGGAAGAACTGGAAAGGGAATTGCGACGCCACGGCATCCGCTATGTCTACCTGGGCCAGCAGTTGGGCGGCCGCCCCGACGACCCGGACTGCTATGTGGATGACAGCAGCGCCGCCAACGGCGAAAGCGGGCGCAAAGTCGATTACGAGAAGGTGAAGCAGAAGGACTTCTATCAGCAGGGCCTGGGGCGGGTCAAGAGCGCCTTCGACCAGCGGCTGCGCGTCGTCCTCATGTGCAGCGAAGGCAAACCGGAGAACTGCCACCGCAGCAAGCTGATCGGCGCCTCGCTCGAGACCATTGGGATTCCCGTCGCCCATATCGACGAAGACGGCGAGTTGCAGACGCAGGCGTCCGTTATCGCACGGCTGACCGCGGGGCAGATGAGCTTGTTCGGCGAGATGACCTTCACCTCCCGCAAACGCTACGGTGGCAAGGAGGAAGGGGAAGATGCCTGAGTTCGTCACCATCGGCGCCTTTGGCTGGGACGAGGAGGGCTTCTTCCAGGCCCTGCGAGAGGCTGGAGTCGACCTCCTCTGTGATCTGCGGCGCCGGCGGGGGGTGCGCGGCGCCGAGTATGCCTTCGTCAACAGCCAGCGTCTGCAGGATCGCCTGGCGCAGATGGGCATCCGTTATCTGCATCGCCTGGATCTGGCCCCCACCGAGGCGGTGCGCCAGCAGCAGCATGCCGCCGACGAGGCCAGCAAGACCGCCAAACGCCAGCGCACTGCCCTTAGTCCGGGTTTTGTTGCCGCCTATCAGCAGGAGTGTCTGGCCGGTTTCGAGGGCGCCCGCTTCGCGGCCGAATTGGGCCCTGAGGCGCATGTGGTCGCCCTTTTCTGTGTCGAGCGGGAAGCAAGCGCCTGCCACCGCTCGTTGATCGCGGCGCGGCTGGAAAGCGATCTGGGTATCGCTGTCCGACATCTCACACCGTCAGGTTTCTGATCCGCGAAGGACGCGAAGACAGCAAATGAAAACAGCGCTTAGCGTCCCTTCGCGTTCTTAGTGGATCACCCATCCGATGATGAAGACCAAAGTCCTGATCGTTGCCAAGACACGTCGTGGGGCGGGCGCTTGTGTGGGCGGCATCACCGAGGATGGGCGCAGCGTGCGGCTGGAAGCCAGCGATGCCGAACACAACGAGCACGCCGGGCTGGACTATGAGGTCGGGGAATGGTGGGAGGTAGAGGCGTCGCAACCGACCAGGATCATCCCACCGCACGTCGAGAACATTATTGTCCATCGCAAGCGCAGGATCGGGGTCGAGGCGGACCCCATTGCCCATATCGCCTCGCACATGCCGCCCAAAGCCGGCGGGCCGCATGCGCTCTACGATGGGCTGGCGTTGGTTGCGCCCGGCGGTCCGCTTTTCATCTCTGAGAGCGGCGGTCTGCCGCCCTACAGCACCCTCTTCTGGCAGCCCGACCGCCCCTTGCGCCGTGATGACGACGCCAAGCGCATTCGCTATCGCTATCCCACCGAGGGCGGCGGCTGCACGTTGACCTTTGTCGGCTTTCAGGAGCCGGTCGAGGTTATACCCGCCGGGGCTTGGGTGCGCGTCTCGCTGGCGCATTGGTGGCGGCCTGACGACAAGCCCGACGCCGAGATGCGCTGCCACGTGCAGCTTTCGGGCTGGTTCCTGCCCGAAGCGACCGCCGCCAAACCGGTGGCAGTCGCTGCCTCGCCTGCGCCCCCGCCCCGGCCTTCTGTTTCGCCGCACCTGCCTGCAGAAGCCCATCATCTTCTCAAATCGGTCTTCGGCTACGATTCCTTCTGGCCGCTGCAAGAGGAGATTGTCGCCAACATCCTTCAGCGCCGCGATACTCTGGTGATCATGCCCACCGGCGGGGGGAAGTCG
>JACDJA010002724.1_pt1 | contig 12221 bp, 10 predicted proteins | sample 7449241 | NCBI WGS metagenome assembly JACDJA01 (sample SAMN14253289, study PRJNA609438) | sludge metagenome | isolation source: initial anaerobic sludge | collected 2018-12-20 | reverse complement strand
TTTCGGGAAGGTCGCATACTGTCCAACTCCCACCGTAGTCATCAGAGAAGATTACAAGTCCTTCGTCACCGCTTACCCAAATTCTATCTTCAAAAATCGAAAGGAAAGAGAGAAAAGAATCAGTAGCAACTTCAGATACTTCAACTGTCTCCCAGTCGGAGCCACCGTTAGTCGTTTTCAGCAATAGCCCGCCTGAACCACAAGCCCAGACTGTATTCTGATCTACTGAAAAAACGTCCTCCAAACTCTTACCTTCAGGCAGGATGTCCATTGCCTGGCGCGTCCAGGTTTCACCGGAATCGTCCGAAAAGTAAAGTATTGCGATTCCATTTGTGTCTGTCTGTCCCACTACCCATGCGCGGTAATTCTTTGCTTTGGGAAAAGGGATGCAGCTGCTCACTAGAAATAGAATCACCAGAAGACCTACAAATGCTATCAGTATCTTCCTCTTCATTTTCTCCTCCTTTGAATTCACTCTACAAGACTAATTGTCGATGCCATGAAAGGTTGTCTTGGGGATAGTCGAAATCTGTAGTCGCATTCTATGGAACGAATCCTGAGCATCCTGTTCATATCGTCTTCATATCGTCGCTACAAGTATGAGCTCTAAAATAAAGACAATAGAATAATAGCACTTCCACCTTCTTGAAGATGTGTTTGTAGAGTTAGTATCTGTGGAGGAGGGCTCACTCCAGCGCCATGCTAATGAAAGTCGCGAAGTCTGTCTGCTGTGAATTAATTATATGGGGTAGTCATGTCAAGTAGATTTGTGATTCGAGCAAGGGACTTGTGGCCCAGTCAGCTTTATGTATCGTTTACCAAACTGAGAGCTATTCAGAGCGAAGAGTGTTTCGATTCCGGTCATTTATCTTGATGAAAGACTTGCTATAACCGACGGGCATACAAGAGCCGTTGCGGCAATCATCAAGGTCAGGATTCAGTGCTCGTCTACATTACAGATGAGAAGCAGGACCTTGAGGCAAATAAGGAATGTATGAATTGGTGCTTAGAGTAGGGGATTTTCAACCTTTTGACTTTGTTTGCAGAATAATTATCCACGAGGATTACAGAATGCTCTGGTACGAAAGATGCGAACGTCTTCACAAAGAGTTGAAGTTGATGCAAAACAGTACGTAGTGAATATCCTCCAGGCCGATTAGTTCAGTTTTATCGCTGGGTCTGTTTCTACGTCTTACCTGACTTTTGCTCGTTTAGTGGTCTTTGATAATTAAGCGTGCTTATTACGAAGAATAGTATTGCGGTCGCGAAGCCTCCTGCAACAAAAACAAATGCCAGATTATAGCCACTCAGGGCTATCAAAGAACCTATAAGACTTAAGGCAAGCGATTGAGAGAGCACCATTACTATGTTATTTAGGCCGAAGATCTTTCCCTGATTTGCAAGGGAAACCGTATCTGAGACTATTGTCACGTTGAGGGCGAGAACAATTCCCAAAGCAAAGCTGAAGAAAATCAAGACGATCAGCATAAGAAATGGGCCAAGATCCAGGAATCCAGAGTAGAAGATACTCACTAACAAGAAAACGCCGGCTAGGATAGAAAGCGCCGTAATGTGCAGCCTTCTCTGTCCGAGCATTTTGCTCAGAGTGCCAGTCAAAAGAGAAGTCACGCCACTCACAAGAGTTGATATTCCCATTATCGACGAGGCAGTGCCAAGAGACACACCTATATCGCTGCTGATGAAAGAGGTCAAGTAAGGAAGTATCCCACCCATGGAAAACCATAAGCCAAACTGAGAGATCATTACAAAGACTATTTTTCTGTCAATTTTGAATCTCAAGTCTTCTTCCCTAATACCTACAGCGGCATCACCTACTTGAGAACCAGAACGAAAGAAGAAAATCGGAATAACTAGGACAGCTGCAGCAATCGAGAAAATCACAAATGCGGTCTCTTCGCTTCTTGAAAGGGCGACTCCAATGAACAGGGAACAGAGGAAGGTCGCTATATTCATAACACCCATCATGAATCCATAGTTTCTGTCCTTTCTGCCAGGCTTACTCACGTTGCTGACAAGGGCAGAGTATGGAGTAAGAAGACTGAATATTGACATGGTGAAAACGACGGCAGCAATTCCCAACAAGATTTCATTGCCTGTGCTAAGCATAAACATGCTGGCAATTGCGATGATGAAGAGACCTTTAATGAAGAACAGGTATTTCCTGTTTCGGTCGCCTAGATAGCCAATTAGCATTCCGGTGAAGATCGTTATAATCATTCCTGCTGAAACCAGGTTTCCAGCCAGAGCAGTTGAGTGAAACTTGCCATTGAGATACGGTATTAGAACGAAATTGAAGATCCCGTAGATAACCCCCACAGAGGCACTTCCGGACAATAGTTTAATCATCTATATCACTCGTTTCCTCTACGTATCTTACATACTTCTGCAGATCAAGATTTTCGTTTGTTTTCGATACTTTCTGAGTTATGAAATGAGGGATATTGTTAGTTTCGCCTTGGAGAGAAGACAGTGCGCCTGCTATTGCTGCAATGGTATCGGTGTCTCCGCCGATTGATGCACCCATCCTTATTGCTTGCCACACATCATCTCTGCAGAAAAGCCCGATGGCAATCGCTGCAACTGCTACGTCTACCGCCTCCATAGTTGTGCCAAACAGATAGTAGATTCTGTCAAGAAAATCGCCAGGCAATTCACCGCCGATTTGATCTCCGATCACGGAAAGTCTTTCACCGGCAGAAGGTCCTACGAATTCTGCGCAAGAGATTTCTCCAGCTAATCTTGAGCCTCTAATGGCTGCTTCGACAATCTGATTAACACCCTGCCCCTTTGCTGCATAGTAGTAGGCGAATCCGACTGAGAGGGAAGCTTCGAGAGCGAGATTCGTGTTATGAGTAGGAACTGTACACTCTCTTATTACTTCGACTAGATGCTTTTCACTTTTGTTGAGGCTGCATAAGACTGGAGCAAGCACTCTCATTGGGGCTCCACTGGTAGTGCCCAGACTCTCGAATTCCTCTTTGTTCTTGAAGGCTTCGATAGCTCTCTTAGTGCTTGGCCCTATGTAACCCTTCCTAACAGGGTCACACTCGTCGACCCACCTGCAAAGAGCTTCCTTGACCGTCTCTTGTGAGAAGTTTCTTTTCTCATTGTAGAGCTTTATTAAGTAAAGCACCTGCTCTGTGTCGTCAGTTATCTGACCTCTTGCTAGATTCTTATGGATAAGCGAATGTTCCGGTTCTAGCAAATCACTTACGAACTCGAACCTGGCAGAGATTTGCCGGCGGGTCATGAATTCCGTTACCATTCCCATCGCATCGCCAACGGTGAATGCTTCAAGTGCCCTGAAAATCCTGTTCATTCTTCATCACGTCTTTTCACGCCAAGTCCTGCCCTTCCATTTGTTTTCACTTCGATTCCCTCGGATGCTGAAAGATCTACCCTTGGATTTCCATCGATCACGCAGAAAGCTTCGAAGCCAGATAATCTTACTGTATCACTGTTAGTTAGAATGAACTGCTTGATATCCGCAGAGACTGTCTCGTCCGGTTCAACCATAGTTATTATCGGTCTTGAAGAGACAATCATTGCAGAGTCACAGCTCGAGTAAGGCAGCCAGCAAAGGAGGCCGCTCACTGCTTTATAGGCGAACAATCCCTTTGTGTCTTTGGGAAATGGAGAGATAATGATTTGTGATGTACGAAAATGAGGTGAAACCTCCTCTCCGTTGATCTCCAATCTGCTTGCTTCTGAAGCGATTGATACAGGTTCTCTTGGTGTTCTCTCATTCCTGTAGAAGAAGTTCGAAGCGTCGATTGTTAAGCTCTTTCCTTCCACTGTCGAAATCAGAGTTTCGGAAATGACCACATCGTTGAATGCCGAACTTATGTATTCTTCTTCGAATATGTCTAGTCCGATTACCCATTTTGGCCTTATATTAAGGAAGTCGAAGTCTACTATGTCAGCAACCGATCTGATAGCAATAAGTGGTCCGCAATTGGCTGTTCCCAAAGCCACACCCGCAACTGGCGCAAGCCTCCCAGTCAGCCGCATACCGGCGACAACATCGGATGCGGTTCCATCCCCTCCGATCGATATCACCAGATTCATTTCCGAAAGAGCGTTACCCGCGTTTATGGTGTCTCTGTAATCGTTGTGGGTAGTCCCCGATCCGATTACTTCCAGATTGAAGTACTCTTTCAGGTGAAGATGGGTAGATTTCGTACAGAATAGGTGCAATCCCTCAAGCTTCTTGGCAAGAGCCTTCATGAGAGCAAGATCTTTCTCTCGCTTACCAGAGTTAGGATTATAGACTAATCCGATTCTCATATTACCTCTGCATTCGGAGTATTTGAAGAGCAGTACTCCTATCCGTTACGATTGAATTGATATATCCGGCCTTTATTGACGCATGAATTGCCTGAGCTTTCTCTTTGCCACCTGCAATCCCGATAACCTCGGGCACTTCCTTCAGCTGATCAAGAGATATCCCGAGGATATTCTCATTTCCGGAAACGCAAGGTGCTCCGTCCACGTTGAAGAATCTCGCTGCTATGTCGCCAACCGCCTCGTGTTTCATAAGGTTAGCAAGGAACTCCTTATCGTAGATGTTCTTGAAGGCATTGGACAGAGATATGGGTTCCCCTATCCCGACAATGGCCAGATCCAACCTCTTCCACATCTCCGACATGAATCTTATCGAACTGTCTTCAAGCATCATGTTTAGAGTCTTCGCGTTTTCTATGAAGGCTGGAGCGAAAAGGTAGTAACGGTTACTGTGAAAGGAATTCGCAATCTTCTCAACAATTGAATTCATCTGATACTCGTGACGCAACTGGCCGACACCTCCGATTAGAGGGATGAATGTTGTGTTTGGAAGCTCACTATTGAATACGACTCTTTCAACTGTCTCATACAGAGTTCGACCCCAGGAGATCCCCACAAGCTGTCCATTCTTCACGTAATCGGGGAGGAATTTCGCTGCAGACATCGCAATTGAAGTGATGGTTCCTCCATCCGATGCTTCGTCCGCAACGATGACGTTCTTCAGTCCGAATCTCTCTTTCATTTCTATCGAAATCTCTTCGAGATTTTCCACTTTTCCCGAATCAATCTCTATCCTAACGACTCCCTCATTTTTGGCTTTTGTGAGCAGCCTGCTGACTTGGGGTCTGGATATTCCAACCAATCTGGCGATTTCGCTCTGTGTCTTGTCCTCGATATAGTAGAGTTTGCAAACTTTCATCATTGTGTCTCTATTGGCCATAAGCCCCTTCATCTTAAATCTTTCCTCCCTTCTACGAGGTTGGGTCCAATTGCAGAAACCGCTTTTGCCGCATTCTTGTGGCCGTAATTGATACTCTGGACTGGATCACCGCACTTCGTAAACTTCTCAATAAATCCTGCGGCGAAAGCATCACCGGCTCCCGTAGTATCCAAGATTTTTTCAGCGATTCCTTCAACCTCGAAGGAGCGGCTATTCTTGTTTCTATCTATCCAGATCGTTGCAGCGGATCCTCTGGTTATTATAATATTCGAAGAGATCTCACTGATCCTTCTCTGAAGGTTCTCTGCTTCTCCTTCCGACAAAATAGTGAAATCCGATAAACAAGCTACCTCAACAACGGTATCGGTTCCAAAATACAGACCACATCCACCCGGTACATAGACTTTCAGAGATTCAGCTGTCTTTCGGAATGCATCGAGCGCGACTTCTTTGAAACTGTCCGCCACGCAAATCGCACTGTACCTCTTTTCGTCGATTACACCACGAAAGAGAGCATGGCCTCCAAGGGATATGATTCTTCGCTCTCCTTGTGAATCCAGCATTACTAAAGTCTCGGCGCCAGATCCATTTTCCACGACGTAACTAAGATTCATGCCTGACAAAGAGAGCTTCTCTAGAATCCACTTCGAAGATAGATCATTTCCCGTTCCGAAGTAGAAATCCGTTTCAACGCAATGCGAGAGATTCAAAGCTATGTTTGCTCCTGAGCCTCCGATGAAATCATGTGTGCTTCTTGCAAATACCATAGAATCTCTTTCTGGAAATGAATCGAGAATCACATACCTGTCGATAGAGGCGGCTCCGATGACGGCGATTCTCATTTGATCGCACCTCTCGTAAGCCCTCCGATTAGATACTTCTGTGATAGGAGAAACAGAAGGATAGGAGGAAGAGCAGTGATTAGGGCGCCGGCCGATAGAGCGCCCCACTCTACGGCACCTCCGGTTCCAACGAACCTCGAAAGGAAAACGGGAAGAGTATAATTTGCATTCTCTCTCATGATTACGAGCGCAAAAAAGAACTCATTCCAAGAGAGAAGAAACGCAAACGTTCCGACGGCGACTATCCCCGGAACTGCCATTGGCACGATTATCTTCCGCATTGCCTGAAATCGATTACAACCATCAATCATTGCAGCTTCTTCAAGCGCCTGGGGAATCTCATCGAAGTATCCCTTAAGTAACCAGCTGCAGAACGGGATAGTAAAGGTAGTGTATAGAATAATCAGGCCCAGGGGGTTGTTCTGAAGGGAGTACCGGTTAAGGAGAGAAAAGAGACCGATTATCATTAGAATTCCCGGGAAAGCCTGGGAAGCCAGAAGCCATAGTATCAAAGGATTCTTGCCCTTGAACTTGAATCTGGACATTGCATAGCCTGCCAGTGTAGTGATAATTATGCATAGCATGACGGTGACGAGGGTAACCGTCATGCTGTTTGCGAAGTTCCTGCCGAAACTGGTGTCCTGGAAGATCTTCGAGTAGTTTCCCAGATAGAATTTCTCCGGAAGCTTCAAAGGATTCTGATAAATGTCATTAGTTTCTCTGAAAGAATTTAGTATTAGCATTAAGAGAGGAGAGAGGATCAGCAAAACCACCAAAAACGCCACAATGTTCATAGTTATTACTACGCTTCTCTTAGGCCTCATTTCTTACCTCCCTTATATAGAAGGCAACAGGTAGAAGTAGTATAAGCAAACATATGACGCCGATTGCAGAGGCGTATCCCTGCTGGAAGTATGCGAAAGCATTTTGATAAGAATACAGTGATAGTAGCATTGAAGAGTTCCCCGGTCCGCCATTGGTCATTGAGTAGACTATGTCGAACATGTTGAAAGTCCAGATCGTGTTTAGTGTAACGAGGATAAGAATCAGACTTTTCATTAAAGGCAGAGTGAGATGGAAGAACCTCTTGAATACTCCGGCACCATCTATCTCGGCAGCTTCGTACACATCAGAAGGTAGGGATTGCAATCCAGCCAGAAGAGTCACAATAACGAACGGGAGGCCTATCCAAATGTTTGCGACTATGCAGGCGAAGAGAGAATAGCCTGGAGTTACCAGCCAATTAGGAGGATTTGCAAAGCCCACTGTATTCAGAAAGGAATTAAGCGGTCCCATAACTCCGAAGATGTATCTCCATACCAGTGCCGCTACAACGGGGGTTGTCGCCCAGGGCAGAAGGATCAGCGCTCTGTATAGACCTCTTAGCCTTATGTATGGCAGATTGAGCAGTAGAGCTATCAACATGCCCAGAACAAGCTCAAATCCGACACAAGCAGCAGACCATATAAGGTTATTCTTGAGCCCGGTCCAGAAAAGATTGTCAGACATCAGGTCTCTGAAATTCTCAAGGCCGGAGTAGTACTTTCCTCCTCCGAAGACAGCATCGGAGAAGAAGCTGTTGTATATCCCGTTGACAAATGGATATACGCTTATTAGCGCCACTACTATCAGTACTGGCAATATATATGGCAGTGCCTTCGCCGTTTCGCTCTTTCTGATTTGTCATCACTCCCGACAGTTACCGAGTGAATCGGTAATATATATCTCATTGATTGCCAGTATCACCTCATACTGGCGAATACACTCTAATTGATTCGAGAATCATGAAAGGAACATCTAAAATAACCCTTTCCACGTTGCAAAGAGCTTCTTCAGGGTATTTCCTTTCATTCTCCTACAAGTTGCAGCAAATCATTGAAGCCCGAGCTTCTTCAGCATTTTGTTTCCCTCAACAACTGTATCCTTAAGAGCTTCGTCCAGACGCATACTCCCAAGAATCACCTTTTCCAGATTGGGAACAAACAGTTTCCATTCGAAAGTATAGAATCCAGGCATGCCGGGTTTAACGTTGTCTGAGTATTGGAGCCAGGATTTCGCTATGTCCCATTCGTTCTCAGCCGAGTCAAATCGCGGGTCGCCAATTGCCGATTCCCTTACTGGGAAGAGATAGTCGCTGAAGCTTATCTCTGCTGAGTTCTCGGTATTTGTCATGAATTCTATAAATGCATAGGCTTCATCCTTATGTTTGGAGAGCTTTGAGATACCAAAAGCCTGGGGGTCAGATGCATTGATCCTGTTGTCTTCGTTCTTGACAAGAAGCATACCCCAGTTGAAGCCTTTATTCTGAAGCATGAAGCGCCTGTTCCAGCAGCCAAAGGTAACCATTGCGTATTTCCCGTTTATGAATCCCTGCATTAGAGAAGTGTAGTCAATGCTTATGACATCTCTAGGCATCACCTGGTGTTCAGTTATTAGTGAAAGGTAAAACTCAATTGCCTCTCTTGCCCCCTCATTGATCTCAACCTTCCACTTATGATTGCTGTCCTTTGTAAGTATCGTTCCATCTTTCTGAGCGATCAAGGTCCAGTGAAACCTCTCCATAAGAGGAGCAAGGATTCCCCAGGTTATTACATTTCCGTTATCATCTCTCTTTGTAACTCTTTGAGCAATGTCAAGCAGCTCTTTCCACGAAATCATTCTGTCGAGAGGTAATCTAATTCCATTTTCTTCGAATATGTCCTTGTTGTAGAAGATCACCTGCGTTTCCTGGCACCAAGGGATCCCGTATAAATTTCCGGCAAAATCGTAGCAGTCTTCGAATATATGAGCAGGAATGTCGCTAATCATATCGGCAGTCACGTAACTGTTAAGGGGGGCTGCATATCCCATCATTCCATATTCTCGGAATTTCTCGGCGTCAGTATGAAAGACATCCGGGGCGTTTCCGCCTTGAAAACTTGTCAGCAGATACTGGTCTGAAGATTCCCAGGTGCCCCAGATAATGTTCACCTGAATATCTGGATTGTCCATGTTCCATATATCGACCAGATCGTATATCTTGTCAACGGCTGCAGGTTGCCAGGCAAGACAGTAGAAGTCCAGGGTGATGGCGAAGATCGCCGCGGTAATTGTTAGAAGCAATGAAATGACAAATACCTTCTTCAATTAAATCCCTCCTAGCTTGAGACCTTTACGACAATCTTGGCTTTGGTCTTATCTGTAGCGTCTTTGAAAGCTTCTACGATATTCTCGAGGTCCCATACTTTGGAAATCAGTTTAGAGAAAGAATCTGGATCACTGGTGATGAAGCCGAAGGCCTTCTTGAAGTCCTTCTCGGAGAAACCAAAAGTGCCGACGAGGTCTATCTCTTTATAGTGAATAAAGTAAGGATCTATCTCCAGGACCGTGTCTCTCGACATTCCACCAAACAACTCAAATGTTCCGCCTGGATGCACGAAAGGTAGAAGCGGATTGACAAGTTCCTTTCTATCATTTGCAAGGATGATTGAATCGAAGCGAAGATCACTGTTTTTAAAGCTTTCGAAACCAGACTCACTGAAGTCTATCGTTTTGAGGCCACAGTTCTCAGCCATAGATAGCCTGTTCTTATCGATATCGGAAATGTATGTCTCACATTTCATGTTTTTCAGAGCGTTTCCAAGGAGCAAGCCCATAGGACCGCTTCCAACAACCAGGACTCTGTCTTCGGGAATTATCCTGGCTTTGTCTATGCCATGAATTGCACAGGCCAGCGGTTCTGTCAGGGTTGCGGTACTCTCTGGGACATGATCCGGGATCTTAAGAGTTGCCCTTTTCAGGATCTCTGAGGGCACTTTCACATACTCGGTAAATGCTCCTTCGACCCAATGTTTCTTTGAGCAGAGCTCGGGAACTCCTTTCTGACACATTTCACATTTGCCGCACTCTATGTAGGGAGCAATCACGTAGCTAGTATCGCCGAAATCGTAGTTTACCGATGCTCCTTTTTCAACAACTTTTCCGGTGAACTCATGCCCTAGAATGCAAGGCGGTTTGAACATGTGATGCCCTTTGTTGAATGTCTTTATGTCTGTGCCACAGACGCCAACCATACCTATCTTCACGAGACCTTCATCTGCCTGGATAGTGGGCTTGCTAATATCATCGATTTCGATCTTCCCGATGCCCTTGTAGATTGCTGCCTTCAAATGAACCACCTCTTATCGAAGATAATGGGGGAGTTGCCTCCCCCATTACGAAATCACATCTCAACCCTAACTTCGATTACGTACCATGCCCAGTTATCAGACGGATACTTGTCGGTGATCTCCGGGAAGTCGTTGATCGGATATGCAAGCTTTATGGGGCCACCCTGGCTCGCAGGAAGAGCCCTGAGGTTTTCGCCCGATCTGGTTGAGTGAGTCAGCATTACCGGATACTTCAATGCGTCCTCGTAAGAGACTGCAAATTCCTTTTCATCGGAGCATACCAGAACAACATTCTTTGTTCCGGAAGGAACTCCCACGAACTTCAAAAGATCGGCGAGAGTCACTCCAACATATGTCTTATCTCCCATCCACGGATCGGTTACAAAGAACTCGGTTTGGGGCAGTTCTTTGAACTCATCCAGCGTGAGTTGCCAGACACCTTCCTCATTTCTCAATGCGATCACGCCACTGATTTTGATTACAGGATCTGCGATTACCGCAGCAGAAATGAGAAGCATTGCCGCAAGAACAACCAGTAAGGCTTTCTTCATACGTATTTCCCCTCCTTATTCTTCCTGAACAATTCCCTCGGCCACCAACAGCTTGATTGGATCAACCACTCTCTCGCTGTTTCTGAATATTCCGTACAGAGAGTATCTATCGTCTTTTGAAATGGTGAAGGGAACGTCCAGATTGGTTATTTGAACCATGAAAGTATCACTACCATCGTTGAATGTGTAGGTTTTACCCCACTGACCGGTATTGGAACAATTCGAAACAAGCACAAGTGATCCCTCGAAGTATTCTGGATTGGTTTTCATAGATTTGATGTCTACCGGGGCGCTTCTAACGAAGAGCTTCTTTCTGAACTCTATATCTCCAGAGCGAACAACTATCTCATTCAGCCCATCGTCACTGGAAGAAAGATTGACATTGAAGTAGTATTCGCTCCAGAATCTCATATCTTTCTTCAAAACATCGCATTCCACGATACGGTCATTGAGAAGTACTACGATATCTTCTGTTGAAGGAAACGTGCAGAATCTGACGTACTCGACTCCGGAATAGGGGGCCTCTCTGCTCATGTCGAACCAGCCGGAATTATCATCTGCAAGAGTTACGAAACAGTAATTCAAATCGCTTCTCTTCATCTCAAAAAGTGTGAACCCATATTCATCACCAGTTGGAGATGGGCCTTCCCACCATGCTCCAGAAACAGCACCACAGGTTAGCTCCACAAATGGAGCATCGAAGTACTCAATCATCGTGTGCTTGTGACCGGTAATGTGGTATGAACAATCATCAGCAAAAATCTGCATCAGATCGTAGTAGTTATCGGTCTTGGCTAGACTAAATATCGGTTCATGTGAGAAAATCACAATTCTTGTATTATTGGAAACTAGCTCAATGTCCTTCTTCAACCATTCAAGCTGCTCAGAATCGACTTCGTAAACGAAACTGCCTTCGACGATGTTGTGAGTGTTAAGAACTATGTAGTGTGTTCCAAAGCTGTTGAAAGAGTAATACGCGGGCCCGTAGACGTTGTGAAAAATGTCGTACGGATCGGCCTTCTTCTTGTTTGTCTCGTGATTTCCAACGGAGTAATATACTGGGATATTCGAGATGGTTAGATAGTCTTTAACCTTTGTAGCCCATCTGGTTGCAGCTTCGTCGTCGATATCTTTGATGCTTGCTCCCATGTCTCCGTTGCATACGATGAAATCGGGCTTGACTGTCTCGAGAATCGAGACAAGCTTGGTCATGTATTCATCTGGACTGTCAATCATCTCTCTGTCCCCTAGAGATTCATAGAAGAGGTCGGGGTCATCCGCGTAGTGAATATCGTTTACAACGGCAAAGATACCATTCTCCACAGATGGCATCAGCAAGAAATCGTGATTCTCAAGCCCCTTAACATACCATTCGCTGCACAAATATCCGTCAGGTTTGATCAAGAATACATAACCATCTGAACCGGGAATACTA
>JACDJA010002723.1_pt1 | contig 12228 bp, 8 predicted proteins | sample 7449241 | NCBI WGS metagenome assembly JACDJA01 (sample SAMN14253289, study PRJNA609438) | sludge metagenome | isolation source: initial anaerobic sludge | collected 2018-12-20 | reverse complement strand
GTCTGGTCAATGCGTTGATTGCAGCGATTATTGATCCGATTTCCGGGCAGCCGGAATTTAAAACCCAATCGGTCTGGGTCGAGCACTATCCCGCCGAGTGGTTCGGATTCGCCTTGATTCGCGAGGGCCTGCCCGTTCCCGAACTCAAGCAATTGCCCGGCGATTACGCCATCAAGATCACAGCGACCACCGCAACCCACTACGAACTGGCTGGTGTGGCCGCGCCCAGCAATTGGATGGATTGGGCAAAAACCACGCTTAATCACCAAAAAATGGCCCTTAAAACCGTCGCTGAAATCGACCGTGAATGGATTGAATTTGCCGATTCGGCCACCGGCCGCTATCGCATCGCGCAAATCACGCAGGGGCGACTCGATTGGGTGCTGCACATCACTCGTGATAGCCGTGCGGTCGATACCAACTGGCTGCTCGGTCTGTTTGCGGAACCCTCGCTCAATGCTGCACAACGGGCCGATTTAATGGCGGGCAAACCCGCCGGTGCGCAGGCCGATGTCGGGCCGATCATTTGTGCGTGCTTCAGCCTGGGGCGCAACCCCTTGATCAATGCGATTCACCGTCATGGCATCACCGATGCAAAAGCCTTAGGCGCGTGTACCCAAGCGGGCACGAACTGCGGTTCTTGCCTGCCGGAACTCAAGGCCTTGATTGCCAAAAATCCGCCATCCGCCGAAGCGGCAACATCCAATGCCCAAGCGACTATTGAGGACTGAGATCATGCGTTACTTACCAATTTTTCTTGATGTTCAACAGCAAACCTGCCTGCTCGTGGGTGCGGGCGAAGTGGCCGCGCGCAAGCTCGCCCTGTTGAAATCTGCCGGTGCAACCGTTCGCATCGTATCGCCAGAATGCAGTGAAGAAATCCGGGCGCAAATCGACGGTGCGCGCATTTCCTATATCCCCGCTGCTTTTGAGCCACATCATCTCGATGACTGTGGTCTGGTAATTTCCGCCACCGACGACGAGGCCGTCAATGCAGCCGTGGCCGCAGGCGCCAAGGCGCGACAGATTCCGGTGAATGTGGTCGATAGCCCCGCGCTGTGCAGTTTCATTGTGCCGGCCATTATTGATCGCGACCCGATCACCGTGGCCGTTTCCAGCGCGGGCAAAAGCCCGGTGTTGGCGCGTTGGATTCGCGCCAAAATCGAAACGCTCCTGCCGCACAGCATCGGTAAGCTCGCAGCATTTATGGGTGCGCGTCGTGCCGCCGTGCAAGCGGCGTTACCTCGAGTGGGTGATCGCCGGTTGTTCTGGGAAAAAATACTGACCGGGCTCCTACCGAGCACGCTGGCACGAGGCCAGACCGACGAGGCCGATCGCTTATTCGAGCAAACCTTGCAACAGGATGCCGCGACGCCGACGCAGGGCCGGGTGTATTTGATTGGCGCGGGCCCGGGCGAGCCGGATTTAATGACATTTCGCGCGTTGCAGCGTCTGCAGGAAGCCGATGTGGTGATTTACGACCGGCTGGTCGCGCCCGCCATTGTCGATCTAGCGCGCCGGGATGCCGAGCGCCGTTATGTCGGCAAATGCCGCGATGCGCACAGTGTGCCGCAGGCCGAAATTTCGCAATTGCTGGTCGAGTTGGCGCAGCAGGGCAAGGTCGTGGCCCGCTTGAAAGGTGGCGATCCATTCATTTTCGGGCGTGGCGGTGAAGAAATTCAGCAATTGGCTGCGGCGGGCATTCCGTACGAAGTCGTGCCGGGCATTACCGCCGCCAGCGGGTGCGCCTCGTATGCGGGCATTCCGCTCACCCATCGCGATTATGCGCAGTCCGTGCGGTTTATCACTGGGCACACCAAAGACGGCAAGCTCAGTCTGGATTGGGCGCATCTTGCGCATGGCCGAGAAACGCTGGTTTTTTACATGGGGCTGACCGCCACTGCTGAAATTTGCAGCCAACTACAAGCGCATGGCCTGCCTGCAGATTACCCCGCCGCGCTGGTCGAACACGGCACCACCGCGCGCCAACGCGTGCTGCGAGGCACGCTGAGCACCTTGCCAACGCTATTGGCCGATGCGCAATCGCCATCGCTGTTGATTGTTGGTGAAGTGGTGCAGTTGCACGATAGCCTCGCGTGGTTCGAGGGACACAGTGACGCTGATGCGGCTTTTTTGCCGCCGGTAGAGCACCGCGCATTGTGCGGGATGGCGAATGCCGCCTGACGAGATAACCATAAAAAGTAGATTAAGGAAGAGTCTGATGCTTCGTTTAATTGTCCTGTTTTTCTGTTACTGATTTTTCAGTCATTGAGGTACGCATCATGTCCGAGCAAATGTCCAGCGACTATGTCAAACCGAACGATCTGGCCAAAGCCATGGTCGATGCGGGTGAATCCAAGGTTCTTCTTTCCACCCGCGATACTCTGATCCGTGCCTACATGGCCGGTGCGATTTTGGGTCTGGCTGCCATGTTCGCCATCACCATTTCCATCAACACCGGTTCGCCGTTGACCGGCGCAATCCTGTTCCCCGTCGGCTTCATCCTGTTGTATTTGCTCGGATTTGATCTCCTGACCGGCGTGTTCATGCTGGTGCCACTGGCGCTACTCGATAAACGCCCCGGCGTGACCGTCAATCAAGTCCTGCGAAACTGGGGGCTGGTGTTCATCGGCAACTTCGCCGGTGCAGTCACGGTCGCTTTCATGATGGCGTTTATTCTTACCTTCGGTTTTACCGTGAATGCCGGTGCCGTGGCGGAAAAGGTGGGGCATATCGGTATGTCGCGCACCTTGGGTTATGAATCGCACGGCATCATGGGCTGGTTCACCATTTTCATCCGCGGGATTCTGTGCAACTGGATGGTCTCTACCGGCGTGGCTGCCGCGATGCTCTCGACCTCGGCCATCGGCAAGATTTTCGCCATGTGGATGCCGATCATGCTGTTCTTTTACATGGGTTTTGAGCACTCGGTGGTGAACATGTTCCTGTTCCCGTTCGCACTGATCATGGGCGGCGATTTCACCTTCGGTGACTACCTGTTGTGGAACGAGTTGCCGACTGCGCTGGGCAATCTGGTCGGTGGCCTGCTGTTCGTCGGGTTGATGATGTACGTCACCCACTACAAAACCGCGCCGAAACGCGAATTGTCGCTGTAAGCGCCGCCACGGCAGGGAAGCCGTTTGTTCCGGGTATATTCCAGGGGATACACCATGCAAGACATTAACCCCAATCAGTTTTCCGGCCGCACCATCGCCCTGCCCGAATCAAGGCAGCTGGATGTGTTGGCCGCCCTATTCGAACGCCGGGGGGCTGCGATTCGCCGCTGCCCGCTGGTCAGTATTCACGACGCGCCGGATCAAGCGCCCATCATCGCCTGGATACGCGCGTTTATCGCCGATGCCACGATGAACGATCTCATCATCCTGACCGGTGAGGGCATTACCCGCTTGATTCAAGCCGCTAAACGCACCGGTTTGGTGGACGCGTTTTTGCATAAACTCGGCACCACCCGATTGATTGTGCGCGGCCCAAAACCGGGCCGTGCCCTGAAGACCTGGGGGTTACAACCCAGCGTACAGGCCGTAGAACCGACCAGCGCGGGCATTATCAGCACTTTATCCACCCTGCCGGCCTTGTCCCCCCGCATCGGCGTAGTGTTGTACGGCACCGAAGAAAACGCGCCACTGCAAGCGGCGATCAGCGCGCACGGTGCCACGCCCGTACCCGTCGCACCGTACATCTACGCCAGTGAATCCGAGACCGGAGCCGTGCTGGCATTAATTGAAGAATTGGCTGAAGGTCAAATCAACGCCTTGGCGTTTACCAGTCAACCGCAATACAAACGGCTGGCCAGTGTGGCCAAAACACACAATTGCGAACCGCAACTTGTTCAAGGACTGGCGCGCACCCGAATCGCGGCCATTGGCCCGGTGATGGCGAGCTATCTGACCGAAAATGATGTACGAGTCGATGTCGTGCCCGACGGTCGGTTTTTCATGAAGCCGCTCGTGGATGCGCTGGCAGACCATTGGGCGCAAGCGTCTCTTGAGGGGGTGTCACAATGAACGCCTATCCGCCGGTCAGCGCCTTGATCCTCGCCGGGGGCGCTGGTCGGCGCATGGGCGGTGCCGACAAGGGACTCCTGCCTTATGACGACGGCGTGTTGATCGACCCGATCATCAAAACACTCTCGCCGCTCGTCGATGAAGTATTGATCAATGCCAATCGCCATCTGGAGCAGTACCGCCGATGGGGGCATCCTGTCGTGGCCGATCCGGTTCAGGCAGATCACCTGTTTGCAGGCCCCGCCGCTGCCTTGGTTCATGCCAGCCGCCATGCCAAAAACGACTGGCTACTGCTCGCCCCCTGCGACATGCCCGATTATCAACCGCATTGGCTCGGTGCATTGCGGCAAGTACAGGAACAAACCCGCGCAGCGGTCGTCATTGCGCATGACGGATTGCGTTTGCAACCGACTGTTGCCTTGATTCATCGTCCTTGCTTGAGTCAGCGCCCGGCATCGGCCGATGCCCGTTTGCTCAGTGTGCTCACAGCCGGTCGCTACAGCGTGTGTGCACTCGATCAAGATGCCTGGGCTTTTAGCAACCTCAATACGCCGGAGCAATTGCGCGCGCACCAGTCCAGACGCGAGGCGCTGACATGAATCCGCCCGTGCTTGAGCCTCCAGTCGGCGCCTCGCTCCAAGATACCTGCGCGATCTTTCATGCAGACCCCTCGCCCGCCGAAGCCGTCGAATGCCTCTGCGCTCATATTCAGCCGACACCTTGCGAGACGGTGCCACTCCGAGCTGCGCTGGGCCGTTGTCTCAATGAACCGCTGCGTGCGCCGATGGCTTTTCCGCCGTTCACCCGCGCCATGATGGATGGTTACGCGCTGCGTTCGACCGAAGTCAAACCGGGGGCCCAATGGCGTGTTCTTGACGAATTGATTGCCGGGCAAATAGCCGATAAACCGCTCCCTGCACACACCGCACTGCGCATTGCAACGGGGGCGCCTCTACCGATTGGCGCGGATACCGTGTTACGACAAGAATCCGCGCAGCGGTTTGGCCAGACACTGCGCGGATTGCTTCCTCAAATTGAGCGCGGAAAAGATACCGAGGCTATGGGCAGCGTGGCCGCAGTTGGCGACCTGCTGATATCCGCTCATTCGCCACTGTCGCCGACGGATCTTGTCAAGGCAGCGCGACACGGCATCAGCCACTTGTCGGTGCATCGACCGGCGCGGATTGTCCTGTTAGTCATCGGCAACGAACTGACACCCGCCGGGGCACCCTTACCACGCGGCCATTTGTACGAGCACAATGCCCTTCTGATTGAATCGACCCTCGATCAGCACCGCCTTGGGCAAATCATTCACACCGCAGCGGTAAAAGATGATCTGGCTGCCATTGACCAGTCAATCGGTATGGCTCGCGCTCAACATCCTGATCTGCTGATCTTGATTGGCGGGACCTCCGTGGGTACGCATGACTTCACCCGACGCGCTCTTTTCCGCCATGGTCAACCACTTTTCGAAGGAGTACATACCCGCCCCGGCCGCACGGCCTGCGCGAGTGTAACCGATAACGGCCTCGTCCTCTTAGCGTTACCCGGCAGCCCTAAAGCGGTTAATGCGCTGCTTGAAAACATCCTGCTACCCACCTTGCGCTTCATGCAGGGCCATCTTATCCCGTGATCATTGTTGCGAATCCGGCAAGGAACGCACCGACCTGCACCAACTTAAATCATGAACTCTCTTGGTTGCGCCATAAACGAGCGAAAAACCCAATCTTAATCCAACTAATCTAATGTAACCATATGTTATTTATAGTTTTATAAAGTTGGCATCATTATCGCTATCTCTTGTATACCAGATGAAATACAAGAAGGTGTGCGTTATGCAAAAGCAGGTTGTCCAGCACGAAGATCAACAGAATACAAATGAGGATACGGGCACGGGGAATGTGCTGACGATCACGGATTGGTTACAGCGATGGAAAACAGATCCACAAGCGACTGCTCGGGACTTGCTTGATCGGCAACAAAAACACATCGCCGACTGGGAAGCGGGAAAAACCCCTCAATGGATCCATCTTGTTGCTCTTGATGTGCTTGAAGCACAGATTGACGAACTTCTGAAGAAAGACGCAAAAGACCTGCCACTTTATGGGGTGCCGTTTGCCGTCAAGGACAACATTGATGTTGCGGGCATACCGACGACCGCAGGCTGTCCTGAATATGCCTACACGCCAGATTCGGATGCCTTTGTTATCGCCGAGCTTAAAAAGGCCGGTGCCATTTGTATCGGTAAAACCAATCTTGATCAATTCGCGACGGGCTTAAACGGAACGCGCACGCCCTATTCCATTCCCCATTCGGTCTTTAATGAGGCTTATATATCCGGCGGTTCGAGTTCCGGTTCGGCAGTGGCGGTGGCGCTGGGTGAAGTGGCATTTTCATTGGGCACGGATACGGCCGGGTCAGGTCGAGTCCCGGCCGGTTGCAACCAACTGGTAGGGTTGAAACCGAGCAAGGGATATATCAGTACGAACGGTTTAATCCCGGCGTGTCGCACACTCGATTGCATTTCAATCTTCGCGCATACGGTGGACGATGCCCAAAAGGTGCTCGCCGTCGCCGGTGTTTATGATGCGGAGGATCCTTATGCACGCCGCGCCGCGCCATCAACCAAGTCGTTGTCATCACAAGGCCTGAAACTGGCAACCTTCAGTGGCTTGCAGTGGTTTGGGGATACCGAACAGAAAGCCGCTTGGGATGCCTATGTCGCGCAACTGGCCAAACGAGGCATCACGCTGACGGAAATCGATCCGACGCCTTTTTTTGCGCTGGCACCGCTGCTCTATAACGGCCCCTGGGTGGCCGAGCGTTTGGCCGCACTTTCTGACTTTGTGGCAGAGCAGCCTGAGGCCATTCATCCTGTGGTGCGTGAAATCGTGCAATCCGGCGAAAAATTCTCTGCCGTCGATACGTTCAATGCCGAATATCAACGTGCTGATTTAGCAAGGCAAATCCAACTTTCCCTCTCCGGGTTCGATGCGCTGATGGTGCCAACGGCACCAATTTTTCCCACGATTGAAGCCCTATTGGCCGAGCCGATCAAGCTCAATTCCGAGCTGGGCACCTACACGAATTTTGTCAATTTGGCTGATTTATCCGCGTTGGCCGTGCCCGCCGGTTTGCGTACCGACGGACTGCCGTTCGGTATCACACTGATTGCTGAAGCCTGGGCCGAAGCCAGATTGGCCGCCATTGCCAAGCAGTTGAACCAGGAACAAACGGGCAACCTGCCGCTGCGCCGTGATGAAATTGCGCTCGCCGTTGTGGGTGCGCACCTGACGGGCATGCCGCTGAATCACCAATTGACCGGCCGGGGTGGTCGCCTGCTCGAACAAACCACGACGGCTGCGTCTTATCGACTGTACGCCCTTGCCAATACCACACCACCCAAGCCGGGTCTGGTGTTCGATACCAAAGGCGATGAAATCATCGTTGAAGTCTGGGCACTCCCGCGCAGCGCATTGGCCGACTTTATTCAAGAAATTCCACCACCGCTGGGCCTCGGCACACTCACGCTTGCCGATGGCCGTCAGGTGACCGGATTCATCTGCGAACCACGTGCCCTACACGACGCGCAAGACGTAACGGAATTCGGCGGCTGGCGTGCCTATATCGCCTCACGTCAATCCACGCCACTTGCCCCGCAACCAAAAGGAATTACCCATGCCTGATGTTCCCATGCCCAACAAGGTTTTCAGCAAAGTTCTGATCGCCAATCGGGGCGAAATCGTGGTGCGGATTGCGCGCACCCTGAAAAAGATGGGCGTCACCTCTGTCGCCATTTACAGTGATTCGGACGCCGACAGTCCGCATATCCGTGCCTGTGATGAAGCAGTTGCACTGGGAGGCCAAACGGCGGCAGAAAGCTACCTTCAGGCCGAAAAAATTCTTGAACTCGCCAAGGCACACGGTGTGCAGGCCATTATTCCCGGCTACGGTTTCCTATCCGAAAACGCCGATTTCGCCGAACGTTGCGCCCACGAAGGCATCGTGTTCATCGGCCCTACTCCTGTTCAATTACGCGAATTCGGATTAAAACACCGCGCACGCGAACTGGCTGAGGCTGCCAACGTGCCACTCGCGCCGGGCAGCGCCCTGCTCAAGGATTTGCCTGCCGCATTGCAGGAGGCTGAACGCATCGGTTATCCGATCATGCATAAAAGCACGGCTGGGGGTGGCGGTATTGGGTTAAAGCGTTGCGTCGATGAACCGGCGCTGATCGAAGCGTTCGAAGCCGTGGCCGGTATGGGGGCACGCTTCTTTGGTGATGGTGGCGTCTTCGTGGAGCGGTTTATCGACCATGCCCGCCACGTTGAAGTGCAGATCTTCGGCGATGGCAAAGGGCGTGTTGTCGCCTTGGGCGAACGGGATTGTTCACTGCAGCGACGAAATCAAAAAGTCATCGAGGAAACACCCGCGCCGAATCTGCCACCCGCTACACGAGCGGCGCTGCTGGCATCGGCCGAGCGACTGGGTGAATCCATCGCCTATCAATCGGCCGGTACGGTCGAGTACATCTACGATGCGCCCCGCGATGAATTCTATTTTCTTGAGGTCAACACCCGTTTACAGGTTGAACACCCCATCACCGAAGAAGTCACCGGTGTCGATCTGATTGAATGGATGGTTTCACTGGCTGCCGGTGTACCCTTCGAGCTGTGCGCCCCTACCCCGCATGGTCATGCCATAGAAGTGCGCGTGTATGCCGAAGAACCGCTACGGCACTTCCAGCCAGCACCCGGCCAACTCAGCAATGTAACACTGCCCACTGATGAATTCGTCCGTGTGGATACCTGGGTTGAAACCAGCACCACGGTGCCTGCTCAGTTCGATCCGATGCTCGCCAAGATCATCGTTACGGGCGAGACGCGCAGCAAAGCGCTGTCGAATCTGGCCGAAGCACTTGCCAAAACGCGCTTTGATGGCATTTCGACGAATCTGCCGTTTCTACGCGACCTGCTTTCCCTCCCGGATTTTGTGGCGGGCACCCACAGCACCGGCAGCATCGACCATTATCTTGCAGCCGGAGCCTACCAACCGCCTGCCATCGAGGTCATCAAGCCGGGCACCTATACCACCGTGCAGGATTATCCCGGGCGACTCGGTTTGTGGCATATCGGTGTACCGCCCTCCGGGCCCATGGATGACTATGCCTTGCGTCTGGCAAACCGGATTGTCGGCAACACGCCGGACATGGCCGGGCTTGAATGCACGCTGGTGGGCCCCTCGCTCAAATTCCACAAGGACAGCATGGTCGCCATTACGGGCGCGGTAGCCGACATTCGACTAGATGACCAGAACGTCCAGGCCGGTCGTCCCATCGCCATCGAGGCCGGGCAGACTTTAAGCATCGGACAGGTTCAGACAGGCGCTCGTGTGTATCTGGCCATCCGGGGCGGCATCGACGTGCCCGAGTATCTGGGCAGCCGTTCAACCTTCGCACTCGGCAAAATGGGCGGACACGCCGGACGTATTCTGCAGGTCGGCGATATTTTGCCCATGGGTTCAGCACCGGCGGCATTCGCGCCAAAAGTGGCCGATGCGAGCCTGATACCCGAATACACCAATCACTGGGAAATCGGCGTGCTCTATGGACCGCACGGAGCGCCGGATTATTTCATGCCCGAGGCCATCGATAAATTCTTCGCCACCGACTGGGCCGTGCATTACAACAGCAACCGCCTGGGGATTCGCCTGTCGGGCCCAAAACTCAGTTGGGCGCGCAGTGACGGTGGCGAAGCCGGCCTGCATCCATCGAATATCCACGATACGGAATATGCCGTCGGCTCGATCAACTTTACCGGCGACATGCCCGTCATTCTCACGCGCGATGGCCCGAGTCTGGGCGGCTTTGTCTGCCCGGCCACCATCGTCCGTGCCGAATTATGGAAGGTTGGGCAACTCAAGCCCGGCGATACCATTCGGTTCGTACCCATCAGCTACGCACAGGCGCGTGCGCTCGAACTCTCGCAGGATGCAGCCATCGAAACGCTGCAAGCACCGAACAAAACCCTGTCTTTGGCTCCGCACCTCGGCCATTGCGTGCTTTTGGATATTCCGGCCTCCGGTGATCTTCCACGGCTCACTATCCGGCAAGCCGGTGATGGCTATCTGCTGCTCGAATATGGCGAGAACGTCCTTGATCTGACCCTGCGGCTGCGTGTGCACGCCCTCATGCAAAGTCTGGAAACCGATCCCGTTCCCGGTATTCTCGAATGCTCTCCGGGCGTTCGTTCGCTCCAGATCCGGTATGAGCCCAAGCGCATCCCTCAGGATGAGTTGGTTGCCCGGTTGACGAGCATCAACAATCATCTGGTCGATGTACGTGAATTGTCGGTGGCTTCGCGGATCGTTCACTTGCCGATGGCCTTTGAAGACAGTGCCACACTCGATGCCGTGGCTCGCTACCGCCAATCGGTTCGCGACACGGCGCCCTGGCTACCGAACAACTGTGAATTCATTCGCCGAATCAATGGCCTGCCGGATATAAAGGCTGTTTACGATACGGTCTATTCGGCATCCTACATGGTATTGGGCCTGGGCGATGTCTACCTCGGTGCGCCTTGCGCCGTTCCGCTCGATCCACGGCATCGGCTGCTCACCTCCAAATACAACCCGGCACGCACCTACACGGCAGAAGGCACGGTGGGTATCGGCGGTGTCTACATGTGCATTTATGGCATGGATTCGCCCGGTGGTTATCAATTAGTTGGCCGCACATTGCCCATCTGGAATCGTCGCACCGCTCATCCGAGTTTTGAAGCGGGTAAACCCTGGCTGCTGCGCTTCTTCGATCAGGTGCGGTTTTATCCGGTCAGCGAGCCCGAACTGCTCCGGCTCAGGGCCGAATTTGCGGCCGGCACGCTCGACGTCAAAACCGAAGATGTCGTCTTCCGGCTTGATGAACATGAAGCGTTCCTCGCGGCGAATCAGGACTCTATAGCGGAATTCAAGGCACGTCAGGCCGTCGCCTATGAACTGGAAGTCAGCCGCTGGCAGGAAGACGATGGCAGCCTGAACACGCGTGAAGTCGTTGTTGCCGAAGCACAAATCGAAGGCGAGCCGATTGCAGCGACCATCAGCGGCAATGTCTGGAAGCTCCTGGTCGAGCCGGGTGAAGCCGTGCAGACCGGGCAGGTCGTGGCCATCGTCGAGGCCATGAAAATGGAATTCGCGATCGAGGCACCGCGCGATGGCGTGATCGCAGAATGTGCCTGTACGCCGGGGCAACTCGTGCAGATGGGGCAAACGCTGGTCACGCTGGAGTTGCCTCAATGAACCCGCCCTTGCGCTTTCCCGTAAAACAGCCGCGAAGCGCCAAAACGCCCGCTTTGGCCGAGCGCGTGTATGCCCAAGTCAAAAAAGCGCTGTTTAACTTCGAATTGCTCCCCGGCGAGCGCTTCAGTGAGAACACGGTGGCCGAACTGACCGGCGCCAGCCGCACACCCGTGCGTGAGGCCCTTAACAGACTCGCACGTGAGGGATTTCTGAGCGTTCAGAATCGATCTGGCTGGCGGGTCAATGAGCTCGATTTTGCGGTATTCGATCAGCTTTATGAAGTCCGCACCATTGTCGAACTCGCCAGCATTGACAGTTTGACCGCACAAACAGAACCGTCGGGTGTAACCGAACTCGCTGCAATCTGGCAGGTACCCGAAGCCGATCGACTCACGGGTGGCCCTGCCGTCTTCACCCTCGACGAGCAGTTCCATAACCAGCTGGTTGCCGCGACAGGCAATGCCGAACTGCACCGAATCCATACCGGTGTCACCGAGCGCATCCGCATCGTGCGTCAACTGGATTTTACCGAGAGCCACCGCATCGAAGCGACCTACAACGAACACGCCGCCATTCTTGCTGCCATCGCCCAGCACCGTGGCAACGAGGCCAAACGACTGCTTCAAACCCACATCGAACTTTCAAGGCAGTCCGTTCGCAAAATCAGCCTTCATCGTCTGTATGAAGCGCGAGAACGCATGCGTGAACGCGCAGCATCACTCAACCCCGTTTCAGAAACCGCGGTCGGCGGAATCCGGCCAAACCCGCTTGTGACCCCGCAAGAAAATCTCGTATGAGAAAAAAACCTGCATGAGAAAACCCAATGGAGGGAACAACCATGAATCGTCGTAACTTTATGAAAGCCGTGGGCGCTACCGGATTGTCACTCGGTTTTGGCCTCAAGGGCATC
>JACDJA010002722.1_pt1 | contig 12236 bp, 9 predicted proteins | sample 7449241 | NCBI WGS metagenome assembly JACDJA01 (sample SAMN14253289, study PRJNA609438) | sludge metagenome | isolation source: initial anaerobic sludge | collected 2018-12-20 | reverse complement strand
GTGGTGGCGGCGCTGGAATCGCTGGCGCCGATCCTGCGCGCGCGCGGGCTGCGCGGCCATGTCGAGCCGCTTGGCCTGCCCGGATCGAGCCTGCGCAGCAAGGGCGAGGCGATTGCGGCCATCGAGGAGGCCGCCGGCTGGGAGGTCTTCGACCTGCTCCATGACACGTTTCACCACTATCTGGCCGAGGAAAGCGAGGTCTATCCGCGCCGCACCGGGCTGGTGCATGTGTCGGGGGTGCGGCCGGATGGCCGCGCGCGGGCCGATCTGCGCGACAGCGACCGCGTGCATGCGGGAGGAGCGGACCGGCTCGACAGTCTTGGCCAGCTGCGCGCGCTGATGACGGGCGGTTATGCGGGGGCGATCAGCCTCGAGCCCTTTGCCATCGAGGTGCTCGGCCTGCCCGATCCCGCGCCCGCGATCCGTGCGAGCCTCGATGCGATCCGCGCGGCGCTGGCGTCAGCGTAGCGCCGCCTCGATATTGCCGCCGTCCACCGTCATCACATGGCCGGTGGTGCGCCCGGCCTGCGCGAGCATGACGAAGGCCTGGGCCACATGCTGCGGCTCGACCTCGGCCGCCAGCAGGTTGCCCGCCATATAGGCATCCTCATCCACGCCGCGCGCGGCGCTGCGGGCGGCGATCATCCCGGGCGTGAGCAGGCCCGAGCGGATGCGGTCGGCGTTGATCCCGTTCACGCGCACGCCCTCGGCCCCGAGCTCGAGCGCGAGCTGGCGGACCAGAAAGAATGTCGTGGCCTTGGGCAGGCCATAGGCGGCAAAGCCGCGCCCCGGGTTCACCGCCTGTTTCGAGACGTTGAAAAGCATCTGCCCGGGTTCGGCACCGCGCGCGCCGCGTGCGGCGCCCTGGGCGCGAAAGATCGCGGCAGCGGCCTGGGCAAAGGCGAAATGGGCGAAGAAATTCAGCTCGAAACTCTCGCGCAGGAGGGCATCGGGCAGGCTTGCTACCTCGCCCGTGACGGCGGCCCCGGCGTTCGAGACCAGGATATCCAGCCCGCCGAAGCGGGAAGCGCAGGCGTCGACGGCGGCCCTGGCGGCGCCCGGGGCGGTGATGTCGCAGCCATGGCAGGCGTGATCGCGGCCGAGCGCTGCCACCGCCGCATCGAGCGCTGCGCCGGGACGGTCCACGAGGAACAGGCTTGCGCCCAGGGCGGCAAAGGCGCGGGCGGTGGCAAGGCCGATGGCCCCCGCGCCGCCGGTCACCAGGACGATACGGCCCTGCATCGCCGGTGGGCGGCCCTTGCCCAGCTTGGCCTGTTCGAGCGACCAGTATTCCATGTCGAAGAGATCGGCCTCGCCGATGGGCTGGAATCCGCCCGCCGCCATGCCATCGGCGCGCACCCGTGCCGACTGGCAGCCGATATCGGCGCTGATGCGTGCGGCTGCGGCGCTGGCGCCGACCCCGACGATTCCGGCGCCAGCAATCCAGACGAGGCCGGGCATCGGTGCGAGCATGGTCCTGGCTGTTGTCGCACCGGGGGCGTGGGCATCGAAATACCGGCGGTAACCGGCGGCAAATTGCGCCACATTCGCACGCAGCGCATCGGGTGCGCGATCATGGACGACCAGCGGCCAGCCCTTGGTGCGGATCACGTGATCCGGCGTTGCCACCCCTCGCGCGGCCAGGTCATCGAGATCGGGCCGGGCACAGAAGGCGCGTGCGTCCTCGTCCGCGCGCAGGTCGAGCACGGGCAGCGCCGCGCCCTCGGGCAGGGCCGAGGCCAGCGCCCCGCGCAGCGATGCCAGCAGCGGTGCCGTCTCGGCGACGGTCAGTGCGGGGGCCAGTGCGGGGGCCAGTGCGGGGGCCAGTGCGGCTGCGGGGCGCAGCGGGGCGGGGCGGCGGCGGGCCAGCCAGTCCTCGACCAGGTTCGTATGTTCGATGATGCGGCGGTAGCTGGTCCTCGCATCGGGTCCCCAGGCGAAATGGCCGTGGTTCACCAGCAGCAGCCCCTCGGCCTCGGGATTGTCTTCGTAGGCGCGGGCCGCCGCCTGCGCCAGGTCGAAACCCGGCATCACATAGGGCACAAGGGTCAGGCGTTCGCCAAGGATCTCGCGCGTGGCCTCGGCGACTTCGGGCAGGTTGGCAAGGGTGAGAAACGCGGTCGCATGGGTGTGGTCGATGACGGCATGCGGAATCCAGGCGTGCAGCAGGGTTTCCACCGACGGATTGGGCGCGGAAGGGTCGAGCAGGTTCAGCCGCTGCACGGCGACCATGTCCTCGTCCGACAGCGCGGGCAGGGCGCGCAGCCGCATGAGCGGCTCGAGGCGCACGGCGGGCATGCCTGCCGCCTCGATCACCTCGAGGTCCCAGCCGGAGCCCTTCACATGCAGCACGTCGATCTGATCGCCGAAGATGTCGGTCGCGGTCGATTTCAGCGAGGTATTGCCACCCCCATGCATGACCAGATCGGGGTCGCGTCCGATCAGGCGCGAGCTATGGACCCGCAGCGCCAGTGAACGGGCGCGGGGGTCGGCGCCGGCGGCATCCGCCAGCGCGGCGGCCTCGGCGTCATTCCACAGATCGGCAACCATCGGCATCTCCCTCGTGATGCGGTGTCGGGGGCGCTGCCCCCCGGCCCCCTCGGGGCCTTCCCCCCGGAGTATTTGGACGAAGTTGAAAGGGATCCTTCAACTTCGTCCAAATACTCCCGCCGGAGGCTCCTGCCGCGGCCATCCAGGCCGACGGCCGGCACGATTGCGGCTCGACATTTCTACTTTTGTCACCTACACTTGTCAAACGTCAACCATGAATATGCCGGGAATGCCATGAACCAGCCGATGCGGCGCCGGGCCGGGGTGCGGATCAGCGGCGAGAACGCGATCATCCAGGTTGCCTGGATGTATTACCAGGACGGGCTGAACCAGCGCGATATCGCCGAGGAGCTGGGGATCTCGCGCGCCACGGTCGTCAACTACCTGCAGGAGGCGCGCACCCGTGGCCTGATCCGTATCACCATGGCCAGCCCGGGCTTTACCACCCATCGCCTTGCGCTGGAACTGGGTGAGAGATTCGGCCTTGCGGGTGCCTATGTGGTGCCCGACGAGGGCACGAGCATCGAGGACGGCTTCCTGCGCGTGGTGAAGGGCGCGGCCCTGTGGCTGCCGGAACTGGTCGCGCCGGGCGACCGGCTGGGCGTGGCCTGGGGGCGCACGGTCTACGAGATCGCCGAACAGGTCGAATCGCGCCCGGTGCCCGGGCTTGCGGTGCTGCAGCTGGTGGGTTCGATGGCCACGCCCTACGGTTTCACGACCGAGGCCTGCTCGACCCTGCTGGCGCAGCAGCTGGGCGCGCGCTGCCTGAACCTGCATGCGCCTGCAATTCTCAGCCGGGCGGGGCTGGCGGCGGAACTGCGTGCCGAGCCGATCCTGAAGAACCAGCTCGCCGAGCTCGAGGATGTGAACAAGCTGCTGTTCTCGGTCGGCACCTCCTGTGCCGACAGCCATATCGTGCTGAGCGGGCTGGCCACGCGCGAGGATCTGGACTGGTATGTGGCGCAGGGGGCGGTGGGGGTCATTTGCGGGCGGTTCATCGGCCCGGACGGGCGCCAGATTCCGGGGCCGATGGAAGAGCGGATGATCGGCATTCCCCTGCCGCGCCTGGTCGGGCTGGAGATGGGGATTCTGGTCACCCCCGGCCTTGACAAGCTCGAGGCCACGCGCGCGGCGATCAGGGGCGGCTATGTCACCCATCTGGTGACCGGCACCGGCGTGGCCGAGGCGTTGCTGGCCGACTGAGCTTCATTCCGCCCGCGCCTTGAGATCGGCGAACATCGCCGCCATGCCCGCTTCGGTTGCGGGGCATAGACCGCGTTCGGTCAGAAGACCGGTCACCAGTTCCGCAGGCGTCACGTCGAAGGCCGGGTTGCGCGCTCGCGTGCCCTCGGGCGAGATGAGGACGTTACGGATCGTGCCATCGGCGGCGCGGCCCTGGACATGGGTGACCTCGTCCTCGCCGCGCTCTTCAATCGGGATTTCGCGGATGCCGTCATGGACGCGCCAGTCGATGGTGGGCGAGGGCAGGGCGACATAGAAGGGCACGCCGTTCGCCTGCGCCGCCAGCGCCTTGAGATAGGTGCCGATCTTGTTGCAGACATCGCCGCGTGCGGTGGTGCGGTCGGTGCCGACGATGACCATGTCCACCTCACCGTGCTGCATCAGATGGCCGCCGGCATTGTCCACGATCAGGTGATGGGGGATGCCGTGGGAGTTCATCTCCCATGCGGTCAGATGCGCGCCCTGGTTGCGGGGGCGGGTCTCGTCCACGAAGACATGCACGGGGATGCCCTGCTCATGCGCGTGGTAGACGGGCGAGGTCGCGGTGCCCCAGTCTACGGTTGCCAGCCAGCCCGCGTTGCAATGGGTGAGGATATTCACCGGCGCGCCGCCCTTGCGCGCGGCGATCTCGCGGATGATCTCCAGCCCGTGCAGGCCGATCCGGCGGTTGATCTCGACATCCTCGTCGCAGATCTCGGCGGCCCGCTGCGCGGCGGCGGCGGCGCGGGCGCCGGGGGGCAGGGGGGCGAGGATGGCGCGCATCTCGTCCAGCGCCCAGCGCAGGTTGATCGCGGTCGGGCGGGTGGCGTGGAGGATGTGCCAGGTATCGTCCAGCGAGGCGTCGGAAGGATCTGTCTTCATCTGGACGGCCATGCCCCAGGCGGCGGTCGCGCCGATGAGGGGGGCGCCACGCACCCACATGTCGCGAATTGCGGTCGCGAAATCCTCGCGTGTGGCCAGGGGGGCGATGCGCAGCTCATGCGGCAGCCAGCGCTGGTCGATCACCTGCACCACGCCCGTATCATCGCGCCAGATGGTGCGATAGGGTTTGCCGTCGATCTTCACAGGTGATCCTCCTGGTCCATGCGCCTGGCCATGGCGGTGACCGCCTCCATGCCGTGGATCGCACCCGCGCCCAGCATCAGTTGCCGCCCCATCGCGAGCGCGCGTGCCTCGCAAGGCGTGCGCCGTGATTCGTCAGCGATGGATTCGAAATCGGCGTTATGGGCGAGGCCGAGGATGCGACGGTGCATCTCGATCCCGCAGAAACCCAGGCTGTCGCGCCAGATCCTGCCCAGGACGTCGGCCAGCGCCTGTTCCGATGCGAGGTCATGGCCCTGATCCTCGTAGAGGCTGGCCTGATAGAGGATTCCGGTCCGCTCGCTGCGCCAGAGGCGGGCGAATTCGGCCGTGAACACCTTCCAGACCTCTTCCGTCACCGTCAGCAGCCACTCCTTGAACGCGGCGCGGTCGCCGGGGGACTTCTCGTGCCCCTGCTGGCTCAGATGTGCCATGAGGAAATTGGCGATCAGCATGCCGACATCGAAGCCGATCGGCCCGTAGGTCGCGAATTCGGGGTCGATGACCCGAGCTTCGGTCTCGGTGACCATGACCGAGCCGGTGTGCAGGTCGCCATGCAGCATGGTCTCGGCGCGGCTGGTGAAGGCGAGCTTCAGGTGCTGTGCGGCCACTTTCAATGACAGGTCACTGCGCAGCCGGGCCACGATCCCTTCGAGTCCGGGCGTGTGGTGGTTCATCCCGGCGTCAAAATAGGGGTCGGAGAAGACGAGATTCTCGGTGATGTCGCACAGTTCCACATTGCCCGCGAAGAGCGCGACATCGGCCTTCTTCTGCGCGGCGGGCAGCGACAGGTCCGAGCCGCGAAAGAGCGTGCGCGCGCAGAACTGCCCCAGCCGCGCGCCCAGACCCTGCACCTTTCGGCCCTCGATCAGCGCCTGGCGCAGGATGATGTGGGGGGACAGGTATTCCATGACGAGGAGCGCCTGCCCTTCATCGAAGTAATAGATCTCGGGGACCGAGCCCGGATCGCGCGCCTCGTGCCGCACCAGTGCGTTATATTCGAAGAACGACCGTTTCAGCGGCAGCGGCCAGCTGTCGCCCACGAGGCGCACATAGGGCAAAGCCTGTTTCACCACGCAGGCGCCATCGGCCCCCTCGACGATGAAAACGAGGTTGAGATTGCCGTCGCCGACCTCGCGCACGGTCCAGCCGGCGGCGGGGCCGAGGCGGAGGGCGAGCGCCGGCAGGTTGCCCAGCCGTCCGGGCAGCGATTCGGGTGTCAGGGCCAGATAGTCTTGCGCGGTCATCCTTGTCTCCCCCAGCGGTCCGCAGGCAGGATTTCCATAAATCCGGCATATGTCAAATGTTATTGACAAAAGACGAGAGGTCGATAGCGTGACCTTGAAGCAGGGGGAATACGTGTGGCCACAGGTGCCGTCACCATTCGCGCATTGACCAAGGCTTTCGGCCGCAACACCGTCTTGCGCGGCGTGGACCTCGATCTGCCTGCAGGCAGGGTCACGGTGCTCATGGGGGCGAATGGCGCGGGCAAGTCCACGCTGGTGAAGGTGCTGTGCGGGGTCCATGCGGCGGATGCGGGCGAGGTGCGGCTGGCCGATCTGCCCTTCGCGCCCGAAAGCCCGGCGGCGGCGCTGCGCGCGGGTATCGTTACCGTGCATCAGAATATCAATGACGGGGTCGTGCCCGATCTGGACGTGGCCTCGAACCTGCTGCTCGATTCGCTGGCCGAGGGCGGGGGGGTATTCCTCAACAGCCGCCGGATGCGGGCCGAGGCGCGCGAGATCGCCGCGGCTGTCGGCCTCGAGATTGATGTGACCCGGCCGGTCGCGGGGCTGACGCTGGCCGACCGGCAACTGGTGGCCATCGCGCGGGCGATGGCGCAGAAGCCGAAGCTGCTCGTCCTTGACGAGCCCACCTCGTCGCTGTCCATGACCGAGGCCGAGCGCCTGTTCGCATTGATCGAGCGGCTGCGCGGTGAGGGCGTGGCGATCCTCTACATCTCGCACCGGATGTCGGACATCCGTCGCCTGGCCGACCGGATCGTGTCGATGCGTGACGGGCAGATCGCGGGAATCTTCGAGGAGCCGCCGCTTGATTACGCGGGCGCGGTGCGGGCCATGCTCGGGCAGGAGATCGCCGAGATGGATATCGCCATCCCCGCGCCGGGCGCGGTGGTGCTCGAGGCGCGCGGGCTGCAGCTGCATCCCGAATCGCGGCCATTCGACCTGGTGCTCCACGAAAACGAGGTGGTGGCGATCGCCGGGCTGGTAGGTTCGGGCAAGACGGCGCTGGCGGGCGCGCTCTTTGGCCTTGCGCCCGCCGTGGCGGGTGACGTCACGCTGGACGGGCGGCCCTACCAGCCCGCCAGTCCGGGCGCAGCGGTGGCGGCGGGCGTGTTCATGGTCGCCAAGGACCGGCGCATGAATGCGGTGATCCCGGATTTCGATATCCAGCGCAATCTCACCCTGCCGTTCACCCGGCGCCATTCCGGCCGGCTTGCCCTCATGCGTGGCCGGTCCGAGCGAAGCACGGCCGAGGCGACCATCGGCGCCATGGATGTCGTCTGCCAGGGGCCGCGCGATTCGATCCTCACGCTGTCGGGGGGCAACCAGCAGAAGGTTGTCGTCGGCCGCTGGATGGCCGAAGCATCGCGCCTGCTGATCCTGGATGAGCCCTTCCAGGGCGTGGATATCCGCGCGCGCCGCGACATCGGCCGCCGCATCCGTGACAGTGCCGGCACCCGGGCGACGCTGGTACTTTGCACCGAGCTCGACGAGGCGCTGGAAGTCGCTGACCGGATCCTGGTGATGAGCGAGCACACGCTGGTTGGCGCCCATCGCAATGAAAACATCGACCTCGCCCTTCTGACCGCCGAAGTGGCGGGTACCGCGCAATCCATGGAACGGACCGCATGAAATCCGCATCAACCCTGACCGATCTGGCGATCCGCTATGGCTTCCTTGTGCTGATGGCGGCGATGATCGTGGTCTTTTCGGTGGCCAGGCCTGCCTTCATGACCCCGCAGAGCGCGGTCTTCATCCTGCAATCGGTCGCGATTACCGGGATTCTTGCGCTTGGGGTCACCGCGACGCTGGTGGTGGACGGGTTCGACCTGTCCATCGGCGCGGTCGCGACCTCGGCGCTGATGCTTTCGGCCTATGTCCAGGTCGTATGGGAGCTGGGCGCCTTTGCCGCCGTGGCCCTGTGTCTGGTGATGGGGGCGGCGGTCGGGCTTATCAACGGGCTGCTGATCGTGAAGACGAAGATCCCCGACCTGCTGGCCACATTGGGCATGATGTTCCTGCTCATCGGGTTGCAGCGCATTCCGACCGAGGGCAATTCGATCTCGACCGGCATGGTGCTCAAGGACGGCAGCAACGCAACGGGCACTTTCTCGGCAAACTTCCTCATGCTGGGGCGCTATCGGATCGACTTCATCCTGCCCGATCTGGTGCCGCTTTCGGTCGTCTTCCTGATCATCATAGCTGTGGTGATGTGGGTCTTTCTCGAGCGCACCCGCCATGGCCGCGTCATGTATGCCATCGGCTCGAACGCGCAGGCGGCGGCCCTGGCGGGCATCAATGTCGCGCGCTACCGGATCACGGCCTATGTGATTTCCGGCGTCACGGCATCCATCGGCGGCATCCTTCTGGCGGCGCGGCTGGGGCGCGGGGATGTGGGGTCCGGCAATAACCTGCTGCTTGATTCGGTAGGTGCGGCGCTGATCGGCTATGCCGTGCTGGGTGCCGCAAGGCCCAATGCCTTTGGCACCGCCATCGGCGCGCTGTTCGTGGGCGTGCTTCTGCAGGGGCTGACCATGCTGAACGCACCTTATTACACACAGGATTTCATCAAGGGCGCGGTTCTCGTCGTCGCCCTTGTCTTCACTTTCGCCCTCTCGGGGCGGATCGGGCGCGGCTAGACTGCAAGCAACAACATCTGGAAAAAAGGGAGGATACCATGATCTCAAGACGAACCTTCGGCGCATTCCTGGGCGGCATTGCGCTTGTTCCCGGAATGGCACTGGCGCAACCCGCGCCATTCGACAATCCCGGCGAGGTGAACATCGCGCTTGTGCGCTATCTGTCCACGGGCGACTTCTTCCAGGCCTATCTTTCGGGCGTGGAGAAGCAGGCCGCCGCGCTGGGCGTGAACCTGCAGGTGTTCGACAGCCGCCAGGATGCGGCGCTCCAGGCCGATATGGTCGACCAGGCCATCGCTCTTGGCGTCGATGGCATCATCATCCAGCACGGGCTGACCGAATCCATGCAGGAGGCCGCGCAGCGTGCGGTCGATGCGGGCATTCCGACCGTGGCCTTTGACGTCGATGTGGAAAACGACCAGATTCCGCAGATCGAACAGTCCGACCATGACCTTGCCCGGCTGTCGCTGGCGGCCGCGCTTGAGGATAACGGCACCGAATTCGTCGCGGGCTATGTCTATGTTCCCGGCATCGCGCCGCTCGACCGGCGCAACGAGGTCTGGGAAGAGGTGAAAGCCGCCAATCCCGGCATCGACCAGGTGGCGATGTTCGGCACGCTCGACAACCCGATCGCGAACTCGGTCGCCAACCAGGCGCGCGCGGTGCTCTCGGCAAATCCGAATATCACGGTGATGTTCGCGCCCTATGACGAACTCGCCAAGGGTGTGAAGATCGCAGTGGACGAGGCAGGGATGTCCGACCAGGTCTCGATCTACGCCGCCGATATCTCGACGGCCGATATTGCGCTGATGCGCGAGCCCGGCTCGTCCTGGAAGGCGACCGCCGCCACCAACCCCGCCGTGGTGGGAGAAGTGTCGGTGCGCGCGCTGGCGATGCTGATGGCCGGCGAAGACCCCGGGCATAATGTCATCGTGCCGCCCACGGTCATCACCCAGGACATGCTCAACGAGCTCGACATCTCGAACATGGAAGAGCTGGGCGAGAACCTGCCCGCCTTTGCCCATGCCGATGTGGCCGTGCCCGACTGGATGCCGCTGCCGCCGCGCTGAGGCACTGGCGGCCTGACTGACATCGCGCCCCGGGCCCGACCCGGGGCGCATTTCCGCCGACGGAGGAGACGTTGCGCAACGAGAAGACCACCGAAGAGATCGCCCACGCCATCCGCGCCCGCGTCTTTGAACATACGATCCGCAACAATGGCGGCTATCTGAGCCAGGCGGCTTCCGCAGCCGAACAGCTGGCGTTCCTGTATAACGAGGCGCTGAATCTCGGGCCCTCGACCATGCCGATGATCCCGCCGCCCTTTTCCGGCGTGCCTTCGGCCAGCAACAAGGATTACCGCACCGGCGCCGGCTATAACGGGCCGTTCGACGCCGTGCATGACCGGCTTTTCATTGCGCCCGCGCATTACGCGCTGGTGGCCTATGCCTGCCTGATCGAGGTGGGCCGCATGGCGGCCGAGGGGTTGGAGATGTTCAACAAGGACGGCTCGTCGGTCGAGATGATCGGTGCTGAACATTCGCCGGGGATGGAGGTGCATAACGGCACGCTGGGCATCGGCCTGTCCACCGGCGCGGGGCTGGCCTGGGGCCGCAAACGCAAGGGCGAGGAAGGCGAGGTCTGCGTCTTCATGTCCGACGGCGAGGTGCAGGAGGGCCAGACCTGGGAGGCCGTGCAGGCCGCGGCGCATCACGGGATCGACAATCTCTGGGCGCTCATGGATGTGAACCGGCAGCAATGTGACGGCGCGATGGATAGCGTGATGGAGGTGGGCGACATTGCCGCCAAGTTGCGCAGCTTTGGCGCCGTGGTGGCCGAGATCGATGCCCATGACCTGGCCGCGATGCGCGAGGCCAGGGCCACGCCTCATGAGGGGCGCCCCCTTGTCATCCTGGCCCATTCGAGCCCGACCCAGGGCATGGAATTCCTGCGCCGCCGCTTCCCCCGCCTGCACTATGTCCGCTTCAAGAGCGAGGAAGAGCGGGCCGAGATGAATGAGGCCATCGCCGCCGAGCTGGGCATGGCGCCCGTCGATCTGGAAGGGCATTGAGATGGAAATGGTCAGCCGCCCCTATGCGGGCGCCTTCGAAGCCTATGCCGTGCAGCATCCGGAAGTCCTGTGCCTGTCGGCCGATCTGACGTCATCATGTGAAGTGGATGGATTTCGCGACCGCCACCCTGAACAATTCCTGTCGCTGGGCATGGCCGAACAGAACATGCTCAGCTTTGCCGGGGGGTTGGGGCTGGCCGGGTTCCGGCCGTTCCTGCATTCCTTCGGCGTGTTCCTGTATCGGCGGCCCTATGACCAGCTGATGGCCTCGATCGCCTATCCGCGACGCAAGGTGCGGCTCATGGGGTTCCTGCCCGGCGTGACGACGCCCGGGGGCATGACACATCAGGCGATCGAGGATATCGCCGTGATGCGGACCATTCCGAACATGACCGTTCTGGAGACCGGCGATGCGACCGAGGTCGAATCGGTCGTGGCCGAGGCCGATTCGGTCGATGGGCCGGTCTATGTGCGGATCCTGCGGGGCTCGGTCCCCCGGCTGTTCGATTCGCCGCTGCGGATCGGACAGATGCGGGTGCTGGCCGAGGGGTCCGATGTGCTGGTCGTGACCGCAGGTATCACCACCGAAGAGGCGATCCGCGCGCGTGGGGCGCTGGAAGGCGCGGGAGTCTCTCTGCGGCATCTGCACCTGAACACGCTGAAGCCGTTTGATGCGGCGCAGATCGTCGATCATGCGGGTTCGGTGAAACATGGTGTCATCACCATGGAGAATCACCTGGTCGCGGGCGGTATCGGCTCGATGGTGGCCGAGGCCATGGCCGAGGCCGGCCTGCCGCGCCGCCTGGTACGGCTGGGGTTGCAGGATACCTATGCCCACGGCGGCTCGCGCCCGTATCTGATGAACTATTACGGGATGGATGCGCTGGCGCTGGTGGGGGCGGTCGAGCGCCTGACGGGCGACGTGACCGGCATTGACGAGAGCGCGCTGGCCGCTGCCCGTGTGGATGCCGTGCATTCCACCTCCAAGGCCGAGGCGCTGTGAGCGACCGCTTTCGCGTCACCTGCCGTATCCACGCCACCGACGAGGCCGAGGCGCGGGCCCGCGCCGAGGCCATGGCGCGCGAGCAGACCGTGGAAATTCCGCGCGAGTTCGTGCCTGCGGGGCATGTCGAGGATGAAATCCTGGGCCGGGTCGAGGCGCTGTCACCCGCAGGCGATGGCGTCTGGGTAGCGGTCGTGTCCTATTCGCCCGACAGCGCGGGCGGCGAGGTGACGCAGTTTCTCAACGTGGTCTTCGGCAATTCCTCGATCCAGCAGGGATTGCGCGTGACCGGGATCGACCCCGGCCCGGTGATGGCTGCGCGCCTGCCTGCGCCGCGTTTCGGGATCGCGGGCATCCGCCGGCTTTGTGCGCGGCCCGAAGGCGGGCTGATCGCGCCGGTGCTCAAG
>JACDJA010002719.1_pt1 | contig 12238 bp, 15 predicted proteins | sample 7449241 | NCBI WGS metagenome assembly JACDJA01 (sample SAMN14253289, study PRJNA609438) | sludge metagenome | isolation source: initial anaerobic sludge | collected 2018-12-20 | reverse complement strand
CTTGCGCCGCTGGTCCCGATGCGCTTCTCGGGCAAACATCATGGCGTCGTATGCGAGCGTCATCTCCCCCCCCTCACACAAGCGCGTAAGCGCCAAACGGACGATCTTCAGGCGCGTCGGCAACCCGCAGGTCGACCAGGCCGATGGACCGCTTGGGAGCAGCGATCACCCCGGTTTTTGCCATCGTCTCGACCATGGTGAGGCAGCCTTCTTTCTTCAGGCCGCACTGCCCGAATACCGCGCCCGAATCGATGGCATAGACATTTGCCAGCCGGGTCGCGCCCGTCCATTGCGGCGTGTGACCGACAAACAAGCGTCCGACACCCCCCACTCCGCTCGTGTCCTGCCTGCGAATCCGATCCCGGCCCCACAAGCAGGTGTGGATGGTTTCTGTGTCGCCCGCCTCAAGGCGAAGAAGAAACTCGCCCCATCGCATGCCGGTCGGCACGTCCGCGTGAATCAGGCCGACTGAGCCGCGTGCGGTGTCCACCTCGATGGCAAGGGGTAGTTTGCGGATTGCGTCGAGGATCTCCATGCGGCGATTCTCCGGCACGTCCAGCCACCACTCCAAGCCGTTATAGCGGCTGGCCACATCCAGGACTGCTGGATCGGGCACGCCGGCGCTGTAGAGTTCAAGCAGCATGTCCTCGTGATTCCCGCGCACCGCATGCACAAACGACTGGGCAAGAAATGCCGCGCAGCGATGCGAGCCTGGACCGCGGTCGATGAGGTCGCCGACACTGAAGAGGCGGTCGATCTGCGGGTCGAACCCGGCCTCTTTCATCGCGTCGAGCACCAGGTCGAACGCGCCGTGGATGTCGCCGACGACGAAATCGCGACCCACGGTGTTCCGGGAGAATCGCTGGACCGTTTGCATCATGCCACCTTCCTTTGCGGACGCGCCTGTTTCACGGGTATCTGGTAGCCGAACCGCGCCCAGGCCTCCGGATCCACCGGCAATGGCGTCGCACGCCCCGTCGCGAGGTTGACGAAGATGCCGTGGTGGTCGATTTTGCCGTGACGGAACAGCCTCCAGAGGAGATTCAGCCCCCAATCCGACACAGCCCTGTTGATAAAAAGATCCTGGCGCCCCAGAGCCTCTACCATTGAGCAGCTCGGCGTGTTGTCCTCCGGGATCGTGGGATCGAGGATGTCGGGGAACAGGTCGACAACAGTGGGCAGGCGGTCCGGACTGTCTTCCGGTCGCGTCCAGGTAGGCAAGGTTTGTCCAAGAATCGCCTGTCCCGAAGTTTCCTGGTTGCCAAGGTCGAGCCATAGCGCGTCGCAACTTTGCAGCGCCGCATGGATGTCGCGTCGTGCGGCCCGGTTGTCCACCGCCCCGATGACGAGGTCGGCGGAAACCCGCGTGTCTGCCGACAGGCGCTTGAACTCGGCAGTCCAGTCCAGCCCGTATGCCACGTTGATCCGATGCGTCAGCACGATAGCCTTGCTCGACCCCACGTCGGCCGGGTAGAAGGCCTGCCTTCCGACGTTCGAGTCGGACACAAGGTCGAAATCCATGGTAGTGACATCGAGGCCACCTGGATGCCCCAACGCACGCATGGCGCGGTCGAGTTCGGCAAGTCCTGTCAGCATCCGGGAACCGTTGCCGCCCGCACCGACCAACAGCACCTTGACGCTGCGTGAAAGCAGGTGGCCCGGAATCGCAAATTCACTCATACTTCCTCCATCAAGCCGTCGAGATCGACCGGCAGGTAGATGCCGAGTGCGCACAATCGCGCCGCCACGCAGGGTTTCACGCCTTGCTCGTCGATCTTGCCCACGACAAGCGCGATCTTCACCTCGCCACGATCATCCTGGTCATCCGTGCTGGAGAAGCCCGCCGCGTGCTGCCCATGCGAATGCATGTCCACCACCAGATGCTCCTGTTCGCCCAGACGCGGGCGCTCGTAGTTGATATGGCTGCCGGAGGCGCTGATCTCGACGAAGCGCTCGTACCGCCAGGCATTCGTGGCCGCATTCCAGATGATGCCGCCCGCGATTTCCGTGTGGGGCGTCGCCGCCGCGTCCCGCATGAAATCGACCAGCGGCTGCCATTTGATCTTGCCGCAGCCCAGTTCGACGTGGTGCCCGAGCTTGCCGTAGGGCATCGCCACCCGGTCCTGTGTGGCCAGAGGAACCCGGACATACAGCCAGGGCCGCCAGATCTCGATCCAGAGACCGTCCTCGGCAACGAGGAAGCGATGTCCCGGCGTGGCCAGCGAGGAAAACTCCTCATGACGCGGCACCATCACGGTCGGAGTCACCGTTTGCAGCGTACGGTCAATCGGATTCAAGCTGCCGTCCATTTCAGACCCTCCTCTGCTTCTTGAGAGCAAGCACCAGGTCGCCCAGAGTGCGATCAGCAGGCACAAGATGCTTCGTTGGAAAGGTCTTGAACTTGCCGTCCACGATCTCCTTCCACAGCCCGCCGACGCCTTTCCGGTGCCGCGTAAGCCGCTTGCCGTTGCGGTCGTTCGGATGGGTGAAGGCCGAATCGAAGAACAGCGACTCCCATTGCGGGATCGCCTGCAATCCCGAGCGATCCGGCCGATGCGCGCTCCCCTGGCACAGACGGGCATCCGACCAGGTGTTGTAGAACGGTGGCATCGAAAGCGGGGTGTCGGGTTCCGGGCGCTCCGATTTGGTGAGCGCGAACACGTAGAGATCGCCCCCCTTCACGGCGAACACCAGTGCCGGCAGGTGTGTGCTGATTGCCCGCTTGCCGATGGGGTCCGCCCTGTCGGTGTCGAAGAACAGGGTGCGCGCCCCCGCTTCTCGCCACCACACCATCCAGCCCGCGCCTACCGCAAGCGCATGGGAAGGAAGGTAGTCGATAGCCGAGTCGGGAACGAGTTTCTCGTTGAGCGCGATCAGGGCTTCCCGCGTCACCGGCGTACCCGCGAGCAGAAATGGCGCACCGGCGTCGTCCGTGCCAACGCTATGGACGGTCGCAAACGGCTTGCCCATGCCGTTGGCCGGCTCGTAAACGAGCAGTCCGGTGGCAAGCCGCAGCGGGCTTTCCGTGAAACCGGAAGATACATCAATTCGATTCATGTCCGATCTCCTCGCCGATCAGGCCGACAAGCGTGTCGAGCTTGTGCGCCAGGGCGAACCACTGTTTCTTGCGCGCAAGCCAACCCTTGAAACCATCGGGGCTGCACTCAAAAGTCTCGATGCCGAAGGAGTCCGAATACGCTTCGCCTCCTTCCATGACGTGCTGCTCGTAATCGTCGATGACACGGACCATCGGATCGTGATCCGAGGTGTCCCACCAGAGCAGCGCGCCATGGCCGACGAATTCAAGATCGCTCAAACCCTCGTAAGGACCGAACGCCGGGATCTTCTTCCCTGCGCGTCGGATTGCGAGGCAGGCGGCTGCGACCTGACGGGCGCAGCCGGACAGGTCCGCGTTCCTGGTGATGACTTCCAGGGCGCGAACAGACAGCGCCTTGCGCGGCATCCATGCCCACTCGGGTGCGTAGTCATCGAATTGCGAGCGCCTTACGATGTAGTCACCTGCTTCCTCTTCGCCACCCATCTCCTCGATGACCGCCGCCTCAGTAGACTCGCCGTACCAATAGAACATGGACGCCAGGTAGAAGACTCGCGCGGGATCCATCACGTCAACCGTGCGGATTGCCGCTTCCCGGAGATCGTGAAGCGCGGTGGTGCCAAGGCCGGGACATTCGCGTTCCAGTGTGGTCAGTACACGGCCAATGGTGAAGCTGCGCGAGCGTGCGCCCCACGTCGTCACCGCGAGATGCGGGCGATCCGGATCCAGGCCGCGGGTTTCCAGGAGAGCGGCCCAGTCCAACGCAAAATCCCGCCCCCCTTCAGCAAGCTGGATCGACAGCGAGCAGGCGAGACGGTCGAACCGCCCGTTTCTGGTAGCCCAGTCCGACAGCGCGGCAAGGACGACGGCCTCCGCGTTGTAGGCGGACTTCCAGTGATGCGGTTTCACCAGATTCGCGTCGTCGCACCACAACGCCAGACTGGCCCATTCCGCCCGCTCGGGGTGCAGCGAAATCCGGGTCGGTACACGGTCGAGTCTCGGCAAACCGGCGTATGCCGAGGCGACCCGTCCGCAAGCCGGCCGCACGGCTGCCCGTTGAGTGGTCTCGATCCGGGCATTCATGGCAGCAGGGGCAGCGCCGTCCAGTGCGGCGCGGTCGGGGTTCCGTCCCGGTACACCGCGAGCACGTCATGGATCAGCTTGCTCGATTCCAGATGGGCGGCGTGATCTGCCGGGTTTGCGCCGGCCATTTGCGTCGCCGCCATACTCTCCATCGCCGCCCGCCATTGCGCCCGATTCAGCCGCATGTATGGCATCCGGTCAAGCATGGCAGCGCCCGGCTGCCGAGTTGCGGAGACTGTCCCGCGCCTCGATCAGCACCCGCATCGACATGGTGTCGCAGTCCCTCGCGTTGAGGCGAATGTCGATGGCTTCGAGTGCCTGGTCAAGCATCTTTTCGTTGGTCCGGCTCTCCGTCAGGAAGGCGCGCAGGCAGAGACCGCTCCTCTCGTTGCAGTCGGGGAGTAGGCAGCCAATGCAGATCCGCTCAGACAACTCGCTTGCCTGCCGGACACAGGCTTCGGTGGTCGAGATGGCCATCCCTTTCATCCCCGCGGCTCGCCGGAAGCTGTAGGTCATCTTGCCATCGCGCGCCTCGGGGCCTTCTACGGTGGCCGTCGCCAGTTCGGGATACGTGGCGCTGTACACGTCCCGCACCTGGTCGGGCGAGAGGTTGGGGTTGGGGTCGGGCAGCGTCACCCCTGCATAGGAAAAGCTGCGGACAAGTGCGGTCACTTTCATGGCGACGGCCTCACTCGAACAGGTTTTCCGCCGATGCGGAGTTGGATTCGTCGGCTTCGCTGGCCGCCGTCGCTGCCGGCTCGGTGACCTTCACCGACACCGGTGTCGCAGCCGGGGTGGCGGCGGACTTGCCTGCCGCGCCCTTCACTGCTTTCGCCGCCTTGGACGTGGCGTCCTTCTTGGCCGCGTCGATCACTGCCTGGGTGTCCTTGAGGGCGTCGGCCAGCGATTTCCGGCTGACCTCGTAGCTGCCAAGGGCATCGGTGAAACCGGAGTCCAGTTCCTCCGGGGTGGCCTCGAATTGCAGTGGCTGGTGCAAGGCGGGGTTGGGGTTGTCGCCGACCGCTTTCGGCACGACGGTCACAATAAGCGTGCCCGCCTCACGGTTGGCGCTGAAAGTCATCGCCAGGGTGGCGTCCTGCGCGATCTCGAAAATTTTCTGAAACAGCATGGGTATCTCCTTCTTGGGTTCAGACGCAGCAGGGTTCCTGCGTCTGTTCGCATTTCAGTTGCTTGATGGGTTTCGCCTTTTTCGCTTCGGCGTACTGCATGCACGCGGGAACCGCGCCCCGATACTCGAAGCCTTCGACTTTCAACAGGGCCGCGGCGATCTCGGCCTTCTTGCCGGTCATCGCTTTCTTGAAGCCCTCGCCGAGCGCCGCCTTGAGGCCGACTTCATTTGCCATTGCCTCGATTTCGCTCTTGGTGAGGAGATCGAGGAACGCGTCATCCATGATCCAGTGTTCGGCCAGATCGCAATCCATCGCCTGCAACAGCCGACACACGTCGGTTTCCGACAGGCCGTCCACGGCGGCCAGCGGGATCCGGGCGAGCATGCGGAAGATGTCCTCGTCCGAGCGGCCCTGTGTCGCGCTATACAGGTCGCCGACGGCAGCCCCCTTGATTTCGAGGTCGAGCTTGCGGCGCGCAATGTGGTGAGCATTACCGGAGAGGACAATCGCCAGCAGGGCACGACCGGCAACCTCGACGCTCTTCCTCATTTCAGCCTGGAGCGCGCGTTTCCAGACGGAGAGCCGGTAATCCTTCAATCGCTGCGGTGCGGCAGCCTGGTTGACCTGCGCCGGCGGTTTCGCCTTTGCCTTGCCGTCCGTCTCCTTGCTGGCGGTCTGCTCGGGGGCAAGCGCTCTCACCTGCATCGACACTTTCTCGAGGTGGCAGGCGACGTTAAAACAGAGGTCCGTCTCGATCTTGCCCTCGGAACCCGGCAATGCACTGACGGTGCAGCCGTAATCACCGCAGCCTTTGCAGGACTCGGCCTGCTCGGTACCGACGCCGACCCGGCCTTCAGCCACGACCGGGATCGTTTCGAGCACCGCGCCGGGGCGGACGAGCTCCACGCGCGGAAAGGCCTCCTGTTGCTCGACGACGATCTCGGCCAGCCTGGTGTCGGTTTTCTTCGCATAGCAGACCGGGTTGGTGCAACTGCCCGCCGCGATGGATTGGGTGAACAGCTCCACCTGCACGCTGGAGTTGTGCGGGCAGCCGCCACATTCGGATTTGTCGAAGATCGCGGCGCTCAGGTCATGGCTGATGGCAGCCAGTTGCTCACGCAGGGCGGCTACCGGGATCGCCCCGGCGATCACCTTCTCCAGAACCTTGTCCTGCTTGTCCTTGGGGGCCGCGGCCAGCAATTCGGCATGCCCCAGGCTGATCTTGCGTGTATTGAGCGCCTCGCGCACCGCCGGTGTCGCTTCCATCAACGCGAGACGACGGTGCAGCTTGGACATGGGCCAGCCGAGTTGCGCCGCGGCCTCCGCTCTGTCGCCCTTGAACTTCAGCACCAGCGCGTGGGCAGCAGCGGATTCTTCCGTGACCGCCATGTCGGCGCGAAGCGTGTTTTCCACGAGAGCCGCGATGTCGGCTTCGTCATCGGTCATTTCCCGGATGTTTGCCGGAATCGTGCCCGTCTCACCATACACGGCTTTCGCCGCGCGCCAACGGCGCTCACCCGCCACGATTTCGTACTGTTCGCCCTTTGGGCGGACCAGAATGGGCTGAAGAACGCCGCTGGCCCTGATGCTGTTTTCGAGATCCGTCATTTCTGCCGGATCGAAATACTGACGGGGATTGCGCCCCGGAATGATGTTGTAAATGTTCAGTTCCATGGTCCCTCCTCTTGTACCGCGCTTACGGTGCGCGGCAAACCACACCAAGAACATTATAACACGCCTGTTGCGCGGATATAGTGGGCGTATAGTGTTTTTATAGTGCCGCTATTGTGTTTTTAGACAGAGTCGGTATACTCATTACATGAGGCCTGTTGTTCAAAATGGTGAGATGCGAGCAGATGCAGTTCAGGTCGCCCTACGATATGCCGCGCGATGCGGAGCAGCATGTCCAGCGAATCTTGAATATCGCCGGCTGCCTGCTGATGGATGCGGCAGCCCTGAGCGTCATGCCTGCGTTTGCACTCGTCATGCTGACAGCCGGTATGGCGTGGGCCGGTGACCGGGCGTGGTCGATCCAAATCGACCATCTCGCCGTGCACGCGCTGGCCGCCATATCGGTGGGCTGCATCCGCGCGTGCATGCGCTACACGACACTGGGGCAGGAAATGGAGATTCGCTGATGATGACCGCAACTGCTGAAGCGCTGCACGCCATCGTGGCCGATGTCTATCGCCGTGCCCCCGGTACGATGCTGCGCGCCGCGTGCCCCATTTGCCATGCCAGAGGCACCGTGACGCATGCGGCCATCGAGCCCGGCGACGATATCGACGCGTGTCGATGCGAAGCGTGTGGCGCGGAGTGGCTGGACCGCCGCGTGCCCGAGGAACGATGATCTCCCTGCCCACACCCCTGACCTGGTGTGGGTTTGACCGGTGGCCCCTTGCCGGTCTTTTTTACACCCCCCTCCCGTCGTGCGAAGGGCACGACGGGTCCCCTTCTCCTTGTTTGCCCCCCTCCGACCTTTGCTTCCAGCGCGCGCAGCCCGGCCGCCAGCCCGACAGGGTGGCGGGCACCCCGGCGCAGCCGGGGCCGGGCGTCTCCGGCGGGCATGTGCCCGGAGGCCGTAGGCCGGAGCCCGGCGCCGCAGGCGCCGGGGCGAGCGGTAGGCGACCCCGAGTCCCCGAGGGGGAGGCGGCGAAGCCGCCTAGCCGTATCCCGCGAGCGGTATGCCCGTCCGGGCAGGATGGTGGCATGTGAAGCTGTTTATCGCGGAAAAACCATCGATGGCGATGGATATCGCGCGGGCGTTGGGGAGCTTCAGGCGCGGGAACGGTTATTTCGAGACGGACAAGGGTTGCGTCACGTTCTGCATTGGTCATCTGCTCGGACAGGCGCCACCAGAGGCCTATGATGCCGGACTGGCGAAGGACAAACCGTGGACGTTCGACACGCTGCCCATAGTGCCGGCCGTCTGGCAGCACGAGGTCAACCCGAAGACCAGGGAGCAACTGGCGGTCATAGCCTCTCTGTTGAAACGCGCAACGACAGTCATCCATGCGGGGGATGCGGGCCGTGAGGGCCAGTTGATTGTCGACGAGGTGCTCCAGCATTGCGGCTTTCGTGGCCGGGTTGAACGGCTGTGGTTGCAGTCGATGACTCCTGACGCGATCCGCAAAGCGCTTGGCAAAATGAAGGACAACCGGGAGCACGCCGGTCTTTCGGCAGCGGCCACGGCCAGGGCGAGAGCCGATTGGCTGACCGGCATGAACCTCACGCGCGCGTTCAGCATTCCCTGGAAGCGCGGCGGCAACGGCGGCGCATTGCACATCGGGCGGGTGAAAACGCCAACGCTGTGTTTCGTGGTCGAGAGGGAGATGGCAATCCGCAATTTCCAGCCGAAGGACTATTACGTGGTGCGCGCAACCGTCGCGCACCCCAACGGGACATTCGTGGCGACCTGGGAGCCCACGAAGGAGGCCGAGTTTCTCGACGCCGAGGGGCGCATCGAAAAGCGCATGGTGGCGGAAGCGATGGCCACCTGGTTTGCCGGGATGCCTGCCGAGATTCATGTGTTCGAGAAAACGGCCAAGAGCGTGCCGCCTCCCCTGCCCTTCTCGCTTGGCGATCTGCAGAAGACTGCGAACCGGCTGCTCGGTCTTTCACCGTCGGAGACGCTGGATGTAGCGCAGGCACTCTACGAGAAACACAAGCTGACGTCGTATCCGCGCACCGATTCGAACCATCTTCCGGAGGAAGAGCACAAGCACGCGCAGACACTCGTGGAGGCGGCACGCTCGAACTTTGGCAATGTGTGGCCCTTCAAGGGCACGCCGGACTTCTCCTTGAAGTCGCCGGCCTGGAATAGCGCGAAAATCAGCGACCATCACGCGATCAGGCCCACGGAAACGCGTGACTACGACCTTGCGAAGCTGTCCGCAGCGGAACTGGCGGTCTACCGGCTCGTGGTCCGGAATTTTCTTGCCCAGTTCTATCCGTATTACCGGTATGACGCGACGCGCGTCTCCGTGGACTGCAATGGCGAGAAACTGGTAGCGTCTGGACAGCAGCCGACCGATGCCGGGTGGCGCGTGCTGTTCGGCATGGACGAGGACGAAGCGCCGGCGGGAGATCCGCCATTGCCGCCCATGGCGGCGGGCGATCTGGTGGCGATCGCCGACGCGGCGGTGGACACCAGGACCACCACGCCGCCGGCCCGGTTCACCGGTGCGACGCTGATCGACGCGATGGAGCGGGCTCACCTGTTTGTCGGCGACGCGGCGCTCAAGGCGACACTCAAGGGGGCGGGGATCGGAACCCCGGCCACGCGCGCCGCCATCGTAGACGAGCTGGTCACACAAGGCTATCTGACGAGTCAGAAGAAGCACTACCACCCCACCGACCGCGCGATGGCCTGCTACCAGGTCATCCCGCCCACGCTGCGCAAGCCGGATTCCACGGCGTTGATCGAGGACACGCTAAGGCAGATTGAAAAAGGGGAAGCCTCGGCCGAGGCGTTCCTTGCGCAGCATGTGGCCGATATCACGGCCCTGGTCGAGACGGCGAAAACCTTGCAGCCCCCGGATTTCGGCCTTGGGGAGCGCAAGAGCCAGAGGGCAGGGAAAACGGGGCCGCCCTGCCCTGAGTGCGGCAAGCCCATGATTCAGCGTACCAGCGCGCGCGGGCCGTTCCTCGGCTGCTCCGGGTATCCGACGTGCAAGCACACGCAGAATCTGGAGCCCAGGATTGCGGGGAAAACACCACCACGACCGGGACGGCGTGGGGCATAGCGCAAGTCCCGAACGCCCAGTCAGCGGGCGAGTTCCTGATCGATCAGGGCGCGCACCAGCTTTGCAACGGACACGCCACGCTCTACAGCGTGGATTTTGAGACGGCGATGAACTTCGACATCAAGCTCGAGGTTGAGGCGCATGGGCTTGAGTCCTCTTCCTCGAGTAATGGTGTCGGCCAGTGCCGCGCTTTGAATGAATTCCTCGACGCGCTTGCTGTCGCCGGCCGGGCTCTCGCTCGTGACCGGCTGTGGCTTGGGGGGTAGCTTGAAACGGGTCGTCGCATTGCTTTGGCTCATTGCCCACCTCGCTTACTCAACGTAATTACTCAACACACTTACTCAACTCAGACGCGCAATGCAATTACTCAAGATCGATAAACTCCTGCGCCAATAGCTGTATCTCCGCCTTCGCCTGGCTGTGATCCGTTTCGACCACGCCACGACCGTCCGCCATCGCCCGCTTGTAGACCTGTCGTGAACGGATGATGGTGTTGGCAAGCTTCAATTCCGAGAAGTCCCGAAGCAGTTCCTGTGCTTCCGCCGTCTCCGAAACCAGCGGGTTGGGAGACGCCATCGACAGCACGGCATAGGCTTGCATGTCGGGGTTGTAGACCTTGGCCGTCTTGATGATCTCGTTGACGCGCGGCATGGTTTCCAGGTCGGGCTGAGAAGCGCCGGTCGGCACCAGAATGAGGTCGGCAACGGTTGCGGCAGAACGCATTTCGATGGAATCGCGGCCGCCGGCGTCCACGATGACGACCTGGTGTTTGAGGTCCAGGTCCCGCAGCGTGTGCGCGACGTTCCCGGTGCGCTGGATGCAATGGATCCGCGGCGTAATGCCGGCCTCGTCGCGCCGGTCGACAAACTGGATGCAGGTGCGCTGCGTGTCGGTGTCGACAAGCACCAGATCTACGCCGTTCACCGCAAGGTACACCGCGAGGTTCAGGGCAATCGTCGACTTCCCTACCCCGCCCTTCTCCGCCTCGACAACCAGGATCATTTGCCGCTCCTTGGTGTAAGCACTCAACTCAACTGAGTAAATGATACGCGCAAATGCGCAGATACACCACTCAAGTGAGTGGCGGAATTGTGTTGAGTAAACGGGTGCGACATGCCGGTGGCGCGGCCGAGCGTTTCCTGCCGTCAAAGCGTTACCGGAAACGACGGGGGCGAGCCTGGGTGGCGGGGCCACCACGTTCGTGCCTGCGCCACTGGAGTAAATGAAGCACACAAAAGCGTTGCGTAAATGCGCCATGGCGGAGGGGGGCGGCGTGGGGGAGAGCGCATGCACCGTGCGCGCGGCACGAAAACATTCCCAAAGGAGGGGCAGTGGGAGCCGCGACGCGGGTGGGGGCCGGCACCGGAGTAATCACGTTACTCAGTTGAGTTGAGTAAGTGTGTTGAGTAACTGCGTGGGGCGGGCTAGACGCATCCAGGCGCGTCTGCCGTATGGGTCGCACGAAAGCATTCCCGAAAAAGGGAACGGTCGCCCAGCGGCTTCGGCATGGAACGGCGGACCAGCACAGGATGCGTGCTGAGAATAAATTCGTAAACACACTAGTGCCGGATGCCTTGAACCCGGAGCGTCGAAATTGGCCCTGAAGGTCCCGCGATCAGGGCCTGTCCGTAACTGCCATGTCGCACTCGTTCCGCGCCAGGGGCAAGTTCAATGAGAGGACGGCGCGTCATGTCATATCACATCATGCGCCCCCAAAGCAGATCAGCCCATCCCATCAAAACTTATAGCGTATCGGGTGATATGGTGCTGCTGCGCGTCCGGCCGCGAGCCGGTACCGGAAAACGGGAAAGGAGGGGCTCATGGACAACAAGACGGTCGCAGCGAAAGAGGCCAGCGTGGATAGCGAGACTTTCAACTGGGGACATCCGCGTGTTCCCTGGACGTTCAATTTGCGGCTTTCCGAGCCGCATCAGCGGAAACTCGAATTCATCCTCGCGCATCGGCGCGAGAAAAGCATGCACCAGATGCTTGCGTCCTTGATCGAGGCGTTCATCGACACGGAAGTGGACAAGCTGCTTCAAGCGGGGGAGCGCCCGCACTCGGCGCGGAGCTGAGGCCCTGCGCCGGACGGGCATACCGCTCGCGGGATACGGCTAGGCGGCTTCGCCGCCTCCCCCTCGGGGACTCGGGGTCGCCTACCGCTCGCCCCGGCGCCTGCGGCGCCGGGCTCCGGCCTGCGGCCTCCGGGCACATGCCCGCCGGAG
>JACDJA010002718.1_pt1 | contig 12242 bp, 11 predicted proteins | sample 7449241 | NCBI WGS metagenome assembly JACDJA01 (sample SAMN14253289, study PRJNA609438) | sludge metagenome | isolation source: initial anaerobic sludge | collected 2018-12-20 | reverse complement strand
TTCAGCTTGCGGAAATGCCGGGACATGCCGTCGAGCCTGGCGTCCCATTCCGGGTCGGGGGTCTGGCCCTCGGTGGTGCGGAAATAGACCTGCATGAGCGAGATCACCGCGAAGGGTTCGAGGAAGGCGGCCTTCACGCTCCAGGCAAAGAGCAGGGCGAAGACGAGGCCGCCCGCCGACCAGGCGCCAGGCATCAGATAGACCAGCGCCGCCGCCGGGGCGAGCATCACCAGGAACACCAGAAAGGCGAGACCATAGGTGATGGCCGTCAGCCAGGCCGCGTTCTTGAGCATCACCTTCCAGTTCTGCGCGTAGAGCACGAGCGATTCGCGTGCCGAACCCCAGGCGTCGTCCGAGCGTGTGCGGATCGCATGGGCGAGGATCACTTCGTCGATGAAGCCGACCGCCATGCGCAGGAATGCCTGCACCACCGCGCCCAGCTGGCGCAGATAGGGGACCGGCAGGAGCGAGAGCACCCCGCGCACAAGGCCGGATATGACGCGGATCACGCCCTTGATCAGCTGGTCGAGCGCGAACAGCAGCGAGGCCTGGCCGAAGCGTTCCCTCACGATGGCGGTGGCATGGGTGATCTGGGCGCGCCCCTGCGGCAGGGGCCGGTCGTCGAGCAGTTCGACCAGAACCGCGATATGACCCGCCTTGACGATATAAAGGATATATTCCCGCGCCCAGTAGAGCACCGCCCCGGTGATGCCGAAGCCCGCGATACCGCCCCAGAGCGTGGAGGAGGCGCGGAATTCCTCGTCTCCGAAGGCGCCGATGCCCCAGCCGATCCCGGCCCCGGTGCCGGTGGCAAGGACATAGGCCAGCGCGATGCCGAAATAGACCACCGCGCGCAGCGCCACGAAGGGCAGGGTCTGCATCATCAGGCGCAATGAGCGGGCAATGCTGAAATCCCACATGAAAAGAGGCTCCTGTCCCAGATTTCGGGGAGCCTAACATGCGGGGCGCACAGGTCCACCGCCTGAAACCGCGGTCGTGAAATTATTCTTCCAGCTGCGCCTGATACGTCTTTCGGGCGTCGAGATAGGTCTGGAAGGGGAACTTCAACGGCACATCTTCGAGCGCGGCGGCGAGCATTTCCAGATGCGCATCGAACCCGGCGCAGGCCTTGGAGATGTCCTCGCCCTCGGGCAGGGTCACGGTGAGGGTCAGGGTGGTGCCGCCGCCCGACTCGGCCAGATGCCAGTCGAGGGGGCGGTCGGGCTCGTCTCCGCTGCTCCAGGAATATGCCAGATGCGACGGCGGCTCGAAGGCTGTCACCCGGCTGTCGATGATGATGCCGCTGTCGCCGAAGTCGATATGAACCCGCCCGCCCTCGCGCGGCTCGAGCGTGCCGGGGGCGATCCACCGGGCGATACCGGCGCTTTCGGTCAACAGGGCCCAGACTGCGTCACGCGGATGGGCGAAGTGGCGGGTGAGGCGGCCTTCGCTGCCGTTGGCGGTGCGACGCACCGTGCCGGAACCTGCACCGGAATTGGCGGCTGTGTCGGTCATCTGGCCCTCCGGGTTGTGTCGCCCCGATCATAGCGGCCTGCATGTTGCGCGACCAGATCGGGGCGGGTGGGGCAAAGCGCCACGGGGGCACAGGGGCGGCGCAGGGGCGGCGCAGGGGGCTCACGGGGGCGCCCGGAATCGTGGTGGGGAAAAGAAATTCGCGCAATCGGGAACGAAATCCGCCTGGGTGCATCAAATGGGCAGACGGGGCGGGAAGAGGGCAAGGGCCCGATACCATGCCGGTCCCGAAGCCCGAACCCGGAGGGATATTATCATGTCTTCTTACGCTTTCTCGCGCCCGGCCCTGCGTGTCCTGCGCAGTGTCTCGGTCGCCGCGCTGCTGGCGCTGCCGCTGGTATCCGCCCCCGCGCTTGCCCATGAGGGCGATCACGCGGTGGCGATGATCTCCTCGCCCTCGGCGCTGGCCCTGCATGATGCGATGCGGGAGCTATGGGCGCAGCATATGGAATGGACCTATGCGGCGGTGTCGTCATTCGCCACCGGATCGCCCGCCTATGAGGCCGAAGCGGCGCGACTGATGGCAAACCAGCTTGATATCGGCAATGCGATCAAGCCGTTCTATGGCGACGATGCCGGTGATGCGCTGGGCCTGCTTCTGCAAGAGCATATCGCTGCGGCCGTGGCCGTCGTGGCCGCTGCCAAGGCCGGTGACGAGGCTGCAACCACTGCCGCCATCGACGGCGCTTATGCCAATGCTCGGGAAATCGCCGATTTCCTGTCCTCGGCGAATGGTAACTGGCCGCAGGATCTTGTTCGCGACATGCTGAAGGGTCACATTGATACCACGCTCGTCTATGCGACATCCCTTCTGGAAGGGAACTTTGCGGACGGGATCGACCAGTATGGCGAGGCCGAGTCACATATGATGATGCTGGCGGACGCGCTGACCAACGGACTTCTCGCGGCCTTCCCCGAAAGGTTTACCGAGTAAACGGATGACAAGTGGCCCCGGCCCGCTGCTTTCGCGGGCGGGTCGGGGTCGGAACTGAAATGCAATTCTCGAGGCTCGCCATGACTTCCGCCACCCTCGCCCCTCACGACCTTCTTCCCGGTGCCGATCAGCCGGCCTCGGACCGGATCCGCGCGCGGATCACCGAAGCCGGCCTGCGCTTCAACGCCAATGACAATATCGCCGCCTTCCTGCGCGAGGGCGAGATCGACGAGCTGCGCGTCGAGGTCGAGGAGCGGATGCAGGCGGTGCTTGATGCGCTGGTGATCGACACCGAGCACGACCACAACAGCCGCGAAACCGCGCAGCGCATCGCCAAGATGTATCTCGACGAGGTGTTTCAGGGCCGCTACCAGGCGGCGCCCAAGGTCACCACATTCCCCAATGTCGCCGGACTGAATGAATTGATGATCGTGGGACCGATCACCATTCGCAGCGCCTGTTCGCACCATCTGTGCCCGATCATGGGCAAGGTGTGGATCGGCGTCCTGCCCAACCCCGATTCCGACCTGATCGGCCTGTCGAAATATGCCCGTCTTGCCGACTGGGTGATGAGCCGGCCGCAGATCCAGGAAGAAGCTGTGGTGATGCTGGCCGACGAGCTGGAGCAGCGCATCCATCCCGACGGGTTGGCCGTTGTGATGGAATCCGACCATTTCTGCATGCAGTGGCGCGGAGTGAAGGATCCCGACGCGGTGATGACCAATTCGGTCATGCGCGGCGCCTTCCTGAGCGATCCCGACCTGCGGCGCGAATTCCTGGGCCTGATGAAGCGCTGAGGCGCCGCTTGCCTTTTGCCAGGGACGGCGCAGAATTGAACATGCCAGGTTGAAAGGAACCACCATGCCGGTTGCCGTTCACAAGCGCGACGCCAACGAGAGCGAAGCCGACCTTGTCGCCCGTGCCATCCGCGGCGAAGGCGCGGCCTTTGCCGTGCTCATGCGGCAGCACAACCAGCTGCTGTTTCGCACCGCGCGCTCGATCCTGAAAAGCGATGCCGAGGCCGAGGATGCGGTGCAGGAAGGCTGGCTGAAGGCCTGGCGCGCGCTGTCCGGCTGGCGGGGCGAGGCCAGATTGTCGACCTGGCTTGTCCGTATCGTTGCCAACGAAGCCCTGGGCCGCCTGCGCCGCAATCCGGCGCAGGTGATCCCGCTGGAGGCCGCCATGCAATCCAACGACCGCACCACGCAAGAGGCGCTGAGCGCGGCGCCGCACCACAACCCCGAGGCCGAACTGGCCCGTGCCGAGATACGCCATCTGATGGAGGCGCGCATCGACCTGCTGCCCGATGTCTACCGCAGCGTATTCATGCTGCGCGCGGTCGAGGAGATGAGCGTGGCCGAGGTGGCCGAGGTGCTCGAGATCCCCGAGGCGACGGTGCGCACGCGGTTCTTCCGGGCCCGCGCCCTCTTGCGCGAGGGGCTGGCCGGTGAGATGGATCATGCATTGGGCGAGGCATTCTCGTTCGACGGCGCGCGCTGCGACCGTATTACCGCCCGTGTCCTGGCCGCGGCCAGGGCCGAGGGGCTGGCCCGCGAACCATGACGCGCCGCAATGTCATGGAGCAGAAGCCGTGAAACCGCGTCTGGACTATTTCGCGCTTGAACCGGCGCTGATGGAAGCGCTGCTGGCGCTGAACAAGGCAGTCGAGGAGAGCGGCCTGGAACGCAGGCTGCTGCATCTGGTGAAGTTGCGTGCCTCGCAGATCAATGGCTGTTCCTATTGCGTGGACATGCATTCGCGCGAGGCCCGCGCAGATGGCGAGAGCGAGCGGCGGCTCTATCTGGTGGCCGCCTGGCGCGAATCCCTGCTGTTCACGGACCGCGAGCGCGCCGCATTTGCCTGGACCGAGGCGGTGACGCTGATCGCGCAGGGCGGGGTGTCGGATGCGCTACATGACGAGGCGCGCGCACAGTTCAGCGACCGCGAGCTGGTGCAGCTCACCATGGCGGTCGCGGTCATCAATACCTGGAACCGGCTGAGCGTGTCCTTCCACACGCTGCATCCGATGCCCTGAGGCTGGTGCCCGGGCGCAAGAGAAGGAGAGACGACATGGCTGCAAAGGAAAGGTCCGACAACAGTCCCGATCTGACCGAGGGCGTGACCCTTGCCGATTTCGGTGACCGCAAGATGCTGCGCGGCCGTGTCGGCAAGAAGCCGGTGCTGCTGGCGCGGGTCGGGGACGACATTCACGCGATCGGCGCAACCTGCACCCATTACCAGGGGCGGCTGGATCGCGGTGCGCTGGAGGGCGACGCGGTGCGCTGCCCGCTGCATCATGCGCTGTTCTCGCTGCATTCGGGCGAGGCGCTCAATGCGCCCGCCTTCAACCCGGTTGCGGTCTGGAAGGTCGAGCGGGAGGGCGAGCGGATCTTCGTGCGCGGGGAAAAGCCGCGTGAGGACCCGCCCGCGCGCGCGAAACTGCCGGACGACCCGGCGCGTGTCGTCATCATCGGCGGCGGGGCGGCGGGATTCGCGGCGGCCGAGATGCTGCGGCGGCGTGGCTATGACGGGGGCATCACCATGATCTCGGCCGAGGCGGATGCGCCCCTCGACCGGCCGAACCTGTCAAAGGATTACCTTGACGGCTCTGCCCCGGAGGACTGGATGCCGCTGAAGGGGGCAAGCTTCTACGAGAGCCAGGAGATCGACCTTCACCTTGCCACCGAGGTCACGCAGATCGACACCGACGCGCGCGAGGTGGTGACGGCGGATGGCACGCGGCATGGCTATGACCGGCTTCTGGTCGCCACCGGGGCGGAACCCGTGGTACTGCCGATCCCCGGGGCCGATCGGCCGCATGTCTTTACCTTGCGCTCGATTGCCGACAGCCGCGCGATCATGGCGAGGGCCGAGAGTGCCAGGCGCGCGGTGGTGCTGGGGTCGGGCTTCATCGGGCTCGAGACGGCGGCGGCGCTGCGCAAGCGCGGGCTCGAAGTGGATGTGGTCTCGCAGGATGCGCAGCCTTTGCAGCGGGTGCTCGGGGCAGCACTGGGCACATTCATTCGCAGCCTGCATGAGGACGCGGGCGAGGTCTTTCACATGGAGACCACGATCACCGGGATCGGTGCCGACAATGTGACGCTGGAGGATGGAACGGACCTGCCCGCGGACCTGGTCATCATCGGTGTGGGCGTGCGCCCGCGTGTGGCCCTGGCCGAGGCCGCGGGCCTGCCGGTCGAGCGGGGCATCATCGTCGACGAACAGCTGCAGACCGGCGTGCCGGGCGTGTACGCGGCCGGCGACGTGGCGCGTTTCCCCGGCGCGGACGGGGCGCCGATCCGGGTTGAACACTGGGTCGTGGCCGAGCGGCAGGGTCAGGTCGTGGCCGAGAACATGCTGGGTGCCGGGCAGGCATACCGAGACGTTCCGTTCTTCTGGTCGGGGCATCACGGCACCACCATCCGCTATGTCGGCCATGCGAAGGACTGGGACGAGATCCGCGTCGAGGGCGAGATCGGCAAGGGCAAGGATTGTGCGGTCCGGTATCTGAAAGGTGGCAGGACGCTGGCCATGGCGACGATCTTTCGCGACCGCGAGGCAATCCTCGAGGCCCAGCGAATGGCCGCCGAGGGTTGACGTCACGCGCCCCGCCCGCATTCTCCCGGGCGGGGCGCTGTCATGGCGGGGTGGAGATGCAGGAAAGAGACGGAACCGCGTTCGTCTTTGCCGGGGGCGGCAGCCTGGGCGCGGTCCAGGTGGGCATGTTGCAGGCGCTGATCGAGGCCGGGGTGCGCCCGGATTTCGTCATCGGCACCTCGGTCGGTGCGCTGAACGCGGCCTATTTCGCCGGATCGCCCGACCTGGAAGGCGTGAAGCGGCTGGCCGATATCTGGCGTGGCCTGCGGCGCCACGACATATTTCCGGTCTCGCTTGCCTCGGCCATGCGCCTGCTGCGCAATCCCGAGAGCCTGGTCGATCCCGTCAACCTGCGGGCGCTGGTCGAGGCGCGGTTGCCGTTTCGCCGGATCGAGGATGCGGCGCTGCCCCTGCATGTCATGGCAACCGATCTGGCGGGAATCGGGGTGCTGCTGTCGCAGGGACCGGCGGTCGACAGCGTCATGGCGAGTGCGGCGATTCCCAGCATCTTTCCCCCGGTCGTCGTGAACGGGCAGTCGCTGGTCGATGGGGCCATCGCTGCCAACACGCCGCTGAAGCAGGCCTGTGATCTTGGCGCGCGGCGTATCGTGATCCTGCCCACCGGCTATGCATGCGACTTGCATGAGCCGCCGCGCGGGGTGATCGGGCAGGCGATGCATGCGATCACGCTGCTGATCGCCTGGCAGCTCATGCACGAGATCGAGACGACGCCGCCCGAGATTCACCTGAACATGGCGCCCGCGCTCTGCCCGCTGAAGGTCTCGGCCTTCGACTTCACGCAATCGGCAGAGCTGATTTCACGCGCCCATGCCAGCACGCGCAACTGGATCCGGCGCGGCGGGCTGGAGCGGCAGGCGCGCGCACGCGAACTGGCCCCGCATCACCACCGCCGTCTCGTGCCCGATCCGGCGCCCGATCCGGCGCCCGATCCTGTGACCGGCCGGGCACCGGATGAGAAAGCCGGTCAGGAAAGCGCGTAGAGTGGAAGCACCGCGCCGCTGATCGCGCATTCGCCCGGCGTGATCAGCATGAGAACCGTTTCGGCCGCCGCCTCGGGCGAGAGCCATTTCGCCGGGTCGGCCTTGGGCATTGCCTTGCGGTTGGCCTTGGAGTCGATGGTCGAGGGGGCGATGGCGTTCACGAGAATATTCTCGGCCTTCAGCTCTTCGGCCAGTGCTTCGGTCATCGACGCGACCGCGGCCTTTGCCGCCGCATAGGCTGTCATCCGTGCCCCGCGCCGGGGCTCGAGTGCGGGGCGCGCGGCGACATTCACGATCCGCCCGCCCTGGCCCGTGCGGCGCATGGCGCGCACCGCCTCGCTTGCGCAGAGGAAACTGGTGACGACATTCATCTCGAGCATACGGCGCAGGTCCGAGGCCGTTGCCTCGCCGATGGGCGACATGGAGAAACCGCCCGCGAGATGGATCGAGGCCCAGAGACCGTCGATGTCCCCGTAGTAGGCGGTGACTGCGTCCTCGTCGGTGAGATCGACCCCTGGGGTGATATGGAGGCAGGGGGTCGCGCCCTCGGCCTCGGCCCGGTGGCTGGGGACGTGGCAGGTGGCGCCCGCCGCCAGCAGCCTTTGCACCACGGGCTGTCCCAGCGCGCCGGTGCCACCGGTGACGACGACATGCCGCCCGGCGAGGGGAAGTGAGTCGGCCATGGGTTGCCTCCATCATGCACGGGCGCATTGTTGCGATGCGAGGTGCCGCGTGCAAGGGTTGCCGCCGAGGGGCGGGAAATCAAGCTTGTCCCGGCCGATAGCGACGGGTGCCCCTCGCGATTTGCGGGTGTGGGCCGGCCGGGGATCATCTGCGCCGGGGAGAAGGGAATCATGGCCGAGGGAATGAGACTGTCCGAGATCGACGCGGTGGAATGGCTGAACTGCACCACGCCGCAGACGCTGGAAATCCTGCAAGGCCGTGTGGTGGTGATCGAGGTCTTTCAGATGCTCTGCCCCGGATGTGTCGCGCATGGGCTGCCGCAGGTGCAGAATGTCCGGCGGACCTTTCGGCCCGAGGATGTGATGGTGCTGGGCCTGCATTCGGTCTTTGAGCATCACGAGGCGATGACTCCTGCCGCCCTGCGTGCCTTTGTGCATGAATACGACATCCGCTTTCCGGTCGCCATCGACCGGCCCGGCGAGGGCGATCTGCCGCGCACGATGGGGAAATGGGGGCTGGAGGGGACGCCGACCCTGCTGCTCGTGGACCGGCGCGGCAGGCTGCGGGCGCGGCATTTCGGCCAGATCCCGGATATGGCGCTGGGCGCCGAGGTGATGGCGCTGGTACGCGAGGGGACGGAGGGTTGAGATGACGGGATTCAGGCCGGGGCCGGGCGAGGCGCTGCTGGTGGCGTCACGCGGGCAGGGGTTGTGGCAGTGGCGGCGCGAGGCCGCGGATTGGGAGGGGGCGCTGGTGGCCTCGGCCGAGGGCCTGTCGGCGCTGGCCGTGCATCCGCGCCTGCCGGTGGTCTATGCCACGGCGGGTGCGGGCGCGGGGCGGCTACTGGCCTGGAATCTGCCGCGCGGGGAGATGCTGGTCAATGCCGATACCGGCGGGCATGAGCCCGGACATCTGGCCATCGACCCCGAAGGCCGGGTCCTGATCGTTGCCAATTACGCGAGCGGCAACCTGGCGCTGTGGCGTCTGGATGCGGGGGGCGGGCTGGCGGGCGGGCCGCGCCTGGTGCAGCTGGAGGGAAGCGGGCCGGATCCGGACCGGCAGGAAGCGGCGCATCCCCATCAGGTCCTGTTGCGCGAGGATGGTGTGGCGGTGGTGATCGACCTGGGCGCCGACTTGCTGCGCGAATTCCGGCTCGATACCGGGGCGGGGATGCTGGAGCCGCTGCGCGAACGGGCTCTGCCCGCGGGTTCGGGTCCGCGCCACGGGGTGTTCCTGCCGGGCGGGCGCATGGCGATCAGCGCTGAACTGGGCAATGCGTTCCTGCACGGCGCCGGCGATGACTGGGGCCGCGTGCCGGCGACGATGCTGGCGCGGGAAGGCCATGCGCGGTTCGCGCGCAACTATCCGGGCGATATCGCCCTGGGCGCCGCCGGGTTCGTGCATATGGCCAACCGCAGCCTTGGCACGGTGGCGACCCTGGATACCGGCGGGAAGGAGCCCCGGTTTGCGGGCGAGGTCGAGACCGGGCTGGACTGGCCGCAGCATCTGCTGGTGCATCGGGATCATCTGCTGGTCGCGGGCGAGGATTCCGGGCGGGTGGTGGCCCATGAATTGCGCGGCGCGCTGCCGGGGGCGCCCGAGGTGCTGTTCGACTGCGAGGGGGCCTGCTGGCTCTCGCTCTGGCGGTCGCGGACCGATCAGGAGGCGGATTGAGCCGATGACAATGGCCGAGATCGAGTTGCATTCCGGGGTCTTTACCGAGGCGCGGCGGCGGATCGTCGTGATGGACGGGATTCAGGCCGTGGCGTTCCGCTATCCGTCGGGGGTGGCAGCGCTGGAGATCGACACCGGGGCCGCGCGTTTCGTGATGCTGCCCTGGCAGGGGCAACAGATCTGGGATGCGCATGCGGGCGGGCGGCGGCTGACCATGCGTTCGGTCTTTGACCAGCCGCTGCCCACGCGCGCCTTCCGGCGCAGCTATGGCGGATTTTTCCTGCATTGTGGCGGCACCGGCATGGGCCATCCCGGGCCGGAGGATGACCATGCCCAGCATGGCGAAATGCCGAACATGCCCTTTGAGCGGGCGATGCTGCGGCTGGACAGCGGGACGATCGCGCTGGCGGGCGTGGCCCATGAGCGCGAGGCGTTTTCCCATGCCTATGCCTTTCGCCCGGAACTGCGGTTTCGCGCGGGTTCGGCCATGGTCGGTGCGCGGGTCGAGGTCGAGAACGAGGGCGGCGCCGCCATGCCCTTCATGTATCTGGCGCATGTGAACTTCTGCCCGGTGGACGGGGCGCGGATCGTGGATGCGAAGGGGGTGGATCCGAGCGTTGCGGCCCCCGGTCTGGCACCGGAATTCGCCACCGGCGAGGCGGCGGCCTTGCGCCGCTGGCATGACGAGGTGGCGCGTGATCCCGGTCGTCACCGCCGGATCGAGGCGGGCGACCGGGTCGAGCCGGAATTCGTGGCGATCCTGCGCCCGGTGGCGGATGCGGAGGGCCGGGCGCAGGCGTTGCAGCTGCTGCCCGATGGCAGCGCCGATGTGGTGCGTTATCGCCCCGCCGATCTGCCGCTGGCCGTGCGCTGGCTGACCCGGGCGCGCGAGAGGCAGGCGCTGGGCCTGCTGCTGCCCGCGACCGCCGGCCCCGATGGCCGCGCCGCCGCCCGGCGCGCGGGCATGTTGCGCCACCTGGCTCCGGGTGAGGTATTCACAACCGAACTGACGTTTGGCGCTGTCGGGCCGCAGGAAGCTGCTGCGCTGGTGGCGCGGATCGAGGAGTAAGCGGCGGGAGTTGCCGGGGCCGGTTGCGGGGGCCCGGTGGGGAGCGTGGGGGCCGGGGGGGCCGGGGGGGCCGGTGGGCCGGGTTCGACCATGGCCGCGGCGGAGGTTGCGGGGGTTTGGGCGCAAGGGGACCGAGTATGCCGGTCTGGCGGTCCGCCCGCTCCTACGCTCCCCGGGCTCCCCGGGCCTCCCCGGGGCCCCACGCCCCCCGGGCCAGCGTATCCCTCGCCCTTCGCGTGACGGATACAGGTCGTGTCGCCCGGGCTGGCTGTGCCGGTGTCATGGGACGCGCGGCGGATATGCAGCGGATATGCGCTCGGGCGCCGTCGCCTTGCGCATTGATACGGGTCCGGCCACCCGGTCAGAATTCGAGCCAGCTGCCGCCGGTGCCGTCGCGCAGGTGGGCGGGACCCGCCGCCACATCATTGCCGGGGTCTGCAGCGGCGGGCTGGCTGCGACGCTGGGTGAGCGGCGTGACATTGGCGCGGGTTGTTGCGTCGCCCGCTGCGGCCTCGGCGGCGATGCGGAAGCCCGAGAGCGCCTCGGTCAGGTCCTCGGCATGGCGCAGGAGCGTGGCGGCGGCGGCGCTGGTTTCCTCGGCCATGACGCTGTTTTGCTGGGTCACCTGGTCGAGCTGATTGATGCCGCTGTTCAGTTCATTGATGCCGCTGGCCTGTTCGGCGGCGGCTACGGCAATGTCGGCGACCAGGCCTGCGGCCTCTTTCGCGCGGTCGACGATATCGGTGAGGCTGGCCCCGGCGCGGCCGACCAGTTCCGAGCCCGAAGCCACCTGTTGCGAGCTTTCGACGATCAGTTCCTTGATCTCGCGCGCGGAATCCGAGGCGCGCCGTGCCAGCACCCGCACCTCGGAGGCGACCACGGCGAAGCCGCGTCCGGCATCGCCTGCGCGCGCGGCCTCGACCCCGGCGTTGAGCGCGAGGAGGTTGGTCTGGAAGGCGATATCGTCGATCACGCCGATGATGCGGGTGATCTGTTCCGAACTGCGCTCGATCGCCTCCATTGCCACGACTGCCTCGCCCGCGACGCGGGCACCGGCATCGGCGCCGGTGTAATTGTCGACGCTGGCTCGCTGCGCCTCGGCGGCATGTTCCGCGCTCGAGCCGATGCTGGCAGTCAGCTGGTTCAGGGCGGCGGCGGATTGTTCGAGGGTGGCGGCCTGCGCCTCGGCCCGCGAGGAGAGTTCGCGGCTGGCGCGGGTGATGTCGCGCGATGCTTCGCGCACGCGGGCGCCGAGACCCTGGGCGTTGACAAGCGCGCTGCCCACCCGTGCAAAGGCGGCGTTGAACCGGTGGCGCAGGCGGTCATGGGTCTCGGGAAACGGGTCGTCGGCCGTACTGTCGATCCGCACCGAGAGGTCACCGGTCGCGAATTGTTCGAGACTGTTTTCGAGCGCCTCGATCACCCGGGCGTGTTCGCGGGTCCGGCGGAGGAAATCTTCCTCGCGGGTGGCGGCGGCATGCGCGAGATGCTCGCCCTCGACCAGGCCGCTGCGCAGCCGGGCGATCGCCGTGGCGAGCGGCTCCAAGTCATGCGGGACGGGCCCCGTGGAATCATCGGCCAGGTCACGCGCCGAGAGCCGGTCGACCGCCGCGGCGAGGCGCGTGATGGCATCCGCGCGCCGGCGCGAGAGCAGCCGCGCAAGGCTGCCCGCCGCCCCCGCGACCGGCAGCGTCACGAGCGCGATCAGGCCCCAGCCCGGGCCGGACAGGAGCCCGAGCGCCAGCGCAGG
>JACDJA010002715.1_pt1 | contig 12263 bp, 7 predicted proteins | sample 7449241 | NCBI WGS metagenome assembly JACDJA01 (sample SAMN14253289, study PRJNA609438) | sludge metagenome | isolation source: initial anaerobic sludge | collected 2018-12-20 | reverse complement strand
GTTGAAATTCGCCAGGCCCTTCAGGTAATAGGCGTAATCGACGTTAGGGTGGTTGGGGTGCAGCTTGATGAAGCGGTCGCAGGCGGCAATCGCGGAGATCGGCTCGTTGTCCTTGTAATAGGCGTAGGCGATTTCGAGTTGCGCCTGTTGGGCGTAGCGGCCGAAGGGATAGCGCGATTCAAGGCTTTCGAACAGCTTGACGGCGCGTTCGTAGTTGCCGCTATTTAGATTATCCTTCGCTTCGGCGTAAAGTTTCTGCGCCGACCAGCCCGAGGTCTCATCCTTGACTTCGGGGAGCAGGCCGCAGCCGCCGAGGGCGAGCAGGGCGGCCGCGAGCACGGCGGCGCAGCTTCGCCGGAGGCCCGTCACCCGATGGGCTGTGTTGAAACCGGATGGATTTCGCGTGAGCATGGAACAGGACAAGGACGATTCGACCGGGGATTATAAGGGAAATCGGGAGGGCGACGTCCGCGAACTCGTCATTCCGAATGACCAGGGCGGATTGCGCCTGGACCAGGCGCTGTCGGCGCTGCTGCCGGAGTTTTCGCGCAACCGCATCCAGAACTGGATTCGCGCGCGCAGGATTTCGGTGGACGAGGCCTGGGGCACGACGAAGATGAAAGTCAGCGGCGGCGAGTCGGTGCGGGTCGAGGTCGAGCCCGAGCCGGGCGCCACGCCCGATGCACCGGAGGCCATCCCGCTCGACGTGGTGTTCGAGGATCCCCTGCTGCTGGTGATCAACAAGCCGGTCGGTCTGGTGGTGCATCCGGGCAGCGGCAATCCGCGCGGCACGCTGCTCAATGCCCTGCTGCACCGTGTGCCGCAGGTCGCCGAGCTGCCGCGCGCGGGCATCGTGCACCGGCTCGACAAGGATACTTCCGGCCTGCTCGTCGTCGCCAAGACGCTGCAGGCGCACACCGATCTCGTGCGCCAGTTGCAGGCGCGCACCGTGAAGCGCGAATACCTCGCCCTGGTGTACGGCGAGATCGACCACGGCGGAACGATCAATGCGCCGCTGGCACGCGACCCGTTCAACCGCACCCGGCGCGCGGTGCACAGCATGGGCAAGGAAGCGATCACGCATTACGAGGTGGTCGAGCGCTTCCCGGGCGTGACCCTGGTGCGCTGCATGCTGGAGACCGGACGCACGCATCAGATTCGCGTCCACATGCAGCACATCGGCCATCCGCTGGTGGGCGAGACGGCGTATGCCGCCAGCCGCCGCAGCCATTTGAAGATACCGTTTCCGCGCCAGGCGCTGCACGCCGAGAAGCTTGGGCTGACGCATCCGCGCACCGGCGCCGCCATGCACTGGGAGTGTCCGCTGCCTGAGGATTTCGCTGCCCTGCTCGACACGCTGCGCCAGAATAGTTAGTGAGCCACGGTGTCGACCTGATTTGCCCTGACTGGCCCGCGCCGGCACGGGTGCGGGCGTGCATGACCACCCGCGCGGGCGGCGTGAGCCGGGCGCCCTGGGCCAGCTTCAACCTCGGCGACCACGTCGGCGACGATCCGGCCCATGTCGCGGCGAATCGTTCGCGCCTTCGTGAGGTACTGCCTGCCGAGCCGGCCTGGCTCACCCAGGTGCACGGCACACGCGTGGCTGAACTGGGGCGCGATACGGATTTCCGGGCGGACGCGTGCGTCGCCCGTGCAACGGAGCAGGTGTGCGCGGTGCTCACCGCGGATTGCCTGCCGGTGCTCTTCTGCGATCGGGCGGGGAGCGTCGTGGCCGCGGCGCATGCCGGCTGGCGCGGACTGGCGACGGGGGTGCTGGAGGCAACGGTGTCCGCGATGCAGGTGCCGCCGGGCGAGATTCTCGCCTGGATGGGCGCGGCGATCGGCCCGCAGGCGTTCGAGGTCGGCGACGAGGTGCGCGAGGCCTTCGTCGTGCAGCATGCCGGGGCCGCCGCCGCCTTCGCTCCGCATGCGCCGGGCAAGTGGCTGGCGGACATCTATGCGCTGGCGCGTCTCCGCCTCGGCGCAGCGGGCGTGCACGCAGTCCGGGGCGGCGGGCCTTGCACCTTCGGCGAGGCGGATACTTTTTTTTCCTATCGCCGCGACGGCGTCACCGGCCGCATGGCTGCACTGGTCTGGCTGGAATAATCCCCAAAAATCGCTTGGAACATCCGTACGTGACAAATCAACGGGATGTAGGTCGGGCTTCAACCCGACATGTCGGGCTGAAGCCCGACCTACGGTCTATTGGGTAATCCAGGATCATGGCGCGTGACGCGCGGAGCGAATCAGGGACCGGTGTCTACGCGCATCGACAGGTCTACCGCGCGGATATGTTTGGTCAGTCCGCCGATGGAAATGCGGTCGACCCCGGTTTCCGCCACGGCACGCACGGTTTCGAGGGTGATGTTGCCCGAGGCCTCCAGTTGCGCCCGGCCGGCGGTGAGGCGCACCGCCTCGCGCAGGTCGTCGAGGCTGAAGTTGTCGAGCAGGATGAGCGTCGCGCCGGCGTCGAGGGCTTCGGCCAGTTGCGTGAGCGTCTCCACCTCGATCTGTACGCTGACCGTGCCGCCGGCGAGTGCGAATGCCGCGTCCAGTACCGGCTTGATGCCGCCCGCCGCGGCGATGTGGTTTTCCTTGATGAGCAGGCCGTCGAACAGGCCGATGCGCTGGTTCTGTCCACCGCCCGTGCGCACGGCGTATTTCTGCGCCAGGCGCAGGCCGGGCAGGGTCTTGCGGGTGTCGAGGATGGCCGCGTGGGTGCCCGCGATCGCGTCGACGTAGGCGCGCGTCGCGGTGGCGACTGCGGAGAGCGTCTGCAGGAAGTTCAGCGCCGGGCGCTCGGCGGTGAGCAGTGCGCGGGCATGGCCGGCGATGTCCACCAGCACGTCGCCCGGCGCCACCTTTCCGCCTTCGGCGACTCTCCAGTCGAGCGTGCACGCGGGATCGAGCGCACGAAAGCAGGCGTCGAACCAGGGCCGGCCGGCGATCACCGCGGACTCGCGGACGATCACGCGGGCGCGCGCCGTCTGCGTGGCGGGAATCAGGCTCGCGGTCAGGTCGCCGCTGCCCACGTCCTCGTCCAGCGCGCGGGCAACGTCGGTTTCGACTGAACTGAGCAAGAAAACGGACATGGCGGGTTGAAAACGGCCGGAGCGGCCCTACTTGGAAGGCATTGAATATACCCCAGAGGTCAGCCATGCGTTTCGACAAGCTCACCACCCAGTTCCAGCAGGCCTTTTCCGACGCCCAGAGCCTGGCCGTCGCCGGCGACCATGCCTACATCGAGCCGCAGCACCTGCTGTTGGCGCTGCTCAACCAGGAAGGCGGCGGCGCAGGGGCGATCCTCGGGCGCGCCGGCGTGCAGGTGCCGGCGCTGAAGGCTGCGCTGACGCAGGCGCTGACGCGCCTGCCGCGGGTGGAAGGCCAGGGCGGCGAGGTGAGCATTTCGCGCGACCTCAACAATCTGTTGAACCTTACCGACAAGGAGGCGATGAAGCGGGGCGACGCCTACATCGCGTCCGAACTCTTCCTGCTGGCCGTGGCTGACGACAAGGGCGAGACCGGGCGCCTGCTAAAACAGCACGGGGCGCAGAAGGCCGCGCTGGAATCGGCAATCAACGCCGTGCGCGGCGGCGAGGGCGTGCAGTCGCAGGAAGCCGAGGGCCAGCGCGAGGCGCTGAAGAAATACACGCTCGACCTCACCCAGCGCGCACGCGAAGGCAAGCTCGACCCGGTGATCGGGCGCGATGACGAAATTCGCCGCTCGATCCAGATCCTGCAGCGGCGTACCAAGAACAACCCGGTGCTGATCGGCGAGCCCGGCGTCGGCAAGACGGCCATCGTCGAGGGTCTTGCGCAGCGCATCATCAACGATGAAGTTCCGGAAACGCTGAAGGGCAAGTCGGTGCTGGTGCTCGATCTCGCCGCGCTCCTGGCCGGCGCGAAATACCGCGGCGAATTCGAGGAGCGCCTGAAGGCGGTGCTGAAGGAGCTGGCCATGGACGCCGGCCGCTACATCGTGTTCCTCGACGAAATCCACACGCTGGTCGGCGCGGGCAAGGCCGAAGGCGCGATCGACGCCGGCAACATGCTGAAGCCCGCGCTCGCCCGCGGCGAACTGCATCTCATCGGCGCAACCACGCTGGACGAATACCGAAAGTACATCGAGAAGGACGCCGCGCTGGAGCGCCGCTTCCAGAAGGTGCTGGTCGATGAGCCCTCGGTCGAATCGACCATCGCCATCCTGCGCGGTCTGCAGGAACGCTACGAGCTGCACCACGGCGTCGACATCACCGACCCGGCGATCGTCGCTGCGGCGGAACTCTCCCACCGCTACATCACCGACCGTTTCCTGCCCGACAAGGCGATCGACCTCGTCGACGAGGCGGCGGCGCGCATCAAGATGGAGATCGATTCCAAGCCGGAATCGATGGACAAGCTCGACCGGCGCATCATCCAGTTGAAGATCGAGCGCGAGGCGGTGAAACGGGAAACCGACGAGGCTTCGCAGAAGCGCCTCGCGCTGCTGGAAGAGGAAATCGACCGTCTCGGCCGTGAATACGCCGATCTGGAGGAAGTGTGGAAGGCCGAGAAGGCGCAGGTGCAGGGCAGCGCGCACATCAAGGAAGAAATCGACCACTTGCGCGGCGAGATGGCCGACCTGCAACGCAAGGGCCAGTACGACAAGCTCGCCGAAATCCAGTACGGCAAGCTGCCGCAGCTCGAAGCACAACTGAAACACGCGGAATCCGGCGACGGGAAAACCGAATTCAAGCTCCTGCGCACGCAGGTCGGCGCCGAGGAGATCGCCGAAGTGGTGTCGCGCGCCACGGGCATCCCCGTGGCCAAGATGATGCAGGGCGAGCGCGACAAACTCCTGCACATGGAAGACAAGCTGCACGAGCGCGTCGTCGGCCAGGACGAGGCGGTGCGCGTCGTGTCCGATGCAATTCGCCGTTCGCGCGCGGGCCTCTCCGATCCCAACCGGCCGCTCGGTTCCTTCCTCTTCCTCGGCCCCACCGGCGTGGGCAAGACCGAGCTGTGCAAGACGCTCGCCGAATACCTGTTCGATTCCGCCGACCACATGGTGCGCATCGACATGAGCGAGTTCATGGAGAAGCATTCGGTGGCACGCCTCATCGGTGCACCGCCGGGCTACGTCGGTTACGAAGAGGGCGGTTATCTCACCGAGGCGGTGCGCCGCAAGCCGTACAGCGTCATCCTCATGGACGAGGTGGAAAAGGCGCACCCCGACGTGTTCAACGTGCTGCTGCAGGTGCTCGATGACGGCCGGCTGACCGACGGCCAGGGCCGCACCGTCGACTTCCGCAATACGGTCATCGTGATGACGTCCAACCTCGGCAGCCAGATGATCCAGTCGATGGCCGGCGACGACTATCAGGTGATCAAGCTCGCCGTGCTGGGCGAGGTGAAATCCTACTTCCGCCCCGAGTTCATCAACCGCATCGATGAGGTCGTCGTGTTCCACGCGCTTGGCGAAGCACACATCGCCAGCATCGCGAAGATCCAGTTGCAGAGCCTGCAAGCACGCGTCGCGCAGATGGAAATGACGCTCGACGTCACCGACGCCGCGCTTGTCGAAATCGCCAAGGCCGGCTTCGACCCGGTGTACGGCGCGCGCCCCTTGAAGCGCGCGATCCAGAACCAGATCGAGAACCCGCTGGCGAAGGAAATCCTGTCCGGCCGCTTCGCGCCCAAGGACACGATCCGCGTCGATGCCGCGGGCGGGATGTTCCGGTTCGAGAAGGCGTAGCCGGGCGGGCATGGGTGAAGAAGGCGGGGGCAACCCCGCTTTTTTTTTGTCAGAAATCGGCTGCCGCCTAGAATGTTGGTTTTTTTCGCCATCGAGCACTTGTGTCGGCTTCGCGTTTCCTTCTCACGATATTGCTTCCCGCCACTCTTTGGGCAGGGCTTGCACACGCCCTGACGGTCGAGGTCGATGCCCCGGATGACCTCAGGATGCTGCTGGAGCGGCATCTGGAAACCGCGCGCGCGGGGCGCTTGGGCGAGCCGCTGGACGAGGCCGAAGTGGCGCGCCTGCGTGGTGTAAGTTTGCAAACGGCACGTGAGCTGCTGGCGACGGAGGGGTATTTTTCGCCACAGATCACGAGCACGCTGACCGGAGCGGGGGAAGCGCAGGTGCTGCGCTACGGGGTGGCACCGGGACCCCGCACGACGGTGCGCAGCGTGAAGATCGTCTTCGCAGGCGCGCTGGCGCTGGCGGTGGCGGATGCGGCGGCGCGCGCGCGCGTCGAGCGGGCCTTTGCTCTGCCGGTGGGTGAGCCATTCCGCCAGGCCGACTGGAACGCGGCGAAGGTGGCGCTGCTGCGCCCGTTGCTGACGGTGCGCTATCCGGCGGCTCGGCTCGCGGCGAGTGCCGCGCACGTCGATCCCGAAGCACATGCCGCCGACCTGATGCTGACGGTGGATAGCGGGCCGGCATTTTTCTACGGCGAGCCAGTGATTCGCGGCAATACACGCTACCCGGAATCGATCGCGCGTCATCTCAGCCCGATGAGGGCCGGCAAGCCCTATCGTCAGCAGGATTTGCTCGATTACCAGATCGCGCTGGAAGCGAGTGACTATTACACCCAGGCGACCGTGCGCATCGATCCCGATCCGGCGCGCGCGGCGGCGGTGCCGATCGAGGTCGATCTGGTCGAGCGTCCGGAAAAGCAGTTCAGTGTGGGCGCCGGTGTCAGCACGGATACGGGGGCGCGGGTGCAGGCCGGCTGGCAGTATCGCGACTGGCGCGACGAAGGGCTGCGACTGCGATTCGAGACGCGTCTGGAAACCCGGAAGCAGACGGGGCTTGCGGAGCTCGCCTGGCCGCGCAACCGCAAGGGCTACGAGAACAGTCTGGGTGCGCAGGTGCGGCACGAGGACATCGAGGGACAGGAAACCCGCAGCTCGCTCGTGGCGGCCAAGCGCAACCGCAAGGACGGCGCGATCGAGACCACGCTGGCGCTGCAATACCAGACCGAGACGCAGACCGTGGGTGACGTGGCGGATGCGCGCAACCAGGCGCTGTCGGTGCATTATGGCTGGACGAAGCGCGCGGTCGGGCGCGCGTTCTATCCGCGGCGCGGTTATGTGCTGACACTGCAGGCGAGTGGCGCTGCCGACGCCTTGCTGTCGGATACCAGCTTCGTGCGCCTGTATGCGCGTCACACGCAGTATTTTCCGCTGGGCGCGCGCGCCCGCCTGCTCGTGCGCGGCGAGCTCGGCAGCGTACTGGCCGACACGCGGGATGGCATCCCCACCGATTTCCTGTTCCGCGCCGGCGGCGACAACTCGGTGCGCGGCTACGCCTACCAGAGCCTGGGCCGCACGCTGGAAGGTGGCGTCGCCTCGGTGCGCCATCTCGCCACGGCCAGCATCGAGATCAACCATTTCCTCAACGAGACGTGGGGGGCCGCGGTGTTCGTCGATGCCGGCGATGCAGCCGACACGCCGAGCAGTCTCGCGCCGGTGTATGGCGTCGGCGTTGGCGCACGCTACCGCTCGCCGCTGGGGCCGGTCAATCTCGATCTGGCGTGGGGCGAGGATACCAAGGAACTGCGTTTGCACTTCTCGCTGGGAGTGTCGTTTTGAAGCGGTGGGCGTGGACGCTCTCGGGTGTGCTTGTCCTGCTGGCGGCCCTCGCGGGTGGGGCCGCCTGGCTGCTCGCCACGCCCGAAGGATTTCGCTGGCTGGTGATGCAGGTCGCGGCGGCGAGTGGTGGAAAAGTGAATGTGGAAGGCGTCGATGGCCACCTCGGCGCGCCGCTGTCGATCCGCTGGCTGGGGATCGTCACCGATACACAGCGTATCGAGGTCGAGAACCTGCGCCTCGAATGGCAGCCGCGTGCGCTCGCGCAGCGGCGTCTGGACGTCGGCCTGCTGGCGGCGCAGGTGTTGCGGGTGACTGTGGTGAAAAAGGATCCGACGCCGCCCGCACCGCCCACGACCCTGCGCCTGCCGGTGGCAGTCACGGTGCGCACGCTCGACCTTGCGCGGCTGGAGTGGATCGACACCGGGCAAATGCTGCTGCTGCGCGATCTGCGCGGCCGCCTCGACGACGACGGCAGGCGCTACCGGCTGAGGGGTGCGCAGGTGCAAACGCCCTGGGTGGGCGTTACCGGTGAGCTGGACATCGCCAAGGACGCGCCGTTCGCCTTGCGTGCCACGCTCGATGCCGCTCGGCGCGAGCCGGTGCCGCTCGGTGCGCGGCTCGTGCTGGGCGGCACGCTTGCCGCGCCGCAGTTCCGCCTCGACGCGACGGCGCCAGACATGAAGGTGTTTGCAGGGGGTGAGGCCGCACCCTTCGCGGCGGTCCGTCTGCCGCGCCTGGTGGTGGCGGGTGAGGGCCTCGATCTGCGGTTTTTCGCGGCGGACGCGCCGGCGGCCGATTTCGCGTTCTCGGGGGTGTTCGAGGGGCGATCCGGCGAGCGCCTGCTCGGTACCTTCAGTCTGGCGAACCGCATGGCCGGCCGGCTCGACCAGCGGCGCCTGCCGCTCGCCAGCTTGTCTGGCGCGGTGTTCGGCGACCTTGCGACGGCCACCTTCAGCGAGCTTGTGATCGATCTCGGCGCCGCCGGAAAACTTGTTGGTGAGGGTGCATGGCGCGACGGCCGCGTGACACTCGATCTCGCCTCGCCACGCCTCGATCTCGCCGGTTTGCACCGTGACCTGTATGCGACGCACCTCGCCGCGACGCTGCGGCTGGGGGGTGACGCGGTGCAGCAGACACTCGATGCCGAAGTACGGGAATCCTGGGGGCAGGGCCGTGTGAGCCTGCGCCATGCCGACGCCACGCTGCGCCTCGACGTGGCGAGTTTCCAGGGCCAGGCGGGTCGCCTCGACGCGCACGGGGAACTGCGGCTCGACGCCACGCGCGCATTCGACGTCGCCTTCGACGCCGCGCAGATCAACCCCGCGCGCTTCGGCCGCTTCCCGCGTGGGCGCCTCAACCTGCGGGGCGAGGCGAGCGGCGCTCTGGCGCCGGCGCCGCACCTGGCGGCGCAGTTCACCCTGCCGCCGGGCGACCTGGACGGCCGGCCGGTGCGTGGGCAGGGACGTTTGCGCTACGCCGACGCGCATCTCACCGACGCCGATCTTGATGTCGAGCTGGCCGGCAACCGTGCCCGCGTGAAGGGCGCGTATGGGCGCCGCGGCGATCGCCTCGACTGGGAACTCGACGCTCCCGCGCTGACACGGCTCGGCTTCGAGCTCGCCGGGCGCGCCAGCGGCCGCGGCCATCTTGCCGGCGATCCGGCGCGCCCGCAGATTGTCGCGCAGCTCTCCGGCAGCGGCCTGCGCCTGCCCGGCAACCTGGCGATCGAGACGCTCGGCGTCGATCTTGACTTGCAGGCGGATGCTGCCGGTCCGTTCAACGGTCTCGTCGAGGCGCGCGGCATCGCACTCGGCGACCGGCGATTGAGCTTGCTGCGCGCCCGCACCGAGGGGCGGCGCGACGCGCACGCGCTGACGCTCGATGCGCGCCTGCCCGACTGGCGACTTACCGCGACACTCACCGGTGGTCTCGACGCGGCACAGACCTGGCGCGGCCAGCTTGCCGAGGCCGACCTGCACGGGCCGTGGCCGGTGACACTCGTCGCGCCCGCGGCGCTCACGCTTTCGCGCCAGCGACAGCAGGTCGACGGGCTGGCCCTCGACGTCGCCGGCGGCCAGTTGCGCGTCGCGCAGCTCGGTGTCGATGCCGCGGGCGTCGCCAGCCGCGGCACGCTTGCGAATCTGCCCCTCGCCCCCTTGCAGGGCCTGCTGCCGGCAGCGCTGCCGTTCACCACCGACCTGCGCGTCGATGGCGACTGGGATCTGCGCCTGGGCGAGCGCGTCGACGGCCAGCTGAAGTTGCGCCGCCGCTCCGGCGATTTCCACTTTGATGACCCCGCGCTCGACACCGGACTGACCCGGCTGACGCTCGACCTCAGTGCCCAGGCGAGCCGCGTCACCGCCCGGGTGGAGGCGGCGAGCCGCGAAGCGGGGCAGTTGCATGCGGAAGGCACGGTGGCGCTGGTGCGCGACGGCGGATTCTGGACTCTGCCGCGCAGCGCGCCGCTGGCCTGGACCGCGCGCTTCGCCGTGCCCGATCTGCGTCTTGTCCGTCCCTTCCTGCCGTTCGGCGTGCGCACCGACGCGCGGCTCGATGCCGAGCTCACCGGCAGCGGCAGCCTTGCCGCACCCAGCATCGAGGGGCGTATCCGCGCAAGCGCCATGCGTTTTGCCATGCCCGAGGAGGGTATTCTCATCCGCGACGGATATCTCGAGCTTGCACTCGCGGGCGACCGGGTGCGCGTCGCACGCGGCGAGCTCGCCGGCAGCGCCGGCCGCATTGTGGTGAGTGGCGAGGCCGAGCTGCGCAACCCGCAGGCGGGCCTCGATCTTGTGTTCGAGCAATTCGTCGCCAGCAACCGCAGCGACCGCCGCATCACCGTCTCGGGCGCAACGCGCCTGGCGCTCGACCCGCAGCGCATGCAACTCACCGGCACGCTCACCGCCGACCGGGCGCGCCTCGAAGCACCGGAAGCGACGCGTCCGGCCCTGTCGGACGACGTCGTTGTCGCCGGTCGTCCGCCAGCGGACCGGGCGCGCGCGCGGCAATGGCCGCTTGCGCTTGACCTCGAACTCGGCCTGGGGCGCGATTTCCTGTTCAAGGGTGCGGGTCTCGATGTGCGCCTCGGCGGGCAACTGCGCGTGTTCACGCGCGAGCAACGCCTGCGTGGAGAAGGATCGATCCGGGTGGCGGAAGGCCGCTACGCCGCCTACGGTCAGACGCTCGCCATCGAGCGCGGCGTGCTGCGCTTCGTCGGCCCGCTCGACGACCCCGGTCTCGACGTGCTGGCGGTGCGCAAGACGCCGACGGTCAAGGCCGGCGTACAGGTGCGCGGCACGGTGCAACGGCCGCAGGTGACGCTATATTCCGATCCGCCGCTGCCGGACACGGAAAAACTCGCCTGGCTGGTGCTGGGGCATGGCCTCGACAAGGGCGGCCAGCAGGAATTCGCGCTGTTGCAGCTCGCCGCCGGCGCGCTGCTGTCGCAGGCCGAATCGGTCAGTTTCCAGGCGCAGCTCGCCGAGGCCCTGCGTATCGACACGTTCGGCGTGCGCGCGGGCGAAGGGGAGGATCTCGGCAGCACGGTGGTAAGCGTCGGCAAGCGCCTGTCCTCGCGCGCCACCCTGAGCTACGAGCAGAGCGTCGACGGCCTCAATCAGGTGGTCAAGGTGCTTTATCAGTTGTCCCCGCGGGTGCGTCTGGAAGCCCAGGCGGGGGAACAGAGCAGTTTCGACGCCTTCTACACGCGCGAGTACGACTGACGCGGCAGGGGACAGGCGTGCCCGGGCGATGTTTTTGGGTAGAATCCTTGCCATGTCCGAATCCGCCTTCCCCACCCTGATTGTTGTGCGCATCGTACCCGCGCCGTATGGAGGTCGCCGCTGATGCGCATCCTGCTTTCCAACGACGACGGTTATTTCGCCCCTGGGCTTGCCGCGCTCGCCGAGGCGCTCAAGCCCTTCGCCGACATCACGGTGGTGGCGCCGGAACGCGACCGCAGCGGCGCGTCCAACTCGCTCACCCTCGACCGCCCGCTGATCCTGCGTCAGGCGCCCAGCGGCTTTTACTATGTCAACGGCACGCCGACCGACTGCGTGCACCTTGCCGTCACCGGCATGCTGGATCACCAGCCGGACATGGTGATCTCCGGCATCAACCACGGTGCCAACATGGGCGATGACACCATCTATTCCGGCACCGTGGCCGGTGCCACCGAAGGTTACCTGCTCGGCGTGCCGTCGCTGGCGGTGTCGCTTGCCAGCCACCATGGCAGATACCTGGAGACCGCCGCGCAGATCGTCGTCGAGCTGGTGCGGCGTATCCAGGCCAGCCCGCCTGCCGAGCCGATGCTGCTCAACGTCAACGTGCCCGACTGTCCGCGCGAGGACATCCGCGGCGTACAGGTGACCCGCCTGGGACGGCGTCACAAGGCGGAGTCCGTGGTGAAGACCGTCAACCCGCGTGGGCAGACGGTGTACTGGGTGGGCGCCGCCGGCGCTGCCCAGGATGCCGGGGAGGGCACCGACTTCCATGCCGTCGCCAGCGGCTTCGTGTCGGTCACCCCGCTGCAGATGGACCTCACCCGTTTCAGCCAGATGGAAGGCGTCAGCCAATGGTTGAAGCCATGAACTCGCGTACCGGCATCGGCATGACCTCGGCGCGCACGCGCGGCCGCATGGTCGAGCGCCTGCGCGAGCAGGGCATCAGGGACGAGGTCGTGCTGGCGG
>JACDJA010002712.1_pt1 | contig 12284 bp, 12 predicted proteins | sample 7449241 | NCBI WGS metagenome assembly JACDJA01 (sample SAMN14253289, study PRJNA609438) | sludge metagenome | isolation source: initial anaerobic sludge | collected 2018-12-20 | reverse complement strand
TTCCATCGATCGGATCAATGCACCAATAACAGTCCCGGTTTTTTCGAGTCTCATAACCAACTTGCTTGTTCTCTTCACTCATAATCGGAATTTCAGGATAGAGTGTTTTGAGCCTATCGCAGATAAGTTCATTGGACTTTGTATCCGCTTCGGTTAGTGGAGAGTTATCATCTTTATATTCAATAGAAAAATCTTTTTCATAGATTTGCATAATCAATTTACCGGCACTTACAGCAATGCTTTTTATCTCGTCTATGTTAATATTTTGAAGCAAATTCATAAACTCCCGTTTTTTACATTTTCTATTTTTTAGGTTTTATTATATCATTATATGGTCTAAATTTGTTGACCAAAAAACTCTTTTTCAGTATTGCTTCTTCAGATACGAACCATTTTTACATTGCATATATTTTTAATTTCATAAAAGATAGAATACCCATGACAATGTTTGATATTTTTAATCTTAATATGGTTTTAAACATAAAATTTGTTTTATGAGTCAATAGTAAATATCTTATGATTGCTCTCATCATATTTCTTTGTATTGCATTTGGGATGTTTTTTTGTTTGAGTAAAATTTGAAATGCATTTTCAAAATCTACTCTATTATTTTTAATAAAATTATTAAACTGAATATCAGACTCTCTTTTAATTTTTTTACGATTTGTTCTTGACATTGAGGAAGGCAATATCCTATATTTTAATATGTTTTCATTTACATTGCCAAATTTAGCGCCATTTTCGTACATTAAAATCCATAAATCCAAATCTTCTGCATTTCTATAACCGTTTAATCCATATTTTAAATTATTTGTTGATAAAAAACTTTTTTTTATCATCACACATGAATGCGCAAATGGCATATTTGTTGCCAATGTAATTATGATTTCAGATTCTGTTTTTGGCACTTTATGCTCTTCTAAAACATTGTCTTGCGCATCAATCTTAGTAAAATCTCCTCCGCAAATATCTAAATGATCTTTCAACATATAATTAAGTTGTATCTCTAATCTTCCGGGGAGAGACACATCATCTTGATCCATTCTTGCTATATAAGTACCTTCAGATTTTTCAATACCTTCATTTAAAGACGATATTAAACCTCTATTTTCCCTCGAAATAACTTTAATTCTATCATCTATGGATTTATACTTATTTATTATTTCAATACTGCTATCTGTAGAGCCATCATCTATAATAATAAATTCAAAATTGGAATATGTTTGTCTTAATATGCTTTTTATTGCCTCATCTAAATAAGGCACTCCATTATATACAGGCAGTATTACAGAAATGAGATGAGTCATAATTGATCTTTATAATATCCCTCATGTATGTTGAACTAAAAAGGTTTAACTTTTTGATTATAGGTGATACTTTCTTAATATCAATATAAAAACTGCCTTTTAAACTCGTTATTGAATATATGGCTTTCTTCCCAAAAATATTTTCAATGTAATTCACTAAAGTAATCATATTGATATTTTTTGGATTAGCAATGTTGATTGTTTCCCTATTAAATAAATGATTAGTTAAACTATATTTTAAAATTTTTTTTACATCCTGAGCATCAATGATATTTCTATCTACATTAAAAAGTTCAAACTCTTCGTTATTCAAGATTTTATCATATAAAAATCCCATTAATTGTTGTTTATTATTAGTCCTTCCCATAACCTGGGGAAGCCGCACTATGATAAAGTTTTTAACATTTTTTTTAATATAAGATTCCATATGAAGTTTATGTTTTGTATATTTACTATTATCAAAATATGTGTCATACATAGAACATGTACTAAAATAAATTATTTTTTCAGATGAAATATTAGCAATAGTTTTAGCGAGTAGTTCTTTCTCTCTTTTAAATTCACTTTCTCTTGTTTCACTGGAATTAGAAACTCCGGAAGCAAATATTATAATATCGTTGTCATCTTTATAGTCACTAAATTCATGGGCTAACATTCCATTACCGACAATCAAAACATTCCCTTTTCTAGTCTATCTATAACTTTAACAATTATCCTTTATACTTTCTCAAATACCATTATAAGACTCCTAGCTTCATTATTATACTCATTTAAATCAATTCTAATCTTTTACTTATCTCATATGAAGCATTTGTATTGTCAATATCATAAAATATATTCTTCTTGATTTCATAAGCAATGTTAGCATTGATATCATCTATAAATTGTTTTGTTGAGTCGATTGATTCTAATTCTATACTATTAGGAATAAGATTTGTATCAATATCGAAAACGAATCCCCTCAAATAGTTACTATCTGAGTTTGTAAAAATGCCGATAGGTTTCCCCGAGATTATATAATCTATAATAACCGAAGAAATATCACTAATCAATCCACTCGAGTAACTCAACAACTCATATAAATCTACACCTATCTCTTCCCAAGCCTTTATATTTACAATCTTGATATTGTTGTAATGTGGACACTCTTTATCATTTAATGTATCCATAGGATGTAATTTGATAATTAATTTAATCTTTTTTGTGGTTAAAAACTGGTCTATGGTCTCCAAAAAAATATTTGGCAATTCATCAATAAATGAATGACTAATTGAGTCAGAACGAATATGTCCCTGATTAGACTGTCTGAAAGTCGGTAGCCACATAATTAACTTATCTTCTTCGCTTATACCAAAAAGAGAAAGTTGCGTTTTATCCAATAAAGGCTCTACAGCAAAAGTATCATTGCGAGGCAATCCGGTTACCCATACAGAACTTATATTGGCATTAAATGCAGATGCCATAATATAAGAATAGATTTTAGATGTAGCAATATAGATGTCTGATATTGACGGCGAGTAGTTGTTTTCAGGATCAAGCCAACCAATTGTTTTAATCGGCATACCATGCCATAAATTAATAGTTTTACATCTATTCGTATTTGATGTAAAAAAGTATGTCCCGTGCGTATGAAAAACATGCCTTGATCTCAAAAAATACCAAATCCCTAAAAAACTTTTCTTACTAACTATTTTCGTCTTGTTAAAAGAGTCAATGTCTATCATTTCTTTTAATTTCTTTCTAGACAAAGAGACATCACTAACAATCCAAATAAATTTATAGTTTTTTAGTTTATTTATATGAAATTTGAAAATATGATATGAATTGTCACTTATATCTGGGTAACTCATATAACATAACAGCTTATTATCATTTGGTATGATTTTATCAATGATGGTAAAAAATATTTTTGATATCAAGATAAACAGCTGGTTTCTTTTTTTAATTTGCATCCTCATCTCCTAAACAGATAATAAACAAAAACAATAAGACATTCAACTATTAAAAAGTGGATAGAATTTACATACTTTTTTGTAGATTTTATGGAATAGCTTTCTGTGATTAATGAATTGTGTGTCATTCTATTCAAAATCTCTTTTAAGCTGTTCCAAAATGTCAAATGCTTTGATAATCTCTTCTTTAAAAGCTGAAAAAGATTTTAATGTTTGCTTTAGTTGCGTCGAAGATATACCATCTGTCCTATCGAGGTAGACAACTTCACAATATTCTTTCAAAAAGTCAAATTTTCCTTCCCAGTCATTACCTATCGAAAAAATATCAACATTGTATTTTTTAATGTCTTCTACTTTTTGTTCCCAATTATTTTCCGGTATAACCATATCAACACATTTTATATTTGAGATGATTTCTGCTCTTTGCTCAAAGGGTATAATCGTTTTTTTACCTTTCAATTGATTAAACTCATCTGTTGATACAGCCACTATTAACTTATCTCCAAGAGATTTTAATCTTTGTAAAAGTTTCAAATGTCCTATATGAAACAAATCAAATGTTCCATATGTAATTACTGTTTTTGGCATAATTTTTCTCCTTTTACTTTAGCAAACCTATAGCTAAAAACAAATATTTCAGTTATTTTTTCTTTACTATTTTCTGTATTTGTTATCAATTCTTATACTTCCCCAGATACCACTCGATAGTCTTAACAATCCCCGTATCAAAATTCTCATCAGCTTTCCAGCCAAGTTCATTTTCAAGCTTTGATGCATCGATGGCATAGCGTCTGTCATGCCCGGCACGATCCTCAACAAAAGTTATAAGTTCTTTGTAGCTAGATCCTGAATCAAGTTCAGGATGACGGATTTGGCGAGGTACCATCTCATCCAAAATAGCACAAATTCTATCTACGATTTGAAGATTTGTTCTCTCGTTTCTTCCGCCGATATTGTAGGTCTCTCCACTTTTGCCATCATGATATACGAGATCTATTCCCTTGCAGTGATCAAGCACATAGAGCCAGTCACGGATATTTTTTCCATCTCCATAGATTGGAATGTTCTCACCTGCTAGTGCTTTACGGATAATTGTTGGGATAAGTTTTTCATCATGCTGTTTCGGACCATAATTGTTTGAACAGTTTGTTATGATCGTATTCATCCCGTAAGTATGATGATAGGAACGCACGATCATATCGCTTCCCGCCTTAGATGCGCTATATGGAGAATTTGGGGCGTAAGGTGTTGTTTCACTAAATAGCCCACTTTCGCCCAAAGTACCATAAACCTCATCGGTGCTTATGTGATGAAAGCGTGGTAGTTTTGAATTTTGAATTTTGAATTTTGAATTATCTTCTTTTTTCTTCATCATTAAACTTTCATCATTCAAAATTTCATTTAAGTATCGATCTTTATAAGTAAATGGCTTCTCCATCCAGTGTTTATAGGCTACATCAAGAAGTGTAAAAGTTCCATTGACATTTGTTCGCACAAATACACCGGGATCTTTAATGGAGTTATCTACATGAGACTCTGCTGCAAAATGGATAACACCTTGGATATCATATCTCTCAAATATCGACTCTACTAACTCACGGTCACAGATATCCCCTTTGATAAATTTATAACGAGGATAATCTTCACACTCTTTGAGATTTTCTAGACTTCCTGCATAAGTAAGAAGGTCAAGATTTACTAGGTTGTAGTTTGGGTATTTTTCTAGGAAATATGGTACAAAGTTTGACCCTATGAAGCCTGCACATCCTGTTAAAAGTATAGTTTTATTGTTGTTATTGAACATCTATTTTCTTTTTCCTAATCTTTTAAGACAATCCTCTAGACTATCTTTCCAATATGGTATTTCAATATTAAATTTATCTTTTATTTTTGCTTTATTGAGTAAGCTGTAATACGGTCTTTTTGCTAGGGTTGGGTAGTCTTTGGTTTCGATAGGGTTTATGGTGCAATCGAGTTTTGCCATACGCATGATCTCTTTTGCGAAATCGTACCAGCTGAGGACCCCTTCATTGGAATAGTTGTAGATTTGTACTTGAGATCCTGAATCAAGTTCAGGATGACGAATTATTTCCAAGATGGCTTTCGCTAAATCTCTCACATAAGTCGGGGTTCCTATTTGGTCATAAATGACACTGAGTTGCTCTTTTTCTTTACCTAAACGAAGCATCGTTTTTACGAAATTTGTCCCGTAACTTGAGTAGACCCATGATGTTCTGATGATTATGGCATTTTTTGGGTTAATCTCTTGGATTGCGTGTTCACCTGCGAGCTTTGTTTTTCCATAGACCGATTGTGGATTTGTTAGATCATATTCGGTGTATGGCATATAGTTTTTGCCATCAAATACATAATCGGTTGAGATATGGATAAGTTTTATATTTTTCTCTTTTGAGATGTTTGCCAAGTTCTTCACTGCGAGATGATTTATCTTGTCTGCTAGTTCTTGCTCGGTTTCTGCTTTATCCACTGCAGTATAGGCTGCACAATTGATGATAATTTTTATTTCATTTTCAATACAAAAAGATTTTACTTTTTGAAAATCAGTAATATCCAAATCTTTTGATGTTGTAAAAAAACATCTATAATTCAACATTAAAAATTCATCATTCAACATTTGAAGTTCGCTTCCAAGTTGCCCTTTTGAGCCTGTCACTAAAACTTTAAGCATAATAGTTAAGTCCATATTGAAAAAGCTCGCCTGCATCTTTTAAAAGCGGTTGCTTCATATCTTTATCTGAGAGTTGCAATTTCGAATGCTCTATTTGCCAATTAATGCCGATATCGGTATCATCAAATGCTATCCCCCTATCATTCTCCGGAGAGTAATAATTGTCTACTTTATAAGTAAATATTGCCTCATTGCTCAACACAACAAAGCCATGCGCAAAGCCTCTTGGAATGAGAAGTTGTCGCTTATTCTCCTCACTCAATTCAACTGCTACATACTCTCCAAATGTTGGACTTCCTTTGCGAATATCAACCGCCACATCCAAGACTTTTCCTTGTATGATACGCACCAATTTTGTTTGAGCAGCGGGATGCAATTGATAATGCAACCCGCGAAGCACACCGTAACTGCTTTTGCTTTCATTATCTTGACAAAAACCTACCTTGTATCCCAAAAACGCTTCAAGCTTGTCTTGCCTAAAAGTCTCTACAAAATAACCGCGTTCATCCCCATGAATTTTCGGCTCTATGATAACCACATCGGAAATAGCAGTTCTTATAAAATTCATCGCGCAACTCTTCCCTCTTTTGCCCTTTTGAGCAGATATTCACCGTACTGATTTTTCTTCAAAGGTTGTGCAAGCTCTATAAGCTTCTCTTTTGTTATATAGCCCATCTCATAAGCAATCTCTTCAATACAAGCCACTTTAAGCCCTTGTCTGCGTTCAATCGTTTGTATAAATGTTGAAGCCTCAAGCAGACTCTCATGTGTCCCCGTATCAAGCCAAGCATACCCCCTACCCATAAGCTCAACCTTTAATCTACCCTCTTTTAAATAGTCCTGATTCAGCGTTGTAATCTCAAGTTCACCTCGTGCACTCGGCTTGATCTTTTTTGCTTTTTTGACTACATCTTTAGGATAAAAATAAAGACCTACGACTGCATAATTTGATTTTGGATTTTTCGGTTTCTCTTCTATAGAGATAACATCCCCATTATCATTAAACTCGGCAACTCCATACCTTTCAGGGTCATTCACTCTATATCCAAAAACGGTTGCCGAGTTGCTCTCTTTTGCATTTTGGATTGAATTTACTAAAAGATTAGGGATGCCATGTCCGTAAAATATATTATCTCCTAGCACCAAGCATGCATCATCGCCGTTTAAAAACTCCTCGCCTAGTATGAAAGCTTGTGCTAATCCATCCGGACTTGGCTGCACTATATATGAAAAACTCATACCAATATCAGAACCATCTCCGAGCAGTTCTTGAAATCTCGGCAAATCATGTGGAGTTGATATGATGAGTACCTCTTTAATGCCGGCAAGCATGAGGATTGAAAGAGGATAATACACCATTGGTTTATCATAAATTGGAGCTAACTGCTTGCTAATTCCTTTTGTTACAGGATAAAGTCTTGTACCACTTCCGCCTGCAAGAATAATACCTTTCATAGGTAAACCCTTTATTGTTTTTTTAATTATAGCAGTAATTCTTTTATGCTTGGGTCAAGGAAGAGAGGAATCTTCCTTAAAAATTTATGCGAGTTCAGGGATACGAATATTTTGTCCCGGGTAGATGAGATCTGCATCTTTGATAACCTCTAAGTTTGCTTCGACAATGGACGGATATTTTGAACCATCACCATAAAAAGTAGTTGCTATCTTCCAGAGTGTATCGCCCTTTTGGATAGTATAAAACTTCGATTCCGGCTCAGGAGTAATCTCCGGAAGCAATACAAGTTGATCCGCATTTACCTTGGCTATTCCCTCTACATTGCCTGCAATCAAAATCGCTTTTTCTCTCGTAGCAGAATCTTTGGCAACTCCGGCTATCAAGACACTATCTCCATCAACCTCGATGACCAATCCCTGAATAGGAACTTCACTAAAACTCTCTTCTATCTCTTTCTTTATAGCCTCGTTGTCGTCACCTTTGCCAAGTAATTTTTTACCGGCATTTACCATAAAATCAAAAAAGCCCATGATCACATTCTCCTTAATTTTTAGTTACATATCATTATAGGCTATTTTATTTAAAAATGATGCAAGAGAATATCTATTTTTTCAATATTCTTGGCAGTGTAATACCTGTCTGATTTTGATACTTTCCTTTTCTATCTCTATAGGTCGTCTCACACGCCTCATCCCCTTGCAAAAAAAGCACCTGTGCGATGCCTTCATTGGCATATATCTTTGCCGGAAGCGGTGTTGTGTTGGATATCTCTATCGTGATATGTCCCTCAAATCCGGGCTCAAACGGAGTAACATTGACAATGATGCCACACCTTGCATAGGTACTCTTGCCAAGGCAAATTGCCAAAGTATCGCTTGGCATTTTAAAGTATTCGACTGTTCGTGCAAGTGCAAAAGAGTTGGGCGGAACAATGCAAACATCTCCTTTGAAGTCTACAACATTCGCATCATCAAAATCTTTTGGATCTACAACTTGCGCATTTATGTTTGTAAAAATTTTAAATTCATCACTCACTCGTATATCATACCCATAACTACTAAGACCAAAACTCACCACACCTTCACCTACAAGGCTTTCACTAAATGGTGATATCATCTCATGACCTAGTGACATCTCTCTTATCCACTTATCCGACTTTAAACCCATACAACTTCCTTAAACTAATCTCTAATAATTTCTATAACAGCTTTTGTTCTCTGTTTTTCAAAATAGTCTTTGAGTGCTGACTCTCTTTGTTCCTCTTCCCATTTTTGCAAAATTGTATCGCGTGAATCTTCAAAACTTTTGTTTCTGATGCCGTTTTTTGACTCAACATAATAGACGATATATCCACTCCCGGAATCAATAGCAGGAGTGATGCTTCCATTTGGTGTTTGCAACAATAAAGGCAGAAGTGCCGGAGATATCTTCTCAACCTTTTGAGTAAACTTTTTAGAGTTTACATCGGCACCGCCGGCTAAAGGATTTGAGAAAAATATTTCTAGATCTCTTTTTGTTTTTGCTTTATATTCAGTCATTGTAATAGATGTCGGCAATGAAAACATCTCTTTATGGTTTTTATAATAAAGTTTCAGCTCATCTTCGCTTGGTTTTTCGATTGAACTCAAAACCTCTGTTTGAAAAAATTTCTGTTTTTGAATCTCTCTTTTGATATTTTCTCTATATTGAGTCCAACTAGTCCCCTGTTCTTTTAAAAGACCCCTCATCTTGGCTTCAGAGACCTTGTTGCGAGCCGCTATCTGAGCTATCTTTTGATCTACTTCATCTTCCCCGACTTTAATACTCTCTAAGGCATTTTTTTGCAACTTTTGAATGATAAGTTTATCAATAGCCTCTTGTTTTGATATATTCAAATTCGCTCTCGTCTTTGCTATCTCACTTATCATAATTGGTTGGTTGTCAACAATAATCGCAACACCGTCTACCATACTCGCATTGGCGAAGAGAAAGAGAGAAAGAAAAGTTACTGCTAATATCTTTTTCATAGTCATCCTAGCATTAATTTTTAAAGACTATTGTAACATATAGTTTTAAAATCTAAACCTTGCTATTTCAATTTCATTAAAGGATTTTAGATACATTTGTGCTACAATAACGAAAATTTGCATCTTGAAAGTTAGTCTGTTTATGAAAAATCTTATAATCGTTGAATCCCCCGCTAAAGCTAGAACAATAGGTAGTTTTTTAGGAAAAGATTACAAAGTTATAGCCTCAAAAGGTCACATAAGAGACCTTCCTCAATATAAATTTGGTATAAAAATTGATGAAAAAAGCGGAGAATTTATACCTGAATATGTCATCCCCAAAGAGGCAAGCAATACTGTAAAAGAGCTCAAAACATACGCTAAACAAGCACAAACACTCTATATCGCAACGGATGAGGATAGAGAAGGAGAAGCCATAGGCTACCACATAGCAATGGCGATTGGCAAAGAACCTGCAACGCTACCAAGGATTGTTTTCCATGAAATTACAAAGCAAGCCATAACGAGTGCGCTTGATAATCCTAGGAAGATAGATATGGCAAGCGTGGACGCACAGCAGAGCAGGCGACTTCTCGATAGAATCGTTGGTTATAAACTCTCTCCATTACTTAGCAGTAAGATTCAAAGAGGACTTAGTGCAGGGCGAGTGCAAAGCTCTACGCTTAAACTTGTTGTCGATCGAGAAAGAGAGATAGAAGCTTTTAAACCTCAAGAATATTGGAGTATTGATGCTCTTTTTGATGAGAGTATTGATGCCTCTTTGTATAGCTACAAAGCAGATAAAACAGACAAACTTTTTGTTACAAATGAAGCAATGGCAAATGAGATCAAAGCCTCTGTACTCAATGATACATTTATTGTAAGTGAGATAGACACGCACTCTAAAAAAACAAAAACACCACCACCTTTTATGACATCTACACTCCAACAAAGTGCCTCTACAAGGCTTGGGTTTACTCCGAAAAAGACGATGATGATAGCTCAAAAACTCTACGAAGGTGTCAAAACCGATAAAGGCATCACGGGTATTATCACCTATATGAGAACCGATAGCCTCAATCTTGCAAAAGAGGCAGTACAAAGTGCTAGAGAATATATCAAAACCAATTTTGCTCCTGAGTATCTTCCTGAAAAACCAAAGTTTTATACTTCAAAAGCAAAGGGAGCGCAAGAAGCGCATGAGGCTATCCGCCCAACTATGATTGATTTTAATCCAAGCGGTGCAGCAAAATATCTAGAAAAAGATGAACTGAGACTTTATACACTTATCTACAATAGATTTTTGGCCTGTCAAATGAATGAAGCCATCATCGAATCGCAAAGCATCATCTTTAAAGGCAAAGAGAGTGCATTTAAAGCAAACGGGAAAAGACTCTCATTTGATGGTTTTTACAAAGTTTTAGGCTATAGTGAAAAAGATAAACTTCTACCAAAGCTCGAACAAGGTAGTGCTAGCAAACTTGAAGAGTTGAAGATAGAGCAACAATTTACTCAACCGCCTCCAAGATACAATGAGGCTAGCCTCATTAAAACACTAGAGTCCTTGGGGATCGGTAGACCAAGTACCTATGCGCCCACCATCACCATACTGAATCAAAGGCAGTATATAGAGCTTAAAGAAAAGAAAATTCATCCAACCGAAATCGCTATGATAGTGACAAAAACACTCGAAGATAACTTTGCAGAAATTGTCGATAGCGGTTTTACGGCAAATATGGAGGAACGACTTGACCTTGTAGCAGAAGGAAAAGAAGATTGGCAAAAGATGCTCAAAGACTTTTATATCTCTTTTATGCAACAGATAGAAAAAGGTAAACAAGATATCAAAAGCCTAAAGACATCAACACCGACCGGGGAAAAGTGTCCTGAATGTGGTGGCGAACTTGTGCTGAGAAAAGGAAGATTTGGTGAGTTCGTTGCTTGCGGCAATTTCCCGAAATGCAAATATACAAAAAATCCGGCTGAAGAGAACGGCGAAAGAAATGAAGAAAAAAGTGATGTGATATGCGATAAATGTGGCTCGCCCATGGTCATCAAAGATAGCAGAAGAGGCAAATTCCTAGCATGTAGCGCTTATCCGAAATGCAAGAATACAAAATCACTTATTGCCCCTAAAGAGCTTGAGGTTCCTTGCCCGAAATGTGGAGGTAAGATCATAGAGAGAATGGGTAAAAGAGGAAAATTCTTTGGATGCAGTAATTATCCAAAATGTACATTTATTGCAAACTTTGAACCAACAGACAAAAAATGTCCTGCATGTGGCTCTATGATGGGTAAGAAAACTCTTAAAACAAAAGAGTATTATGAATGCTTTGAATGTAAACATAAAGAAACCATCCAATGAGTACCATATATCTTTGCGCCATTAACAATGTCCTGAGCGGGACATGTAGTGAAGATTGTGGCTTTTGCACACAAAGTGTAAAATACCATGCCGACATTGAGCGTTACAGCTATAAGAGCATAGATCAGATAGTCTCAGAGGCAAAGAGAGCAAAATCTTTTGGAGCCTTTGGATATTGCCTTGTTACTGCCGGCAAAGGGCTGGATGATAAAAAAACAGAATTCATCGCAAAAGCAGCCGGGGCGATTAGAAAAGAGATTGAAGATATCCATCTTATCGGATGCAATGGAATCGCTGATCTTGATCAACTAAATTATCTCAAAGAACATGGGATAAACAGCTACAATCACAATCTTGAAACTTCGCCTTGGTACTATGAAAAGATATGCACAACACATTCATGGGATGAGAGGTATCAAACCTGCGAAAATGCAAAATTGGCCGGTCTTGCACTCTGTAGTGGAGGTATCTTTGGGATGGGGGAAGATGCAGATGATCGAGATGAACTTATTCGCGCCATAGTCTCGCTC
>JACDJA010002711.1_pt1 | contig 12292 bp, 10 predicted proteins | sample 7449241 | NCBI WGS metagenome assembly JACDJA01 (sample SAMN14253289, study PRJNA609438) | sludge metagenome | isolation source: initial anaerobic sludge | collected 2018-12-20 | reverse complement strand
CGTCCGTGTACGCTCGGCCCCGCCTTCCTTGGCTCCGCACGGATTTGGAAGGCCCTCCCTGCGCGCACTCACCAGCGGTCGAGTAGTCTTCAATCCCTAGTCTCGCACAATCGAGATAATGTTTGTCGGTGCCGAAGCTGTCAATGACTGGGGTGCCAGCTTCAGGTGACAGATCGGCCTTGTGTGAGTCAGCTGCCAATATCTCCCCATAGCCATTGGCAAAGTGCCATCGCCGCTACCGGAGCAGTCTCTGTTCTGAGAACCCGTGGGCCAAGGGCCACCGGCAGAAATCCTTCGTTCTCTGCCTGAGCAATTTCCTCTGCCGTCAGCCCGCCTTCGGGGCCAATCATCAGGGCTATGCTGCTAGGCTTGTTTATGGATTCCAGTGACTTTGCGGTGCGGTGATGTAATACCAGGCGCAGATCGCAGTTCCGGGTGCGCTCAAGCCACTGTTCCACGGTCATAACCGGCAAAATTTCGGGTACCTTGGCGCGACCGCATTGCTCTGCGGCGCTTATGGCAACCGATTGCCAGTGGCGCAGACGTTTGTCCTCCCGGTCACCTTTGAGTTTTATCTCACAGCGCTCGGTGGTGAGCGGCACGATGCACGTTACGCCCATTTCCACCGCTTTCTGTACGGCGTAATCCATGCGGTCACCCTTGGATAAGGTCTGGCCAAGGATGATCTGCAGGGGTGATTCCGTGTGGTTGGGCTCGGGTGCACCGACAAGCACCTCAACGCGCTTTTTTCCCGCTTCAGTAATGGTGGCCGGGTAGTCCTGGCCATCACCGTTGAACAGCCTTAACTCCTGCCCTGCCTGCATGCGCAATACCCGGCCAACATGCTGGGCAGCGTTTTCGTCCAGTTCAGCGTGAGAGCCTTCGCCCAGTGGCGAGTCGGTGTAGATTCTGGGGATGCGCATGTGTGTTTACCTTGATCAGTCCCGAACGGCGATGTTGATGCCTTCGGTCGCGACCTGCGCCAGATGGCGGATCTGGTCTTCAGTGATGACGTAAGGCGGCATGAAGTAAACCACATTACCCAGGGGGCGAAGCAAGGCCTGGCGCGTGAGAGAGTGCTGATAAACGCGAACACCCCGGCGCTCCTGCCAGGGAAACGGCGTTTTTGAGGCTTTGTACTTCACCATTTCCACTGCGAGGGTCATGCCGTGCTGGCGAATATCCCCGACGTTGGGGTGGTCGGCAAGGTGCGCGACGGACTCCGCCATGCAGGCCGAGAGCCGGCGGTTGTTTTCGATCACGTTGTCATCCCGGAAGATGTCGAGTGTGGCCAGTGCCACGGCGCAGCCGATGGGGTTGCCAGTGTAGCTGTGGCTGTGCAGAAAGGCTTTCAGGGTTTCATAATCATCGTAAAAGGCGTTGTAAACGTTATTGGTGGTCAACACCACGGATAGCGGCAGGTAGCCGGCAGTCAGCCCTTTTGAAAGGCACATAAAGTCGGGCCTGATGCCGGATTGCTCGCAGGCGAACAGGGTGCCGGTGCGGCCAAAGCCGACCGCAATTTCATCGGCAATCAGGTGCACGTCGTAACGATCACAGGCTTCGCGCAGTCTGGTGTGGTAAATCGGATGGTGCATGCGCATGCCGCCGGCACACTGTATCAGCGGTTCCACCACAACCGCGCAGATTTCTTCATGTTTCTCTGCCAGCAGCTTTTCCATGGCTTCAAACTGGCGCAGGGCGTAGGCCTCGTCGGTTTCACCCTCCTCCTTGTTATACGCGTCCGGAGAAGGCGCGGTCAGCACTTCCATCAGCAACGGCTGGTAGGTGTCCTTGTACAAAGCCACATCACCCAGGGCCAGAGCACCCAGGGTTTCACCGTGGTAACTGTTGCTCAGGTTCACGAAGTTCTTCTTGCCGGGTTTTCCGAGGTTTTTCCAGTAGTGAAAGCTCATCTTGAGCGCCGCCTCTATTGCAGACGAACCGTTGTCGGCATAAAAGCATTTGTTGAGGCCTTCAGGAGTTACCTCAATGAGCCGTTCGGACAGATTGACCACAGGTTCGTGGGTAAATCCCGCCAGAATGACGTGCTCCAGTTCGCTGATTTGCTTTTGAATCGCCGCATTGATTCGCGGGTTGGCGTGGCCGAAGAGGTTAACCCACCAGGAACTGACGGCGTCGATAAACCGGTTATTTTCAAAATCCTCCAGCCAGACACCTTCGCCCCTTTTTATCGGCACCAGAGGGAGGGTTTCGTGGTCTTTCATCTGGGTACAGGGGTGCCACACGGATTTGAGGCCGCGGGCGACGAGGTCGGCATTACGCATAGGGGGCTCCGGTAAATCGATATTTTGTGCAGTGGTCATTTCTGGCTGTTAACCTGTTGCGATAATACAGTTAACAGCGGAAGTTGACTACCGCCCGGCGGGCACTGGCGAGTGCCGGTTCGACAGCATCGCATTGTGAACTCAGGTGAGGGAGCAGGCGGTATAATAGATCCTTCATCGCCGGCGAGAATTGCTCGATTAAAGGCGATGGTTCATCAAGGACGAAATCTGACGCAAAGGATGCGACATGAGCAAAGCTGTTGTGCTTCTCGGAGACCTGGGCTCCGATCACCAGGGTTTCCCACCCACGCCGGTGATTGCCGGTTCTGCCTGTTGCGAGCTTGATACGATTGTCATGTTTGCCTACATCGGCTATTTCAGCGTTTTTTTGGGCCTGATACCTCTCCCTATCATTGTCACTATTGGGTTCAGGTACGTTGCTCTGATCGAAGATCGCGTTGCCACCGACTCGGGAGGAATTGCAACTGCCCGAATGTTCTGGCAAGGACGGGTGATTGGTCGGTTTTTCAGAAGCAGCAACGTATTTGCTTACCTCTTGCTGCGAAGCTTTCCTGGTTCCTTTTTTCAGCAAAGAGCATCGCTGCTTGGAGATCCGGACGTTCGTTTACCGAGACTCTGGCAGGTTTGGGTAATGGCGCCCATGATTTTTCTTTACCTGATGGTTGCGAACGTACTTATCGCAAGTGCGATTATCAAGATGCAATAATGTTGATTCAGCCATGCTTACTCAAAAGCTCACGCTAAAACGCAATGCCAAGTCGGTTAGTCGCTTGTCCAAGGTCCATAGCCGGGCATCGGGTGTAATCAGTGTGGACGCCAACATGCGATATCCACCAAGCCACAACCCAGGCCATAGAGTTGTTCCCGTTCAATCAGCGCCCTGAGTTCGTTGATAGCATCAAAAACAAGCCCCTGAGAGCTATAAAAGTTCCCAAGGGCCCGGTTGAGACAAAGGCGTGCAAAACCCCTCAAGCTGTCAGTGCGCAAGCACCCTCGAGAGAAACGCCTGAGTGCGTTCATTCTGGGGGTTATCAAAAACGTCGTCTGGCTTGCCTTGCTCCACGATCTGGCCTTCGTGGATGTAGATCACCCGGTCGGCCACTTCCCGGGCGAAGCCCATTTCGTGGGTGACCACCATCATGGTCATGCCTTCTTTTGCCAGTTCGCGCATTACGTCCAGCACTTCGCCAATCATTTCCGGGTCCAGCGCTGAGGTGGGCTCATCGAACAGCATCAGGCGCGGTTCCATGGCCAGGGCGCGGGCAATGGCAACCCGTTGTTGCTGGCCACCGGAAAGGTGGCTGGGGTATTTGTCCGCCTGATTGCCGATGCCTACCCGTTCCAGCAGGCGCTCCGCGGTGGCATTCGCCACGGTTTGCGGTGTGTTTTTGACTTTCTGGGGCGCCAGCATAATGTTCTTTTTCACCGTAAGGTGTGGGAACAGGTTGAACTGCTGGAACACCATGCCGACTTCTTTGCGGATTTCCGCCAGCATCTTCTGATTGCCGCCTTTCGGAGCCAGTGCCTGGCCTTCTACTTCCAGATGGCCGGATTCGAACTCCTCCAGGCCGTTCACGCAGCGAATCAGTGTGGATTTACCGGAGCCACTGGCGCCAATAATCACCACCACTTCGCCCTGTTCTACGGACAAATCGATATCTTTAAGGACATGCAGTTTGCCGAAGTATTTGTTCATGCCCTTCATTTGTACAATCTGAGTCATGGATCAGGTTCCTTCAGACAGAGGCCAGCCCGCGGCGTTCAACCAGGCGGAGAACCAGGGACAACGAGAGGGTGATGGCCAGATACATAACCGCGACCACGAAATACACCTCGAAAGCCGTAAAGGTATTGGCAATGTAAACCTGCCCCTGACGGACAAGTTCGCCGACACCAATCACCGAGAACAGAGAGGTATCCTTGATGCTGACAATGGCCTGATTGCCCAGCGGCGGAATCATGCGGCGGAATGCCTGGGGCCAGATGATTGACCAGAATGTCTGGGTGCGGGAAAGGCCAAGAGACAGCCCCGCCTCGGTCTGGCCCTTGTCGATGGACTGAACGCCACCACGCACCACTTCAGAAATGTAAGCGCCCGAGTTCAGCGCAATCGCGGCGATACCCGCGGTAAGGGGATCGATGGGGCCTCCGATCAGATCCGGCAGGCCATAAAAAATAAACAGAACCTGAACGAGAATCGGGGTACCACGAAATATTTCAATATAGGCCGTTGCGGGCCATTTCAGAAACCAATGTCTGTTGATGCTCAACAAACCAAAAATGATGCCAAGGGCAAAGCCGATAAGCAGGCCGCCAAAAGAGATCAAGAGGGTATAGGGTATTCCCTTGATCAGGAAGGGAATGGAGTTGATGGCGGCTTGCCAGTCAAATTGGAACTGGGATTCCACAGTGTGCGTCTCCGCAGGGGTTGGAGTCAGAAGTCGCCGGGGCAGGTTTTACCCCGGCGCAATGAGACAGATGGGCCTGGCGGCTCTTGAGCCTTTACTTGTCTTCCGGCATAGGCCCGAACCATTTCTCGTATATTTTCTTGTAGGTTCCGTCTTCTTTCATTTCGGCGAGGGCTTCATTAACCTCATCAACCCACTCACTGCCACTCTTCAAAGCGATGCCATACTGCTGGCCTTCATACAATTTGCCAACGGTTTTGACTTTGCCTTCACCTTTGGTGCGTGCGAAGTAGCCAACGTTGGGTGAATCGTAGAACACTGCATCCACAGACCGGGACATCAGTGCCATGTACATATCGGAGCTGCCCGGGTATGGGGTTACCCCATCGTTATTGTCCAGGTTTTTCTTGAGAAAATCGTAGCTTGTGCTGCCAATCTTGGTGCCGATTTTCAGGCCTTCAAGGTCACTCAGTTCCTCTATCTCGTTGTTGTTTTCACGAACCAGAATCCGCAGACCGGAGTCGTAGTATGGATCGGAGAAATCAACGATTTTTTCACGCTCATCGGTGATGGTAATGCCTGCGATGGCGATATCCACGTTGCCCGTTTGCAGGGCCGGGATGATACCGTTGAAATCCATGGTATTGAGTTTGTAATCAAAGCCGGCGCGCTGGGCGACTTCAGCGATGATTTCCATATCAAACCCGATCATTTCACCGGTTTCCTGATCCATCATTTCGAAGGGGACGAAACTGGGGTCGGTAACCACTCGCAGGGTTTCAGCGCTAATGGTGCTGGCCGCGACAGTAAGTGCGAGGCCGGTGCCCAGTGTTTTCAGCCATTTCGTGCTCATGCTTTCTCCTTTCTTTCTTATGAGGCTCCATTTGCCCGGTAAGGCAGGCCGGGAGATTCTCTGTTGGTGACCGAGAGCCCCGGGGAGCATTGGTGGAACTGCATTACATACACTTTAGACTATTACTTGGATGGGTGCAGAAAATCAAATGCTTGCCCGGCCCTCTCCCCAACCCCTCTCCCGCGAGGGGAGAGGGGCTTTATGTACTCCCTTCGCCGGTTGTACGGCAGGCTCCCTCTCCCTTGATGGGAAACCGATGCTTCAGCACAGGGAGTCAATAAGTCGGGCTGGGAGTTGTCTTTTAGCCCCTCTCCCCTCGCGGGAGAGGGGTTGGGGAGAGGGGGAAGAAGTCACCTCAAAACGCAATCTTCTCCCGCTCACTGATGCCCAGATTCTTCCAGATACTGATACTCGGCTCCGCCTGGTTCAGGGTATAAAAATGTAACCCCGGTGCTCCGGCTTTCAGCAGCTTTTCACACATCCGGGTAACCACTTCCTCACCGAATTTGAGGATGCTTTCCTTGTCGTCGCCATAGGCTTCAAGCTGCTTGCGAATCCAGCGCGGTATTTCGGCACCGCACATGTCGGAGAAGCGCACCAGGCTGGAGAAGTTCACGATGGGCATGATGCCCGGCACCACCGGAATGGTGACGCCGAGCTGTTCCAGCCGGTCGATGAAATAGAAGTAGCTGTCTGCGTTAAAGAAGTACTGGGTAATGGCGCTGTTCGCACCAGCCTCCACCTTGCGGGCAAAGTTTTTCAGATCTTCTTCGGCATTGCGGGCCTGGGGATGAAATTCCGGGTAGGCTGCGACTTCGAGGTTGAAGTGGTCGCCACTGTGTTCGCGGATGAATTCAACCAGCTCGTTGGCATAGCGCATCTCTCCGGAAGCACCCATGCCCGAAGGCATGTCGCCCCGAAGGGCGACAATGCGGTTAATGCCGTTCTCTTTGTACACGTCCAGTAGTTCTGCAATCTCTTCCCGCGTGCCACCGACGCAGGAGAGGTGTGGGGCTGTGGAAATGCCCTGTTTGTGCAGGTTGAGCACGGTTTCAATGGTGCGGTCCCGGGTGGAACCGCCGGCACCGAAGGTGACCGAGAAGAAGTCCGGATTCACCCCGGCAAGCTGGTTGCGCACAACCTGGAGTTTTTCCTTGCCCTGGTCGGTCTTGGGCGGGAAAAACTCGAAGCTGAAACGGCGTTTGAATTGTTTCTGGGATTGCATCTTGTTATCCGATCAGTACTTGTAGCTGTCTGGCTTGTACGGGCCTTCGACCGGTACACCAATGTATTGCGCCTGTTCCGGGGTCAGTTTGGTGATCACGCCACCAAAGCCTTCCACCATGGCGCGGGCCACTTCTTCGTCCAGTTTCTTGGGCAGTACCTGCACATAAATGCCTTTGGCGCGGGCATCTTCCGGCAGGTCTGCGAATTTGCGCTCGAACAGGTACATCTGGGCAAGAACCTGGTTGGCGAAGGAGCCGTCCATGATCCGGGACGGGTGGCCAGTGGCGTTGCCCAGGTTTACCAGGCGGCCTTCGGAGAGCAGAATCAGGTGGTCGTTGGTGGCCTTGTCGCGGTAGATCACGTGAACCTGGGGCTTAACTTCGTCCCACTCCCAGTTCTTGCGCATGTACGCGGTATCGATCTCATTGTCGAAGTGGCCGATGTTGCACACGACTGCGCCGGACTTCAGGGCCTTTAGCATGTTGGCATCACACACGTTCATGTTACCGGTGGTGGTCACCAGAATATCGGTGTTCTGCATCAGAGCCTTGTCGATGCCTGCTTCAGTGCCGGTGTTTACACCGTTGAGATAAGGGGAAACCACTTCAAAGCCGTCCATGCAGGCTTGCATGGCGCAGATGGGGTCGGCTTCGGTGACTTTTACGATCATGCCTTCCTGGCGCAGAGAAGCGGCGGAGCCTTTGCCCACGTCGCCGTATCCGATTACCAGGGCTTTTTTGCCAGCCATCAGGTGGTCGGTGCCACGTTTGATGGCGTCGTTAAGGCTGTGGCGACAACCGTATTTGTTGTCGTTCTTGGCCTTGGTTACGGCATCGTTGACGTTGATGGCAGGAACTTTCAGGGTGCCGTCGCGCAGCATTTCCTGCAGGCGGTGTACGCCGGTGGTGGTTTCTTCGGTTACGCCGTGGCAGTTGGCCAGTACTTCGGGGTACTTTTCATGGAGCAGGGCGGTGAGGTCGCCGCCGTCGTCCAGGATCATGTTGGGTTCCCAGTCTTCTACGTCTGCGCCTACTGTGCGTTCAAGGCACCACTCGTACTCTTCTTCGGTTTCGCCTTTCCAGGCGAATACGGGAATGTTCTGGGCTGCGATGGCGGCGGCAGCCTGGTCCTGGGTGGAGAAGATGTTGCAGGATGACCAGCGTACGTTGGCGCCCAGTTCAATCAGGGTTTCGATCAGTACGGCGGTCTGGATGGTCATGTGGATGCAGCCCATGATGTTGGCGCCTTTCAGGGGCTGCTCCGCTTTGTATTTGTTGCGCAGTGCCATGAGGGCGGGCATTTCGCCTTCGGCGATTTTGATTTCTTTGCGGCCCCAGCCGGCCAGGTTGATATCGCGGACTTTGTAGTCTTCGAAGTTGCTCATTGGTGTGCTCCGGTTAGTTCTGTTTTGGCCTTCGGGGTGTAACCCTTTGGCCTCTGAATTTGGAGTCTGCGGGGGTGGGGCCAAGCTTCCGTGGAACCGCTACGAGCACATCCATGTGCGCTTGTCTCAGGCCATCCATGGCCTTCGGCATTCCACGGAAGCTTTGCCCCACCCCCTTGATCAGTCTTTTGGCGTACGCTGCTTTTTGTACGCCTGAAAATTATTTAGATACCAGCGGCATCTCTAAGCGCCGCCGCACGATCCGTTTTTTCCCATGGGAACGTTGTGAAAGTCTTGCCCGCAACGGTTACCTCTTCAGGCTCGCGGCCGAAGTGGCCGTAGGCTGCCGTAGCCCGGTACATGGGGTGCAGCAGGTCGAGCATGTTGGTGATGGCATAAGGGCGCAGGTCGAAGTGCTGGCGCACCAGTTCGATGATTTTGTCGTCGCTGATTTTTCCGGTGCCGAAGGTGTTTATGGAGATAGACGTTGGTTGGGCCACGCCGATGGCGTAGGACACCTGGATCTCGCACTTATCGGCCAGGCCGGCGGCGACGATGTTTTTGGCAACGTAGCGGCCCGCATAGGCGGCAGAGCGGTCGACCTTTGAGGGGTCTTTGCCGGAGAAGGCGCCGCCGCCATGGCGGGCCATGCCGCCGTAGGTGTCTACGATGATTTTGCGGCCTGTGAGACCGCAGTCACCAACCGGGCCGCCAATTACGAATTTGCCGGTGGGGTTGATATGGAACTGGGTACCTTTGTGCAGCAACTCTGCAGGCAGTACGTTTTTGACGATCAGTTCCATTACGGCTTCTTTCAGGTCCGCCTGGCTAACGTCCGGGTCGTGTTGGGTTGAGAGTACAACAGCATCAATACCCACAACTTTGCCCTTTTCGTAGCGGCAGGTTACCTGGCTTTTTGCGTCCGGGCGTAGCCAGGGCAGTACGCCGGTTTTGCGGGCTTCAGCCTGGCGCTCCATAAGGCGGTGGGCAAAGGTAATCGGTGCGGGCATCAGCACTTCGGTCTCGTTACTGGCATAACCGAACATCAGGCCCTGGTCACCGGCGCCCTGGTCTTCTGGCTTCTGGCGGTCAACGCCCTGGGCAATATCCACGGACTGTTTGCCGATGATATTGATAATGCCGCAGGTGTCGCCGTCATAACCGACGTTTGAGGAGGTGTAGCCAATGTCTTTGATCACACCACGAACCAGGTCTTCCAGATCCACCCAGGCGCTGGTTGTGATCTCGCCACCGACGATGGCAACACCGGTTTTCACCATGGTTTCGCAAGCCACACGGGCATGGGGGTCTTCCGCCAGGATGGAATCCAGAACGGCGTCAGAAATCTGATCCGCCAGTTTGTCCGGATGGCCTTCAGAGACCGATTCGGAGGTGAAGATGCTGTAGTCAGACATAGGTTTGCTCCTCTGTGAGCGTTTCGAAATCTTGCCGGCTTTTGCATGCTGTTGCTGATGCCGGTCAGCTGATCTGTTTGCGTTAAATGCATGTAGGTATTACTACCTACATGAATATCAAAGTTTTTTGATATTCCCTGCCAGGGTCCGGAATATCGGGTTTTATGAAAGCCTGATCATCTCAGGGGTAACTGGGTTTTCCAGAACTCCCGCACCTGGATCTGGAAGCCGTTGCGTAAACCGATAAACAGCTGTTCCCCTGCTTTCAGGCCCGCCGCCGCAGCCCAGGCGGTGAGTTCTTCCGGCTCGAATCCCAGCCACAGATCGCCACAATTCTCTTTCGCCCAGTTCTGGTCGTGCCGGCACAGATCGCTGATCACCAGGCAGCCGCTGTTGTTCATCAGTGCAGCCGCATCGAGAAATATGTCTGCCGGGCTGGGTACGTGGTGCAGCACCATATTGGCCACCACAAGGTCAAACGCATCCCCTCTTGCCAGCAGTGTGTCGGTTACGCCTTCAATCAGGTCAATGTTGTTCAGGCGCTCCTCAATGCAGGTGCGCGTGGCCTTGGCGAGCATGTCCCGGCTGTTATCCAGGGCCACAACGTGTTCGCAAAGTTCGGACAGCACGGGTAAAAAGCCGCCTTCACCCGGGCCAATTTCCAGCGCTGTTTGCCACTGGCGTTTGCGTGTCCGCTTGCGGATCATGTCTGCCACGGGGGCCGCATACAGATCAAAGGCGGCAATCAGTTCCTGCTGCTCCCGGAATTGCTCCGAATGCCGGGAGAAAAACGCCTGCGACTGATCCGCTCGCTGGTTGCGGATAGATTCAATTTTTTCCTGCAGGTGGACGGGTAAGGGCGCGCGATCCACTGCTTCAAAAATCTGGCGAATGGTCAGATCCGTGGGCTTGTCGTTATCCAGATGCAGCGGGCGACGGTAAAAAATGGCGTTGCCTTCACGCTGTGGCTCCACCAGTCCCGCTTTGTGCATTACCTTCAGGTGATGGCTCATGCCCGATTGGCGCATATCAAACAACTGGCTCAGCTCCAGTACGCCAAAGGTATCCCGCCGCAGCACACGCAAGATTTCCAGGCGCAACGGGTCGCCGCTTGCCTTGTAGATCGGGGCAAGTACGTCCACGGAGGATATGGGGTGAGCCTGTGCATTCAATGTTGTCATGGTTGCGGAGTTTAAGTGGGTTGGAGAGCTCAATCAATAGGCATATCAAAATTTTTTGATATAGATTTATCATTCTTTGAAATCAGTCTCTTTCGGGGATCTGCGTCAGCATATTTACATAGAGGCTGCATGCCGATTTGCCCCGGCATACCTTAATCGGCGAAAATACGCGCCTTATTTTGAACAGCTTTTGATCGCCCTGTGAAAAGCGCTGGATTACTTCCTACTTCCCTGAAAAACATTGGAGAAACGTCAATGCCCTCTCGTAAAGATCTCGCCAACGCCGTTCGCGCGCTGAGCATGGATGCGGTTCAGAAAGCGAAATCCGGCCACCCGGGTGCGCCCATGGGCATGGCGGATATCGCCGAGGTTCTGTGGAATGATTACCTGAACCACAACCCGGCCAATCCCCGGTGGGCCAACCGCGACCGCTTTGTGCTCTCCAATGGCCACGGCTCCATGTTGCAGTATTCACTGTTGCACCTGAGCGGCTACGACGTTTCCATTGATGACATCAAAAACTTCCGCCAACTGCATTCAAAAACCCCCGGCCATCCGGAATACGGCTACACCCCTGGGGTGGAAACTACTACCGGCCCGCTGGGGCAGGGCCTGGCCAATGCGGTGGGTTTTGCGCTGGCAGAGAAAACGCTGGCGGCACAGTTCAACCGTCCCGGTCATAACGTTGTTGATCATTTCACCTACGCATTCCTGGGTGATGGTTGCCTCATGGAAGGTATTTCCCACGAAGTGGCTTCGCTGGCGGGCACCCTGGGGCTGGGCAAGTTGATTTGTTTCTACGATGACAACGGCATTTCCATTGACGGCAAAGTCGACGGCTGGTTCACCGACAACACCCCACAACGCTTTGCAGCCTACGGCTGGCAAGTGCTTGCCGGTGTTGATGGCCACGATGCCGAGGCCATCAGTTCTGCACTGGAAGTGGCTCGCACCAACATCCGCAGGCCCACGCTGATCTGCTGCAAAACCGTGATCGGCTTTGGCTCACCCAACAAGCAGGGCAGCGAATCGTCCCACGGTGCGCCCCTGGGTGATGACGAAATTGCACTGACCCGCGAAGCCCTGGGTTGGGCCCACGGGCCGTTTGAAATCCCGGCGGATATCTATGAAGCCTGGAGCGCCAAAGATAAAGGCGCCAGCGCAGAGAGCGCCTGGAACGAGACCTTTGCCGCCTATGAGAAAGCCGAGCCGGAACTGGCAGCCGAGCTCAAGCGCCGCCTTGCCGGTGATCTGCCTGCTGACTTCGCTGAAAAAGCCCAGGCCTACATTCAGGAGTGTCAGGACGAGAGCGAGACAGTTGCCAGCCGCAAGGCGTCCCAGAATACCCTGAATGCCTATGGCCCGTTGCTCCCGGAACTGCTTGGCGGTTCTGCCGACCTTGCCGGTTCCAACCTCACCATCTGGAGCGGATCCAAAGGCATCAGCAAAGAAGACCCCAGCGGCAACTACATCTATTATGGTGTGCGTGAATTCGGCATGGCCGCCATCATGAAT
>JACDJA010002710.1_pt1 | contig 12292 bp, 9 predicted proteins | sample 7449241 | NCBI WGS metagenome assembly JACDJA01 (sample SAMN14253289, study PRJNA609438) | sludge metagenome | isolation source: initial anaerobic sludge | collected 2018-12-20 | reverse complement strand
GGACACGAATCAGACCTTGGGCATGGCCAGGCGGTCCACCGGCTTCTCGACGATCGGCAGATTCAGCAACGCGGCCACCACGCCGAGCGCCGCCGACATCCACCACATGGCATTGTACGAGCCCGTCAGGTCGAACAGCCGCCCGACTTCGCCCCGAATCTGGCCCACCTCCTCCAGCCGCGCCAGCGACACGGCGACCAGGCTGAACAGGAACACCAGCGCCGCCCAGAAGACAACGAAACGCAATGCGATGTCGATGCGCGCATGGCGCAGCGACCACAGCACAAACGGCCAGACTAACAGACCGCCAGCCACAGGCAGGACGGTTTGCTGCTGGGTGAGGAAGCCCATGGCCATGCTGAGGATCAGACCAGCGGCCAGGGCTACATAGAGGAGGGGATCGGTGCCAAAAAGTCGCATGGGCGGCGGGGCCACCGGCTTCGCCTTCTGCGGGTGGCGGGCAGTCGAGTACGACTGCTCAGCGGGTGGCGGGTGGCGGGTGGCGGGTGGCGGGTGGCGGGTGGCGGGTGAAGCAGTGTAGCACGTCTGACCACGCCGCACGAAATAGACCACAAATTCCGACTGTCGCCTTGTCTGCCCCGGTCGTACGCGACCGGCGTCTACTTCCTCAACAGGCACTCGTCAGGATTGCGCCGCCGCGTGCGCAAGAGACTACGCGCAATGCCATCGGTCAAAACCAATTGGCGAGGCGCAACAAAGTCGGGTGGAGTCGGAACGACGCGGATGCCGGTTGGATCAAGGCCGAGATGATGGCAGAGCAGCAGCCCAAAATCATAACGGCTGATCGGCGTAGGCCCCACCAGGTGAAGGACGCCGCTGAAGGGGACGCCGGCCAGATCGACAAGGCTGGCGGCAAGATCCGGCGCAAAGACTGGGCAGCGGATCTGATCGGTGAACAGGGTCACGGTTTTTCCGTCTCGCAAGCCCTCAACCAGCCAGGTGGTGCTGTGATCAAGGGGGGAAAAGCCATAGATGAGCGAGGTGCGGACGATGACGGGGGCGGGGTGCAGTTGGCGCACCAGCGCCTCGGCCCTGGCCTTGGCGCGACCGTGCGGATGGAGCGGGTCAGGTTGGCCGGAAAGCGGCTCGGGGCAGGGCAGAGCTGCCTCGCTGTAACTCTCAGCCGTGCCATCGAACACAATATCGCTGGAGAGGTGAATGAGCCGGGCGCCACCCTGGGCGGCGGCAGCGGCGATGTGGGCGCTGCCGCGCACGATGATGGCGTCGAAATCGACCGGCTGGCGGGCAATGGCCGTGTGCAGGATAAGATCGGGCTGGATGGCGCGCACGGCCGCGGCGACGGCCTCAGCCTGGCCAATATCCAGGCACAAAGGCGTCAGCGCAGGGCCGGGGTGAACAGGCTGGCGATGCCATCCGGCCCAAACTTGCCAGTCTGTAGGAAGACTTGCCAGCAGGTGACGGCCCAGGTAACCGCTGGCGCCGGTAATCAAAACTCGCATAGGCAGGTCAATCCTATCCTCGCCGGTCCCAAATCGCTAATTGCGCTCACCACTTGTATAATCTCGCCCATCGATGTCCACCACAACCGCCACTGGCGCACTAACCGCCGCCCGCCCGCCGCGCTGCCAGCCCGATCTGCCCATTGCCGTGTTCGATTCGGGCGTTGGCGGACTCTCCGTATGGAGCGAACTGGCGGCCCTGCTTCCCAACGAAAGCACGATCTATCTGGCCGACCATGCCCATGTGCCCTACGGCGCCCGGCAAGCCGCTGACATCGAGGCGCTAACCCAGGCGGCAGTGGAATGGCTTCTGGCCCAGGGGGCCAAGCTTGTCGTCATCGCCTGCAACACCGCCTCGGCCGCAGCCCTGGTGAGCTTGCGGCAGCGCTGGCCTTCGACGCCTTTCGTGGGGATGGAGCCCGCGCTCAAGCCGGCCAGCGAACGCACGCGCACAGGCAAGGTGGGTGTGATGGCCACACCGACAACCTTGCAGGCCGGTCGCTTCACCAGCCTGGTGGAACGCTATGCAGGCGGGGTGGAAGTATTCACGCAAGTCTGCCCGGGGCTGGTCGAGAAAGTAGAGGCGGGGGAACTTGACGGTCCGGCTATGGAGAAGATGCTGCGCAGTTTTCTCGACCCGCTGGTTGACGCCGGTGTGGACCAATTGGTCTTGGGCTGCACCCATTATCCCTTCCTGGCGCCGGCTATCCGCCGCCTCGCGGGAGAAGGGATAGCAATCATCGACCCCGCCCCGGCTGTGGCGCGACAGGTTCAACGCCTGCTCGTCGCCGGCGACTGCCTGACGACCAAGCGGGAGATAGGCAGCCATCGTTTTTACACCACCGGCCAGCCGGAGCAGCTGACCTTCAGCCTTGCCCGGCTGTTGAATCGGCCCGACCAGGCCAAATCGATCGCCAACACCTGTCAGGTTTGCGAAACCTGACAGGTGTTGGCAGCAATCGCCTAGTCAGCCATCCCCCACGGCTCTTCTTCGGGGGTTTTGGCCTGCTCCCAGAAATGATCGAACATGGCCTTGTAGGTCGAGATGGCGTCAGCGTCGTCGGTCGCCGCTGAGAACTCGTTCAAGCCGCCCGGCCCCCAGGCGCTGTAATGGTAGTTCTGGCTCCCGATGATCAGCACGGAATCGTCGATCAGCGTCGATTTGGCGTGGACGCGGCCGGGGAAGAAACGCACATCGAGAAAATCGCTCAGCCCGCGGCGCGCCAGCTCCTGCTCCAGAATCCTGATCGCGATCCGGTTCTCCATCCCGTTCATATTCGAGGTTTCGACCATCACCCGCACTTTGATGTGCTTCTGCTCGATAGCATCCACCAGCGCCGGCATCCATTCCAACGCATCGTCATAGCTGCAGATATCTGTGTTCAGCACCGCCAGATCGCAGATCAGCTTCATCGAGAAATTGGCGTGCATGATGTCGATCGATTTCCCAGCCGACCTGATCGCCGCCGCTACAGCCGTATCCGCCTGCTTGAAGCTATTGTTGCGATACAGCGACAGAGCGAAATCATCTTCTGCTATGAAGTACTTCATCGCCTCGGGGACGTGCGAGACCGTGGCGGTCTGGAACGCGCAGGAATCCTGCCAGTTCTCGGCTGCCAGGTCGTTGCAGACCAATTGGTTGGCGCCTTCCCACATGTCATCGTAGGCGGTGAGACCGGTCTGCGCCACCGGACCGGCCGCCAGCAAGCCCAGATCGACCAGATCGGCGCCTCGGCCCGATGGATGGTCTTTTGGTAAATGTAGATAACCATAATTGAAGCCAACCGCCAATAGTTGCTTGCCATCCAGATCGATGAACTTGGTGTGGCTGTGTGGGAAGACGCCGGCGTAATTGGCCACCTCCAGTTTCCACCCGAGTTCAGGGTTGACCATCTCGGGCAGGCCCGCTTCGCGCAGGTCTGACATGACATCCCAAATCTGACTGCCCCACTCCAACGAAACGACGACAGGGTAGTTGCCGAGCAACATACGCAAGTGAATCCCGCGCGGGAAGCGTTCGGGATTCGCCTTCAATTCCTCGTACACGGCTGCAACCGCCCTGGCATACGTTGTCCCTGGGTTGAGGTCATCGACGTCAGGCTCCCACTGCATAGTGCTGAAAGAAAGCTCGCTCTGGATCAGGCGATTCAGGTTGGCGACGTAGTCGAAGCCGCCGTCTTCGGTTGGCGGGATCGGGCTGAAGGCGGGATCGGGGTTGGGCGTAAAGATCATCCCTGTATAGGCATTGCCGCAGTACGGCGTCTCGTAGCCTTCAGAATAGAACCCACCCGTGGTGGTAGCATCGACCAGTGTGGACGCCGCCGTCGAAAGCTCGTCATTCGAGCAGCCGTAAACCGGCTGGCGGGCCAGTTGCACATTGGCGTTCGCATCCGAGCCGCTCGCATTTGACCCATCCTGCCAGGCCAGATAAAGCGCGCCAACAGGCTGCGTAGCCAACGATGGCTGGACGACCGCCTCCGTCCTTGTCACGATGGCCGGCTCGCTCCAACCGGCATCGATACGAATGGATTCATAGAGGAGTGAAGCCGCTTTCTCGACGCCGTTGACGTTCCGCACCTGATCGCCGTACCAAACCATGTGCATCAGTCCCTCCGAGTCTTGAGCAAGGTGGGGACGATTCTGACAGCCGGGGAAAGCGACTTGCTCGATGCTCGCACCCGGCGGCTGATAGCTCACCTTCCCATCATCTCCACACCAGGCCAGGTGCATCCCGCCCTGGAGATCGATGAAGACATCGGCATCCGAACCGGCCGCCACATCCTGCAGCCCTGACCATAGCTCTTGATCGTAACTCAGCGCTTGGATCCTCCCTTCGGACTCAAAGGCCACCCCGAACTGCCCTGCCTTCCCGCCCGCCAGCCGCGGGAAGGATGCTTGAGCGCCAATCGGAGCACAGACAGCGTGTGTCGGGTCGGGCGCTTGCCCGACCGCCCAGGTGATAGAGGGTAGGAGGCTATCGCCCGCGCTCCACATCACCATCAGGTTGCCGCCGGCGTCGATAGCGATGACGGGATGATCGTGCCGATTCCCAGCCCCGGCCGCGCAGGCAACACTGCTTAGATCCGAAAGAACCAGGGGGGCGCCACAGCCGGTCTCGGTGCAGCTTGCATACCAGATGCTGGCCGAGTCAGGCTCGGCGCCAGGCTCGGCCCACACGACATGGGCGCGACCAGCGTCGTCCAACGCCACTTGCGGCTGGAGCGGTTCCGCTGTGCTGTTCGAGACATTGACAGCGGCCGCATCGCCCAGGCGCAAATATACGTCTGCATCCTGCGTCCAGACCGTTGCCGCCAGGCCGGCGCTATTCGCCGCCACCTCAGGCGCACCGCCCGCCAGATCGGCGCCCACCGCCAGCGTCTCCGGCTCGAACCAGTGGACGCCCAGTGTTTGCGGGTGCAATTGGCTTGCCGTGGACCCTGGTTGCACCGTCAGAAAATCGATGATCGAGTTAGAGAACGCCATCAGCACCAGCAGGCTGAGTGTCCCAATTGCGACCACCAACCAGGTCTGCCCTCGCCCAGGCTCTACTGCTTCAGACCCCTTCGCCTGCCGTACATTGGCATTGGAGGCATAGGCCAGCCCCAGCAGAGCGCCGGCAGGCGCATACAGCGCCAGGGCCAACAGCAGCAGCGCCAGCAACGTGCCGATAAAGCCGAGGCTGGAAAACGCCTGCAGACTAATGGAACGCAAGATGATCCCCATCAGCCCACCGCCCAAACCAAAACCCACGAGCGCGGCCAGGAAAACTCGCCAGGAACGTCGCAGCCGCACCGTGATCAGCGCCAACCACAGCCCGGCAACGGCGCCATAGAGCAACCCAAAGATCAGAAACAGCAGCCCATAGCGATTGCGCTCACCGATCACGCCATTGGTATACAGCGCTGACATCGCCAGAACGAGCAAGAGCGGGATCACGAGCAGACCCTCGGCCAGGCCAAAGGCGAAGCTGCTGCCCAACAGGTAACGCCTGCGATTGCCACTGGGGTCGATGCGATGCAGGGCCAGGCCGCCCAGCACCATGCCCAGACCAGCTCCCAGGGCAATACAGAGGTAAGCGCCGATCAGTCCGATATAAAGCGCAATAAGCGGCTGCTGATCAACCACCAGGCGGGCGAGCCAACCGAGGAAACGGCTTTGGAGCAACAAGGAGATCAGCAGGAGCCCCGCCATGCCGCCCAGGGTGAGCCCAATAGCCCCGATTAGGGCACTACGAAGATAGGACGAGGAGGGTTGTGGGTTCGTCGATGACATGCTTATTGGGTAAGAGTGTGTGCAGAAAGCGCCGACGCGCCGACGCAATCGCTGGAACAGGGAGACCCGATCACGGACGAGTCAGGGTGAACTCGCTGATCTCCGGCGCGCAATTGTAGCGTATTGGCTCGCTGATGCAACCAAGCCCACGATTGGTATACAGCCACATATCATGAACCCGATACAGTCCCATATCGTACTTGCGGCCGAGATAGGGCAGGATGAAGGCGCCGCGATAGGGGCGCCGTACCTGGCCGCCATGGCTATGCCCGGATAGCTGCAGCGCAATACGGCCATCCAGGGCATACCGGTCGGCCAGATCTGGTTCGTGCAGCAGAAGCACGACCGGAGCATCTGCCGGCCGCAGCGCCAGGGCGGCATCAAGATCAGGTTGTCCACTCCAGCCATCGTCCAAGCCCGCCAGGTAGAGTGACCCGCCGCCGCTGGATATCGGGACGCCAGCGTTCACCAGCAGCTGCAGGCCCGCTTCCTTCAGCGCTGCCTTCACCACCGCCACATCCAGCCAGATATCATGGTTGCCGATGGTAGCAAAAACGCCGTGGCGGGCATTTAGCTTGCCCAACTCCGGCGCCAGATCGTGGATGGCCTCAAGGTTGCGCCAGACGTAGTCGCCGCCTAACACAACCAGGTCGGGGTTGAGCGCGTTTGCCATCTCCACGCTGCGCCGGATGAGCGAGAGCCGGGTGTAGGGATAAAGATGGAAGTCACTCATCTGTACGATGCGGTAACCCTCGAGTCCCGCCGGCAGATGTGAGATGGGAATCCGGATGCGCTCGACTACAGGATGCTGGGATTCGTCAGCCGCGACCACCATCGCCGCGGCGCTGAAGGCGCCGACGACGGCGACGGTGGTTCCCATCTGCAGGAACTCCCGGCGCGTGATTGTACTCATGCCGGTCTTTAGCCTCGCACAGGATCGAGAACAGCCTGGGCGGCGGCCAGGGCGATCCCAGGCTCGACGGCGTAGCCGGCGGCGCGCAGCCCTGCTTCCAGCGCACCCAGGGTGGCAAGTGTATCGCTGCGGCCCACGATTCCCATATGGCCGATACGGAAATACTCGTTCCTGATCGCCGGATGCAAACCACCCGCCAGGATAGCGCCAGCCGCACGCACCTTTGGCAGCAGTTCCACCCCAACCCCGGCCGGATAACGGGCGCAGGTGAGGGTATGAGCGGCGTGGTCGGGATGCGTGGGCACCTGGCCCAGACCCAGGCTGCTCACACCGGTTTTGAAGGCGTCGCTGATATAGCGGTGGCGGGCAAAGACCACCTCCAGGCCTTCGGCCAGGATCTGCCGCAGGCTGACCGCCAACGCCATCACCAGATTGACTGCCGGTGTCGCAAAATAAGCCGGGCGGCTGGCTTCGTAGGCCTGCATGACCGGCAGCCAGAGCCCCCAATCACTATAGTAGCTGGCTACCGGCGCCTGGCGGCTTTCCCATTTTGCCAGGGCCGCGGGTGAGGCGACGAACAGCGCCAGCCCGGGCGGCGCGCCCAGGGCCTTTTGCGAGGCTGTCAGGAACACATCGACGCCCCACTCCTGCTGGCGCACCTCCTCGCCTCCGGCCGAACACACCCCATCCACCACCACCAGGGCGCCGGCTGCCTTTGCAGCCTGAGCGATCCCGGCCACGTCAGTCAGGACGCCGGTCGAGGTGTCCACATGGGTGACCGCCACCAGGTCATAATCGGCGGAGGCAAGCTGGCCCGCGACCTGTCCGGCGCCAATGGTCTCGCCAGGCGCGGCGCTGAGGACGTCGACGACGGCGCCATAGCGGCGGCAAACGTCGGCCATACGCTGGCTGAAATAGCCGGTGTCGATAACCAGGACGCGATCCCCCGGCTCGACCAGGTTGGCGATGGTGCTGTCCATGGCCAGAGTACCTGAGCCAGCCAGGATGAAGGGTTGGTATCCTTCGCCGGCCTGGAAGACAGTTCGCAGGTCTTGCAGGGCCCGGCCAAAAACAGGGATGAAGGTTGGATCCACATGGCCGGGGCTGGGCTGGCCCATGGCGGCCAGAACTTCATCGGCAAATTCGATGGGACCGGGGATCATCAAACGAGGACGAGTCATGTTTCACTCCAGATTTTGAATTGTCAGGGCGACGACAAAGGCGATGGCCAAGGTGTGCGTATGCGACAGGCTGACGGACCAGGCGGAAAGACCGAGTTCGGCGCTAAGAGCAGCAGCATGCCCATGCAGGAACAAGGACGGCGCGCCGGCATCATCGCCCAGGACTTCGATTTCCTGCCAACTCACCCGGCCAATGCCGCAGCCCAGGGCTTTGGCCACAGCCTCTTTGGCTGCCCAACGCGCTGCCAGCGAAGCCGGGCGAAGACCGTAGGCGGCGGTTTCGCGCTGCGTAAACACGCGCTGCAGGAAGCGCTCGCCGTGGCGGTCGAGCGCAGCTTGGATACGTGAGATTTCAATCAGATCGACGCCTGTTCGCATGGTTCTTACGTGTTACCTATCACTTATGACGCTTTACGCTTCAGGTCCGGCGACACTCAATGCGTAACAATCGGGCTTCAAATAGCTTTGGGCCACGCGCAAGACATCGTCGCGGGTGATGCCGTAGATGCGGCCGGCATAGGTCAGCAAATAGTCCAGCCCCAGGTCATGCCAGGCCATTTCCAGCAGGTGTGTGGCAATGCCTGCGTTCGTCTCCAACTGCAAAGGCAGCGAGCCCACCAGCCTGGACTGCACTTCTGCCAGCTCGTCGCCGGCCACCGGTTCCTGGATCATCCGCTCGACTTCGCTCAGGATCGTCTGGACGGTCTGGTCAACATTGATCGGGTTGACACCGGCAATGGCATACCAGCTGCCGCCGGCCATATTCGTTTCCAGATGGCTGGAAGCGTAGTAAGCCATACCCTGCCGTTCGCGCACATTGTTGCCCAAACGCCCACCCATGCCAAACTGTCCCAAAATGCTGTTGCCGACCCGCGCCGGGTCGAAATCGGGATGGCGGCTGGCAAGGCCGGGCCAGCCCAAGACAATATCACTCTGGCTTTTGCCCGCCAGGGCGCTGAACCGTGTAACCGTTTGACCCAAAGCGAGAAAGGGTGGTGCGTATACCGCAGGTGTGGGGGGGATGGCGCCCGTCGGCGAGGCAGACCATTGCCCTAAGGTGCGCTCCAGGCGGGTCAGAGCCTGGGCCGCGGTGATGGCGCCAACCACCACCACGACGCCTTCTACCGGACCTATCCAATCCGCATAGAACGCCATCACATCGCCCCGCGTGAGCGGCGTGATCGTATGCTCATAGCCCGACAGCGCCCGGCCGTAGGGATGATCGGAAAAGAGAAGCTCCCGGAAGGCCAGACTGGCAGTGGAGCGAGTGTTGTGTTGGCGTTCCTGGATGCTGGTCAGAAATTGGGCGCGCACCAATTCCAGTTGTCTCTCGTCGAACGCCGGTTCTGCCAAACACCCCGCCAGCAGATCGAGCACCAAGTCGAAATCCTCAGAAAGGCACTTGAAATCGACCGACAGCGTGTGCCGGCCGCTGCCAAAGCTCAAGCTCGCTCCGACCTCTTCAAGTCGTTCGTTGATGTGATCGAATGACAGGTTACGTGTGCCGCGGCGCAGCATCGCTGCCGACATCTGCGCCAGCCCGGCCTGCTCAGGCGGCTCGCATTCGGCCCCACCTCTCAGGTTGGCGCTGAGGACGATGGTAGGGCTGCTGAAGTTTTCATAGACCCAGACCCGCAAGCCATTGGACAGTTGGGCCACATGGATGTTGTGCGGCCCAGGGAAACTTGGTCCGTTACCTTGTGCTTTCACTGCGTCCTCCCGTCGGCTACATACCATCCTACCACGCGGTTCTTGGGCTCGAAGTACGTTTGGGCAACGCGTTGCACGTCCGCCGCCGTCACCGCCGCCAGCCTGGTCAGGAATTCAGCCAGCCACTCGCTCGATGCCACAACCTCGCTGAACCCCAGCCACAACGCCTGATTGGTGACGCTCTCGCTGCCATAGACGAATTGGGCTGTGGCTCCCCGGATGGCCTTGCGCAGCTCATCCTCGCTCAGCAGTGTCGTCTGCAGAAGCTCGATCTCGGCCAGGGCAGCCGCTTCCACTTCGGCCAGCGCATGTTGCGGATGCGCCGTTGCAGAAATGGTGAACAGATAGGGGTCCAGCGTGGCGCTCATCGAACTCCCCGCCGACACAGCCAGCCCGGTACTGACCAGCCCGCGATAGAGCCGGGCTGAACGTCCCAAGGGCGCCCCACCGAAGGGCGGCATGCCTTTGGCGCCGCCCAACACGGCATCCACGGCTACCAGCGGGAAGAAATCGGCGTGCCGGGCGCCTGGAACAAGGTAACTCAGGCTGAGATACGAGGCGCCGCTGGGGCCGCCAAGCGAGATCCGGCGCTCGCCGCGGGCAGGCGGCTCGACAACCTGACCCGGCGTAGGACGGCGAGGCGCTTGGCCCGGACGGATAGACCCGAAAGCAGCCTCGATGCGATCCAGCATCGCCGTGCCCTCAAAGTCACCCACGACCGCCACGATGGCGTTGTCAGGCGTGTAGAAGGTGCGGTAGTGCTCGTAGAGGTCGTCCCGTGTTATCCGGCGCAGGTCTTCCTTCCAGCCAATGACCATATGGCGATACGGATGAGCAACGAAGCTGTGCGCCTGAACCTGCTCGAACAACAAATAGGTGGGACGATTCTCGTTGCCCTCTCGCTCCGAGATGATCACAGTGCGCTCGCTTTCGGTTTCGTCCTCATCGAAAAGTGAGTTGACCATTCGGTCGGACTCGATGCTCAGGGCCAGATCGATGCGGTCGCTGGGCAAGGTCTCGTAGTATGTTGTCCAGTCGAGCCAGGTCATACCGTTGAAGCTGCCGCCCGCACGCTGCACCATGCGGTCGAAATCGCCGCGCGGGTAGGTAGGCGTCCCCTTGAACAACATATGCTCGACCCAGTGCGAGAGGCCGGTCAGCCCCGGGCGCTCGTCCCGGCTGCCTACCCGATACCAGACCCAGAAACTGACGACAGGCGCGCCATGCACCTCCCGCATCACTACCCGCAGGCCGTTGTCCAGGAGCGCGGTGCTCTGCGCTGAGTGCTGCAAATCGCCGATCCTCATGCGTCACTTGCCGCCGGCATAAAGCCCCGCCAGAGCCGCAGCCGATGGCCCCACCTGTCTGCCAACGCCGGCATAGCGAAAACCGAGCGCCGCCATCTCATCCGGGTCCCAGATATTGCGACCATCGAGCAGGACGTTACCTCGCATTCCGGCCTTGAGTCGCGCCATATCCAGCTGGCGGAACTCATTCCACTCGGTGATCAGGACGACGGCGTCTACGTCCTGTGCGGCTTCGTAGGCGCTTTCGCACAAACGGATATCCGGCAGCATCCGGCCTGCCACTTCCATGGCCACCGGATCATAGGCCTGCACCACCCCACCTTCCCGCAACAATTGGCGGGCGATATCCAGCGATGGCGCATCGCGCATGTCGTCGGTATTGGGCTTGAACGAGAGCCCAAGCAAGCCAAAGCGGCGTTCGTCAAGGCCGCCCAGAATGTCGCGCAGCTTGACCACGACTTGCCGCCGCTGATGCTGGTTGATGTCCAGCACGGCGCGCAGGAGCTGGGGATGGGCGCCGTGGACGAGAGCCATGTGTTCGAGCGCGCGTACATCTTTGGGAAAGCAATTGTGGCAAACTAACCCGGATGCAGCAATCAGCGTGCCGGTCGTGGTTTCCAGGCTGTAAACGTGGGTTTCAGCCTCTTCGTAGATAACACCCTGGACTGTCAGGGCGGCAACGGGCCCTTGCCGGGAAAAGCCTCGTTGGCGAATATGACGCTGATACCCAGCAAGAATAGTATCGATCTTGCCACGATGTTTGTTGCCGAAAACATCGCGCATAGCGTCTAGTTGCGAGTAGCCGCTGATGCGAAGCACATAAGCCAGCCGTTTGGACTTGTTCATCCAGCGTTCGCGGATCGAGGGGATGACGCCGAGGGTCTGCAGCAGCAATGCCATGCCATCGGCCAGCGGTTTGCTAACTGTGGCGTACTCGAACATCAGATTCTTTCCATCCTGCACCGGCGTCACGGCGCCGTCGCCGCTAAAAGCTCCGCGTACAAGCTCATAACGCAGGTCGGGCATGACATTGAAGGCTAGACGAGGCAGCGCTTTGTCTTCCGAGCGGGTTCCACACCCCAGGACATCACGCAACAACCAGGCGAAGATGCGCGACGAGACAATAGTGCTCAGGGCATGCGTGCTACGATTCTCCAGGAATTTGAGACCGTAACGTGCCAGAATGCGCTGGAGGTCGGCAATATACTCGGTTTCATTCTTATGAAAGCTGAAACTCACGCGCTCTCGCACGGCCCCATTCCGCCCGCTATCACGATTGATATGACCCTCCGCCAGGAAATAGCCACACAGTCGCAAGAAATCCGCATCAACTGGAATAATGGCGCTGATCTTGGTAGCAGGGCCTTTAGCTGTGTAGAGTTTCAGTTTTTCAGCCGAAACGTCCAGCACTCCCAGGGTCGTCAGGCG
>JACDJA010002708.1_pt1 | contig 12307 bp, 7 predicted proteins | sample 7449241 | NCBI WGS metagenome assembly JACDJA01 (sample SAMN14253289, study PRJNA609438) | sludge metagenome | isolation source: initial anaerobic sludge | collected 2018-12-20 | reverse complement strand
CGTGGGCGTGGATTACGTCCGCAAGATGATCAAGGAGGGCAAATCCGCCGCTGAGATTAAAGCGATGTGGGCCGGTGATGTGGCTGCGTTCAAAGAGCAGCGCAGGCCGTATCTGCTTTATGAGGAGTAGAAGGCATCAGGCAATGGGCAACAGGCAACAGGTAAAAAGTAAAAGGTATTGCGCTGTGCAAAGCCCGTGAGATGGGGATAAGCAAGCGATCACTATATATATATGAAAGTAAGCAAATGAAACATCTCAGCGTTACCCGACAGGTACCCAATCCTGTCCGGAAAGGATTAGTCAACCACCGGAAGCGTCCCGAAAGCTTTCGGGATGCGTAGTCGTCCGAAATGGCGGCACGAAGCGTAGATAGTGATTGTCAAAGGTGTGCTATTGAGCCTCGAAATACTTTTTATGGTTGAAGCTTTAATTTTTACTTTGATTGGAGCCATGCCGGGCAAGTGCCATGACGAGCTTGTCAGGTTTGACCGGGGTCTTAGACCACATCAAAGACATACAGGGGTAACACGGGAACACAGGAGGAGCCTAACGTCTCCAGCTGGAAAGGCGGTTTTAACAAGGATTGACCGCACCCTAACAATCCAGGTGCTCTGGTGTTCGTATCGCCACCCTGCAGCACGTTAAGAAAAGGCGTTACCGAGTTGGTATCGAAAGCCGAGGGAAACCGAAGGCCAAGAGAAGGACGAAGGCAGTCTTAGCATCTTCATAGTACCGATGAAGGGTGGGAAATCAGCTCCATGAAAGCCACCTGCCAGGGAAGGGGGATGCCTGTTTTACGGAGCTGCATTTTAGAAACATTAAACCACCGATTGAAAATGAGGAGTACCCGAGACAAGGGTGAAATGTTAACAGTAGAAATGCAGATAGCGGAAAGGTCGCGGAAATTTTCCGGCGAAGCCTTAACGAACCTGCACCAGTTTATCGATGAAGCCTTCCTGTATGAGTGTTTCGACATGCTCAACAAGCAAAGCGCAAGTGGAGTAGATGGAGAACGATGGGAAGACTATGATAAACACCGTGCAGAGCGAATACCGCAACTATTGGTGGCATTTAAGCGTGGCACTTATCGGGCGCCCAACATCCGACGGGTTTACATACCCAAAGGAGACGGGAAACAACGGCCGTTAGGTTTGCCTACCATAGAGGATAAGATACTGCAAGCGGCAGTGACACGAATCCTGACGCCAATATTTGAAGAGGAGTTCTATGACAGTTCGTATGGGTTCCGTCCGGGAAAGTCGCAGCATCAGGCTTTGGATAAATTGTTTAAAGAAGTAAGCTTCCAGGGAAAGCGTTACATAATAGACGCCGACATGAAGAACTACTTTGGCACGATTAACCATCAATGGCTGCGCACCTTCTTAGACCGAAGGATAAAAGACGGAGTGATCAGGAAGATGATAGACAAATGGCTGAAGGCGGGGATACTTGAAAACGGACAAGTGGACTACCCTAAAGAGGGGACACCACAAGGCGGGGTCATATCGCCGTTGCTAAGCAACATTTATCTACATTATGTGTTGGAAGTATGGTTTAAGGAACAAGTCCAGCCCCTGCTCAAAGGCAGCAGCTTTATCATCCGGTTCGCCGACGACTTTCTAATGGGGTTTACCCACGAGGAAGATGCCGGGCGAGTGATGAGCGTATTGCCGAAACGATTGGCGAAGTACGGATTAATCCTTCATCCTGAAAAGACCCACTTGATTAAGTTGGACGACGAACAGGAAGAAGGGGGAAAAACGTTTGACTTTTTAGGCTTCACCCATTACATGAGTTCAAGCCTTAAAGGGAACCGTGTCCTGAAACGCAAGACGAGCAAAAAGAAGCTTAAAGTGGCGCTTGTAAAAATGAATCAATGGATAAGAACTAACAGGCATAAAACTGTTGGCTGGTTGATAGACAAGCTAAATGTAAGGCTAAGGGGGCACTACAATTACTATGGTATAACATTCAACAGCAGGCAAATTAGGGTCTACTACCATAAGGTGAAGCGTATGCTCCATAAATGGCTAAATCGCCGTGGAGGCAAAACTGCATGGAATTGGGCCAGATATGCTAAGTTGGTGGATGAATACCAGCCGTTACTAAAACCAAAGATATATCACAGCAGTCTTTTAGCGAAACCGTAAGATGGAGGAACCGTATGCGGGAAAGCCGCTCGTACGGGTCTGTGGGGGAGCGGGGAGGTAACGAACCGCTCTACCCGGAAAAGGTGGTTGGTAAAAGGTAAACGGTTAACGGGTTGTGTAGTGAAGGTGAAAACATCAATCTTTTTCATTTCAATCTTCATCCATATTCCTCAATCTCCCGTTCCGATAGCTATCGGAATCGGTCTTCTGTCTTCCAACTTCCAACCTCTAACTTCTAACCTCTAACCTCTAACCTCTAACCTCCAACCTCCAACCTCTAATCCGATAGCTATCGGAACTAACTTCTAAATTAACACCATGAACATAGCCATCAGCGGCGCTACCGGTCTTATTGGCAGTGCATTATCAGAAACTTTAAAAGAACACGGACACCGTGTAACGATGCTTACCCGTGAAGATTTTTCGGGAGGAGTGAACCATTTAACCCAAAAACTGGAAGGTATGCACGGGGTGGTGAATCTGGCCGGTGCGCCCATCTTAAAAAGGTGGACGCCAGAATGGAAGCATACCATCTATCAAAGTCGTGTGGAGACTACCAGTCTTTTAGTGGCCGCCATTAATGGCCTGAAAAAAGCCCCCAAGGTTTTCGTTTCGGCTTCGGCAACAGGAATTTACGATAAGGTTGAGGTACACGATGAGTATTCCACTGCTTTTGCTAAAGATTTTTTGGGCGAGGTATGCACCGACTGGGAATCGGAAGCCATGAAGGTGGATAAACGAAAGGTGCGCCTGGTTATTTTACGGCTGGGCATTGTTTTAGCGCGGCAGGGCGGCGCCTTAAAGCAGCTTTTGTTGCCTTTTAAACTGGGCCTGGGCGGAAAGGTGGGTGATGGTTTGCAGGCTATGCCCTTTATTCATCTTCACGATTTGGTGAATGGCATCGAATGGGCACTCACTACACATGGTAAAAAGGGGGTCTTTAATATGGTGGCACCCCAAATAATTTCCAATGGACAATTTACCCGGGCTCTGGGCAAAGCATTGCACCGGCCCACTTTTATGACGGTTCCCCAATTTGTGCTTACAACGTTATATGGCGAAGGGGCCTCGGTGCTTACCCAAGGACAAAAGGTGGTATCGGCGCGCTTGAAGGAGGAAGGGTTTGTCTTTGAATTTCCCGATGTGGAGTTGGCGTTAAAAGATCTGGTTAAGTAAAAGATTTATCAATCTGGAGTTCAGATCACTGGGTCTCCGGCAGCTGTCGGAAGACCCCGCCGGGATCCTCTGTTCTGGCACAAAATATTGATATTTAGCGTCTTGCTGACATCTGTCATTGGTACCGCAGGGAGAAATCCATAAAAAAAGGGTTGCCGTACGGCAACCCTTTTTAACCTTGAATTTATTGAAAAACTACAACTGAGGTCCGGCAGCTACAAGTGCTTTACCTTCTTCGTTGTCGGTGTATCTTTCAAAGTTCTTAATAAACCTGGCAGCCAGGTCTTTGGCTTTGGTTTCCCACTCCCTGGGATCGGCGTAAGTATCACGCGGATCAAGGATTTTGGAGTCAACACCTTTGAGGTCGGTTGGTACGGTGAAGTTAAAGATGGGCATTTTCTTGGAAGGTGCCTTTTCGATGGAGCCATCCAGGATGCGGTCGATGATTCCACGGGTATCTTTAATGGAGATGCGTTTTCCGGTACCGTTCCAGCCGGTGTTTACCAGATAGGCTTCAGCACCTGCAGCTTCCATGCGTTTCACCAGTTCTTCGCCGTATTTGGTGGGGTGGAGCGACAGAAAAGCGGCGCCAAAGCAGGCAGAAAAAGTGGGTATAGGCTCGGTAATACCACGCTCGGTGCCGGCCAGCTTGGCGGTAAAGCCCGAAAGAAAGTGGTACTTGGTTTGCTCGGGCGTCAATTTCGACACGGGCGGCATCACACCAAAGGCATCGGCGGTGAGGAATATCACTTTTGTGGCATGTCCTGCTTTTGACACCGGTTTCACAATATTGTCGATGTGGTAGATGGGGTAGGAGACACGTGTGTTCTCGGTTTTCGATCCATCCTCAAAAATTATCTTTCCATTCTCGTCAACCACTACGTTTTCAAGAAGGGCATCGCGTTTGATGGCGGCATAAATTTCGGGCTCCGACTCTTTGTCTAAATTAATGGTTTTGGCATAACAGCCTCCTTCAAAGTTGAATACGCCATCGTCGTCCCATCCATGCTCATCGTCACCAATAAGAGCGCGATCGGGGTCGGTGGAGAGGGTTGTTTTGCCGGTTCCTGAGAGGCCAAAGAAGATGGCCGTTTTGCCGTCGGTACCCACGTTGGCAGAACAGTGCATAGATGCAATTCCCTGCAGGGGCAGGAAGTAGTTCATCATGGCAAACATTCCTTTTTTCATCTCACCACCGTACCACGATCCGCCCAGCACATGCATCTTCTCGGTGAGGTTGAACACGGTGTAAACCTCTGAGTTCAAACCATGTTTTTTCCAGTTGGGGTTTGATGTTTTCGACGCGTTTAGGGATACGAAATCGGGTTCACCGTAGTTCTTCAGTTCTTCTTCGGTGGGGCGAATGAACATGTTTTTCACGAAGTGGGCCTGCCAGGCTACTTCCATGATAAAACGCACCTTCAGACGGGTGTCTTCGTTGGCACCACAAAAGGTGTCCATCACAAACAGTCTTTTTCCTGAAAGCTGCCGTGCGGAGAGTTCTTTAAGCTCTTTCCACACTTCAGGGGTCGTGGGTTTGTTGTCGTTCTTAGCCTTGTCGGAAGTCCACCAGATGGTGTTTTCCGTGGTGGCATCTTTTACGATAAATTTGTCCTTGGGCGAACGTCCGGTAAAAATGCCGGTATCCACCGCCACCGCACCCAGGTCGGTAACTACACCTTTTTCATATCCTTCAAGGTCGGGACGGGTTTCTTCCTTAAATAGTTGTTCGTACGACGGATTGTGTACAATCTCTTTCACATCCGTGATTCCATACTTGCTTAAATCTAATTTAGCCATAAGTGTTCAATTTATTATTGATTAATGCTCTTTTCAAAAAGAGGTTTTGTAAAATCAGGTGCAAAGATAGCAAAGATTCTTATTAGAGAATTATTTCTTTAATTTTTTTGCACCCAACCTTTCATATTTAACATTCGTTATATTTGAAGGGGTAAACGGTGAACGGTGAACGGTAAACGGTAAACGGGGCAAAGGGATTAGGGATTAGCTGAAAGCTCAAAGGTGAAAGGTGAAAAGTAAGCGGTAAAAAGTAATCCTTAATCCTTTATCCCGATAGCTATCGGGACTAATCCCTTATTAATCCTCAAGCTTTATTCCTTTCAGCTTTCACCTTTGAGCTTTCAGCCAACTCCCTTCATACTTCCAGCTCCCTCTTCTATCTCCCATCTCCCGTTCCGATAGCTATCGGAATCGGTCTTCGGTTCCGATAGCTATCGGAATCGAGCTTCGAGCTTCGAGCTTCCATCTCCCCGCTCCCCACTCCTCACAACATATTCCCCACTTTTATTCCAAAGTAAACTGTTCGCGGGGTTGTGGGGCCGTACACATAGGCCGGGTCCCGGTTTATGCCGGAGTCGAAATCGCTTTGATAAGCATTAAAGATGTTTTTCATGCCGGTATATATTTGCAGTATGGCTCCGTTAATGCGCATGTTATATTGCAGTTTAAGTCCCAGTTCAAAAAACGGCTCCGATGTTTTCAATACGCTTTCGTTGTAGGGAACCAGCATTTTCCCGGTATAGTTGCCGGTGGAGGCAATACCAAATTTCGTATTGGGTTGCCAGTCGATGGTAAAATAACCATATTGATCGGGGGTCCTGAAAAAACGGGTCTCTCCCAGTTCGTGTACCTCCTGATATTCGCTTTTCTGAAAGGTAAAGCCTCCTCTGGCTGCTAATTTTCGCGATGGTATCAGGTTGGCTTCCAGATTAACGCCCTGCACGTGTGCCCCCTTTTCAGCATTCACCCGGGTGTAAATTACCGTGCCATTTTCATCGGGTTCACCAAACTCGTTGGCAAAGGCATTGTCCAGTTGTGTGTAAAATCCTTCTATCAAAAAACCAACAAATAACTTGTTAAATTGTTTGTTTAAGTCCAGCGAAGCCATAAAACTGTGGCTGGTCTCCTGCTCCAGGCCGGGGTCATTTTGGTGAATGATTTGCCTGGCTCCGGAAGTTTCGATGTGCAAATCTTCATCAAATATTTGGGGAGCCCTGTAACCCTGCGAGTAGCTTGCCCGCGCCTGAAGATCATCCAAAAGGTTGTACTTTAGGGTGACCCTGGGGCTGAGCACATTTCCCGAGGTTGAAGCATCGTGGGTTTTGGCATTGTCTTCCACCTGGTAATGGTCGAAACGCGCCCCCAATGAGACGTTGAGATGGCCTATATCAATGGCGTATTGAGTAAACAAACCCAGGGTGTTGGTGGTTTGGTTGGCCACGGTTTTGTTTTCGGTGTAAGGTCCCTCTTCCACGGTGAAGCCGGGGTCTTCAACATCGGGGTATCCCAGTTTTTTATCTTTGAGCCGGGCACCGGTGTCTTCGATACCTGCAATAAGGCTTGAACCACTAAAATTAGCGATGTACTGGGTACCCACGGCGAACGAGAAATCTTTGGTGTGGCCATAGCTGCTGAGTGAGTGGTTGGCGCCATAGTAGGAGTCCCGGTCAACATGTTGGCCGGAAGCATAGATGGAAAGTTTGTCAGATTCCCTGAAAAACTGATCGTAGGCTAAAGCCCCGGTGGTTATATCGTGTTCAACGGCCTCCGCAATATTGGTCATGTGCAGGGGATAGTCGTGCCGGTCGCCGCCGCGGCGGTTCTCCTTGATGTTAAAAAAGTCGGCTGCAAGTTTGTTGCGGATGCCAAACCGGTGATATACCCTTCCGCCAATGGTGGTGTTTTTGATAGAGGTGAGTTCCGAGAAGCCATCGTTGTTGGCATCGAATGGTTTTCGATCGCGGTAAAAGCCATACATGGCCAATCCGGTTTTACTGTCGGGTGAAACTACCGAAGCATTAAAATTCACGTTGTTGTCGGCGGCAGGGTCTCCCGAATTGGAAAGCCCCACGCCGGTAATGCTTTGACCGGTTCCAAACTCGTAAGAATTGTTCAGAGGGTCTTTTAGAATCAGGTTGATGGTGCCGGCAATGGCATTGCTGCCATAGAGTGCCGAACCACCTCCCCGTATCACCTCCACGCGCTCTATCATATTGGAGGGTATCAACTCCAGACCATAAACACCGGCCAAACCACTAAATATGGGCCTGCTGTTGATGAGTATTTGGGAGTAGGGGCCTTCCATTCCGTTCATGCGCACCGGTGAGAAACCGCAATTCTGGCAGTTGTTTTCCATGCGCAACCCGGGAGTGAAATTGAGTCCCTCACTCAGGGTAATGGATTGGGTGGTGTAAAATAGTTGAGGCGTTATGGTGCTTACAATGGTGGAAGCATTGGTGCGGTTGGTGCCGTTGCGGTCGGCCGTAACCACCACTTCTTCAATGCCCAGCACATCTTCTTCCAGCACAAAATTTATTTCTTTGGTTTCATTGGCGGCAATGTCTATCTCTACCATTTGAGCTTTGTAGCCCAAATATTGTGCTTTCACATGAAGGTGCCCGGCGGGCATATTTATGAGTCGGAAATGGCCCGTTTCGTCGGTAGAGGTGCCAATAGTGGTGTTATCGATGCTGATGGTTGCAAAGGGAATATGCTTGCCGTTAACGTCCACCACGTGTCCTATGATATTGGCGTCCGAACGCTCTTTTTGGGCACGGATGAATGGAGTTGTGAAAAATAACAGAACGACAATTATTGGGATTAAATATCTCATTAATAATTATTTAAATAATATCTGAACAGATGGTTGAGTACATCTCTTCCCCGGAAAGGTTGGGAGAGATAAGGCATTATTTATCCTGCAGGCAACCCCGGAGATGAAATCATAAAAATTTGCAAGAAAGTGCTTTATGCCAGGCAGGGCGGTGCACGACCCCGGTTACCTAAGTGCAACCTATTGGTGGCAGAGAATCGGTATGCGGTTTTGTATTGAAAAGATACAGGCAACCGCGGCAGCGCCGGGATTAAAAAAAGTATGGGGAACAGAAGGTTGAGACCATCGAAGAAGAGAAACCCGGCATTTGAGTGACTGTGACCGGGTGAAGTGTTGTCTCCCGATTTTTGATAGGGGTGGGCATGGGTGATGCTTTGTCCGTCGGCGGATTGATGGGTATGAATAAAAACGGCTCTGTTGACAACCCAAAGACTCAGGATGCCAATCATAAACAGCGAAGTGGTGTTTATCAATAGATGACGGATTTTACTCATGCCACAAAAATATCTGATTTTTCCGAAGATACGGACTTATACGGGAGAAGTTGCACCATCTGCATTCAAAATCACCATTAATGGGGAGGTTGGCGTACGCGTATAAAAAAAGGCAGGTAAAAGAAAAAACTTTTACCTGCCCGGGTTTTATGCCCTGATATTAATCCCGTTTAACATTATAAATCAGGGCACTTTTTTCCCAACTACCTGAATTTTTTACGACCTGGGATGGAACTGAATGATGGTGTTTTTCAGATACTCCTTATCCAGGTGCGTATAAATTTCGGTGGTGATGATGGACTCGTGTCCCAGCATCTCCTGGACCGCTCTTAGGTTAGCGCCACCATCAATCAGGTGGGTGGCAAAAGAGTGCCGGAAGGTGTGCGGACTTACGTTCTTTTCCAGGTTAAGCTTCTGGGTAAGATTTTTAATGATGGTAAAGATCATGACCCGCGAAAGTTTTTTACCGCGGCGGTTCAGGAACAGCACATCTTCATGCTCGGGATGAATTTTGAGATTGCGCCGGTATTCGCTCAAATAGAGGTTAATCTCTTTGATGGCTTTGGTGCTGATGGGCACCAGGCGCTCTTTGCTCCCCTTTCCCTCAATTTTAACAAATCCCGACTCGAAAAACAGGTTTGATATTTTAAGGTCGATAAGTTCCGATACCCGCAAACCACAACTGTAAAGAGTCTCTAAAATGGCTTTGTTGCGCTGTCCTTCGGGTTTTTTGGTGTCAATGGCATTGATAATGGTGTCTATTTCCTCCACAGTAAGTATCTCCGGGAGTTTGCGGCCCACTTTGGGCGCCTCCAGAAGAGCGGTTGGGTCGCGGTCCACCTTCTCTTCGATTAAAAGAAATTTGTAGAACGACTTAATGCCGCTAATGACACGGGCTTGTGTACGCGGACTTATTCCGCGGCTGTTGATCCATGCCATCATCTCCTTAAGGTGGGCAAGGGTCACCTCCTCGGGGCCAATGTGATGTCCCTGATCGCGTAAAAACTGAACCAATTTTACCAGGTCAGTAACATACGCATGAATAGAATTGTCTGAAAGTCCTCGTTCTACTTTCAAATAATTTCTGAATTCACTAATTTCTGATTCCCAATTCATAACGATTAAAGTTTAAGTGATTAATTTGATTTCCCATTTGAGCATATATATGAACATAATATCTCCTCTAAACTTATAATTGTTAAAGGTGCAAATTTTTTTTATGATAATGCAAATATTTTGATATCTATTTTTCAACAAAACAAATTTTTTTATTCTAAATTGAAGTCGTATTTTTGTGCAATAGATGCAATCAGAGCGTATGAAGATTATTATTATCAATGGCCCCAATCTTAATTTGTTAGGGGTGCGTGAGCCCGAAACGTATGGTTATCAGTCATTTGAAGATTTCTTTGAGACCTTAAGGAAAGACTTTTCCGGCATCGAACTGCATTACTTTCAATCGAACTCTGAAGGCGTACTTATTGATGAATTACATAAACATGGATTTTCCGCCAACGGCATCATTTTAAATGCGGGCGCACTTACCCATACCTCGGTGGCTCTTGCCGATGCCATATCTTCAATCAGCACCCCTGTGATTGAGGTTCACCTTTCCAACATCTTCAAAAGAGAGTCGTTCAGGCACCGCTCCTTTATCGCGCCTGTTTGCCTGGGCTCTGTTTCAGGCTTTGGTCTGCTTTCCTACCGGCTTGCAGTAGAAGCCTTTTTGAATCAATAAAACCTCTGTCCAAATATTATTTCAATGAGTAAATATACTAAAATTGTTGCTACCATATCCGATAAGCGTTGTGATGTTGAATTCCTGGAAGCTTTGTACCAGGCGGGAATGAATGTGGTGCGTTTAAATACGGCTCATCTTGACTTTGAAGGACTCGATAAAATTATTAATAATGTGCGTCAGGTTTCCGACAAAATTGCGTTGTTGATAGATACCAAGGGACCTGAAGTGAGGACTACGGCAACAAAAACCGATTTGAACCTTAAAACCGGGATGATGGTGGTGCTGGCCGGTAAGCCCAACGAACCAACTACCGCCGATCGTATTTGCGTATCTTATCGAAATATTTCGGAGGATGTGGCCGATGGTACTCATATTTTAATCGACGACGGCGAGATTGACCTGTTGGTGACCGGTCGCAACAGCGAGGGCCTGGTTTGTAAAGTGATGAACGATGGCGTGCTGGGAAGCCGTAAGAGCGTAAATGTACCCGGGGTGCGCATCAATTTACCCTCGGTTACCGAACGCGATATCCGCAACATCCATTATGCCATCGAAAACAATATTGACTTTATAGCCCACTCATTCGTGCGAAATCGTGAAGATGTATTGTCGGTGCAGAAAATATTGGACGAGAAGGACAGCCCTATAAAGATTATTGCCAAGATTGAGAACCAGGAGGGGGTTGAAAATATTGATGAGATTATTCAACATGTGTATGGTGTGATGGTGGCCCGCGGCGACCTGGGTATTGAGATACCCCAGGAGAAGATACCCGGACTTCAGCGCCAGATGATACGTAAATGCGTGGAGGCCAAAAAGCCGGTGATAGTAGCTACCCAGATGCTGCAGTCGATGATACACAATCCCCGCCCAACCAGAGCCGAGGTGACCGATGTGGCCAACGCCATTTATTACCGCACCGATGCCATCATGCTGAGCGGCGAGACCGCTTATGGTGCCTATGCTGTGGAATCGGTAAGTACCATGTCGAGCATCGCCCGGGAGGTGGAGAATACCAAGGACAGCCGCAACGACATCCCCGTGGACGTGGTAAAACACGACATCACTGCCTATCTGGCCGATACCGCCGTGGCGGCATCGCGCGAGCTGGATATAAAGGTTGTGATGACCGACAGTTTAACTGGAAAAACTGCCCGCTATCTGGCCGCCTTTAGAGGCAACAAACCGGTGATTGCACTCTGTTACAATACCAGGGTTGCCCGCGAGCTGGCCCTCTCGTATGGTGTATTTCCTACACGTGCCGAAACCGGTAAATCAAAAACCGAGATCGTCGGTAAAACGCTGATCCGCCTCAAAGAATCGGCTAACCTCAGCGATGGCGACCTGGTGGCATACCTGGGGGGGAGCTTTGGTATAGGAGGCGGTACCACTTACCTGGAGATTATTACAGTGGAGGAGTTGGTGCGTAAAAGCGGCCGCTAATGTGTGTCATGCGCTTTTTAATATGGTTATTTAAGCGTTTTGGGCTATTGTAAAAACCAAAAGAACCATTACCTTTGCAACGCTTTAAAAAAGCGGTCGTTTTTGGTCTGGTAGTTCAGTTGGTTAGAATGCCGGCCTGTCACGCCGGAGGTCGCGAGTTCGAGTCTCGTCCAGACCGCTTAAGCACATTGTTTTATGGGTTCGATTATTTATTGGTCTGGTAGTTCAGTTGGTTAGAATGCCGGCCTGTCACGCCGGAGGTCGCGAGTTCGAGTCCCGTCCATACCGCAGAGAGCCTACGACAAGAGGCGCCAAAAGAAAGACAAGCCCTTCATATTCAGTGAATATGAGGGGCTTTTTTCGTTTATCATGTCTTGGTCTAAAGCCAAGAAAAAGACAAAAAACGACAAAGCATCTAACCTAAACTGTACCCCCTTTCCGAAAAAACGCAAGGGGGTACAGTAATTCGAAGCGAAGGGGGTACAGTTTGGTCAAAATTGGCAGGGAGTTGTCCCGATTTGGCACAGAGCATAAAGTTCATTTTGAAATAGTTCACAGTAATTTTGTAATATTAAAAAATGAGTTTATGAGAAGTACATTTCGCATTCTTTTCTATGTAAAGAAAGACAAAAAAAGATCAGACGGCACTTATCCAATCATGTGTCGAAT
>JACDJA010002707.1_pt1 | contig 12307 bp, 8 predicted proteins | sample 7449241 | NCBI WGS metagenome assembly JACDJA01 (sample SAMN14253289, study PRJNA609438) | sludge metagenome | isolation source: initial anaerobic sludge | collected 2018-12-20 | reverse complement strand
TACCAGCCCTTCATTCTCGCCTCACGTGGCGCGGGGGATATGCAGGCCAAGGTGGCCGAGGTCAAACAGGCGCTGACCGGTGCGGGCTTCGAGGTCGTGGGAGACTACGAGCCCTATCCTGACGCGCATATCGTCATCTTCACCAGTGATGCCCTGAAGAAGGTGGCCGCCAGATCGGAGTACGGTGGATTCGCCGCCGCCCAGCGCGTGGCCGTGACCCGGGTCGGCGACGAGTTGCAGGTTGCCTACGTCAACCCCGTCTACATGGCCTATGCCTATCGGCTCAAGGACAACCTGGCCGATACGGCGCAAGCGCTGGCCAAGGCGCTCGGTAATCTCCAGGAGTTCGGGTCCGGAAAGGGTCTGACTGAGCGCAAGCTTAGCAAGTATCACTACACCTTCGGTATGGAATATTTCAACGACGTCTATGACTTGGCGACCTATGCCAGTCACGCAGAGGCGTTGAAGGCAGTCGAGAAGAATCTGGCCACCAATACCGTCGGCGTGCGCGAGCTGTACCGCATCGATATCCCTGGTAAGGAAGAGACTGTCTATGGCGTCTCCATGCAGGCCGGCCCCAACGGCGATCAGTACATGGATGACAAGTTTCAGATGAGTGTGGTCGATTTCGGCGAGTTGAAGGGTACGCCCTATCTCCCCTACGAGGTGATGGTCATCGGCAATCGCGTGGTCGCCCTGCACATGCGGTTCCGCATGGCGGTGTACTACCCGGACCTCAAGATGATGGGCGAAAACAGCTTCATGAAGCTCATGCCAAGCCCCGAGGCCATCCGCAAGGCGCTCACGGCCGCGGTCGGCGGCACCCCCTGAGGTAGCTATTCAGTCCCTGCTCAAACAAAGACCCCGGCCTTCGGGGTCTTTGCTTTGTACGCCCCGCGCGGGCGCACTCCTGAGAGTGTATTTCCCCGCTTACGCCACCTGACTCACGATCTGGCTCACTAAGAAACACGTTATGACCTGAACGCCGGTTGGGAACGCGTTGTAACTACCCCTCCCGGTACGCTCGATGGGTCCGAACAGCTGTGCCAGGTGATCTGTGTCTTCATAAGCTGTCTGTCACTCGATGCCAGCACCTCCACGCTTAAGTTTTTTGTAACAAGCGTCGCTATCGGAATCAGGAACCAGCGCCGGCGAGCGGGCACGTGCGCCAACACTCTGCGGTCGATGCCGGCTCGGGCGCAATTTCCTTGCTAACACAGACCTTGCCTGGGGCAACTCAGCGGGCCGCGCGGTGAGTGCAGGTTTTGAGTAACGTCGGGCAGTGTGCCCTAACCAGTCCAGCCTTGTAGGTGAGTTTATGAAACGGAGTATCCTGCGAAACCTTCTTGCCGCCTCGATCGTCTTCTGGGTGCTGGTGGGTGTACTGTTTCCGAGCGTCGCACGCCTGGTCACGGAATGGGATCCAGGCCTGTTGGGGTGGGCGGCGCTGATCCTGCTGTTAAGCCCCGTGCTGGGTGTTGCGAACTACTGGTTGGTCAACACGATCCTGTTGCGCAAACTCAAGCACATCTCGGCGGCCGCCAACGCCATCAGCCAGAACGACCTGAACGTGGCCTGCGAGGTGGAAAGCCACGACCTGATCGGCGAGATCGTCGGCAGTTTCAACGCCATGCGCGATAATCTGCGCGGTATCATCCATGAGCTCAGTGGCGCGACCACGCAGGTCGCAGCCGCCGCCGAGGAGCTTTCGGCCGTCACCGACGAGACCAGTCGCGGGGTGCAGAATCAGCAGGTCGAGATCGAGCATGTGGCCACGGCCATGAACCAGATGACCGCGACGGTGCAGGAAGTGGCCCACAACGCCGCACTGGCCGCGCAGTCGGCGCAGCAGGCCGACCGCGAAGCCAAGGGCGGTGCCCTGGTGGCCACCGAGGCCCTGGGCGGCATCGACAATCTGGTGAACGAAATGGAGCGTGCCTCCGGTGTCATCCACAAACTGGAAAATGAGTCGGAGAGTATTGGCATGGTGCTGGATGTGATCCGCGGTATCGCCGAGCAGACCAATCTGCTGGCCCTGAACGCAGCCATAGAGGCCGCGCGCGCGGGCGAGCAGGGTCGTGGTTTCGCCGTGGTCGCCGACGAGGTCCGTACGCTGGCCAGCCGCACCCAGAAATCCACTCAGGAGATTCAGCAGATGATCGAACGCCTGCAGGTGGGTGCAGGTGACGCCGTGCGGGTGATGAACGAGGCGCGCGGCATGGCCCAGGGTTGCTCCGATCAGGTGGAGAAGGCCGCTGAGTCGCTGGGCGGGATCGCTGGCTCCGTATCCCAGATCAACGATATGAACACCCAGATCGCGAGCGCTGCCGAGGAGCAGAGCGCCGTGGCCGCTGAAATCAACGCCAACGTCAGCAATATCCGTGACGTGGCCGATCAGGCGGCTGCCGGTGCTCAGCAAACGGCCAGTGCCAGCGACGAGCTGGCGCGCCTGTCCGCACAGTTGCAGGGTTTGATGGGACGTTTCCGTATGTAGACGGCAGGCCGATTACCCGCGTGAAAGCAGACCCGCCGCAAGGCGGGTTTGTTCTTTGGGTGGTACTGGCGGTGTTACCAAGGCCGGCATCAGCAACGCCGCATGCCGTGTCGGCAGGACACCGTGAGTACGCGTCCGAGGGCGCCCTCTCGACCGCTCCGTGGTCTCACCTTGTACCCCATAGGGCAGGTGTCAGAATCCGCCGCCATTGCCCCGCGGCGCGCCGGACACAAGTTTCACTTGCCTCTTGTATCTTGTATCTTGTATCTCTATCCACAGGAGATCACGGATGCTGAATTCCCCCCGCCCCTGGCTGCCGTTGGTGTTGGCACTGGCGTTGTGCGGCAACGTCATGGCCGTGGGTCTCGACACGCAGCCGGCGGCCGTCCGCGAGATCACCCTCGAGCAGCGCTTTGATGGCGTGGTCGAGGCAGTGCACCGGGCGACCGTCTCCGCGCAGACCTCGGGGCGTATCGAGGCGATCCTGTTCGACGTCGACGACTATGTGGAGCGCGGCGCGGTCCTGCTGCGCTTCCGGGCGACCGAGCAGGCGGCGCGCCAGAGACAGGCCGAGGCCGGCCTCGAGGAGGCGCGCGCGCGACTGCGCGAAGCCCGCGACGAGCGCGGCCGCATCGCCGGGATCTTCGCCAGGGGCCTGGTGGCGAAGGCGGCCATGGACCGGGCCGATGCCGACCTCAAGGCCGCCCAGGCACGCTTCGAAAGTGCCCAGGCACAGCTTGCGGAGGCCAGCGAGCAACTGGAACACACGGTCGTACGTGCGCCGTACAGCGGCATCGTGGTCGAACGTCATGTCGAGCTCGGCGAGACCGCCAATCCGGGGCAGCCGCTCATGACCGGCCTGTCACTCGAGCGTCTGCGCGCGGTGACGGCCGTGCCGCAGCGTTACGTCACCGAGGTGCGGGCGTTGGCGCCGGATGCGATCCGTGTCTATACCGATGCGGGTGCGGCCCTGTCCAGCGAATCGATTACGGTGTCACCCTATGCCGACCCGGGCAGCCACAGCTTCCGTGTACGCCTGGATCTCGCGCCCGGCAGCCACAGCCTCTATCCCGGTATGCTGGTCAAGGTGGGTTTTGCGCTGGGGGAGGGCGAGCAACTGCTCATCCCGCAATCCGCCCTGGTGCGGCGCAGTGAGGTCACGGGTGTCTATGTCGTGGACCCCGATGGTGCGGTGACCCTCCGGCAGATCCGCGCGGGTCATATCATTGACGACGACCATGTGGTGGTCCTGGCTGGTCTCAAGCCTGGCGAGCAGGTCGCACTCGACCCCGTCGCCGCGGCCGTCCTTCTCAAACGGCAGACGGCGGGCACCACGCCGTGAGCGAGCGACTCGGTATCTCTGGCGCCATCGCGCGCACATTCCTGCAATCCCAGATCACGCCGCTGCTGGCACTGGCAGGTTTTCTGCTGGGCCTGTTCGCCGTGGCCATCACGCCGCGTGAAGAAGAGCCACAGATCGACGTGACCTTCGCCAACATCTTCATCCCCTTTCCGGGCGCCACCGCCAGCGAGGTGGAACACCTGGTCACGACGCCCGCCGAGCAGGTGATGTCGGAGATCGAGGGCGTCAAGCACATCTATTCCGTGTCGCGGCCGGGCATGTCCGTGCTGACCGTCGAATACGAGGTGGGAGAGGACCGTACCCAGGCCATCGTGCGACTCTACAATGCCGTGTTCTCCAATCAGGACTGGCTGCCGCCCAATCTGGGTACGCTGCCGCCCATCGTCAAACCCAAGGGCATCGACGACGTGCCCATCGTGGCGGTCACCCTGTGGACCGCCGACCCGCTGCGCGGTGCCCGGGAACTGCAGGAGGTCGCCCATGCCATCGAGGCCGAACTGAAGCGGGTCCCCGGTACGCGCGAGATCTATACGCTCGGTGGCCCCGACCAGGTTGCGCATGTACTCCTGGACGTGCAGCGCATGGCCGGTACCGGCATCACCCTGGACGGGCTGCGCCAGGCCCTGCAGGGCGCGAACCAGGCCCGTGACAGCGGTGCGCTGGTGGACGGCAACACCGAGATCCTGGTGCGCACAGGTGATTTTCTCAGCCATACCGACGAGTTGGGTACGCTCGTGATCGGTGTGCATGAGGGGCGGCCGGTCTATCTGCGCGATATCGCCGAGATCCGCGCCGGTGCCGATCAGCCGGAACGCTACGCCTGGTTCGGCACGGGTCCGGCGGCGGCCCACAAGGGCATCGAACGACAGGGCGAATTTCCGGCAGTGACGCTTGCCATCGGCAAAAAGCCCGGGACGAATGCTGTGGTGATCGCTGATCAGGTCATCAGTCGGCTGGAGCATTTGCGCGGCATCTTTGTGCCCGCTGGTGTGGAGATGACCATCACCCGCAACTATGGTGAAACCGCCAACGACAAGGCGCAGACGCTGATCGCCAAGCTGGTGTTTGCCACTACCTTCGTGGTGTTGCTGGTGCTGGTGGCACTCGGCTGGCGTGCGGCCGTTATCGTCGGGCTGGCCGTGGTGATTACGCTCGCCATCACGCTGTTCGCCTCCTGGGCCTGGGGCTTTACACTCAATCGGGTATCACTGTTCGCCCTGATCTTTTCCATTGGCATCCTGGTCGACGATGCCATCGTGGTGGTGGAAAACATCCATCGCCACATGCTGATGGGCGGGCGCAGCCTGGTCGAATCGATACCTCTGGCGGTCGACGAGGTCGGTGGTCCAACGATACTGGCGACCTTTACTGTCATTGCGGCCTTGCTGCCGATGGCTTTCGTGACCGGTCTGATGGGTCCGTACATGAGCCCGATCCCCATCAATGCCAGCATCGGTATGCTGATCTCGCTGGTGGTGGCCTTCGTGTTGACGCCCTGGCTGGCACTGAAAATGATCGGCCGCGAGGCCGCGCACGACGAGGTGGGTGACGGCGTGTCACCGCGGCTGCTGCGATTCTTCCACCGCTGGGTCGGGCCGTTTCTGCGCGGTACGCAGGGGCGCGGCCGCCGCCGTGCCCTGGCGGCGACGGTGCTGGTACTGATCGTGCTGTCACTGGGACTCGTCGTGGTGCAGTGGGTGGTGCTGAAGATGCTGCCCTTCGACAACAAGTCGGAATTTCAGATCGTGGTCGACATGCCGGAAGGCACCGCGCTGGAACGCACCTCGCAGGTGCTGGGCGAGCTGGGTCGTTACCTGCGCGAAGTGCCCGAGGTCACCGACTATCAGATCTATGCCGGCACCTCGGCCCCCATCAACTTCAACGGCCTGGTCCGGCAGTACTATTTACGCACCGGGGCGAATGTCGGTGACATCCAGGTGAATCTGGTGCACCGGAAGCAGCGTGACCGCCAGAGCCACGAGATCGCGCGGTCGGTGCGGGCACCGCTGCAGGAGATCGGCGCCCGCTATGCTGCCAACGTGAAGATCGTCGAGGTACCACCGGGGCCGCCGGTGCTGTCGCCGCTGGTGGTGGAGATCTACGGGTTGGACTATGCCGGCCAGATCCGTGTCGCCAGGCAGGTGCGTACCGTGTTCGAGGAGACTGCCGACATCGTCGACGTCGACGACAGTGTCGAGGCACCTGCGCCGCAGCTGCGGATACATATCGATCGCGAGCGGGCGGCCCTGCTGGGTGTGTCGCCCGCAAGCATCGTCGATGCGGTGGGCACGCTGTTGTCCGGCGACGACACCACGTATCTGCACAGCGAGGGACAGAAGTATCCAATCCCCGTGCGTCTGGAATTCCCGGTGGCGGACAAGGATCGTATCGAGCGGCTGTTCTCACTCCGGCTCACCGGTGCCGGCGGCCATCAGGTGGCGCTCGCCGACCTGGTGACCGTCGCCGAGACGCAGCGCGAACAGGCCATCCACCACAAGGACCTGCTGCCCATGGTGCAAGTCACCGGTGACATGGCTGGTCATCTGGACAGTCCGCTGTATGGCATGTTCGAGATGGTCGGTCGACTCCGTGACCTGCAGGTGGGCGGTGGCCAGCCGCTGCAGCAGTTCTTCATCAAGCAGCCGGAGAACCCCTACCGCTACTCCGTGAAATGGGACGGTGAATGGCAGATCACCTACGAGACCTTCCGCGACATGGGTATCGCCTATTCGGCGGGCCTGCTGCTGATCTATCTGCTGGTGGTCGCCCAGTTCCGTTCCTACCTCGCGCCGCTGATCATCATGGCCCCCATCCCGCTCACGATCATCGGTGTGATGCCGGGCCACGCGCTGCTGGGCGCACAGTTCACGGCGACCTCCATGATCGGCATGATCGCCCTGGCCGGCATCATCGTACGCAATTCGATCCTGCTGGTGGATTTCATCAATGCCGAGGCCAGGCGCGGTGTGCCCTTTGAAGAGGCGGTGCTGCGTTCCGGCGCGGTGCGCGCCAAGCCCATCGTGCTGACCGGGCTGGCTGCCGTGCTGGGTGCGCTGTTCATCCTGGACGATCCGATCTTCAGTGGCCTGGCGATTTCGCTGATCTTCGGGGTCCTGGTATCGACGGTATTGACCCTGCTGGTGATCCCCGTCATGTATTACGCCTTCCTGTGGAAGCGCCCTGGCTGGGGCGGCGCGGACAGTTGATAGCGCGACGACTGCCCGGATTCGCGCATATCCGCATCAGAATATTTTATGTTCGCTGGCTAAGCTGGTAGGATGAGCGCCGCCTCCGAACAGGCCGCAGGGCGCGAAGGGTCCGGACCTGACCGGCCGCGTACATCGGCCCGCCCTGCGCCGCCCGTGCCGCGGGCTTTTCATCTCATTGAGACATCGAGAAGTGTATGGCTGATCGCAGACTCCAGGTGTTTCATACCGTCGCCCGTCTTCTGAGTTTCACCAAGGCGGCAGAAGCCCTGCACATGACCCAGCCGGCGGTCACCTTTCAGGTGCGCCAGCTCGAAGAATACTTCAACACGCGTCTGTTCGACCGGACACACAACCGCATCAGTCTCACCGAGGCTGGGCGCCGGGTGTTCGAGTATGCCGACCGTATTTTCGAGCTCTATGCCGAGATGGAGAATGCCGTACGCGAGATGACCGGTGATATCAGTGGTGTGGTCATGATCGGGGCGAGCACGACCATCGCCGAATACATGTTGCCTGCACTGCTGGGCGACTTTCGGATGAAGTACCCCGAGGTCAATGTGCAACTCAAGGTATCCAACACCGACGGCATCGTCTCCATGGTGGAGAACAACATCATCGACCTCGGCGTGGTCGAGGCGCCGGTGTTGAACAAGAACCTGGTCGTCGATGTCTGTCGCATGGACCAGCTGGTCGCGATCGTGCCCACCAATCATCCGCTGGCCAAGCACAAAAAGGTCAAGATCGCGGAACTGCTCAAGCACCCCTACATCTGCCGCGAGGAGGGCTCGGGTACACGCGAGGTCATCGCCGAATATCTCAATGCTTGCAACATCAACGCCAATGAACTCTCCATCTGCATGGAGCTCGGCAGTCCCGAGGCAGTGAAGGGCGCGGTGGAGGCCCGCATGGGCGTGTCTATCGCCTCGCGCGCGACCATCAACAAGGAGCTGCAACTGGGGACACTGGTGGCGCTGACGTTGGATCCGAATCTGGAACGGCCGTTTTCCTTCGTCCATCAGAAACAGAAGTTCCGCCACCGCGCCATGGATGAGCTGCTCGGGTTCGCCCAGAATTATTGCAAGACCCATCAGGCGGAGTGAGTGACGCGATGGCTCGACTGGACGATCAGCTGCTGACACTGTTCCACTCGCTAACCGCCGGGGACCAGGCAACGCTGCTGGCCTTTGCCGACTTTCTGCGCAGTCGCGCGGGTACGGACGCGGCACCCGTTGCGCCCAGGGCGCCGGTACCCGTCCCGGAACCCGAGGCCATCCCCCGCCCGGAGCAGGAATCGGTCGTCAAGGCGATCAAGCGGCTGTCACGGACCTATCCGATGCTCGATAAGAGCAAGATGCTCAACGAGACGTCGGCGCTGATGACCCAGCACGTCATCCAGGGCCGGGATGTCGTGGAGGTCATCGATGAACTCGAGGCGGTCTTCCGGCGTTTCTATGCGGAGCTGAAGGCGGGCCAGGGCCACTGAGCGCTATGGAAATCGTCCGCGACTGGTTCCGCCGTCACTTCAGCAATCCGCAGGTCGTCAGTCTGGCGCTGTTCCTGATCGCCGGTTTCGCCGTGGTCATCATGTTCGGCAACATGCTGGCGCCGGTGTTGGCCAGCGTGGTGATCGCCTACCTGCTCGAGGGCATCGTCGCACCGCTGGAGCGGCGCGGTGTACGGCGCGCGCTGGCGGTCGCCCTGGTGTTCGTAATCTTCCTGGCGGTGTTGCTGTTCACGCTGCTGGGGATCCTGCCGCGGCTCTCCTATCAGTTGACCCAGCTGATCCAGCAACTGCCCGACATGGTTTCCCGCGGTCACGCCGCGTTACTGCATCTGCCGGAGAGTTATCCAGGCTTCATCAGCGCGGAGCAGGTTGGACAGCTCATCACCGCGATCAGCAGTGAAGTCGGGCGCTTCGGGCAGCGCGCGCTGTCGCTGTCGGTGGCATCGCTGGTGGGGCTGATCACCGCTCTGGTATACCTGATCCTGATGCCGCTGTTGGTGTTCTTTTTTCTCAAGGACAAGCAGCGCATCATCGACTGGATCACCCACTATCTGCCACGCGAGCGGGCCCTGTCGACGGCTGTCTGGCACGATGTCGACCGCCAGATCGGTAATTACGTACGTGGCAAGGTGTGGGAGATCGCTATCATCGGCGTAGTCACCTACATCACCTTCAGGCTGATGGGCCTGCAATACGCGGTGCTGCTCGGCACCCTCGTCGGCCTGTCGGTGATCATCCCGTATATCGGTGCCATGGTGGTAACCATTCCAGTGGCACTGATTGCCTATTTTCAGTGGGGCTGGGGCCCGGAGTTCGCCTGGCTCATGGCGGCCTATCTGGTCATTCAGATGCTCGACGGCAACGTGCTGGTGCCGGTACTGTTCTCGGAGGTGGTGAACCTGCACCCCATCGCCATCATCGTCGCGGTGCTGGTGTTCGGCGGGCTGTGGGGGTTCTGGGGTGTATTCTTCGCCATCCCGCTCGCCACCCTCGTCCAGGCCGTCCTCAAGGCCTGGCCGCGGTTGTTGGATGCGGAGGCAGTGTGAGTACTACTTTCACCGCAAAGGGCGCGAAGGCGCGCAAAGGAAATTCTGATAACAAAACCCGAAACCGCATTTGCCACGGAAACACACGGAAATACACGGAATGCAAAACCCAGTACGTCCTCACCTTTCGTGTGTTTCCGTGTGTTTCCGTGGCTGAAATGGGTTTTTTTGGTGTATCGTTCGTTGACGATTTTCCTTTGCGCGCCTTCGCGTCCTTTGCGGTAGAAGGTCCGGTCTACAAATTGGTCGAGGCGAAATCGGCCAGCCGTGAGCGTTCGCCCTGGCGCAGGATGATGTGGCCGCTGTGTTCCCAATCCTTGAAGCGGTCGACCACGTAAGTCAGGCCGGAACTGGTCTCGGTAAGGTAGGGCGTGTCGATCTGGGCGATGTTGCCCAGGCAGACCACCTTGGTTTCGGGGCCGGCGCGGGTAATCAGGGTCTTCATCTGCTTCGAGGTCAGGTTCTGTGCCTCATCGAGAATGAGGTATTTGTTGAGCAGGGTGCGGCCACGCATGAAGTTCATCGAACGGATGCGGATGCGGCTGGCGAGCAGGTCGTTGGTTGCCGCGCGACCCCAGTCGCCGCCGTGGTCGGACTTGGTCAGCACCTCCAGGTTGTCCATCAGCGCGCCCATCCAGGGCGTCATCTTTTCCTCTTCCGTACCCGGCAGGAAGCCGATGTCCTCACCGACCGGGATGGTCGCGCGCGTCATGATGATCTCGGAATAGCGTTTGTCGTCGAGTACCTGCGCCAGGCCCGCCGCCAGCGTCAGCAGAGTCTTGCCGGTACCGGCCTGGCCGACCAGAGTGACAAAGTCGATCGTCGGGTCCATCAGCAGGTTCAGCGCGAAGTTCTGATCGACATTGCGGGCGTTGATCCCCCACACAGCATGACTGGCCTTGCGGTAATCGGTCGCAAGCTCCAACACTGCGCCATCACCCTCGCGACTGCGTACGAGCGCCTCCATCGAACGGCTGCCGCCCAGCGACAGGCATTGGTTCGGATGCCAACTGCCGACTTGCGGTCCCTGCACGCGATAGAAGACGTGGCCGTTCTCCTGCCAGGAGTCCATGTCCGAGCCGTGCGTGTCCCAAAAATCCTCGCCGAGTTCGGCGCGACCCGGATAGAGCAGGTTGACGTCGTCGAGCACCTGATCGTTGTAATAGTCCTCCGCGTGTACACCCAGTAGCGCGGCCTTGATGCGCAGGTTGATATCCTTCGATACCAGCGTCACCGAGACGTCGGTGCGCTCTTTTTGCAGTGCCAGGGTGGTGCTGAGAATGCTGTTGTCTTTCTTGCTGCCGGGCATGCCGGACGGCAGGTCGGCGGCAAGGGTGCGTGTCTGGAGGTAGAGACTGCCGGCAGGATGGCCGTTGGCAGGTGCGGCGCGGTTGATCAGCGGCAGGCCGGCCTCGATGTCACTGTGCGTGACCCGGCAGGTCAGCTCGTCGAGGAACCGGTTGACCTGGCGCACGTTACGCGCCACCTCGGTCATGCCGACCTTGGCGTTGTCCAGCTCTTCCAGCACCGCCATCGGCAGAAAGACGTCATGCTCGTGGAAGCGGAACAGGGCGGTGGGGTCGTGCATCAGGACGTTGGTGTCCAGCACGAACAGGCGTTTGCCGGCGAACTCTTTTCTGCTCAAGGTGACCTCGGGGTTGATTGTGCGAGCTGCAAAAGATCGATTGTCACCACGAAGGACACGAAGGGCACGAAGGAAGATCTTGATCGAATGCGCGGTCGCGGGTCCCCTCTCCCGTGAGGAGGAGAGGATTCATCTTTACGAAACCTCTGATTAACCCGTCATTGCGAGCGAAGCGCGGCAATGACGGTATGACGAATTAATCAGAGATTTCTTAATTACATTCGTTGGGGAGCTTCGTGCCCTTCGTGTCCCTCGCGGTAAAAGTTTCATCAAGAAAAATGGATCAGGTCTTGGCCAGGGCCTTCACCGCTGCGAGCACCTCATCGACGTGGCCGGGCACTTTCACCTTGCGCCATTCGGTACGCAGCACACCGGCAGCATCGATCAGGAAGGTGCTGCGTTCGATACCCATGACCTTCCTGCCGTACATGTTCTTCTCTTTGATGACATCGAACAGCCGGCAGACCCTTTCGTCCGTGTCCGACAGCAGGTCGAAGGGGAAATTCTGTTTCTCCTTGAACTTCTCGTGGGCGGTGAGGCCGTCGCGCGAGATGCCGAGAATCACTGTGTTCAGGCGTTTGAACTTGGCATGCTGGTCGCGGAAGCCCTGGCCCTCCAGCGTGCAGCCAGGTGTGTTGTCCCTGGGGTAGAAGTACAGCACGACATGGCTGCCCTTCAGGTCGGCCAGGCGGATCTCCTGGTCGCCGGTGGCCGGGAGGCAGAAGTCGGGGACCTTTTTACCAGGAATAATCTTGCTCATACAGCATCGGACGCACTGCGCGCGTCAGCCTTTGACCGGTTCGATAATGGCATCGAGATTGAACTGATCACAGAAATCCATGAACTCGTCGCGCAGCGTGGCGATGTGCAGTCGCGCGGGGATGTCCACCCGCATGTGTACGGAAAACATCGGGGTGCCGGTATGCGGTGCGGAATAGCTGGTGGTGGTGAGGTCCTGGATATTAATCTGCCGCGTCGAGAAGAAATTGGCCAGGTTGTGCACGATGCCGGGGTTGTCCAGCGCCACGACATCCACGGCGTAGGGC
>JACDJA010002703.1_pt1 | contig 12323 bp, 10 predicted proteins | sample 7449241 | NCBI WGS metagenome assembly JACDJA01 (sample SAMN14253289, study PRJNA609438) | sludge metagenome | isolation source: initial anaerobic sludge | collected 2018-12-20 | reverse complement strand
GCCAAAACCTTTGCATACTTTCCCAGCTTATCCTTTAAACCTATTTCGATGTAATACATGGGCCCGCCCGAGATGGAACCATCGGCGTTCACCTTCCTGAATTTCTGGGCCAGGGTGCACTCTACCATCTTCAGCATCATGCCAAAAAAGCCGGTTACCCAGAGCCAGAAAATGGCGCCCGGCCCACCGTAATAGATGGCCAGACTTACCCCCACTATGTTTCCGGTGCCTACCGTGGCCGAGAGTGCAGTGGTGAGCGCTTTAAAATGACTCACATCACCTACATCCTCCTTTTTGCTGAGTTTACCGGCCACCAGCTCTAATGCATGACCCAGACCGGAAACCTGCAGGAACCTGTATTTGAATGAAAAATAAATGCCTGTAGGCACCAATAAGATAAGAATCAGATAACCACCTACATACTCGTTGTATAACCGGATGACAAAATCTATTTTTTCCAGAACTAAATCCATCGAAGTGGCATTAGATGATACAGATAGGAGTTAAATGAGCTGATAAAGATAGAATTTTGATTTAAAAATCAAAGCATTGAAGTGGAAAGAGATTCAACTTATTCGGCCTATAACGTCATCAAAGCGGAAAAAGAGTTGCACATTTTCCAGGAAACACAACATTGGACGTTCCCTGAACAGCATGAACTGAGCAATCCCTGGCTTTTTAAGAAATTGAGGGGAAAATAGAGAATAGCAAGCTTGCGGCCATTTTTTGCACAGATATATCATTCCCGGATGCCGACAGCGGGGGTCTCCGGCAGCTGCCGGAAGACCCCGCTGGGACCCAAGCAGCTGTAGTCCCCACAATCGACAAAGAGCAACAACTCACTTATCAGGACATTGAGCTGAGCAAAATTCCTGCATCAGTTAACCCCTGCGTTGTGGCGCATAGTGGCAGACTCTGCAACGAGATAAAATACTTCCCAAATGATTTTGATTTAGTTAACAAACTTGTTAACTTTACCGCATGAATAGAGAGATACGATTTTATGAAAAACATTTCGTTGAGTTCTATTTGTCGCTGGATTCTACAGTGCAAGAAAAGATGGAATATGTCTTTAAAGTGATTCGGACAGTTGATAGGATTCCTCAAAAGTTCTTAAAACATATTGAAGGCACTAACGGATTATACGAAATTAGAATTAAAGTCGGGAGCAATATTTATAGAGTCTTTTGCTGTTTTGACGAAGGGAAAATTGTGATATTATTTAATGGATTTCAGAAAAAGAGTCAAAAGACACCTGCGAAGGAGATTGATAAAGCATTAAAGCTAAAACAAGAGTACTTTGATAAATTAAGAAAGGGGAATAATTATGAAACAAATTAGTGAAGCAAAAACATTCGATGAACTTCTTGATATTAAGTATGGTAAACTTGGAGCAGAGAAAAGAGACGAATTTGAAGTAAAAGCGAAGGCTTTTGTAGTTGGCGAAATGATTAAAGAGGCAAGAAAAGAAGCTCATATGACCCAAGAGGATTTAGCCGCAAAAACCGGGACAAAGAAAAGTTATATATCCAGACTTGAGAATGGAAAGATTGATATTCAGATTTCTACATTATTCAAGATTTTTGAAGAAGGATTAGGAAAACAACTTGGATTTACAATGCTTTAAAAACTACGACGCCGCAACATTTCGTTTAAAACATGGTAGGGTTAGTGCAAATATGAAAAATCTCAGCCTATTCTTAACGTCCTTGTAGGCTGATAATTACTCTCACTACAGACTGCCACGTTTCATAAAATTGCGTCGGAGCAAGGTCCTCCGGCAGGTGAGGGAGACCTTGCGGCCATTTTTGCACAGATATATCATTCCCGGATGCCGACCGCGGGGTCCTGAAAAGGAGACCCCGCTGGGACCCTTGGACATCGGTTTACACCTACTTCATTGGTGCAAATACGCTAAAAATGAGGGCTCCATAATCAAACATCTAACCGGGCTCTTTGCCCGCTCAGGGTTTCCAATTCCTGGTGGCTCCTCTCCCACGCCTCCATTTTGGCTTCCAGCTCTTTTTGAAGCGCCTGGAAGTTCTGGAACAATGCAGGGTCACTGGCATTTTCGGGAGATTCCAATTCAATGGTCATCTTCTCCAGCTTTTTCTCCAGTTCAGAAACACGTTTTTCGATTTTTGCCACTTCAGTTTCGGCTTTTTTAAGCGCCCGGTTCAGCTCTTTGCGTTCTTCAAAGGTCGCCTTGCCCCCTTTGTTATCCGTGTGGGTGGGCCGGGTGGTGCCCGGAGTTGAGGTGCTGGGGCGCGGTACCGCAGTTTCCAGTTCCCGGAGATGTTCCATTCGCTTGTGCTCCAGAAACTCATAAATACCACCCAGATGCTCCTTTACCTTTTTGTGGGTAAACTCGAAGGTTCTGGTAACCAGGCCGTCCAGAAAGTCCCGGTCGTGTGACACCACCAGCACAGTGCCTTCAAAACGTTTCAACGCCTGCTTCAGAAGCTCTTTTGAGCGCATATCCAGGTGATTGGTGGGTTCGTCCATCACCAAAAAGTTCACCGGCTCCAGCAGCAGCAGAACCATAGCCAGGCGGGTACGCTCTCCGCCCGACAGCACCGACACCTTTTTATCCACGGCCTCGCCTCCAAACAGGAAGGCGCCCAACAAATCCCGTATTTTGGTGCGTATGTCGCCCACTGCCACCCGGTCAACCGTCTCCAGAACGGTGAGGCTGTCATCCAGTCTGTCGGCCTGGTTCTGTGCAAAATAGCCAATCTTCACCTGATGGCCCAGCTTCAGTTCGCCACTGTAATCCAACTCCTGAATAATTACGCGCGCCAGCGTTGTTTTTCCCTCACCGTTTCGGCCCACAAAAGCCACCTTGGCACCCCGTTCGATGGAAAAATCAATATTGTCCAAAACCAGATGGTCGCCATACCGCTTACTCAATCCTTTTCCGGAGACCACCACCTTGCCCGAATGGGGAGCGGGCGGGAACTTAATCCTCAGCTTGCTGTTATCAAGTTCGTCCACTTCTATGCGTTCCAGCTTTTCCAGTTGCTTAACCCGCGATTGCACCTGAACGGCTTTTGTAGCTTTATACCTGAACCGGTCGATAAAGGCCTCGGTATCCTCAATCTTCTTTTGCTGGTTGCGATAAGCGGCCAATTGTTGCTCTCTCCGCTCCTTTCTCAGCTCCACAAACCGCGAATAGGAAGCTTTATAGTCGTAAATCCTGCCCAATGAAATTTCGATGGTACGGGTAGTGATATTATCGAGAAAAGCCTTGTCGTGCGAGATGATTACCACCGCGCCACTGTAATTCTTCAAAAAATCCTCCAGCCACTGTATGGACTCTATGTCCAGATGATTGGTAGGCTCATCCAGCAAAAACAGGTCGGGATTTTTTAAAAGAATCTTAGCCAGTTCCACGCGCATACGCCATCCGCCACTCAGCTCCAGGGTAGGCTGGTCAAATCCGGAGCGCTCAAACCCCAGTCCCTTTAAAGTCACCTCTATCTGCGATTTGTAATCGTAGCCCCCCAACATATTGTAGCGCTCGTTGGCTTCGGAGAGCTGGTCAATCAGCGCCATATATTCATCCGAATGGAAGTCGGTGCGATGATTGATGGCATGAGTGGTTTGAGCTATCTCCCGTTCCAGTTTTTTAAGATGCGGGAAAGCCTGCTCTACCTCTTCAAACAGGCTGAACCGGTCGTTGTGCACCATGTGCTGGGGCAGATAACCTATGGTGAAGTCGCGGGGCATGGAAACGGTGCCGGAGGTAGGCTCCTGCAACCCCGAAATAATTTTGAGAAGGGTGGATTTACCGGCCCCGTTTTTACCCACCAACCCTATGCGGTCGCGGGGATTGATAAGAAATGAAATGTCCTGAAAGAGCACAAAAGTGCCAAAATCAAGCGTGAGCTGACTGACTGAAACCATATATTAGTTGCTACACAATTAAAACCCGGAGGGCAAAATAGGGTTTGCCGGAATCACCGACTGAAAAAGCAGTACCGGTACCCGCGAAACGGAATAACCCGGATTAAACTTCAAAAGAAAGATGCCCTGATTATAGAATCCGCCCCAATTGGAAACACGTGCAAACGAGAAATTAAATTGCAATGGTTGCACTTCCACCGGTGAAGGACAATACTCGAAGTTGCGTCCGTGGCTGGCCATGGCATACACAAAATAGTACATCACATCGTGTCCCCAGATGCCATATCGTGAAAATCCGGAGGTGGCCGAAGAACTCTGAAAAAAGGGCGAAACGGCATGGGGCTCGGTATGATACCATTGTCGATATTTATTTATAAAACCATTGGTGGCGGGACTCCGATAGTCGAGGGCAAAAAATGTAAATATCTGGGCGTTAAGAGCAAACATATCCTCGGGATTGATGGATTGCGCCCGCAGCCACTCGGTCATCCCAAACAGGCTTATCTGCGCCTTCATATTATCCTTTACGCCGGCCAAAACAGGCACAATTTCTGACACGGTAGCTTCCTGATTGGTAGGCACCACGATAAAGTTTTTCCCCAAAGGATCAATCAATGCCCGTATGTTATTCAGATTCTCATCGGCCCGGGTCATCCGGTACTCCTTATAATTGATCTTTTTATCGAGAGCAAACTCGTGAAAATAGACCTTCTTTCTGAATTTCTCCATAAACGCTTCGGCGTAGGCATCCCTTTCGGCAGGTAACACCACCAAAAGATTGTGCCCGGAGGCCTGATTCACAATCTCATTGGCCATCCGGTCGAACATCAACGTATCGGGGGTATTTATCTGAAACAGATAGGGATTTTTCAGCAGTTCGGTATTGACATTGGAGAGGGGATAAACCAACTTTATTTTGTGACGAATGGAAAAATCCGATACCAGCTTCAGATCATCCGACCGCGCCGGACCTATTATCAGGTCCACGCTTTTTAAGGCATGATTGTTCAACACCCTGCGGAGCGCATCACCGTTGGGTGCAATATCATACACCGAAAGATCTACGCTGATTCCCTGTTTTTTAAGTGAATCCAGCGCCAGCAAAGCGCCTTCATAAAATTCTACAAACACCTTCGATTGATTGGCGATAATGGCATCGGAACGCTCAGTACGAATGGTATCGCCATTTTCCACGGTAGTAATTATGTTTGCCTGCCTGCTTGCCTCAAGAGCAAACGGTAACAACAAGGCCACCTTAAGGGGGACAGCCCGCCCCAGTTGTTCACGGTTGGCACACAGACTGTCATCTATTACCTGTGCCGAAAAGTCGCGAAAGCCTTCCAACGATGGGGAATATTTCTCTTCTGAAGCAGGAGGTGAAGCATTTTGCACAAACCAGGCTTCTTTGGGAATTTTAAGTGTCATCCCTCTTTTAAGCTTCGATGAAAGAAGCTCCGGATTCAGCTTCTTTAAAGTTTCAATATCCACATTGTACTGCCGCGAGATGGAAAAAAGGGTTTCGCGCCGCGACACCTTGTGTTTTAAAAACAGCCTCTCATCCTGTTTTGGTGATGATTCTACTTCTTCCTTTTCCGGTTGCCTGGGGATGCGCAACATATATCCCGGATTCAAATTGTCACTCTCGGCCTCGCTGTTGGCATCCCTGAGATCGCGTACGCTCACGTTGTAAATGCGGCTGATAGAGTAGAGCGTTTCGCCGGGCTTTATTTCGTGATAGAGATACGCCTCCCCCTCAATCACACCTACTTCTGCCTTTTTGACAGACTCAGGAGCCTTATGCTCAGGCGATTTGGGCAATCGCACCACCGACCCCGAGGAGAGTATGCCGCTCTTTAAGGCAGGATTGAGATCAATAATTTCTTCAATGGAGATATGGTGTTGTTTCGACAAGGCATAAAGGGTCTCTCCCGGCTGCACAGTGTGCATTACAAACCGGTCGTTAACAGGTTGAGTGGATTTTTCCGGTAATTCGCTGGTCTTCTTAACCGGCACCTTGATGATGCTTCCGGGAACCAATTTGTTTTTTGATCCGGGATTGTGGGAATAAATGTCGTTGATGGGTACATCGTACTTGCGCGAAATAAAATAAACGGTTTGTCCCGGCTCCACTGTATGAAGAATAAAATCGTCACCCTTCTCTATTTCAACAATACTGGTGTTTCTTCCCTTAATAACAGGAATTTTAATAACCTGGTCGCGTTTTAATCCGTCTTTCAGGTCGGGGTTGGCCGCAAGTATCTCCTGTTGCGAAACATTATATTGACGCGCCAGAGCGTAAAATCCCTCGCCCTGCTTCACCACGTGCAAAAAATATTCCCTGCCATCGATAATGATCTTCGATCTTTCCTGATTTTGCGGTTCTGCTTGAGCCCCCCCTCCCAAAACAAAAATAAAGAAGAAAGTCAGGGTCAGACAATGGATAGGTCTGCTCTTTAAATATTTGGTTATGCTCATTTTTTAAAAATATTACCTGTTCGCGCCATTTAAACAACCACCAAAGCACATTACCGGGTCGTTGGCTTAAATTACCGGAACAAAGAAAGCACCAAAGATATATTTTTTAACCCGTAAAACCGACTTTTGCTTAACAGGTTAAGCTCAAATTGATCCCTTCATACTCAGTTTAGGATTAGCCTGCTTTTCCAGCGCTCTATTATAAATAACGAGCAATTCCCGTTTATATTTGGCGTATTCCAGCTCAAAATTCGGTGAAAACACGTTTTTACCCATTTTTTGGTCTATCTCCTCAAAAGTCCATGATTTTCCACCGGCCAGCTCCTGAGGGTGTGGATGAATGGCCCCGGCATGAAAAACTGCAAAGGTAAAAACCAGTTCACGCTCCACCTTACTGCGCCAAAGGTAGCGGCCCAGGTTAAAAACCTCTCCAACGGGGAGTCCAATTTCTTCGGAAGCCTCGCGCAACAGCGCCTTTTCAATATCTTCGCCGCGTGTAACATGTCCACCCACGGCTGTGTCCCATTTCCCGGGTTGTATCTGCTTGTGCAACGGACGTTTTTGCAGCCATATACCCCTGGGCGTTATCACCTGCAGATGCACCACCGGATGCAACCACAGCGTAGAGGCATCGTGTACCAGACTTCGGGGAGCATGACCAATCACCCTCCCCTCCTCATCCACCAGCGGGAGCCACTCCTCACGGTTCCATCTTTTTTGACGGCTTCTGCGGTGTAACCACGATATGACCAGCATCAAACCAAAAACCACATAAAATCCCGGTCCGCTCACAGCCGCCCACCATGCATGCGGCATCCAAAGGGCTGAGGCCAGCACCAACAAGGTGTGAAGCACCAACAGCCAAAAAAACAGCTTAAGCATCTGCTGCATCATCCACGACTCGAAAGGACCGGCCACGAAGCTCTTGAAATAACGTTTCGAGAGGTGCAAAATGACATTATGACTGGAAAATGCAGAAAACCCAATCACCAGTACCAAAACCGCCCCAATAAACACCGGTTTCAGTTTAAAGAGAAGGGCATTATCAAACAGCAGCGCCAAACCTCCCAGCAGGGTAAGAAAGCCCAGGTCGGCCAGCACGAACCGGTCGATGCGTTTTTCCCTGGCCCAGTACCAGATTAACTGTACAAAGCCCAGACCAAGGGCGGCCACCAGTCCGGCAGTGGTACCCCAAATCAGGTCCACCACTACAAACAACAACAGAGGAAGCATGCCCGGCAATAATTTACCTGCCAGAGAGAGCTTGTTTTTTGTTAAATTATTCAATTCCAATAATTAGTATTCAGGTAAGAACATCATTCAAAAAGGCAGTCACATTCTGTTCAATACGTTGGTTCACATCGTGTTGATCTGTTTTTTTGAAAGATTCTCCGGTAATTTTTTCATAAAGTTCAATGTAACGCTCCGAAACTTCACGGATGTATTGCGGCGTCAGCTCCGGAATTGGTTGATTCGGTTTTCCCTGAAACCCGTTTTCGATGAGCCACTGACGCACAAACTCTTTGGAAAGCTGCTTTGGCGACTCGCCCTTATCGAAACGCGCCTGGTAACCATCGGCATAAAAGTACCGGGATGAATCGGGGGTATGAATCTCATCGATCAGATAAATTTTACCCTCTTTTTTACCAAACTCATACTTGGTATCCACCAAAATCAATCCTTTATCGGCGGCCATTTGGGTGCCCCGCTCAAACAACTGACGGGTATATTTTTCAAGTAACCGGTAATCCTCCTCCGACACAATGCCCTGTCTTAGAATCTCCTCCCGGGAGATGTCTTCATCGTGCCCCTGGGTAGCCTTGGTTGTAGGGGTGATTAAAGGCTCATCAAAGCGCTGGTTCTCTTTCATTCCGTCTGGCATGGTAAGCCCGCAAAGCAAACGCTTACCCGCTTTATATTCGCGCCAGGCATGTCCGGTAAGATAGCCGCGAATCACCATCTCCACTTTAAAAGGGTCACAAAAGTGGCCCACAGTCACCATGGGGTCGGGGGTGGCGATTTTCCAATTGGGAACCACATCGGCGGTGGCATCCAGAAATTTGGCGGCGATTTGATTTAAGACCTGCCCTTTAAAAGGAATTCCCTTAGGGAGCACCACATCAAAGGCCGAGATGCGGTCACTAACCACCATCACCAGATAACGGTTGTCGATGTTGTAAACATCCCTTACCTTGCCTTTATACACATCCGTTTGACGCGGGAAGTGAAAATTGGTTTGTATCAGAGCTTTTTCCATAATAACATTCAGTTTTATTCTTTTTCGTAAGCCTCTACTATATCCTGCACCAATTTATGGCGCACTATGTCTTTCACGGTAAATTTAATGCGTTCAATGCCTTTTATTCCTTTTAAGATGCGCATGGCCTGCACCAGTCCCGACGTAAGCGGGTTGGGGAGGTCAATTTGAGTAACGTCGCCGGTCACCACAAACTTGGCGTGGGTGCCCATGCGCGTTAAAAACATTTTAAGCTGGTTGGTGGTGGTGTTTTGCGCCTCATCCAGAATCACAAAGGCATTGTTGAGGGTTCGGCCCCGCATGAAAGCCAGGGGCGCAATCTGGATGGTTCCATTCTCCATATACTCCTTCAGCTTCACAGCGGGTATCATATCCTGAAGGGCATCATAAAGCGGCTGAAGGTAAGGATCGATCTTCTCTTTCATGTCGCCGGGCAGGAATCCAAGCTTCTCCCCGGCTTCCACGGCGGGCCGGCTTAAAATAATGCGCCGTACGCTCCGGTTCTTCAACGCCCTTACTGCCAATGCAATAGCCGTGTAGGTCTTGCCCGAGCCGGCAGGGCCTACGGCAAACATCAGGTCGTTGTCTTCATAGCTCGCAACCAGCCGCTTTTGGTTTTCGGTGCGTGCCTTAATGGGTTTACCGTTCACACCAAAGAGTATGACACCATCTTCCGAAACCGGTTGCGGAAGCGGGCCCGTGCCGCTAAGTATCTCGGCAAGGGAAGCCTCGGTGATTAGATTGTATTGGTGGTAATGTCTTAAAAGCTGATTAATTTTCTCTTCAAAATCGGCCACCTCTTCCTCATCGCCCATGGCCTTGAGCCAATTGCCGCGTGCCACTATTCTGAGTTTGGGATAACGGGCCCTTATCTGCTCCAAACGAGCCTCCTTCACCCCCATAAATTCCACCGGATCAACCGACTCGAGATAAATAAGTTTTTCAATCATACCATTCGTAAAGTGCGCTTTCTCATGCAAAATTAGCAACATTTTTTAGTTTAAGTGGGTTTATGTGGAATTTTGAAGTGGGAAGACCGAAGACCGAAGTGGGAAGCACGAAGTGGGAAGCACGAAGTGGGAAGACCGAAGTGGGAAGACCGAAGTGGGAAGACCGAAGACCGATTCCGATAGCTATCGGAACCGAAGACCGAAGGGCCTGCCTGCCATCGGTCGCCATCCGCGTACGCTGAAGCTTTGGAGCGTAAGTGACAAGCTTCCGGCGACCGAAGGGAGGAACACGGTGATACCGGTAGGCAGGGTAGGCAAAATAGTCAGAGCGCAGACTCCAATTCCCTGCCTATCGCTCTGAGACCTTCTCTCAACTCAAGATATTTCTTCTCACTTGCACAAACAAGCCCTTTATCATACTGGCGGAGCAGGGAGGAGTTAATGTTGATAGAATTTGCCAATTGAGAAATATTCAGATAAGGATACCCCTTTAAATAATGGTGCAACATAAAGCTGAACTTTAGTTTAACAGTTTTCGGAACAACGCCCTTTAATGAAGCAGGCAACTCTTTCCCGGTTTCATTATAAAAGTCAATAAAATCGGAAAGCGCTTCCCGTACATTTTCTTTAGCCTCGTCTAATATCTCTCCGAACGAAGTGACATTTTCTAACCCCGGAGTTGCGAAAAATACTCCAAATCCGTCTTTACCTGGTTCAATAATGACCTTTAATGATTTCATATACCTTATTTTTTTCCAAAACAATATAGCCGAGCAAAATAAACCTTGATTTACTTGAGTCCCGCTTGTTTAAGGATTTGTTCGCAAGTCCCTTTTGGAACCTCTTTTGCAGGGTGCCGGGGTACTACTACTTCTTTACTTCCCTTTTGGTAAATGGTATGTTTTTTACCCTCTCTTGCAACTTTCCACCCATTTTTCCTTAAAAGCTTAAAAAGTTCATTGTATTTCATTCAGTAAACTTTTTCGTTACAAATATAGTGACTGGAAAAATATAAAGCAATTTTTTTATAACGTTTTTGTTATAATATATGATATGCATTATCAAAATCCTTTTAAAAACCCAAGCACGCAATCGCCCAATACCCCGATATTGTAACCCCCCTCCTGGCAGATGAGGGTGGGAACGTTCAGTGAAGCCAGTCGACGGGCTATCTCAGGATAATCATGGGTTTGGAGCCTAAAGCTGCCGATGGGATCAAGCTCATGGGTATCGAAACCGGCGGAGATGATGAAATAGTCGGGTTGAAAACGATTTATGGCTGCCACAACCTGATCCACCGCCACCAGGTAAAGTTCGATGCCCGATTTTAAAGGCAACGGCAGGTTAAGATTATAGCCCAGGCCCTGCCCCTTCCCTCTCTCATCGGCATAGCCCCAGAAATAGGGATACTCTTCCTCCGGATCGCCGTGAATGGAAGAGGTAAAGACGTCCTTTCGCTCCTGAAAGAACTCCTGAGTACCATTGCCGTGATGATAGTCGATATCCAAAGTGGCCACCCGCCCGTAATGAGACAGATAGTCGGCTGCCACTGCGGTATTGTTAAAATAGCAATAACCTCCAAAAACACGCGGCCCGGCATGATGACCCGAAGGACGACAAAGCGCATAGACCACCTTTTCTTCTCCTGTTGACAACATTTCAGCGCCGGTGAGGGCACACTCGGCAGAAGCGCGTGCCACCTCATAAGTCTTTTGCATAATAGGGGTTACGGCATCGGTGCACCATATGCCACCCCAAAGAGGGTTATCGACCCGTCTGGGCAGACTAATGCCTGCACCCGGAAACAGGTCGGGATAAACTTCGGTGGTGGTATCGGTAAGACCAGCCGCAGTGTTTTTTATGAAATCGTGGTAAGGATGCATGCGCGAAAGCCACCGCTCGGGAAATTGTTTGGCCGGCATGATTTCGAATCCTCCCTCATTTTTAAGTTGCTCCCGTATTAAAATGGCACGCTCGGGCGTATCCTTTGTCTCGTAACTCTCAGGTCCCAATTGGAATTTCCACTGTGGACTGTGTCCGTCGGGGGTATACTTTTCGATTACTTTCATGGTAAAATGATAGATTAAAAATTAAGGAGGATTGGTGAAAGGAAAGAGATTGAAGGAAGACCGAAGACCGAAGACCGAAGACGGAAGACCGAAGACGGAAGACCGAAGTATTCGGGTTCAGGGTTGTGGTTGGCTCGATAGAGATGCACAGCCCTTCGGTCGCCGAAGGCTTGCCGAAGATGCGACGTGCGTCTTTACAAGGTTTCTTCATACACAACTGTTCACCGTCAGGTCCCTGTGCATATAGAGGGGCACCGTTCACCGCACGCCTTTTACCCTTTTACCGTTTACCGGTCACCGGTCACCGCGCACCTCTCACCCAATCTCCCTTCCTTTTCTTAAAATTTCAAGAACACGATCGTGGGGCAATGGAGGCGCCTCTCTTCCCAAACGTCCGGTCATACCACCCGAGCAAAACATCGCGTTAAGCACGGCTTCCTCGGTTGCTTCTATTACCGCTTCGTACAACAGGTTGATATGATTGTCGCTGATGCACCGCAGGTTGATAAAATGGCTCTGGCGTGAAACCGACCGGGAGGTCCGGTTGGCGGTACTAAAAGCAATAATAATTTCACCACTGGTAGACGCCGCGTAAGAGCCCGTTCGTCCCAGTCCCAGGGCTGCCCGGCGGGAGACACGATTCAACTGGCTGCTCAACAGCGGCAG
>JACDJA010002702.1_pt1 | contig 12325 bp, 11 predicted proteins | sample 7449241 | NCBI WGS metagenome assembly JACDJA01 (sample SAMN14253289, study PRJNA609438) | sludge metagenome | isolation source: initial anaerobic sludge | collected 2018-12-20 | reverse complement strand
TCTGTTTCATTCAGGAGAAAAGAGAAAGGCAAAAAGAAAATGATACCCGCTAATAGATCAAGTGAAATCAGTAGCAGTAAAGGTATGTTACGATTGTGCGATTTATTAAAGACCATTCTTCTGCTTTATGTTCACGTTATCGGAAACAGTGGGTATTTATTGGTTTTCAAAGGTAATATTTCACCACATCTAATATATACGTAAATTTTATAGATTTAATATGTCAAAGGTGAAAAATATTTAACGGCTTTATGGAATTTGTGTGATAAATTAAAGTAATGAGTTGTTTCACTCCGTGGTTAAGACTATTTTTGTGCTGCTATGGAAGAAGATACATTTCGACACAAAGGATTGCGAGGGCGACTTTTACACCTGCTGGAGGCCAAAGGAATAAGCGATACAAAGGTTCTGGAAGCCATGGGTAAGGTGCCCCGTCACCTTTTTATGGAACGCTCGTTTATCAGACAGGCCTATCAGGACCAGGCCTTTCCTATTGGGGAAGGTCAAACCATATCTCAACCCTACACAGTTGCCTTTCAATCTCAGTTGCTGGAAATTAAGGCAGGCGATCGTGTGTTGGAGGTGGGCACGGGGTCCGGTTATCAGGCTGTTATTTTGCAGGAGATGGGAGCGAAGGTCTTTACCGTCGAACGGCAAAATGCACTCTACCTTAAAACTTCAGATTTACTTTCGCAATTAGGTTACAAAGATATAAAACTCTTTTTGGGAGATGGCTATGAGGGCTTGCCCGATTTGGCGCCTTTTGACAAAATATTGGTCACTGCCGGTGCGGCCCATCTGCCCGGAACTTTGTTGATGCAGTTGCAGACAGGTGGAATGATGGTGGTACCCTTAGGCAGCAAAACTCAGATTATGACACGGGTGAAGCGACTGGAGGAAGATGATTTTGAAAAGGAAACTTTTGGTGAGTTTGCTTTTGTGCCTATGCTGCCTGGTTTGGTAAAATGAAGATAGAGAGGTGACAGCCCGCAGGCAGGGAATGCGGGAATAGTGGAAAACCTGAATGATGGAAGAAACTTAAACTAAAGCTGGAATGATGGAATGAAGATTTGTTGTTTTGGAAATTTGATGATTTAAATTTAAGCCCCATTATTCCTACCATTCCATTCATCCAAACCCATTAAGCTTAATACAATAAAAATCCAAGAAGAACATGTTACAAATTGAAACCCTCGTTTTTAATCCTTTTCAGGAAAATACCTACTTGCTTTACGATGAATCATCGCGCGAATGCGCCATTGTTGACCCCGGAATGATCTCTCCTGAAGAAGAGCAGATGTTGGTGGAAAGAGTGGAATCGTTGAAGCTTAAGCCAATGTTATTGTTGCAAACCCATTTGCACCTCGACCATGTATTTGGTACCGGCTTCGTAGTAAAAAAATGGAACCTTACGCCGCAGGCGCATCAGGCCGATACATTTTTAATTGAGCGGACCATTGAGCAGGCCTCTCAGTTTGGCGTCTCACTTGCAGAAAACCCCCCTTCCCCGGGTAAGTATCTTAACGAAGGAGACAAGCTTTCCTTAGGTTCAGTTCTTTTAAAAGTGCTACATGTGCCGGGTCATTCACCGGGCGGCATCGTTTTTTATTGTGAGGAAGAAAAGGTGCTTGTTGCCGGCGATGTACTCTTCAAAGGCAGCATAGGCCGAACAGACCTGCCTGGTGGCGAACACCATCTGTTGATTGAAGGCATCATGGAAAAACTGATGGTTCTGCCCGATGAGGTAGTGGTTTATCCGGGTCATGGCCCTACTACCACAATTGGTACTGAGCGCCGGAGCAATCCTTTTTTAATTTGACAAAAATCATTGTTCATCCCCAAATAAAGTCGTTTCATGTAGAATGATTACAATATAGGTTATATAAAATGCTATTATCAGAGTTTTGAATGATAATATATCTAATTTGTTGAAAATATTTATAAGATAAATAATTATGGAACAGTTCGTTGATCGTCATGTCGGGCCCAATCACAGAGATGTTGAATCGATGTTGAAACAGATAGGTGTTTCCTCACTGGATGAGTTAATCGATCAGGCCGTACCCGCCAATATTCGTATGCACGGAGGATTAAATCTGTCTCCGGAGCTCTCCGAGAGAGCTTACCTGGAACGTATAAGAGGAATTGCTGCCCAAAACAGGATAATGAAATCGTACATCGGCATGGGTTATTATGCCACTTTTACGCCACCGGTAATTCAGCGAAATGTACTCGAAAATCCAGTTTGGTACACCTCTTATACCCCTTATCAGGCCGAAATATCCCAGGGCCGGTTAGAGGCGCTTCTCAACTTTCAAACCATGGTGAGTGAGCTTACGGGCATGGAGCTGGCCAACGCCTCCTTGCTGGATGAAGCCACAGCAGGAGCCGAAGCCATGATAATGATGTTTAATACCCGGAGCCGAAACCAGATTGGAGAAGAAGTTAATACCTGCCTGGTTGACAAAGAGGTATGGCCACAGACCCGCGCTGTTTTGGAAACGCGTGCTCAGCCGCTGGGTATTGAGTTGGAGTTTACCGATATAAGGCAACATAAATACGATCCTTCCCTCCATTTTGGATTGATTTTGCAATATCCCAATCAAAAAGGGGAGGTTCACGATTATCGTAAATTGGTGAAAGAGGTACACAAGGGCGATGGAAAAGTAGCAGTAGCTACCGATCTGCTGGCGCTTACGCTCTTGTCGCCTCCCGGCGAGTGGGAGGCCGACATTGTCTTTGGCTCCGCCCAGAGGTTTGGTGTGCCCATGTATTATGGGGGCCCGCACGCGGCCTTTTTTGCCACCCGTGAAGCTTTTAAGCGCAGTGTTCCCGGTCGCATTATTGGTGTGTCGAAAGATGTAAACGGGAAAACAACCCTTCGGATGGCTTTGCAAACCCGCGAACAACATATCAAACGCGAAAAGGCGACCTCCAACATCTGTACCGCTCAGGCTTTACTGGCTACCATGTCCGGATTTTATGCGGTTTATCATGGCCCCGCAGGATTGAAAAAGATGGCTCAGGAAATTCATACGCTCACGGATAAATTAGCTAATGTATTGGACAATACCGCATATAGCATTATTAATACCAACTATTTTGATACCCTGCTGATTGCTCTGCCCGATGACTTAAAGGTTGAAACCGTTCAGGAAGGTGCATTGAAAACAGGTGTTAACCTTCGTTATTTTGAGGGGGAGAATATCATCGGAATTACCCTGGATGAAACCACCACACAACATGATGTCCAGGAGCTGGCCGATCTCCTGTTACACCTCGCCAGGGAACGCCCTGCCCGGGTGAAAGATCAATCGGAAGAGACTCTTATCCCTCAGGGATTGTTAAGGAAATCGGAGTTTATGAGTCAAAAGGTGTTTCATAAATACCGCTCCGAAACAGAGATGATGCGCTACATCAAACGGCTCGATCGCAAAGACATATCGCTGACCCATTCCATGATTTCGTTGGGTTCCTGCACTATGAAGCTGAATGCCGCTTCGGAACTTTTCCCCATTACCTGGCCCGAATTTACCTCCATTCATCCCTTTGCCCCCGTTGAGCAGGCCAAAGGGTATCACCAGATGATGAACGAATTACGTGCCGACCTGGCTGAAATAACTGGCTTTGCCGATGTGAGTCTTCAACCCAACTCGGGCGCTTCGGGCGAGTATGCAGGCCTGATGGTTATCAGGGCTTATCAAAAAAGCCGCGGAGAGGACTACCGGAATGTGGCGCTTATTCCGGCCTCGGCACATGGCACCAATCCGGCCAGCGCGGTTATGGCAGGCATGGAGGTTATTGACGTAAGATTTGACGAACGGGGTAACATTGATGTGGAGGATCTTCGCGAAAAGGCTCAAAAGCACAAGGACAATCTCTCCTGCATCATGGTCACCTATCCATCTACCCATGGAGTATTTGAGAGCTCTATAAAGGAGGTTTGTGAAATAATTCATCAAAACGGTGGGCAGGTTTACATGGACGGGGCCAACATGAATGCTCAGGTGGGACTTACCAGCCCCGGATTGATTGGTGCCGATGTGTGCCATCTTAATCTTCATAAAACCTTTGCCATTCCGCATGGAGGCGGAGGCCCGGGAGTAGGCCCCATTGGGGTGGCAGCCCATTTGGTGGATTTCTTGCCGGGACACAGTGTCATCGACAATATGCGTCAGGGCATCTCGGCTGTGGCAGCTGCTCCCTGGGGAAGTCCCGGTGTGTTGCCTGTAACCTATGGATACATTAAGATGTTGGGTTCTAAGGGGCTGACCTATGCCACTAAAATCGCCATCTTAAATGCCAACTATCTGGCACATTTGCTTAAAGACGATTATGGCATTCTCTACAGCGGTGACAATGGGCGTGTGGCACACGAAATGATTCTGGAGTGCCGTATGCTTAAAGCTTCTACCGGTGTTACCGAAACCGATATAGCCAAACGACTGATGGATTACGGCTACCATGCACCCACCGTTTCCTTTCCGGTGGCCGGCACATTGATGATTGAGCCTACCGAGAGTGAATCCAAAGAGGAGATGGACCGGTTCGTAGAGGCTTTGAAATCTATCCGATCCGAAATTCGGGAGATAGAAGAGGGCAAAGCCGACAAAGAAAACAATGTGCTAAAACATGCACCCCACGCCGAATATGTTGTGACAGCCAATGAGTGGGACAAACCCTACAGCCGTGAAAAAGCTGCATATCCGCTGCCATGGGTGCGCGAAAATAAGTTTTGGACACCGGTGGCACGGGTCGAACAAGCTTTTGGCGATCGCAATCTGGTGACCACCAGTGAATCAATGGAGGGACTGCTGTAGTATGATCTGGTCCGGGTTTACTTCGAAGCCAGGCTTTTTAACAGAGCGGCTATTTCAGGATGATTGTTTTGTGCAGCAAAATTTTCAGCCGTGTCGCCATCTTTATCTTTGAGCGTGATATCGGCATGGTGGTCGAGCAATGTCTTTACCACCTCTGCGTGGCCCTCAGAGGCGGCATACATGAGGGGAGTAAACTGTTCTATATCATCGGGCAGGTCAATTAATGCACCATGGCTAAGGAGCAGTTCAACCGTTTGAACAAATGGCCCCGATGAAGCAAAATGAAGCGCCGAGAGGCCTCTACTGTCAATGAGGTTGACATCGGCGCCTTTTTGGAGCAGTGCTTCTGCTATGGCGGTATGCCCGTTGTACGATGCCAGCATCAATGCCGTGTGGCCCTCTTCGTCGGTGTCATCTGCATCGGTAACTTTTTCAAGAGCTGCCTGAGCCAATGGCAGGTTTCCTTCAAGCGCTGCTTCCCTTAGAGTCTGTGCGGGATCGGACATAGCCGAAGCAGCACCGGTGGCGTTGCCCGGAGTCTTTGACAGGGCGTTTTGTTCCCGGTTTTGTTTACCCTGGCAGGCCACAAAGCCTGTTAACAGGAGCAGAAAAAGAAAAGTTTGCAGATTGACTATTGGTTTCATTAGCAAGTTATTGGGCATAAATATGAATTCAGGATTGAATGCCAGATTGCTCCTTTCTGGCCATGGAAATTCGCTTTCTCTGAATGGCATCTTCAATTACTTCGGACAACACATCACTCATAATCAGGTTTCTGGCTTTAACCTGTTGAGGAATAAAACTGGTGGATGTCATGCCCGGGGTGGCGTTTACTTCTAATAAAAATATCTTTTCATCGGTCACAATGTAGTCCATTCTTACAATTCCTTTGCAGCCTAAAATGGTATATGCCAGCGAGGATATATCCTGAATTCGCCGGGTGAGCTCACCGGAAATGCGGGCCGGCGTGATTTCAATGGCCTTTTCGGCATTGTATTTGGCTTCGAAGTCGAAAAAGTCGTTTTTACTGATCACTTCGGTGAGTGGCAGTATCTCCTCTTTTTCGAGTGTTTTATAAAGTCCGCAGGTTACTTCAGTGCCCTTTAAAAACGATTCCACAATCACCTCAGAGCTCTCTTCAAATGCTTTGCTCACCGCCGCCGTCATCTCTCCCAGCTCCTTTACTTTAGTAATACCAAAGCTGGAGCCGCCCGCATTGGGCTTTACGAAGCAGGGCAGCCCGAGTTTCTCAACAATTTTGGAGGGGTCGTAAGCATTGCCTTCGCGCAAAAGAATGGAGTCGGGAACTGCTACCCCAAAGCCTTTGAGATAGGTGTTACACATAAACTTGTTGAAGGTAAGCGCGGCCGGCAATACGTCGCAGGTTGTATGGGGAATGTTTAGCATATCAAGATAGCCCTGCAGCAGGCCGTCTTCACCGGGAGTGCCATGAATGGTGATGTAGAGGCAGTCGAAATGAATTCGCCGGCCGTCGATTTGAAATGAAAAATCGTTTCTGTCGATGGAAAACTCCTCCTTACCGGTTACCACCGCCCATTTTTCGCGAGTAATGAGCACCCGGAACATCCGGTAGTGCGAACTCTCCAGGAAATTGGCAATGCCTTGGGCACTCTTGTAACTTATCACAATTTCGGAGGAGTAACCCCCGTAAATAATACCAATAGTCTTCATATGGCTTAATCGGTTCTTGAAGCTATATACTGTCGCCATTTATCAATGGTTTTGACCATGTCGTCGGGCAGTGGGGTGTCAAACTTCATGAGCTTGCCCGATTTGGGATGCACAAACCCCAGCGATTTGGCATGCAAAGCCTGGCGCGGAAGCATTGCAAAGCAGTTTTGTACAAATTGCCGGTATTTGGTGAAGGTAGTGCCCTTCAATATCTGATCACCTCCATAACATGCATCGTTAAACAGCGTATGGCCTATGTGTTTCAGATGCACCCTTATCTGATGGGTTCGTCCGGTTTCGAGGCGGCACTCTAAAAGAGTGATGTATCCCAACCGTTCCAGTACCCTGTAATGGGTTACTGCCGGTTTTCCCTGGGAACCATCGGGGAAGACGGTCATCTGTTTGCGATCACGCAGGCTCCGCCCTATGTGACCTGTAATGGTGCCGGTTTCGTTTTCTACATTTCCCCAAACCAGTGCCTGGTAGGTTCGCAGGGTGGTTTTGTTGAAAAACTGACTCCCCAGCAGTGTCTTGGCTTGTTCGGTTTTGGCAATCACCAGCAATCCCGAGGTATCTTTATCAATACGGTGCACCAACCCGGGGCGGGGGTCGTTGCTCTGAAACCAGGGATGGTCTTTCAAGTGCCAGGCCAGCGCATTTACCAGCGTGCCGGTGTAGTTGCCATAACCCGGATGGACCACCATGCCAGGTTTTTTATTCACCACAATTACCTCGTCGTCTTCATAAACAATGTCAAGGGGGATATCTTCAGGCAAAATCTCTGTTTCGCGCGGAGGCCATGACATGACTACTGTAATCACATCCAGAGGTTTTACGCGGTAGTTTGATTTTACAGGTTGCCCGTTGACCAGGATGCTACCTGCTGCGGCCGCCTCCTGAATCTTGCTGCGGGAGGCATTTTGGATGCGGTTTACCAGAAACTTATCTATGCGCAACAAAGTTTGTCCGGCATCGGCTACAAAGCGATAATGCTCGTAAACGGCACTATCTTCTGCAGTTATTGTACCATCCGGGCTGTCATCCGCTATCTCGTCCGGCGCATTCAGGTCATCAAAATCGGTCTCATTTTCTGGCATCAGGCACTGGATTGTAGATCGTTTGTTTTTGAAAGGTTTTGAGAAAGTCGCTCTTCCTATGGAGTATTATGATGGCTAATAAAATTTTTCCTCCTCCGTTTTCTCTTGCTCCGATTCCCACTTTGCAGGGTTAGTAGTGAATGAATCGGGCATGATCAAAGTGGAGTCTGTGGTGAGCCAGATATCAATGGAGGCGCCCAGGTTAAGCTGATTGCCGGGAGACGAAGCAGGGCTTTGTTGCCAGATGAAGGCCGCCAGAGTGTCCGCAGACAACACCACTGTGGAGTCGTAAATGGCAGCACCAATGTTGAGGGAGACTCGCTGGCTCTCCTCTTTGGCTTCTGTCAGGCTCAATCCCTTAAGGTCAGGAACAGCAGTCATCTGGTTGCTCAGTCCCTGCCCTACCAACAGGTCGATGTGGGTACCTTTAATCACCTGTGTGCCCGGTTGCACCGGTTTGCCATTCAAATGTTGACCCAGCACCAGATTGGTATATTCAGAGGGTACAAAAATAAGGTTACCTACTGTGAGGCCAAACGATTCTAAGATTACCCGTGCGTTTCGGATACTGTAATCTACCAGATTAGGCACCTCCACCTTTTCCGGTGACCAGGCATTGATGGTGAGAAAAATATTGCGATTTCGTTTGACCAGTTCACCCGCGTTGGGTTCCTGCTCCACCACTACGCCGCGCGGCATATCATCTATGTGAACCGAATCGATAATGGCATATCGCAGCTCTTTTTGCCCGGCCAGATGGGTGAGCTGTTGTTCGGTGAGCCCTGTGAAGTCGGGTACTTTAAGCCCCTCCCCATGAAGGGTGTAGAGGTTTATCGCCACAAAAGTGAGGATGATGAGTAATATACCCGAACCCAGCACAATACCGAGGTGCGTAAGGAAAGGCTTGCTGGTTATTGTTTTAATAAACGACATGAGGCAGTGGTTTTGTATAGCCTTCAAAAATAGCACAAAATAGCCAAATGAAAAGAGGGGGCTTTGTTTTTTATATATGTACCAGATTTTTATCAATGGTAATAATTGATAGAATCGGAAGGTTGCTCACTCATCTTTTATGAATGGAGATAAAAAAAAGGATCTCACAGGATCCTTTTTACATCTTTTTCCCGGACACACTTTTAGATGTCCTATGTAACTATGAGCTTAAGCCTTGTGCTTGCTTTCGCTTGACACGCTAAGTTTTTTTCTTCCTTTGGCACGGCGGGAAGCTATTACATTTCTACCACTGGCGGTGGCCATGCGGGAACGGAAACCGTGTTTATTTCTTCTTTTTCGGTTAGAGGGTTGGAAAGTCCTTTTCATTGCTCTGTGTTTTTATCTTTCGTTAGTGTGTTCCGGTTAAAAAAATCAGGAGTGCAAAAATACAGGTTTTTTTTATCTTCCAAAGCATTACGGTGCAATTTTTTAGATCAGTCTGCGGGTTACTCTACTTTAAAGGTAAAAAAAGTAGCTTTTTGGTTTCAAAAAAGGACTCATCAAACCACTGGTCAAGAGGCGAAGTGACTATCTGTTTACCAAAGGGGCGGATCTCCGGCTCTAAATCTCCGCCTTTAAGATAGAGGATTCCGTTTGGAATGGCATTCCTGGGTTTCGATGCAACCATATGGCGGGTCAGTTTCACGAATTCGGGGAGTGTAGTTACTGCGCGGCTGATGACAAAGTCAAAGGTTTGGTGATACGATTCGGAACGCGCTTGAATGGCTGTGGCATTTTTTAGACCGAGGGAGCCGATAACTGCCTGCACCACTTTTATTTTTTTCCCGATTGAGTCGAGCAGCGTAAACTTTGATTCAGGGAAAAAGATGCTCAGCGGGATTCCCGGAAAGCCTCCTCCCGTGCCCACGTCAACGTTGGTTGTGCCGGGTTTAAAATGAATGAATTTGGCAATGGCCAGTGAGTGCAAAACATGGTGCAGATAAAAATGTGCCATATCTTTGCGTGAAATCACATTTATTTTGCTGTTCCAATCCTCATAAAGCGGCAGAAGCGCCTCAAGCTGCTCTTTTTGCAACGGCGATATCACAGGGAAGTATTTAGTTATAAGATCCATTAGTAGCTTATTGTGTCCCGTAAGCAGTTTGGAATTGTTAATGAGATAGAGGGCAATTATGAGAAAATTCGCGAATTTTCTCTACGAACACCTACAACAAATTCTGTTTTTCTTTGAGCTTTCAGCTTTGAGCTAATCCCTAACACTACGGATACTTCACTTCCGAATCTTTCAGAGTGTTGAAAAGCAATTCACGGGCCCTGAAAAGTTGAGCTTTCACCGTGCCCAGAGGTAGATCCAATTCTTGCGAAATCTCATCGTAGGAGTATTCTTTAAAATAGCGCAATTCGATGAGTGCCCGGTAACGCGGTTTTAGTTTTTTGACTACGGTGCGCATTAAAATGGCTTTTTGAGCACGAATGAGGTTTTCTTCGGGATCGGGTGTTTCGTCCCGTATGTATATTTGGGGTTCAGTTTCTTTTTCGCTCGCTGAAAAGGAGCCATCAATGGAAAGATGGTGGGTACGCTTTTTTCGCAGGTAATCGATGCAGTTGTTGGAAGCAATTTTAAAGAGCCAGGTACTAAAGGCATAGTTTGGGGAGTATTGCTTCAGGTTTTTAAAGGCCTTGCCAAAAGCTTCGATGGTTAAGTCCTCAGCATCGGTTTTGTTGTTAATCATCTTTAGAAGCATGAAATAGATGGCATCACGATATCGTGCCATCAACTCGGCATAAGCTTTTTGGTCACCATCAACGGCTTTTTTTACCAAATCAAGGTCGTATTGCGCTTTATCTGATAGGTTTGGATTTAATTCCATTTTCTATTTTTTGTGCCGGAAATATTTCCTGTATGTGCCCATGCCAATATCAGAGGCTGCAGAAAATCAAATCCAATAATACTCCAGTATATAGGCCCAAGGCCGGTTTTGACAGCTGCCATGCGCATGAAAATGAGCTTTAGCATCATATATGAAACCCAAAACGCCAGGCTAATAACGGCAAATTTATCAAAAAACAAACAACATATAGGTATTATCCAAATTAATTCACGGGTAAGCGGTTCCACAGCCAGCTCAAATCTTAAGCCAGGCCTGTAATGCGATGAGGTGGTAAGATGCCGGCGTTTTTGGTGCAGCCACTCTATAAAGCTCTCAGCCGGGGTGCTTATGGTGTGTGCCTCAGGATGAATACAGACCGTTACGTTTTTCCCGGAGGCGGCCTCCTGCACAAACAGGTCGTCGTCGCCGGAGGCTAATTTAAGATGACTCTTAAATCCGTTGTTATTGATATGCAGACTTTTTTTATAGGCCAGATTCCGGCCTACTCCCATGTAGGGCTTTCCGCTAAGGGCATAACCTAAATAGCGGGTGGCAATGCAAAAGGTGTCGTAGCGAATCCACAGATTAGTTAATCCTTTCCTGGTTTGATAATTACCAATTCCCAGAACCATTGACTTTTCAGGTTGCTGCAACGAGCCGGCCATGTGCTTCAGCCAATTCTTTGAGGCGGGTTTGCAGTCGGCATCGGTGAGTATCAGGTTTTCGTGAAGCGCGGCTTTAATGCCAATGGACAGGGCCACCTTTTTACCGCTGTAAAACTTCTTGTCAGCGTTCAAAGTAGTGGTGTATAAGTGTGGATAGCGGGTTTTCAGGGCAGTCAGGACTTCTGCGGTGTCGTCTTCGGAGTTGTCGTTTACCACCACCACCTGAAATTTCGGATAATCCTGAGTGAGTATCTCCGGAAGGAAATTGCGCAGGTTGCTTGCCTCATTTTTTGCACAAATAATAACCGAAACAGGAGGGAGCCCGGTCAACGGGGTGCTGGCGCTACCTGAGGGTTTGTAAAGCCCAAGGGGCATTATGCGTTTAAAGAGGAACCACAATTGCCAGCTCCAAGCAAAAACCAATAGAGAAAGCACAACGATATCAGCACTACCAAGATGAGAGATTTCCATATTTAGGGTAAAAGAACCTTTCAAAAGTGCATTTTTTTTTCTTTATATACAACCTGAATTTTCTTTTTTATCTTTACCCCCTGCAACAATAAACTCTGATGCAATATAATGTAGAAAATATCTGTGGGGAGACATCTGCACGCGCGGGTGTTATAACCACCGATCATGGAAAGATAGAAACGCCCGTATTTATGCCTGTGGGTACTGTGGGTACTGTGAAGGGAATACATGTCAACGATTTAAAGGAAGAGACGGGAGCTCAAATTATTTTAGGCAATACCTATCACTTGTATTTGCGCCCCGGTCTCGAGGTGTTAAAGCAGGCGGGTGGCCTGCATCGGTTCAACGCCTGGGACTTGCCAATACTGACCGATAGCGGTGGCTATCAGGTGTTCTCGTTGAGCGATCGACGAAAGCTGACCCGGGAAGGTGCCGAATTTCGTTCTCATCTGGATGGTTCCAGCCATCTGTTTTCCCCTGAGAGAGTGGTGGATATACAACGTATCATAGGTGCCGATATTACGATGGCTTTCGACGAATGTCCTCCCGGAGATGCCGATTATAAATATGCCTTAACTTCCCTGGAATTAACCCATCAATGGTTGAAGCGGGGTGTTGAGCATTTCGACCGCACCGGGCCTCTGTACAGCCATTCACAAGCCTTTTTCCCCATTGTGCAGGGTGCAGGGTTTCGCGATTTAAGGCAACGCTCAGCAGAGTACATCGCCTCCCTGGGCCGCGAAGGAAATGCCATA
>JACDJA010002701.1_pt1 | contig 12327 bp, 7 predicted proteins | sample 7449241 | NCBI WGS metagenome assembly JACDJA01 (sample SAMN14253289, study PRJNA609438) | sludge metagenome | isolation source: initial anaerobic sludge | collected 2018-12-20 | reverse complement strand
CTCGATGGCAATGAAGAGTTGGCCCTCCGGTTTCAACACCCTTCGAATCTCTTCGAGAAAGCGTAGCTGCGTATTTCGCGGATTCGATTTGCCGAAGAACGACCTCACGCCGACAATGCCCTTGCCGAGCCTGGATCCGTCGTGCCGCCACGCGTTTTCGTCGTCCGCGACCCATTCGAGGACCCCGGAAAGGGTGACGCAGTCTAGACTGTGATCGGGGAAAGGCAGATGCCCCGCATCGCCACCGGCGAGCAGCGTGACCCTCTCGCTGACTCCCGCCTTGTCGAAACGCAGGCGGGCGAATTCCAGCCGCTCATAAGTTAGGTCGAGCGCATAGACGTGCGCGACGTTCGGCGCGACGTTCTTCGTCAGGTTACCGAGTCCGCAGCCGAGATCGAGCACCCGCGAGTCCGGGCGCAATTTGAGAAAGAGTTGCCAGGCATAGCGCCCGTCGGCAACCAGGTTGTCGAGCCAATCCGGATTGTGTCGGACGGATTCGAGAAAGCGGCGGATCGTCAGGAACCAGGGCTGGGTGCGCCCCGAACTCGTCAACAGCCGCATCTCGTCTCGCGGCACCGGATTGAAGTAGTAGTCGTTCCTGTGCGTACGAAGGTCGATGATCGCGTCGTCGACCCGATACTCGGCGCCGCAGCCGACGCATGCGGAGGAAGAAGTCGAGACGCTCAGTGGGCCCAGACACCTGGGACAGGAAATATCGTCGCGCTGCCGCGCGACCGCCGGTTCGGAAACTACCTGGCTCATGCCTCGTACTCGCTGGATGTCCGCGTCGTCATTCTGTTCGAGCGTGGCTCTGGGCTACGCCCATGCGGCATCCGAATCGCTCCCCGGTGGAACGGGACCACTGCCATTCTCTTCCTCCATGCTGTATGGAAATGTCGGACAAACTCCGCCCGGCGCGGGCCCATTCGGTCGGTTCGGAATTCGGCCGACCGTGTGCGGCAAGGCGCAGTTCGCACGACCCTTGGGAGTGGCGAAACCAGACGACGTCTGCTTCGTGTCGCAGTTCCCCGCAATTCACCTCGATTGCGCCGCCGGCCGAAGGAAGAACAACGAGCTCCGAGCGCATGCCGCGACGGTAACGGACTGCCACACCACCGCCGAAGTCCTCGACTGCGACCGGGAACGCGTTCTCGACACCGAAACCGAACACGAGAGCCGATGTACAACTCTCCGCGCCCAGCGCATAGGTCAATTGCGGCGCCGGCACCCGCTCTCCATACCGCGGCGCAAACCACCCGCCGAGGGGGTTTGTCTCACCATGGGCGATCGTCGGGCGAACGAGGCCGGTCCCCTTGGCGATCCACAACGATTCGACCTCGGCCTCGAGCACGACGAAATCGTAGGGGCCCACGCGAGCGCTGACACCGGGAGCCGCCAGGAACTTCAGCCGCACTTCGCTGTCCGGCAGGGAGCGCGGCAGGCGATCGTAGAGAATCCAGCACTCACCGGCAACGTGGATGATCCCGCGGCGATAGCCGTCGTAGGAAGCGCTTCCCGACATCTCGTATTCGGCCCACGCGAGACGATCTCCCGTCGCAAGGCCCCGACATTGCACTCGTGCCTCGAGTTCCCGGTCGCGGAAATCACCGCGCAACGATCCCAGCGGATCGATGCCGTCGATCGTCAGCGTGTTGTGGGCCGACGGACCAGCGAAGTAGGCGCGCCCGGGTGCGTGCGTCGGATCTTCCGCACGGAACCGATAAGACCAGGTACCGGCGTCGACGAAGAACGCCTGTGCGCCGCTCGTCGCATAGACGCTCAGCAGATCGGCGTGCGCGTGTCCCGGCATCGAACGGGACGACGGACCCGGTCCGGTACGAAAAACGACGCGACCCGAACCTGGCGTGTCGGATAGAACGTGAAAGCCGCTATCGCGCCACGACTTGATCCCGGTCGACTCCAAGGGATCTTCGGGCTCCCCCGCGAGATCTCCCGAAAGGAGCCAGAAAGCGCGCTCGACCGCGGCAGCCGACCGCGGGGCCGGACTCAGTCGGGGGCAGAAGAGCGAACGATAGAGCTCGCGCAAGCCGGCTGTCGCCCACCCCTCTTCCGCGTCGAGGGGAAACAACGGATCTTCCGTCGCGTTTCCATATGCCACGGCCAGGCAGTGCGGGCCGGCAAGTTCCACCTGCAACTCCAGCATCCTCCGCACCCGCTCCGAAACGCTGCGCGACACGGCGGCGCCTCTTCGCGCGCTCAACAGAAGATAGGCGACAGCCGTCTCGCACGCGAACTCGTGATAGTGCAGTGAATGCTCGAAGCCGCCGCCGTCCTCGTAGGTCTGCCGCATCAATTCATCGACGTACAGCCGTTCGAGTTGCTCTATCTTGGTTCCCGAAGGAACCAGCTCTGGAAAGACGATTGCGAGGTACCAGGCGGCGAAACGCTCGACCAGCAAATGATTATTGGGATACCCCGTTCCCAGTCGAGGAAAAAGGAAGTCGATATCGGCTCGAACGATCCTCAGGATTGCCGACCGCACGCGGATTCCCGCTCCGGAATTCGAAGCCGACGATGCGGAAACGAAAGCGAACGCCCAACTCAAGGCGAGCGATCGCTGTATCACGACCAACGAACTCAGGTACGGAAGCGCGCTCGCTGCGCTCCTTGCGAATCCGATCCAGCCCTCCAGGATTCCGGCGAGGACATCGGCAGGGATCGCTTCGTAGAGAATCGCCAACGCGAAGCGGGGTGCAAACGCGAAGCGGTGCGGCCGCACGGCGTACAACACGTCGTTACCCGGTCCTGTCGCGATCCGACCCCACGAAAAGGACGAATCGAGGACACCCGCCGTTCGGCCGTATACGGGCAACCCGACAGTGCGATCGCGCTCCACGCGTACTAGCGCACTTGCAACCCAAGGCGAGTTTGCTGCGCGCAGCGCGTCGGCCAATTCGGCGAGGCGAGCGGGGTCGGCGAAGAAGACCGACTCTTCGCCGAGGCAGGACGCGCCCACGTCGCGACCAGGCTGGGCGTCGTGCGCAAACCGGGGTCGATGCGGTTTCGGTCGCCGTGGCGGCAGACGGGCGCGCAGCGCTTTGCCAACGGTCCGGATCACATGACGAACATGGGAGTGCATGAGCCGATTCGCCCGCCTGCGCTACGCCTTCTTCCCGCGGAGTCCAGGGAACAGCACCCTCCTTGCGGCAATTCTCATCTGCTCGGCAAGCGGATGTCCTACGAGGTGCAGCAACGCCACGTAGGAAATGGCGACCATCGCTGCTTCGAGCGCGAGCACGCCCGCCCCTCCGCCACCGTAGTACTGCTCTAGCGCGGTCATCGCTGCCAGCACGGCGGCGACTCCTCCAGTGACGACCAGAGACCGGCGGCAGGTCCCAAGCAGCGCACGCAAGCCGATATCGACGTGCCTGCGGTACACGCTCGTCTGAACGATCAACTCGACCACGCCATGTAATGCGCGCAGCCAGACGACAGCGAGCAGCGAATGCATGCTTCCGGCGACGAGCAACGCGATCGAAACGAACTGCAGGATGAGCGCGTTTCGCATTTGCAGATTCACGTCACCGGTACCCTCGTACAACGCCCCCGACTGGGAGGTCACCAGGTGGAGCGCCTGATAGACGCACAGGGCAGGAACCAGCGGCGCCGCCGGTAGCCAGTTCTCCCCGTACAGGAACAGGATGATCGCGTCGGCCTTGAACGCGAGAAAAACCAGTGCCGGCCAACCGACGGCGATCAAGAAATCGGTTACCAGGAGCACGGAGGCAGCGGGCGCCCTTCCGGATCGAAAGACGGCCGCGAACTCGGCTCCCATCACCCATGCCACCGCCTGCGCGAAGACGCGCTGGATGATTGCGGATATGCCAAGTGCGCGACTGTACAACCCGACCGCCGCGAAGCCGAGCAGTCGTCCCAGGAGCAACTCCGGAGCCTGCGCACCGAACTGGTTGATCAACGTGGTGCCCGACCCGACGCTTCCGAACTGCAGGACGCTTCGCCACTCCTTCAGCGAGGGGAGCATGAGCAGATGATCGGGGCGCGATGCAATGCACAGGGCCACGGTCGTGCCCGTATTCGCCATCGCCCCGTATGCAAGCGCAAGCGGCCCGCTCCCGCGCAAAGCCGCTACGATCGAGACGCCAGCCCCTGCGAGCGAAGATGCGACTGCAATCACCGAGAGCCGGCCGTAGCGGCGTTCGCGCCGCATGAGCGCGAGTGCCGGCTGCCCGAACGGAAGGAAAAGGAAATTCACCGATAGCCATGCGAGGATCTCTGCAATCTGGCGCTCGCGATAGAACACCGCAGCCTGGTCGCGAAAGAGGAAAATGATCGCACCGAGCGACCAACTGATCAGGATTGCAACACCGAAGACCGTGCGGATCTTGTCGTCCGTGAGAATCGGCTCTTTCAGGAGATACCGGCCCAGCCCGAAGTCCCGAACGGCGTGCAGTATGGCCAGTACCGCGAGAGCGGTGGAGAAAATGCCGATCTCGGACGGCAACAACAGCCGCGCAAGAACGATATTCGATCCGAAGGAGACGAGGAATCCAGCGCCCGTCCTGCCGAAACTGATGGCAACGCCACGCTTGATGCTCAAGTTTTCATCCTTGACTCAAGCGAGCGGTACGGGAATGAATTCGCGCGACAGAATTGCCTGCGTGTACTGAACGTCGTGTTCGCCGGATGGTGGCGCAACGGCGCCCGAGCCCACGTAGTCGTTCAGGTATTGCGACAACTCGATCGAATTCAATCCTGGCGGGTTGTATTCGTAGTTCAGGTACTCGGCTTTCATGTCGCCGAACAGCCAGGGATACCGGTCGTACCCGAGAATCTTCGTGTATCGCGTCTCGCCCTCCACCGCGACGAAGATCTCCACCGTCGTCTCGTCGTATTGCAGCCGCCGGTCGCGCGAGACGCCGTATGGCCAGGCGACCCGGTCTTTCGGCTTGTCCGGAAATCCCTGGTACGGACCGTAGGCGATCGTTGCCCCCGCATCCCATCCGATCCTGGTCTTGTTGACGTGGCTGACGACGTCACGCGCCGCGTTTCGCTCGACGGTGAGCGTTCGCGCCTTCCGGTCGATCGCGACGACTCGCATGTGCTCGTGGAGTATGGGGTTGCTGGACTTCGCGCTGTGCACGTAATACGGGTAGTTCCCGGGACCGTCTACGTCCGGAAAACCGGACACGTCTTCCAGGTGCAGCGTCTCGAGAGGTTTTTCCGAATAGATCAATTCGGCCGTCGGTCTCGCAAGCTTGCCGTTCGCGTACTGGATTACCGAGTCGCGCCCCGGCTTGATGTGCAGCAGATAGGTAACCCACTTTTCGGCGGGAAAATGCCAGCCCTCGATCCGGGACGGAGGCTCGGATCGAGCCCGGGCATTCGGAAAAGAATCCGGCGCCTGGAGCCAGATCGTTTCCTCTTGTCCGTCGGCCCATCGCTTGGTTTCGGTGGTGATGCCGCCCCCAGGGGGCATCGTGAGAGTCGCGCCAAAGACGGCGGTTCGATCTCCGTACGCAGTGCTCGCCAGGAACATGTTTCCGTGAGGTCCGTGAGCCCAATCACGGGGCACTTGGGTGAACTTCGACTTCGGCCCGACGGTCCAGAACAACTGGGCCTGTCCGCTGGTCGTGCAGTTCTGGATGTAGATCATCTTCGCAGTCGGGGAGCGCTGGTCGAACCGACTCGCGCTGATCTTCGCGCGAAACTGCAGGTAGAACTCGTCCCCCTCCCACGCATCGACCCGCGTCTCGTTGCGTGTGCCGGTCCTCGGTGTCCAGTCCTTGAAACGGGCGTCACCGTGAGCGGGATCCCAGTAACTGCGATGGCCGAAGTAACCCTCGCGGAATCCCGTGTGCATGTGCGGATCGGCCGCGTTCCAGCGGCGCTGCTTCCGTGCCGTACCATTCCGCAGTCCCTCGTCGGCGACCGGTTTCCCGTTTTCCCCCGCAGGGAAGCATGCTGTCGGACGAATCCAGCGCCCTTGCGGCCCGCTGCCGATCGTCGTCCGCAGTGCCTTGTACGCACGCGACGAAGTGCGCCGGACCGTAATCGAACTGTCGGCAACATTCCGCGATTGCACCCAGACGTGCTCCTTCGCAGCGACGAGCAGCCGATATTCACCGTCCCACGGTTCTTCGATCGCCGTAATGTCGGCGACATGCCAGGTTTGAACTGCACCTTCTTTTGCCGCAGGAACGTCACGGACGAGATGTGTCCCACGCGCTGCCGACTTGATCGCCCTGCTCGCGCCAAAGGGCGTTGAGACGAGGGACGCGTGGTACGGCATCGGCGGCGGCGCCGTTCGCGTCTTCTCGTAGGGAGTGGGTGCAGCGCGGTGGAAGTTGCGGAACTCGTCGTCGTGACGAAAATCGTGCGCCCAAAGCACTCCGGGCCCGGTGGAACGCTTGAGCCAATCGGCCTCGGCCGCAGCGTCGGTGCCGTTGGCGGAAACACTCTTCTCGCGCGCCTGGGCCAGCGCCTGGTGTCCTCGTGCCGCGACCGCTACGGCCGTCAGGCTCGCCATGCGGGTACGGACGGCAGCCCATGCCGCAGGAATCATCTGGATGAAACGACGACGCAGCATTTCAACTCCCGCTGGTTATCGAACGCTGCCGCGTGATCGCCGATCCTCTGCCAGGCAGCGCGGTGCCGGATACCCTCGTCGTCCGTGCGCCGAAGTTTCCCGGCGGGGCCTGACGGGAGGTCACCGCATCCAAGCTCGAAGCGGCGAAGAGGCGGTTGGCCACCACGAGCATGACGAGAATGTTGTACGGCAGATCGAAGTACGCGAGGCTGAGGAAGGCGCCGCCGACCGCATAGCCGACGAGCGAAACCTGGCACATCGCCGCCAGCAAGCCCAGAGACTGGAGATCTCCCGTCTCGCCTCTGGCGCTGCGTCGAATCCGGTTTGCCAGCCTCCAACCCAGAAACCAGATCGAGACGAACAACGCGAACCCGATCCAACCGTGCTCCCCGAGCACCTGGAAGTAGATGCTGTGCGCCGCGCGAACCTTGGACGGATCCGGCGAATAAGCGGCAAAGACGGGAATCGAGTAGACCGAGAACCCGCCTCCCAGCAAGCGGTCGTTCGCCAGGTTGAACATCGTCCACCAGGCGTTGATGCGCCCCATGGCCGAACCGTCCTGGTCGTAGGTCTGGATGGTCTCCATTCGCAGGAGCCAGTTCTCGGGCATGAACGCGAAAATCGCAGCGCCTGCAGCGACCATCGGGATCAGAGTCAGGCTCTTCCGTGGCGATCGCCACCAAAGGACGATGCCCATCGCAACGATCGCGAGAAGCGCCCCGCGCGAGTGCGTGCCAAGGGCCGACACGGCGCTGAGAAGCATCGCGCCCAACAATCCATGTCGAACCCACCGATTCGGCGACACCAGCCGAAGGTAGTACATCAGCGGGATCACCATCACGAGCGCAAGCGCCAACTCGTTGTTTCCCTCGATGAATCCTCCCGGAGGGCCCCAGACGCGCTCGGATCCTCCGCTACGCAAGGTGAACAAGCCGCCCTTGATCCCGTAGAAACCGAGCGAGAGCGCGTTGATCCAGACAAACGCCTGAAGATGCCGACGTTCGTTCAGCACCGCCATCGCGACCAGGGTCATCAACTGGATCTTGAAGACCTTGTTGAGTTGCGTCAGCGAATCGGCTCGGTCGATCGCGGTGAGCGTCGTCAGCGCCGTGAAGGCCACGAAAGCGACCAACACGATCGCGACTCGATCCTTCGGCACGACGATCCTGTCGCGCGTGACGAACAGGCCGACGAGCGTCACGCCTGCCGCAATGGCAGCGAACGGCATGTTCATCGCAAAGCCCCACGCGAGCTTGTGCGGATTCATCACGCTGATCCACGTCCATAGCAGAACGCCGACGGACGGGTGCTGCAGCGCCATCGGCAAGATGCCGACGACGATCAGCGTGACGAGTACGTCGCGAATGCTCACGAAGCAACCTTCGGCATTTCAGCGCCTCGGTACAGCACGATCATCCGTACAGAGCTGACCGCCATCGCGAGCAGGGCTGGCACTAGGAGCACGATTACCACGAACAGGTGAAAGCGCAAGCGCTCGAGCGCCGCGCGCTGCTCCTCGTTGTCGCTCGTCTGCAGCACGCGGATCGGCGGATAGACGCCAAGCGCGATCGCCGACAATTGTCCAAGCGAGCGCGACGGCACGCTCAGCATCGACACGACCGGTTCCCTGTCGTACTCGAACACATTGTTCCCCCACCACAGATACCACTCGCGTGCTCCGCGCCGGTAGTAGTCGACGGCCTTCTCCGGATACTTGTAGCCGGGTCGCGCCGCCGGTTCCACCGCACGCCAGCGAACCGGTCCGCCGGCGAGAAGCGCCTGGCGGAACTCGAGCGCCGACAACGGCCGCTCGTTTTCGCCGACCACGTAGTAATTGTTGAAGACGTCGATCATTCGCCAGCTTGCGCTCTTGCGGTCCCAGATCTCGTTGAAGATGTGGCCGTGCCCGTCGAAGCCGTCGAAGGAAAACGCCCATGAGCGGGCGAAGATGCCCGACGCGTTGGCGAGCGCCGTGAAGACGTCCACGTAATCCCCGCAATAGCCTCTCCCCGCGCCTGTGATCTGCCGATAGGTGTCGGAAAGATCCCGTTGCACCGGCCCGCCGTTGCCGCGATGCGAGACGACTCCGGACAGCAGATGCCGGCCGATTCGCAATGCGGTCTCCCAGTCGTCTCCCGGCGCGACCAGCTTGTTGTCGGCAACGATGCTCCCGAACATCGGCGTCGGCGGCGCCCGATCCACGAGCCAGTCCGCTGGCAGCGTCGCCGGCGTCCAATCCGCGTCGGCCGGCGTGTTCTCGTACAGCAACGCGTTTCGCATACGCACGAGTTCTGTGGAACTGGTGAAGTATGGTGCGAGCGATGCGATCAGTAGCAGCGCAACAAAGGTCGAGAGCCAGAACGTGACCCTCCACGCCCGCACGTTGCTCGGTAGCGTCGGCTTCGGCATCGCGGCTACCAGCAAAGACCTTCGATCTGCCTGCCGTCGAAACGCCCGTTGGGCACATTGACCAGGTCGAGCATCTTCTGCTGCGCCTGCAGGTCGGCGGCCAGCGCATCGAGCACCGCCGCACTCGTCGTGCCGACGATCACCAGTTCGGCTTCGGACAGCGCCGTCGGAAGATCGTTGGCGATCAGCTCCCCGATGTGCGGCAGCCGCTCCTCGATGAACCGCTTGTTCGACCCCAGCAACCGTGCCAGGCTGACATCGGGATCGAAGATCGACAACTTTACGCCCTTGCCGATCAGTGCCTCGGCGAGCACCACGAGCGGGCTCTCGCGCAGATCGTCAGTGCCCGTCTTGAACGACAAACCGATCATCGCGACCCGGCGCGCGCCGGTGGCAAGCACCTTGTCGATCGCGTGATTCAGGTGCAGCCGGTTCGACTCGAGGATCGCGCCGAGCATCGGCAATTCGACGTCGTGCGTGCGCGCCAGGTAATTGGTGGCGCGCAAGTCCTTCGGCAGGCACGAACCGCCGAAAGCAAAGCCCGGCTTCAGGTACGCGGGCGAGATGTTCAGCTGCTTGTCCTGGCAGACGAGTCGCATCACCTCGAAGGCGTCGACACCGAGTGCATCGCACAGGCGTGCCGTCTCGTTGGCAAAGGTGATCTTCAGCGCGTGGAAGTTGTTGCAGCAGTACTTCATCATCTCCGCGGTGCCGATCGAAGTCTCGATGAAGTCGCACGGCAGGTGACCGAAGAGCTGGCGCAGCACGCCTACCGGATGCGGGTCCGATGCGCCGATGATGGTGAACGGCGGCTTGTCGTAGTCGCGGATCGACGTGCCCTCGCGCAGGAACTCGGGCTGGAAGCACAGGTGAAAGCCCTTGCCTTCGGGCTTGTCCGATTCGCGCTCGAGGATCGGCTTGATCACCTTCTCGACGGTTCCGGGCGCCAGGGTCGAACGGAAAACGAGCACGTGCGGCTCGGTCTTGTCGACGAGTGCGCGGCCGATGTCGGCGGACAGTCGCAGCACGGCGCTCTGGTCCTGGCTGCCGTTGGGCGCCGAAGGCGTGCCGACGCAGATCAGGGAAACGTCGCTGCCATGGATCGCATCGCGAACGTCGTCGGTGACGCGGACTTTTCCCGAGGCAACGACCTGGCGAACGAGATCGACCATTCCTTCCTCGACGACCGGCGTGGTGCCTTCGCGCAGCATCGTGAGCTTCGATGCATCGACGTCGACGCCGATCACGTCGTGGCCATCGCGCGCGAGACAGGCGAGCGAAACGGCGCCGACGTAGCCGAGCCCGAAGATGCTGATTCTCATGACGTCCTTCCTTTGTGCTGCGCCCACCGATCGAGGCGCCGTTCGATGATCGCGTCGAGCCGGCTCATCGAACTCGGCCACGCGTGATTCGACAACATGCGCTCGCGCCCGGCCCTGCCCAGCGCATCGCGACGAACGCGGTCCGCGGCCAGCGCGACGAGCGCATCGGCCACCTCGTCGGGACGATCGGCCACCTCGAAATGCTCTCCGGCAACCGCATCGACGCCGCCGGCGGCAACCGGACTGGTGACCACAGGCACGCCCATCGCCATCCCTTCGAGGATCTTGTTCTGCGTACCGCGCGCGATGTTCAGCGGGGCGACCATCGCCGTCGAACGGCGGACGTAAGGCCGTACGTCGGGCACCGAGCCGGTGACGGTGACGTTCGGCAGTTCGCCCAGCCTGCGCATCGCCGGCGACGGATCGGCGCCGACGATCACCAGTTTCATCGACGGTCGGCGGGCGAGCACGATCGGCCAGACGTTGCGGCAGAAATCGGTCATGCACTCCTGGTTCGGAAAATAATCCATGCGCCCGACGAAGCAGATCTGGTCGGGATCGATGTCGCTGCCGTCGGGCGAGAAGAATTCGGCGTCGACGCCGTTGGGAAACCAGTCGGTGTCGGCACCCGTCCCGTAGCCGTTCAGCGTCTGCCATTCGGCGCGCGTGGTCGCGGTGCAAAAACCGAAGGCCCGCGCGAGCCGGCGCTCCTCGGCTTCGAGCTTCGTGCCTTCGATCCAGTAGCCGTACTTCATCGGCAACGGACGGTAGCGGAAATACTCGAGCCACTTCTGCGAATCCATGTCGCCGAAATCGAGAATGCGCGGCGTCCCGGCAGCGCCGTCGACGTACTGCGCCACCGACGAGCAATGCACGAAGATCAGGTCGAATCGCTCGTCGCTCAACAGTCTCCGGACGCGTTGCGCGAGCACGGGCGAGTAGAACCACCCCATCGACGACGGCGTGCGACTGGGCAACCGGGCGACCATGCGCACCGTCTGCACCGCGTTGGAGACGCGCCCGACGATCACGCGGTCGCAATGCTGCGCGAGCCCTTGTCCTTCCTCCTCCTCGTCGCGCGACCGGGCCAGCGAGCAGACGGTGACGCTGTGCCGTTCGCTCAGGTGACGGATGATGTTGAACGGCCGGATCTTGCCGCCGCGCTTCGGGGGAAACGGGAGGCGATGACAGACGAACAGGATCTTCACGCGGCGGTCTCGAGCAGCTCGTCGGATACATCGTTCTGGCTGCGACGGTCGAGGAAGACGCGACACCACAGTTCGAGATTCATCAGCGCAAGCAGCGCGTCGGTGCCGTCGATGCGGCTCGCGCGGTGATCGGCGACGAGTTGCGAGACGAATGCGGGATCGAGCAGGCCGCGTCTTGCGACGCTGTCGGCGGACAACAGCGAATCGAGCGAGCCGGCGAGCGTTCCCTTGAGCCAGGCGCCCATCGGCGTGCCGAACCCGCGCTTCGGGCGATGCAGGATCTCGTGCGGCAGGACGTCCTTCAAGGCTTCCTTCATCAGGTGCTTCAACTGGCCGCGACGAACCTTGTGCGCCGCCGGGATCGCCGCGGCGAGCTCGACGAGTTCCTCGTCGAGCAGCGGAACGCGGCACTCGAGCGACACCGCCATGCTCATCCGGTCGGTGAGCATCAAGAGGTCGTCGGGCAGTTGCGTCGCCGCATCGACTTCGAAGAGTCGACCGATCGGATCGGTCGATCGCGCCGCGGCGAACGCAGCGCCCAGCGCATCGCGCGCATGGTCGACCGGAGCGACGAGCATCGAGCGCACGCGTTCGCGATCGAGCACCTGGACGTAGCTGCGATAACGCGCATCGGCGCTCAGTTCGGCGCTCTCGAGAAACTGGCGCGCCAGGCGCGACAGATTGCTCAGGCGCCCGTGCCGATCCGCCGGCAAGCGCTTCGCGAGGCGCGTGGCGGCACGAACGAGCGGCGACGGCAGGCGACCGAGCATCGCCAGGTAATGGTCGCCCAGATAGCGCCGGTATCCGCCGAAGAGCTCAT
>JACDJA010002698.1_pt1 | contig 12339 bp, 14 predicted proteins | sample 7449241 | NCBI WGS metagenome assembly JACDJA01 (sample SAMN14253289, study PRJNA609438) | sludge metagenome | isolation source: initial anaerobic sludge | collected 2018-12-20 | reverse complement strand
GCGCCAGTTCGCTTTTTCCGATTCCCGAGTCACCGGTGATCAGTACGCCGGAACCGGCCACTTCCATGAATACACCATGCTGCCATTGCCGGTTCTGCTGGCGTCGCTCGGCAAAGAGCCAGGACGTTACGGCAGTGTCATCCTGTGTGGTGTACAGAAAGGTCGAGTTGGACGATGGGTGTTGTTGTCGAACCCATTTTGTCGCTTCTTCAGCCGTACAGTCGGTCAGGATGAAAGTGAGCGGGTGATCCGGCAAGGGTTCTTTTCGTGCCTTGATGGCGGTGCGCAGATGTTTATCCAACAGGCCGATGGGTTGCGGCTCCAAAGGGTTGAAGCGATCAAACCGCAGATCGGGATTGAACAGTCGCTGGTACACCGGATGCTTGTGTGCCCCGGTGTCTTCGAATTCAAGTGGGAGAATTTGAGGATGGGGCATTGTCATGGTGTAGAACGCGCTCGTGCGGGCCGATTATTCGTCGGGCGTGGCGAGCGGACTCAGCCATTCGACCAGAAGGCCTCGGATCCGTTCAGGACTTTGCGCCTGCATCATGGCTTCGCGGTCCTCCTCGTTGGATAGGTGCTCAGCGAGAAGACCGAGAATGGCGAGATGGTTTTCAGGGCATTCGGCCGGCACAATCAAGCCGATGATCAAGCGTACGGGTTGATTATCCACCGCGCCGAAATCAATGCCTTCGGTCAGACGGATGACGGCACCGCGTGGGCGTAGGGTGGCCGCGTCTCTGCCATGTGGGATGGCGATGCCTTTGCCGATGGCCGTGCAGCCGAGACGTTCGCGTTCGATCAGGATTTCGTAAATTCGCGTGGACTCCTGTCCGCCGAGTTGGTCGTCGGCCAACAGTCCGGCAAGTACTTCCAGTACCCGTTTGCGGCTTTGATAGACCTCGTCAATCAAAATCCGCTGTAATGGAAATATATCAGCGATGTTCATGAATCACCTGTAAGCGAAACTGTGTTCGAGAAGCGAGCTTCCGAGCCGAGAAGTTGGTTCGGGATGGAGCAGGCGGCAGAGGATACGCCCTAAACGATGCGCTGACATGTTTAAATTTCCCGTCCTTTTACATTAAAACCGAATGCCCGGGGCCGCCATTCACGGGTTTATTGATCGAGGTCGGCCCGAAATTCTCGCCAGGTTGGCTTCATCATGCGGCGCGCTCAAAAAAATAAGGGCAGACGATCATATCTACGCGAAGTAAATAGATTGCCGCCCATCAGAGGAGCCTACCCATGGAATGCCTATGTATGCAGCGATATCCTCTGGCAGACAATGACCGTTGGGTTAACGGTGATCGGTCATTTTTTCTTTGTATTTCATGATCTGGCGATCGAGCTTGTCGATCAGCGTGTCAACCGATGCGTACATGTCTTCGGATTCGGCTTCCGCATGCACATCATTCCCGCTCATATGCAGTGTGGCTTCCACTTTTTGCACTTTCTTTTCGACGGTAAGAATGACATGGACGTTGATCACTTTGTCGAAATGCCGCTTGAGCTTGCTGAATTTACTTTCGATGTAATCTCGCAGCGCGTCAGTGATATCAACGTGATGGCCGGTGATTTCAATTTGCATCATTTGCTCCTTTCGCCTTCAGATCAGGCGTTTGCGGTCAGTGGACGAGGCAATACCCATTGCCTCGCGGTACTTGGCTATCGTTCGTCTGGCGACATCGATGCCTTGTTCGATGAGCATGTCGGCAATTTTTGCATCCGACAAGGGTTTGCGTGGATTTTCTTCGCTCACCAGTTTTTTGATCATGGCGCGAATGGCCGTGGCCGAGCATTCTCCGCCATCGCTGGTGCCGACGTGGCTCGAAAAGAAATACTTGAATTCGAAGGTACCACGCGGAGTCAGCATGTATTTCTGGGTGGTTACCCGGCTGACCGTGGATTCATGCAGAGAAAGCTCCTCGGCAATTTCGCGCAGAACCAGCGGCCGCATGCCGGTTTCGCCTTGTTCGAAGAAGGCGGTCTGCCGCGCGACGATCGCCCGGGCGACATTGAGCAGCGTTTCGTTGCGGCTGCGCAGACTTTTGATGAACCAGCGCGCCTCCTGTAGATGGCTGCGAATATAGCTGGCATCTTCCCCGCGCGAGCTGCGGTTGATCATACGGGCATAGGTCTGGTTGACGCGCAGCTTGGGGGCAATTTCCGGATTCAGATCCACGTGCCAGACATTGTTGCGCAGACTCACCATGACATCGGGAATGAGGTAGTCGGCCGCTTCAGCACCCACATCCGAACCGGGCCGGGGGTTGAGCCCCTGCAGAAGGAGCAAACCCCCTTCGAGTGCTGCCTGGTCGACGCCGAGTGCTCGTTGTACCTTGGTGTACTCGCGTTGGGCGATGGCTTCGATCAGGTCCCGTTCGCAAATGTGTAGCGCGATATCCAGATAAGGCGTGTCGGCGGGTTTCTGGCGTAGTTGCAGGCAGAGCGATTCGTTCAGATCGCGAGCACCCACGCCGACCGGATCGAGCGACTGGACCAAATGAAGGATGCTGAGCATCTCTTCAGCGTCGATGTCCGGCCAGTCCTCGCAGAGCATCGACTGGATCTCTTCAAGCGAATCGGCCAGGTAACCGGTCGGGTCGATCGCTTCGATGATGGCGGTGGCTATGGCGGTATCGCGGGGTGTCAGGTGCGTCAGGTGAATCTGGCTCAGGAGGTGATCCCGCAGCGATTCAACGCCATTTGACGTGGTGGCGTAGGGGTCGTAATCGTCGAAGTTCTGTTCGGACGCACTGAACGAGGTGCTGCCGTCGGCCTCGTAATAATCTTCCCATTGGGTATCCAGTGCGAAGGGGTCGTCCGGTGTCAGTTCATTGTTCGGTGCCAGTAGCGCCTCGCCTGCGACTGCATTGGGATCTTCCTGAAAATCCGCTTCAGGGCTGGCCCCGGCTTCACCTGTCTCGTTGTAAGCCTCGCCACTTTCATTGAAGTCATCGGTTTCGGCGATTTCCAGCAGGGGATTGGTGTCGACGGCTTGCTGGATTTCCAGTGACAGTTCCAGTGTCGAGAGTTGCAGCAAGCGGATGGATTGCTGCAACTGAGGTGTCATCGCCAGGCTTTGCCCGAGACGAAGCTCCAGTCCCGGCTTCATCGGTGGTCACCAATCAGTCGAGGCGCACGCAACCACCGCCCCTTATCAAAAGATCGGGCGGTTAAAATGTGATGCGTGCAGTCGAAAATAGTCATGAACATGTCATGCAGTTTAACTGAAATCGTCCCAGTGCCACCAGTGTCTGCGTGTCGTCTATTGGGGGCAGTCGAACCGTTCATAGTGTGAAGTGTTCGCCCAAATACACGGCGCGTACTTGCGGATTGTCCAGAATGTCCTGTGGACTGCCTTCGGCGAGGATTTTACCGTCGGAAACGATATATGCCCGTTCACATACACCCAGTGTTTCCCGCACATTGTGATCGGTGATCAGAACGGCGATACCACGGGCTTTCAGATGGTGAATGATGCGTTGGATATCGATGACCGAGATCGGGTCGACACCGGCGAACGGTTCATCGAGCAAGATCACGCGCGGGTTGGCGGCAAGGGCGCGTGCAATTTCAACCCGGCGACGCTCACCCCCCGAAAGTGATTGGCCGGTACTGCGCCGGATGGCACGGATATGCAGTTCCTGCAGCAGCCCTTCCAGTTCCTCTCGTTGCTGTGCCCGGGTCAGGTCTCGCCGTAACTCAAGTACGCCGAGGATGTTCTGCTCTACGGTGAGTTTGCGGAAAACAGATGCTTCCTGCGGCAGATAGCCGAGCCCCATCTGTGCGCGCTGGTTGACCGGCAACAGGGTGATGTCCTGACCGTTCAGCCTGATTTGCCCCTGATCGGCCGCTACCAGCCCGACGATCATGTAGAAACTGGTGGTTTTGCCTGCACCGTTCGGCCCAAGCAGCCCGACGATTTCACCCGCATTGACTTCTAGTGACACGCCCTGAACCACGGCACGAGCGCCATAGTGTTTGACAAGCGATTCGGCAACCAGGATCGGCGTGGTGGAGCGCGCGCTCATGGTTTGGCGGGTGTTTTGGCGGATGGTGATGTAGCCGAAGGTGTGCCGTCTTTGGGTTGATCTGCATTTTTATTGCGGGGCTGAATCACCACATGGACACGATCTCCGCCGGCCTTGCCGCCCGCTTTGACGACTTCGGCATTCATATCGTAGGTGATCTGCTGTGAACTGAGCGTGTCGCCCTGACGGTCGAGCTTGGCATTGCCGGTCAGGATGATTTTCTGTTGTTGGGCAAGGTAGTTGGCATCGTTCGCGCTGCCCTTGACCAGTTGGCCCTTGTCATCCAATTCCTGGAATGTCGCCGGTTTGCCCTCAAGTACGGCACGGACGAGTTCGCCTTTTTCTACGTACAAGGTCGCCTTGTCGCCGGTGGCATGCAGGCTGCCCTGATTGATGACCACATTGCCGGTGTAGATGCTGGTGCCTTGCTTGTAGTCGGTGACCTTCTCATTCGCGGTTACGTCGATCGGCTGGTTGCGGTCGGCTTTGGCGGCAAAGGCTGCCGGTGTCATGAGTCCGGCCATGATGCCGAAAAAGAGCAAGGCGGAAGTCCATCCGGTCGAACAAGTGCTATCGGCGTTAGATCGGTGCATCAGGGGTGTGCTCCTTGGCTTGAGTCTGGCGTAACTTTTGCAGAAACGGGACGATTATAGTGGTCGCGAACCTTGGATTGTTGGAAAACCTGGCTGTCGTAGTTCAGGTTGAATGCAGACGAGTCGCTGGTCCAGCGTGGCTGGCCATCGGTACTCATCTCGGCTAGGTGGGTCGGGTCACTGCTGGCGGCTTTTTGTTCCTGTGGCTGGATCGTCATGGTGCGTGTGCCGAAAACCAACGCACCCTGATTCCCGCTGGGGGCACGATGACCTTCCACGCCGCCGGTCAGTTCCACCGTAGTCAAACGTTCGTCAGCCGATCCCGTCGGTGCGGATAAGCGCCACGGCGGTGCATTTTTTTTCTTGCTTTCGAGCAGGCACTCGACCTGGTTGAAGCGGTAGCCCTTGTCTTCGGTCAGGTGATTGAGTTGGCTGCCGCTGACAGTCCATTCAAGTCCACCCTTCTGGTTGAACTGACGCGCGGTAAAGTCGGTGAACTGTTGGTCGAATATGGCCGGTGTTGCGGCTGCTTCCTGCTTCGGTGCAAGGTAGTTTTTCCAAATCAATAGCCCAAGCAGGACGAACAGTACTACGGCGATAAAGAATTGTCCGACTTTCTGGAACGACATGACGGTAGCGTTACTCGTAGTCGGCCAACACGGTGGGCCAGGCATCCCGCGCATCGATCAACAGGTCGATGAATTCACGCACGGCACCTTGCCCGCCACCAAGACCGGTAACCCAATCCACCCGGGCCTGGATCAGTCGAGGGGCGTCGGCCACGGTCACACTGACGCCGGCGCGGTTGAGCATGGGCAGGTCGATCACGTCATCGCCCATCACGGCACACGCTTCGGGGCGGATGCCCAGTGTCGCGGCCAGTGTTTCGAGCGCTTCGCCCTTGTCGCGAACGCCGATCAGGCAATGGGTAATGCCCAGATTATCTGCCCGGTGCCTCAGAGCAGGTGAAGCACGACCGGAGATGATCGCGACCTCGATGCCGATTTTCTGCGCCATCTTGATGCCATGACCGTCTCGGGAGTGAAATATCTTGTGCTCCTCGCCGTGTTCGGTGAAGTGCAGGCGACCATCGGTCAGCACGCCATCAACGTCCAGAATCAGCGCACGGACTTCACGCAGGCGGCTCAGTAAATCGTTTTTTTTCATCGTGTTGTGCCGCATATCTTGCTGTTGGGTTGAGGCTGTTGGTTTGGCATTCAGGCAACGCCTGCGCGCAGGAGATCGTGCATGTTGAGCGCGCCGATCACGCGGGACTGATCATCGACCACAATCAGGCCGTTGATCTTGTCCCGCTCCATGATGGCAAGGGCCTCGGCCGCCAGTTTGTCTGCCGTGCAGGTGCGCGGGTTGCGGATCATCACGCGTTCGATCGGTTGGTTCAGATCGTATTCTTCCTGATCGAGAATCCGGCGTAGATCACCATCGGTAAACAGACCCAGCAGTTTTTGCTGTTCGTCCACGATGGTCGTCATGCCAAGGCCTCCGGACGAAATCACGATCAGCGCCTGCTTGATGGTCTGGTTGTAGATGACCTTCGGGATATGATCTCCGGTATGCATGACATCCTGAACTCGAAGCAGGAGCCTGCGACCTAGCGTACCGCCGGGATGCGAGAGCGCAAAATCTTCCGGCTGGAAACCGCGCGCATCGAGCAGGGCGACAGCCAAGGCATCCCCCATGACCAGAGCCGCTGTTGTACTGGCGGTCGGGGCGAGATTGAGCGGGCAGGCTTCGCGTTCGACGGATACATCCAGATGTGCTTCTGCCGCCTTGGCGAGCGTGGATTGTGGCCGACCGGTCAGCGCCACCAACGGCGTGCCCAAGCGTTTGATTACGGGCAGGATGGCCAGCACTTCTGCCGTTTCGCCCGAATTGGACAAGGCGATTACCACATCGCGCCGCGTGATCATGCCCAAATCGCCGTGGCTGGCTTCACCGGGGTGAACGAAGAAGGCCGGTGTGCCCGTGCTGGCGAGTGTGGCTGCGATTTTTCCGCCGATGTGTCCCGACTTGCCCATCCCGGTAACGATCACTCGTCCATCGCATTTGAGCATCAACTCGCAGGCGGTGATGAATTGGTGATCAAGTCGAGCGCTCAAGGCTTGGCAGGCTTGTGCTTCAATGTCGATGACCTGTTTTGCCATCGCAAGAAGATTATTAGGATTCATAGATATTCGTTATGATGTCGCCTTCAAAGGGTCTGGGAGTATATCAGGGACTGTGATGTACTGCCCCGCTCCTTCGCCTGCCCGACTGATGGGCTATATTCCGATAGGTAGCTACTACCCGTGATTTTGGGTGGCCGGTGTATTATTTTGCCTGCTAACCTTGTTGTGGTCGGAGCTCTTGATGGGATGGTGCGGCAAGCGTATGAGCAACGTTTATGACTCGATTTGTTACATGTGCACGCCCTGTTTGGGGCTCAATTTTCTGGCTATCCTTAACTTTTGCCTATCCTGGGGCCATGTCTGAATTTAATGGGGGTGTTTGGCGGTGAATTCTGCGGTGATGTTCTCTGAGATGGCGGCATCTTCTGCCGGTGCTCACGCCCAGCAGGTTCAGGCTGCCGAGGCGCTCAACCGGGATGTATTCTTCCATGATCTGTTGGCCGATGGCGCGCCGGCACCGGAGCTCGCCATCATTCCGGCGGGCGAATTCATCATGGGCGCGAAGGCATCTGAATATCAGGTGCAAAAATGTGAACAGCCACAGCACGAAGTCAGTTTTCCTCGTCATTTTGCGTTGACAAGGGGCACGATACGGCGGCGCGAATACAACCAGTTTCTGTTGGCGACCGACCATCGCCGCCCGCGGCCTTATTCCTGGAATGACCTGGACTTCCCCGTATTCAATGTCTCCATAAAGGATGCCATGGCTTACGCTGCCTGGCTTTCAGAACAGACGCGGCAACACTATCGCCTGCCCACCGAAGCGGAGTGGGAATATGCAGCCCGTGCCGGCACCACGACCATGTTCAGCTTCGGCGACAAAATTCGTCGGGAAGAGGTGAACTGTTCGGGTGGCCTGCATTGCACACGCGGATTGTTTATCTGTGGTATCGGGCGTCCGGTTCAAGTCGGCACCTTGCCGCCCAATGCCTGGGGCCTGTTCGAGATGCACGGCAATATGCAGGAATTCACGCTCGATCACTGGCGCGATAGCTATCGCTCCACACCCCGGGTCGGTGACATGCCATTCAAGAGTCCCGATAGCAGACATCGCCATTTCCATGTGGTGCGCGGTGGTTCCTGGTTTGATAGCCCGGGGGCTTGCCGAAGCGCGTCACGGACGCTGCGTCATGAGAACGAGATTGACCTGAATCTCGGCTTCCGTTTGCTACGCGAGATTTATCCATGACCCATCCGCAGTCGACCCAAGTCGATACCCGAATGCCTACCACCCCGGAATTGCACCTGGGTTTTCGCCATCGGCGCGCGGCTTCCCTAATTCAAGAATTTTACCCGGATGGGATGCCAGAAGACTGGCGTCAGAGTTATCTGGCCATGATGACGCAGGTAATCTGGGTCGAGGATCGTGATGAAGATCTCGCGGAGATGCTTGCGGCCATTGTCGATGCGCCGAAGCCGGTGCTGACCGTCTGGGTGGCAGAAGATCCGGCTCAAGCCAATCTCTGGCAGGCGGCTCATCCCGAACAGCCACTCATTATTCTCACGTCCAGCACACCTGTATGGACTCCTCAGACAGAAGGAATCGACGGCGCACGCGTGGCACTGATGCCGGGTAGCGATCAGCCCGCGCAGATCAGGGTTTGGCTCGAGCAATTCGTCCAGCAGGCACCCGCCGGGCCGTGTGCGCTGTTTGTCGACGGTGAATCGCCCTCGGTGCCGACCCTTGACCGTTTGCGCACCTTGATCGAGCTGATGGGGTTGTGATGACGAGCGATTCCTACATCACCTTTGAAAACGTGCGTTTTTCGCGTGGTCAAAATCGTATTTTCGATGGCGTGAACATCGCGATTCCACGCGGAAAGATCACCGCGATCATGGGGCCGTCTGGAACCGGGAAAACCACCTTGCTGCGACTGATTGGCGGCCAGATCAAACCTGATTCGGGCACGGTTCGGGTTGATGGGCTGGACGTGGGGCGCGCTTCGTCCAAGTCTCTGCTGGCCATGCGTCGGCGTTTGGGGATGTTGTTTCAGAACGGCGCATTGTTTACCGATCTTACTGCCGCGGAGAATGTCGCCTTCCCGCTGCGGGAACACAGCCGCCTTCCCGAGCCGATGATCCAGCGCATGGTGACCTTGAAATTGCAGGCGGTCGGGTTGCTTGAGGCCGCAGGGCAAATGCCGGCGGCTTTGTCCGGCGGGATGGCTCGTCGGGTGGCGCTGGCGCGTGCACTGGCGCTCGACCCCGAACTGATGCTGTACGACGAGCCGTTTACGGGGCAGGACCCGATCAATGTGGGTGTGCTTCTGCGACTGATCGCCTCGCTGAACCAGGCTTTGGGATTGACCAGCGTGCTGGTCTCCCATGACGTAACCGAAGCACTTTCCATTGCCGACTACGTTGTGGTGCTCAATCAGGCCCGGATCGTGGCATCCGGATCGCCCGACGCGTTGCGCGCGCAGATGTCGGGCAATACGTTCTTGCGCCAGTTTCTCGAAGGTGCACCGGACGATGATCACTCGGAACTTGGCCAGCGCTCGGCCAGAAACTTCGCCGAGGCACTGGGCTTGCTGCCTTGCCCGGATAAGGCGGCGACAGCAAGTCGGCGCAGGGAGATTCGATGAACGGGCACCGTAACGCTTTTCTCGATGGCTTGGCGCTGCTCGGGCAGGCTGCTATGGCGGCCGCGGCGCATTCCGGGCAAATGGTTCTGTTTACGGGGCATTTGCTGTGGCGATTGTTGCCGGCCTGGACACGCCCCCGGCTGATCGTTGAGGAGTTGTACGCGATTGGCGTCTTGTCCTTGGTCATTATTCTGATTTCCGGTGGGTTTGTCGGTCTGGTGCTGGGTTTGCAGGGCTACAATATTCTCTCCAAGTTCAATGCGACCGAATCGTTGGGCGTGATGGTGGCCTTATCGCTGGTTCGGGAACTCGGTCCGGTCGTAACGGCTTTGCTGTTCGCCGGTCGGGCGGGTTCAGCCGTCACTGCGGAGATCGCCTTGATGAAAACCACCGAGCAGCTTTCTGCCATGGAAATGATGGCGGTCGATCCACTGCGTCGGGTCGTGGCACCACGGTTTTGGGGAGCGGTGTTCTCCATGCCCTTGCTGGCCGGGTTGTTCTCCCTCGTTGGGATTGCTGGCGGCTACTTCATCGGAGTGGTTGTGCTGGGTGTTGATCCTGCCTCGTACTGGGGGCAAATCCAGCAGCAGATGCAACCCGTAGACGATGTGCTCAATGGCGTGATCAAGAGCCTGGTTTTTGGTGCCGTCATTGGTTTGATTGCCGTTTTTGAAGGTTTTAATGCAGAACCGACGTCGCTGGGGATTTCCCGCGCGACCACTCGAACTGTGGTGCTGAGCTCGCTCAGTGTACTGGGACTGGATTTTATTTTGACCGCCTGGATGTTTGGGGCCTGAATGATGAATGCACAACGTGGAATTGAAATGGTGGTTGGTGCCTTCGTGCTGGCCGGGATTGCCGCTTTGCTCGTGCTGACACTCAAATGGAGCGATTTTGGCACCAGCTCGGTTTCGGGTTATACGCTCACAGCCGAGTTCGACAACATCGGCGGCCTGACGGATCGTTCACCGATCAAGATGGCCGGCGTCACGATCGGGCGGGTTTCCCACATCCAGATTGATCCAAATACCTTCGAGGCCGTGGTGACCATGGTCATCAGTTCGCAATACGATAATCTGCCGAAGGATTCGTTCGCCAGCATCTACACTGCCGGACTTTTGGGTGCCCAGTACATCGAAATTTCGCCCGGTGGCGATACGAAGGTACTGAAAAACGGCGATAAAATCACGATGACACAATCAGCCGTCATTCTGGAAAAAGTTATCTCTAAATTTTTATTCAACAAGGCAGCAGCGCAATGAGAAAAACGCACCTGATATTTTTGGCATTGGCCGCGTTCAGCGGCATGGCACAGGCGCAGACCATCAACCTTGAGCAGGCCACCCAAATGGCCCTGAATGCCGATCCGCGCATTGAAGAGCAGCGCGCGAACGTGGCTGCGGCTCAGGCATTGATTCAAAAAGTACAAGGCGAGGGCGGAATTCGCGCAAGCGTCAATTTGTACGCCGCGCTGGCACCCAAGGCCAGTGATGGTTTGTTCACGAATGGCACCAACAGCTGCCCGGCGGGTGGATGCACGCTGCGCGACGATGGCAATACCATCAACGATGGCATCACGGTGACTTCGGGTATTACCGCTTCGATCATCAAGCCGTTGTACACCTTCGGCAAGCTCTCGAATTACATGACGGCGGCAAAATACAACAAACAGCTCAAATCCGATGAGGTCGCACTGGCCAAGGGACAGACCTGGCTTACGGTTCGACGCGCCTATTATGGCTACCTGACTGCCCGCGACACCCGGCAGTTCCTGGTCGGTGTGCGCCATCAGCTGGCCGATGCCGAGGCGCCACTCAAGAAAAAAGTGGATTCCGGTAATGGTTCGATGCGGGATCTCTATGCATTGCAAAACGGTCTGGGTTTGATGGATAAATACATCGCTGAGGCCACCGGCGTCGAGCAGATTGCGTTGGCCGGGCTCAAAACCATCATCGGTGTGCCGATCGATGATCCGCTGACCGTGGCCGATGACCACATCACACCGGTCACGATGCCCGATGGCAGCTTAAAGCAATTTTCCAACGAAGCGCTGGCTAATCGCCCCGAGATGCATATGGCCGAATCCGGTCTGGCCGCCTTGCGATCCTACGTTCAGGCGCGCAAGGCAGAGCGTTACCCGAACATTTACGCGGGTGTCATGGCACAGGCTCAGTACACGCCGGGGCGTGATCGGCTGGATAACCCCTATATCTACGACCCGCTCAACTCGGCGTTTGCCACCCCGGTCATCGGCATCAAATGGGATTTCAATCCCGGTGAGTTGTCGGCTAACGTGAGTGGTGCCGAAGCCGAATTGCGCGGTGCTGTCGCCAAGGCGCAACTGGCTCAGGTCGGGATTCCCTATCAGGTGACGGAAGCCTACCGAAATGTGGCGTCGTTACACGCTCAGATTCAAGCGCTAGAAAAGGCACGTGTCGCATCCAAGCGTTGGATGATCAGCAGTTTCCTCGATTTTCAGGCCGGTTTGGTCGATGGGGGCATACTGGGTATGGCCGTAGCCGGGAATACATCCACACAGGTCGATTACCTCAAAGCCGTCAATGATTTCAATATGCAAGTGGCCCAGCTTCGGGTTGCTACAGGAGACTATCCCCAATGAAAACGATGAACTGGCGTCGTCGCCTTTGCATGAATGCGATCCTGCTCGGTGGGCTGGGACTTTCCGGTTTGGTTCCGTTGGCTGCTTTGGCTGACAGCTTGACCAAGGAAGCCGCCATGGATCTCGTTCAGCGTACCGCTGATCAGGTCATCCATGAAATTGCAAAAAATCAACCTGAGGTAGAGAAGGACCCGGGCGTATTGCTCGATATCGTGGACAAAACCTTGCTGCCTGAAGTGGATTCGGAACGCATGAGCCGACTGGTTCTGGGGCGCTACTGGCGCACGGCTTCTGCCAGCCAGAAAGCAGCGTTTACCG
>JACDJA010002697.1_pt1 | contig 12344 bp, 2 predicted proteins | sample 7449241 | NCBI WGS metagenome assembly JACDJA01 (sample SAMN14253289, study PRJNA609438) | sludge metagenome | isolation source: initial anaerobic sludge | collected 2018-12-20 | reverse complement strand
GTGTTGTTGGTGCCGCCATTGCCGCCGCCGCCGCCGACCGATTGTGCCAGAATTCCATGGGCGCGGTCGCCATTGGTAGTGTCGTGGGTCGTGCCGCATTCTGTGATGACATCCGTAAGCTGACAGCCGGTGACGATGGTCCCCGCATTGGTAACAGTCACGGTACCGCCTGCGCCACCAGAGCCGCCCGAGCCGCCAATGGACAGGTTCAGCGATTGAGACATGCTGCTGGTGCCGTCGCCACCGGTGACAAGCGAGAAATTCTGCACATCCGAGCCGCTGCCACCGCCGCCGCCAACCGACTGGGCAAAAATGCCGTGGCTTTCCTCGCCATCGGTCAGGATCGTCGCACCGGCAGCATTCGTTACCGTGACCGCGCCACCCGTGCCGCCGCCGCCTCCCGTGCCGCCGATGAGGAAGGCATTGCGGCTGCTGTTCTCGGCCTCCTTGCCGACGACGATATTCTGCACATGGCCGGCGTTCCCGCCGCCGCCGCCGACGCTCTGGGCGACAACCCCTGCCGCGCGTGCGCCCACGGTGATGATCTGGCCGGTATTGGTGACACCTACGACACCGCCAGCCGCGCCGGTGCCGCCGGTGCCGCCAATCGAGAAATTGACCGTGGTATCAACGGTCGAGCGCAGGTTGACGATCCGGTTCTCAACCAGACCGCTGTCGCCGCCGCCGCCGCCTACCGATTGGGCGCGGATGCCGTGAGAACCTTCGCCCAGCGTGTAAAGCCGCCCGGCGCTGGACACGCTGACATCACCGCCATGCACGCCCTCGCCACCCGAGCCGCCGATATTCACGGTTACCGTGGTTCCGGTGGCCGAGCCCTTGACGGTGTTCTTGAGGATGCCAAGCGCGGTCGTCCCGCTGCTCACGGCGCCGCCGGTGCCACCGCCACCGCCCACTGACTGGGCGAAGATGCCCTCGGAGCGGTCGCCAAGGGTGGTGATGCCAGCACGGCTCGTAACAGTCACAGGGCCAGACGTTCCGCCCTTCCCGCCAGTGCCGCCGACGCTGATCGAAAACGAGTTGGCATTGGCCCCCGCCGCCGCTCCACCCGCAGCGCCGCCGGTGCCGCCCCCACCACCGACCGATTGCGCAAAGATACCGCGCGCATCGTCACCAAGCGTCAGGATCGTCCCCGCCGCCGTCACAGTGACCGCGCCGGATTGACCGCCGTCACCGCCTCCCAGGCCAACTTTCATGCCCAGCGTATTGCCGGTGCGGTCCTCGGTGCCGCTGCGGCCCACGGTCACGCCGACAGAGCCGGAGTTCCCGCCGCCATTACCGATCGACTGGGCGAAAATCGCGTGCGAGCGATCACCCAGCGTCACGATCTGCCCATCCGAGTCGACCGTCACCGCACCGGCCGCGCCGCCCGTGCCGCCCTCGCGGCCGATGACAATGCCGATATTGCCGCCCTCACCGCCCTGGCTCAGGGAATCCCAGCTCGCATTGCCACCACCACCGCCGACCGACTGGGCAAAGATGCCCCAGGATTCCTGTCCCTCGGTGCGGATGTCTCCGGTATGCGCCACCGTGACCACGCCGCCTGCGCCGCCCTCGCCACCAGCGCCGCCGAGGGCCAAGCCAAAGCCCTTGTTGTTGCTCGTATTCCCGTTCTCATAGATCATGCCAAGGTTCATCGCCGCATTGCCGCCGCCGCCGCCAATACTCTGAGCGATGATTCCATGGCTGCGCTCACCCAGGGTGGTGATATCGCCGAAACCGATGACTTTGACCGCGTTGCCATTGCCCGCGCTTCCGGCCGAACCGCCCACCGCGACCACCGCCGAATTGGTCGAGTTGCTGCTGCCCGAGCCGCCACCGGACCCGGTTCCGGTACGCCCTTCAAGCTGGTCAAGCACCGCATTGTAATTGGTCAGCACGTCGTCGTCGACACCGGTGTTCTTCGGCACTTTGCGCTCGGACGACTCGCTGCCACCTGAACCGCCGCTGCTGTCGCTGGTCCGGCTGGCGCCAATGACCGCGTTCACGCCGGCATCGCCGCCGCCGCCGCCGATGCTCGAGGCCTCGATCCCGTGGCTTCCGTTGCCATTTGTGCGGATCAGCCCCGCAGCCATGTCTTCGGTGCCGCGGAGCACGGTGACCGTGCCTGCATCCCCGCCGGCGTCGCCGAAACCACCCACGCCGATAGCGATGGGCGAGCTGTCCTTGGCCCCCACGGCCGAGACATTGATCCCGCCGGTGCCACCACCGCCGCCGATGCTCTGCGCGAAGATGCCGCGCGCGTGGTAGCCGGTCGTCGTGATGTTGCCGGTCGAGGTCACAGACACATTGCCCGCATTCGCACCCGCGCCGCCCCAACCACCAAGCCCGGCGACGATGCTCAGATCAGTCGCACCCTTCGACTCGCGCGACCCTTCCCAGTTCAGCTGTCCGCTGACGTTCAGTCCGCCGTTGCCACCGCCACCCGCGATGGATTGAGCAAGGATGCCATGCTTCCAGTTGCCAGCAACGGTGATCGTGCCGGTTTGTACGACCGTAACATTGCCCGCGACGTTTCCATCGCCGCCAAAGCCACCGATGCCGAAGGTGATCGAGGGAATCTTTCCGTCGCGGCTTAATGCGATGCCACCCGAGACGTTCAGCCCGCCATTGCCGCCGCCGCCACCGATGGACTGCGCCAGCAGCCCGGCTGAACCTTCAGTCTCGGGCATCTCATCGCCTCGCAGAAGGCCGAGGTCGACAAGCAGCCCCCGCAGGCCCTTGCTTTCGACCAGCGAATCGATGCCGTCGATGGCGGAATTGGCCAGGTCATTCATCACGCCGTCGCCGAAAAGGCCGCGCAGCTTGCCCTCGAAGTCGTCGATGTCGTCAGGGTCGACAATTGCCGCCGGATCGGTCGTGACACGGATGTCAGCAGTGGCGGTAACGGTCACATCCCCCGCCTTGCCCGCATTGCCGCCAAAACCGCCCACGCCGACGATGAGCGACGAATCCGACGTGATCCCGCCCGAGACATTCAGGCCGCCATTGCCGCCGCCGCCGCCCAGGCTCTGCGCAAATATGCCGGATGCCCCGATACCATGGGCGATGATTTCGCTGCCCTCACCGACCTTGACCTCGACCGCGCCCGCGTCACCGCCACTGCCACCAAAGCCGCCGACGCCCACCAGAACGGCGTAGGAACGCCCCGAGGACTGGCCCGAGCCAGGTTTGTTATTGATCGTCACTCCGGCACTGACATTCAGGCCGCCGTTGCCACCGCCGCCCCCGAGGCTCTGGGCAATCAGGCCGCTGGCCTGACCGGCCTGATAGATGCCGGTGACATTCCCTTCGGAATCGAGCGTGCGCGGCTGCGCGACCAGCGTGCCGGTATAGCCGAGATGCACATCACCCGCATCGCCGCCAGCGCCCCCAAAGCCACCAACCCCAATGGCGACCGAGAAGGCCGAGCCCGAACCGTCCAGCTTGCTGACCGCGAGCGTGCCCGAGATGTTAACCCCGCCATTACCGCCGCCGCCAGCCAGTGACTGGGCTACCACCCCGTCGGAACGGTCGCCGAAAGTCGCAACATTGCCAGTAACATCAAGGGTGACCTCGCCCGCGTCACCGCCCAAGCCGCCAAAGCCGCCGACGCCCAGTGCCACCGCCGCGCCGGAATCGCCCGCGACATTCACCGCGCCCGAAACATTGAGCCCGCCAACCCCGCCGCCGCCGCCCAGCGACTGCGCCAGAATGGCGGTGCTGTCGGCACCAAGGGTGACGAAAGCATCATCGCTCGTCGTGCCGGCGTTCACGGTACTGACGACTGCGCCGCCGTTGCCCGCGCCGCCACCAAAGCCGCCCAAGCCGAAGGTCGCAGCGCCACCGGACGATTTTGAAAGGCTCACCGCCCCGGCGATGTCGATGCCACCATTGCCGCCGCCGCCGCCGATGCTCTGGGTGATGATCGCGCCGCTGCGCGCACCCTCGGTTCGCACGCCGCCGGTAAAGCTCGCCAGCGTCATTGCTCCCGCGTCTGCACCGCCGCCACCAAATCCACCGACACCGATGCCAATGGCCGCGCCATCATCCTTGGCCAGCGAGACGCTGCCCGAGACATTCATCCCGCCGTTTCCGCCGCCTCCACCCAGGCTCTGCGTCAGGACGCCGGTGGAATCGGCACCTGCGGTCCGGACATGCCCGGTCGCGTGATGGGTGACATTTTGCGCCGCACCGCCCTCTCCGCCGAAGCCGCCGACCCCGATGCTGACCCCGACCGAGACATTCTTGGCCACCGAGATCGAGCCCGAGATATTCATCCCGCCATTGCCGCCGCCGCCGCCAATGCTCTGTGCGACCAGACCGGGCGACCAGGCGCCTGCGGTCTCGGTCTCGCCTCTATAGGTCGAGGTCACGACCCCGGCAGTCCCGCCGTCGCCGCCCCAGCCGCCGATCCCCACCGCAACCGCGCCCGAGCCGGTGCCGGCAAAGCTGAGCGCGCCGGAAATATTCATCCCGCCGCTGCCGCCGCCACCGCCGACCGACTGCACCAGCAGCGCGCCGGAATGCGCGCCTGCGGTGACCAGGTCACCGGTGACATTGCTAGTCACCATGCCGCCCGCGCCGCCCGCGCCACCGCCGCCGCCGATACCGACGCCAAGGGCCCCCGCGCCCTTGCCCGCACCGGCGCCAGCGCCACTGACGTTGAAGCCGCCGGTGCCACCGCCGCCGCCAATGCTCTGCGCGATGACCGCGCCGGAAAAGGCACCATGGGTCCGGACATCATTCGTCACAGCCAGCGTGACCTCGCCGCCGCTGCCACCGCCCGCCCCCGAACCGCCAAGGCCCACCGAGACCGCACCGGCCCCGGTCCCCGCACCGGCGCCTGCGGCAGAGACATCAAACCCGCCTGCGCCGCCGCCGCCGCCCACGGACTGGGCAAGGATACCGGTTGCGGCATCACCATGAGTCTCGACCGTGGCCGTCGTCGTGGCAGCCACCGCGCCACCCTTACCGGCGCCGCCGCCCGAACCGCCAAGCCCGACCGAAATCGCCCCCGCGCCGGTGCCCGCACCAGCCATGGCCGCGCTTACATTGAACCCGCCCGCGCCGCCGCCACCGCCGATACTCTGGGCGATGAAGCCGGAGGAGGCATAGCCATGGGTCAGGATCGTGCCATTCGCGGTCGCAGTGACGTTTCCTGCATTGCCGCCGCCCGCGCCCGAGCCACCCAGGCCCACGTTGATCGCTCCTGCTCCGGTGCCCGAAAAGGCGCTGCCCGCCGTGACGTTGAATCCGCCCGAGCCGCCACCGCCGCCAACCGTTTGTGCCAGAAAGCCGGTCGAGGATGCACCCAGCGTCTCGATGGCGCCGCCGGTCGTCAGCTTGACCTGTCCGCCGGCGCCTCCACTCGCGCCCGAGCCACCAAGGCCCACACCCACGGTGCCCGCGCCCGTGCCCGAGCCAGCCAGCGCTGCATCGACGCTGAATCCGCCATTGCCGCCGCCACCGCCGATGCTCTGGGCGATCACACCGGCCGATGACGATCCGCGCGTCAGCACCGTGCCGGTGACCGTCGTCGTCACGGCGTTGGCACCGCCGCCCGAGCCGCCACCCCCTCCCAGACCAATCGCTACCGATACCGCGCCAGTGCCCGCGCCAGACGCGGCCGCACTGACGCTGAAGCCACCATTGCCACCGCCGCCACCCACGGATTGCGTGATGATACCGGCCGAGCGCGCGCCTGAAGTCTCGACCGCGCCGGTCACGTTGGCTGTCACCTTGCCACCCGTGCCGCCATTGCCGCCGCCGCCGCCGACTCCCACTGTGATCGCGCCCGATCCGGTGCCCGCCCCTGCAAGGCCCGCAACGACCGAAAAGCCGCCGTTGCCTCCGCCGCCGCCCACGGATTCGACCAGGATCCCGCCGGAATCGTCGCCCGTGGTCGTGACCGCCGCATCGACAGTGGCGCGTACCTCGCCACCGTTGCCACCGCCGCCCGCAGAACCTCCGACCGATACACCGATGGACCCCGCCCCGGTGCCGGCCCCCGCACCCTCGGCGGTGATGGAATAGCCGCCATTGCCGCCGCCACCGCCGGTGCTCTGCGCAATCACGCCGGTCGAAAACGCCCCCTGCGTGCGTATGAACTCACCATCCGCAATCAGTTCGACGAATCCGCCGGATGATGCCGTTGCACCCTTACCGCCAACCCCGACGCCGATCGAGGCCGCGACGCCACCGGCCGCGCTGATCCCTGCCGCGATGCTGCCGCCGCCATTGCCACCGCCACCGCCGACCGATTGCGCCATGATACCCGTCGAATATCCCCCGGTCGTGGTGACATCCGCGTTGATCCGGCCGCGCACCTCGCCGCCCGCTCCGCCGTCGCCACCCGCTCCGCCAACCGCAACCGAGACATTCGCGGAAAAGGCACCCGCAGCCGCACCGGAAACCGCCACCGAGAGCCCGCCATTGCCACCGCCGCCACCGACCGACTGGAGCACGACACCTGCCGACCGCGTGCCGGTGGTAAGCACCGCGCCCTCCAGCCCCGGTCCGATGAGCGCGCCACCAGACAGTTTGCCTGCCAACACGGTCCCACCGGCCCCGCCCGAGCCGCCCGAACCGCCGACACTGACCGCAAGCCCGGCGGCTACGGTTTCGCCCCCTGCCAGCGCTACCGAAACGGAATAGCCGCCATTGCCGCCACCGCCGCCGACCGACTGCGCCAGCACGCCGATGGAGTCCGCCCCTCCGGTCTGGACATTCGCGGCCCCGCCGCCAGTCAGCGTCACCTTGCCGCCCGTGCCACCATTGCCACCCGAGCCGCCCACTGACACGGCGGCCGCGGCCCCATAACCGACAGCCACACTGACAGCGCCGCCGCCATTGCCGCCCCCACCGCCCACGGACTGCGCCATGAGGCCATAGGCCCGATCACCACTGGTACGGATAGAGGACGGGTGACCCAGGTCGTTGGCGGCAAGCGTGGCCCGGACCATACCGCCGTTGCCGCCGCCACCACCTTCGCCGCCAACTGCAACACCGGCGAAGGGGCCAGCCGCACCGGATGACCCTCCGTTGCCGCCACCACCGCCGACCGACTGGGCAAGAATGGCGGTTGCGTCGTCGCCGCCGGTAAGGATGGTGCCGCTATTCGTGATGGTGACCACGCCGCCGGAGCCGCCGCCGTCACCGCTGCCGCCGACCGCAACCATGCCACCGCTGCTGCCGCCATCACCGCCGCCGCCGCCGATACTCTGCGCCACGATCCCGCGCGAACCCACGCCCGTCGTCTCGATCTTGCCGGAATTGGCGACGGTGACGGCAGCGCCACTGCCCGCTGCCGATCCGCTGCCGCCGACCGCCACAAGGCCGCCGGAACTGCTGCCGCCACCACCCGAGCCGCCAATGGATTGGGCGAGGATACCGTATGAATGATCCCCGGTGGTAACGATGGATCCGGTGCTCCGCTGGGTCACGGTGACCGTGCTGGCCGAGCCGCCCGACGACCCCATTCCCCCCAGGGCGATCAACCCACCAGCCGAGCCACCGGATCCCCCCGATCCGCCTATAGACTGGGCGATGATCCCATGCGACCCGAACCCCGACGTCTGGATGCTACCGCCATGGGTCACCTCGACCTTGCCGCCCGAGCCCCCCATGGCCCCGCTTCCCGGCAGCGACAGGATCAGATTGCCACTGGTTCCGGACGAGCCACCGGTGCCGCCAATGGACTGCGCCAGAATGCCGGCGGCAAAGTCGCCGGTCGTCACGATGCTCGCGCCTTCATGGGTGATGACACGGACTTCGCCGCCATTGCCGCCCACGCCGCCGACGCCCGAGGTGCCCCCCAGGCCCCATTGACCACCCCCACCGCCGCCGTTGTTGCTGACACTCAACGCGAGGATGCCGTAGCTGCCATCCCCTGACGTGCGGATGTTGCCATATTGATGCACGGTAACCGAACCGCCGTCTGCGGAATGCCCGCCCTGACCGCCGCCAGGCGCACCGTAACCCGTGCCACCCTTACCGGCCGCGCCGCTACGGCTGTAGGCGAAGATGCCGTGGTGAATATTACCAGCAGTCACGATGGTGCTGGCCGCTTCCTGCGTCGCGTTGACCGTGCCCCCGGCGCCGCCATCGCCGCCCGAGCGCCCGCTCCAGACGCTGGCATAGGAATTTCCGCCGTTGCCGCCGTTGCCGCCGACGCTGCCAACCTCCCAACCGTGCCGGGTGCTTGCGTCTACGTCGGAAGAAAGCGTCACGTCCTGCGAGGGTCCGTCGTGACCGCGCCCGCCCGAGCTGGGCGGCACGAACAGGGCGCCGGCATGGCCGTTGCTGCCGCCCCGGCCGGTGGCCACCTGCCACACACCATCCGGACCCGTGCCGCCTTCCCAGGTCTCGTCGGCGCCGGCCGAGTCCTCCGGCGGAAAATTCTCCGCGTATTCGACGGCATCCATTATCGTCGAGAGGCTGAATTTGGGATGCGAGGTGAATGGGGGCTCGTTGCTCTGCCCCTCTACAACCGTGACAACCTCGACCGTCGCCTCGCCATCGCTCACCGCGTCAACGCGATATTCAATGTCACCGATGTAAAACGATTCACCCGCAGCCTTGACGAGAAAGGTATATCCGTCCGCCGTCTGCACAAAGGCGACATGTCCGGCGGTCGGGGTCCCGGCCGGATCGACGATCAGCTTCGTAACCGTGGTCGTAAGGCCGGTATCGGAGTTCGTGACCGTCGCGCCCACAGTCGAGGTCGACGAAGGTGCCGGAGGCGGGTCATCGGCGAGCGCGGGCGCCGCCATGGCGGATATGACGATCAGCGCGACGGTGGCAATGCGGCGGCAATGCCGGCATATCGAGCGGATTGTGTCAATATTGGGCATCATCCTGGTCGCGCATTCCTGCGCGGCCACTCCCTGTAGCCAGACAAGTCAACATGACGGTGCGTCAAATAGCCGCACACCGAATGGCACGCAAGAAAAATTGTTGCGCGGCTTGCCCTCATTCTCCAACGGGTATGTGCTGCGGGCGTAAATCATCGGCCTCCAGGCACCTCGCCGGCATGCGAAACGACGTTGCGTCAGAACGGGGTCACATGAACGGGCAAGCCTCTTGTCACGCCCAATCTCCGCGACTCGCCGAGCACGGGCATCACCGGCGAGGCAGGGTTCGAGACGCTTGCCAGCACCTTTGCCGGGCTCGCCCGGGCGCCGGGTAACAGCGACAGCGAGCAGCCACCCGGGCCGGGAAAATGGCCGCCATTGCCCGCATTATTGGTGTCGCGGGCAGCCTGCCGATTGCCGTCGATACCGAGGACGGCACCGGCGGCGTCCTTGACCTGTGATCGGTATCATTCGGACATGCCGAGGCGCATGCGCTTTTTGATCCACAAGGAGAAAGACGATGGGCAAGAGACTCGATTCCCGCCGGGCGAACCCGGCAGTGATGCAGGCGCTGGGCGGGCTGCAAGTTGCGGTGAACGATTCGGGGCTCGAACCGGAGCTGCTCGAACTCGTAAAGATCCGCGCCTCGCAGATGAACGGCTGCGCCTGGTGCCTCGACATGCACTCGAAGGACGCCGCAGCCGCGGGCGAGACCATGCAGCGGATGATGCTCGTCGCCGCCTGGCGCGAGGCGCCATTCTACACCCCACGCGAACGCGCGGCGCTCGAATGGACCGAGGGCCTGACCGCGCTGGCGGGCAGCCATGGCGTGACCGACGAGGTGTATGACCGTGCCATCGCCTCCTTCAGCGAGGCCGAACTCATGGCGCTGACGCTCGCCATTATCGCGATCAACGGCTGGAATCGAATCAACGTGGGCTTCCAGCGCGAGGCGGGCGACTATCATCCGCCCGGGCACGCGCCCGTTACGAAACCGACCTGAACCGGCATCGCCCCGGGACCGGGACGGCCCGGGCCGGTGCACCCCGCACCCAGCGGGCGACGCATGCCCGGGCACCGATAGCGGTAACAGATTCTTCGGGGCAAGGCCGCCCGGCGCCCGGGATTCCTGTTGACGACTCCCGCCAGATGGCTTTCCTTGGACCCGTCCCGCTCCACAAAGGGGGGCAGGCGACGTCGGGCATTCCCTCGGCTTCGCGACCACCAGCACAATCCAGGAGGTTAGAATGAAAAAGATTCTTGCGGGGACTGCGCTCGCACTCATGGCCACGACCGGCGCCGCACTGGCCGACGATGTGTCGGCCTGCCTCATTACCAAGACTGATACCAATCCGTTCTTCGTGAAGATGCGCGAGGGCGCACAGGCCGCCGCCGAGGAGCTGGGAATCACTCTCTTCACCTATGCCGGCAAGATCGACGGCGACCATGAAAGCCAGGTCGCCGCCATCGAGACCTGCATGGCCAACGGCGTCTCGGGGATCCTCATCACCGCTTCGGATACCGCTGCCATCGTCGACAGTGTGACCGAGGCGCGTGATGCGGGTATCCTCGTCATCGCGCTCGACACTCAGCTCGAGCCCGCCGACGCTGCCGACGCGACCTTCGCCACCGACAATTTCGAGGCAGGCCGCCTCATCGGTGAATGGGCTGCCGGGCGTCTCGGTGACGAGGCCGCCAATGCCCGTATCGCACTGCTCGACCTGACCGTGATGCAGCCCACCGTCGATGTGATGCGCGACCAGGGCTTCCTCACCGGTTTCGGCATCGACGTGAAGGACCCCAACGTGAACGGCGACGAGGACGATCCCCGCATCGTCGGCAACGCGCTGACCTCGGGCAACGAGGAAGGCGGTCGCACGGGCATGGAGCAGCTGCTCTCCATCGATCCTGATCTCAACGTGGTCTACACGATCAACGAACCCGCCGCCGCAGGTGCCCATGAGGCGCGGGTCGCCGCAGGGCGCGAAGATGCGGTGCTGGTCGTCTCGGTCGACGGCGGCTGCCCCGGCGTGCGCAACGTGGCCGACGGCGTGATCGGCGCCACCAGCCAGCAATACCCGCTGCGCATGGCATCGCTCGGGATGGAGGCGATTGCCCAATACGCCCAGGACGGCACCCTGCCCGCCCCGACCGAGGGCAAGGACTTCTTCGACACCGGCGTGGCGCTCGTCACCGACCATCCGGTCGAGGGCGTGCCGTCGATCTCGGTCGAGGAAGGGCTCGACCTCTGCTGGGGCTGATCTCCCGATGACCTGGCCTGCGCCCCGGCGGGACGCAGGCCAGACAGGGGACGGCGGGGCCAACGCCGCCGCCCCTTCCGGAACGAGACGCGGCACAAGGAGAAGACAGGGTGAGCGACAGGCCCGACAGCTACGACTCCGTCGACAACACGCATCGCGAGGAAAGAGTGGCCGAATTCCACGAGGATCGGACCCTCATCCGCCGCTTCCAGCATCTCCTGCACGCAACCCCGTCGCTGGTGCCGCTGGTGGTGCTGGTGGCATCAACGCTTGGTTTCGGCATTTATCTGCAGTTGCAGGGCCGGGCATTCCTCTCGGCTCCAACGCTGTCGCTGATCCTGCAACAGGTGCAGATCGTCGGCATCGTCGCCGCCGCCCAGTCCCTTGTGATCCTGACGGCAGGCATCGACCTCTCGGTCGGCGCAATCATGACGCTGTCGTCGGTGGTGATGGGCCAGGTCGCGGTCAACATCGGCCTGCCCACACCTGTTGCCATTCTCATCGGCTTTGGTGTCGGCGGCAGCATCGGCTTCCTGAACGGCTGGCTTGCCGCCCGGGTGAAGTTGCCGCCCTTCATCGTGACGCTGGGCACCTGGCAGATCTTCCTTGCCGCCAATTTCCTCTATTCCCGCAACGAGACCATCCGCAGCCAGGAGGTCCGCGACGCCGCACCCATGCTGCAATGGCTGGGGCTGAAGCCCAACGAGCAATTCGTGAACTGGTTCGAACGCTGGCAGGGCATCACATGGGAGGGCCGCCGTCCCGCTTCGACCGACCATGGCCTGCTTGACGTGATCTGGTCGGTGAACATCACCTATGGTGTCGTCGTCATGGTGGTGCTGGTCGTCGTCCTTGCCTGGGTGCTGCGCAACACCGCCTGGGGTCGCCATGTATATGCCGTGGGCGACGATCCCGAGGCCGCGCAGCTGTCAGGCGTGAACGTGAAGCGCACGCTGATCTCGGTCTATGTGCTCGCCGGCCTCATCTGTGCGCTGGCGGGATGGGCGCTGATCGGACGCATCGGCTCGATCTCGCCCACATCGGGCTATGATGCCAACATCCAGTCGATCACCGCCGTGGTGATCGGGGGCATCTCGCTTTTCGGCGGGAGAGGCTCGATCATGGGCGTATTCTATGGCGGCCTCATCGTCGGCGTCTTTGAACTGGGCCTGCGCATGGCCGGCGCGGACGCGCAATGGACATTCCTGCTCATCGGCACGCTCATCATCGG